>Ga0172373_10001724_pt1 | contig 34934 bp, 31 predicted proteins | sample Lak10m_2_FD_114546 | JGI IMG/M metagenome (GOLD analysis project Ga0172373, IMG submission 114546) | Freshwater microbial communities from Kabuno Bay, South-Kivu, Congo - kab_092012_10m | ecosystem: Environmental > Aquatic > Freshwater > Lake | place: Democratic Republic of the Congo...
AGCATCCACATTAAAGGTACGTGGCGCTTTGCCGCTGGCACGAATCTCAGCTAACAAAGTGCGGGCATCATTCCATCGGCGCGCGTCTACCATCTGAAAGAACCGCGCAATTGCTTCCAGCACGTTGAAGTCGGCATCGGGATTATGAGACATATCATCACCTACCACACGGATAATGCGAGTTACATCCGAATGGAAATTCGGGTCATCACGCATAGAAATCGAGTTTCGCAAAACTAGTTCGCGCGATTCCAGTATATTATTCATATAACGACATATTCCGCAACTCAGTTGGAGAGGTATCAAAGAGTGAGGTTTCTTCGTATTCCCCCCCCTTTCTCTATGTTTGGGGAAAGGGGTCGGGGGATAGGGGACTCTTTGAAAGTGGCACAGGACGGCACGGGGGGTTAAGATAGTGGCCTAGTGGCCGCATGCGCTGTGAGGAATGCCCTACATGGAACTCAACCCGAGCCGTTTTCACGAACAAGCCTTGATCGCCCTGAAGGATATTACCCTTCAAACCGCGCTGGATCGCGGCACGACCAACGCTGATGTGCGCCGCCGCGCCATGTTCGCCGAACTGCCAGACGCTTACGATCTGCGGATGCAGGGGCGCGCCGCCCGTCTGCGGGCGCTGGATGACCTGCCCGACCAGCTGGAGCAGATGGAGCAGAAAGTCACCGCCAGCGGCGGTCATGTGCTGTGGGCGGCGGACGCTGCCGAAGCGCAGCAGCACGTCCTCGACATCTGCCGCAAGCACGACCTGAAGCGCGGCGTGAAAGCCAAGAGCATGGCGACGGAGGAAATCGGCCTGCTGCCCTTCCTCGAAGCCAATCAGATCGAGATGGTGGAGAGCGATCTGGGCGAATACATCGTGCAGGTGGATGGCAGCCACCCCAGCCACATCGTCATGCCCGTCATGCACATGACCAAAGAGCAGGTGCGCGACCTGTTCAAATCCAAGTTGGGTATGCCCCACACCGACGACCCCGCAGACATGACGCAGTTCGCCCGCACCATCCTCCGCAAAGTGTTCCTCGAAGCGGATTTCGGCATGAGTGGCGGCAACTTCATGATCGCCGAAACCGGCACGGTGGTCATCGTCACCAACGAGGGCAATGGCCGCCTGTCCACCACCATGCCTCCGGTGCATATCGCCGTCGTGGGCATCGAGAAGATCATTCCCACATGGGAAGATTTCGCCACACTCATCCAACTGCTGCCCCGCAGCGGCACCGGCCAGCGGTTGACCGTGTACGTGAATATGTTCAACGGCCCCGCCCGTTCAAACGAGGTAGACGGCTCGCGTGATTTCTATCTGGTGCTGCTGGACAACGGGCGCAGCAATATCTACGCCAGCGAATATGCCGAGGCGCTGGCCTGCATCCGCTGTGGCGCGTGCCTGAACGCCTGTCCGGTGTACGGCGTGGTGGGTGGTCATGCCTACGGTTCGGTGTATTCCGGCCCCATCGGCGCGGTACTCACCCCGCTGCTCAAAGGCAAAGCCAACGCCGCTGATTTGCCCTTCGCCAGTTCGCTATGCGGCGCGTGTAAAGAAGCCTGCCCGGTGGAGATCAACATCCCCGACATGCTGCTGCGCCTGCGCCGCGACCTGCAAAGCGAGCAAGACCCGGCATGGCAGGCCGGCATGAAAGCGTGGCAGTTCGGCATGAGCCATCCGCTGTTGTACGAAATCGGCGGCAAGGTCGCCAACGCCGCGACGCAAGCCCTCGCGGGAGCCAGCGGCGGCACGATCAAAGAGATGCCGGGGCCGCTGGCGGGCTGGACGGACACCCGCGACTTCCCGCCCTTCGCCCAGCAGTCGTTCCATCAGTGGTGGGCGACCCATCGCGGCGGTCAGAATTCAGGCCGTTCGTAACCTTTCAGTATAGAAATGCGTATACAAGAGTCAGGCCACAATGGTCTGACTCTGTTTGATTTGTCTGTTTACCAGAATCGAGGATTCCGGCATGAGTACAGCGCCGTTCGTATTGCGGACAGAAGACCTCAAGAAAGATTTGAATGTGGGGGAAGTAACGGTGCAGGCGCTGCGGGGCGTGAGCCTGACCGTGCAGCGCGGTGAATTTCTGGGGATCATCGGCCCTTCGGGCAGCGGCAAAAGCACGCTGCTGGGGCTGATCGGCGGCCTCGATACGCCTACCAGCGGCAGGGTGTTCATTGATGGCACCGACATCACCGACCTCAACGAACGCGCCCTCACCCGCGTGCGGAACGAAAAAATCGGGTTCGTCTTTCAATTCTTCAACCTCATCCCCACCCTTTCCGCTTTGGAAAATGTGGCGCTCCCCATTCAGTTCGCCCGTCGCAGCCCGTTTAACCCGCACAAACGTGCCAAGGAACTGCTCACCCTGCTCGGTCTGGATGACCGTCTGGGGCATCGTCCCACCCAGCTTTCCGGCGGTCAGCAGCAGCGCGTTGCCATCGCCCGCGCACTGGCGAACAATCCGGCGCTCCTGCTATGCGACGAGCCAACGGGTAGCTTGGACAGCGCCTCCAGCGAAACCGTGATGAAGGCGCTGCGCGATGTGCAGCGCAATACCGGAACCACCGTCATCATCGTCACCCACAACATGGATATTGCCGCGCAGATGGATCGTTTGGTCACGCTGGTGGATGGGCATCTGGCGAGCGATGTGGATGTGGAAAGCAGCGCCCAGATGGCTGCTGTGAAAGTGCTGAAAGAAAAGCGTGCCACCACTGAGATAAAGGCAGTCCCCTAACCATGATCGAACAACTGCGCTTCTATTTCCGGCACTCGTTCAACGACCTGCGCGTGAACGGGCGGCGCACCGCGTTCGCGCTCCTGTGCATCGCGGCGGGTGTGGCGGCCATCGTCAGCCTGCAAACCGTCGCCGTCATGATCGGCGACACCTTAACCACCAACCTGCAAAAGACCAATCGCGGCGACATCCAGATCAGCATAGATATGGGTTTTAGAGGTTCTCAGAGTGAATCTCTGCAAACCGCCGCTGAGGATGGCCTGCTGGTGGCACAGGCCGAAGGCGGATTCGGCGGCAATATCACCTTCTACAACTTCAGCGATACGGGCGCGGAGGTGATGCGGGCATGGCTGACGGAAAACGCCCCCGGCAGCCAGATGACCACCCGCCGCGACCTGACCAATTTCTTCGGCGTGTTCAGCGGTTCCGGCAGAGGGACAGCCCTCAACGCCCCCGCCAGCGGCGCAGAAGCCAGTCAGGTCACGCCCGTCCTGATTGATCCGGCATACTATCCCTTCTATGGCGCGATCACCAGCACCGACGGCCTGCCGCTGGCGGAGATGTTGCAAGTGCCTACCGACATTGTGCTAGACCAGCGCATCGCCAAATCGCTCAACGTGACCCTCGGTGATACGGTGCGCGTGAACGGCGCACAGGCCGATTTCACGGTGCGGGGCATCGTCGCCACCGAATCCGAAGTCGCCGATCCGTTTCAAGACGTTTTCGCGGCGCTGTTCGGCTTCTATTACCTCAACGACAGCGCGGCACCGCTTTTCGAGGGGGATGCGCCCATCAGCCGCATTTATGTCCAGTTGAGCGACCCCGCGCAGGTGGGAGCCGTCAGCGCCCGTTACGTGCAAGCCTTCCCCTTTGTCAGCAGCACCACCACCGACGATCTGCGAACGCAAAATGCAGAGCTGGCTGAACAGATCAACCAGATGGTCACGGTCATGGGGCTAGTTTCGCTGCTGCTGGGGAGCATCGGCATCATCAACACCATGCAGGTCATCGTGCGCCGCCGGACGGTGGAAATCGCCGTCCTCAAGGCGATGGGCTTGCAGGCCGATCAAGTGACCATCCTGTTTCTGGTCGAAGCCTTCTTGATGGGCATCGCGGGCAGTCTGCTCGGCATTGTCCTCGGTTGGCTGACCACCTTCGTCATCAAAGGCGTAGCGGAAAATCTGGTGGCGCAGTCCTTGAGCTTCCGCATCGTGCCTGCCGCCGCCCTGAACGGCCTGATTGTCGGCACGCTGGTCACGACCATTTTCGGCTTCCTGCCCACGCTGGCCGCCGGACAGGTGCGCCCCGGCGTGGTGCTGCGCCCCAACGACACGCTCATCCCCCGCGCTGGCTGTTTACGCACACTGGTCGCGCTGGTGGTCATGGTCGTGGCGCTGGCGCTGGTGGCGCAATCCATCCTCGGCAGTTTCGGCACAGCACTCGGAGTCACGCTCGGCGCGTTCTTCGCCGCCGGATTCTTGTTCGTGCTGCTCTCGTTTGTGATCTGGCTGATCGGGCGGTTCTTCCCGTCGCTCGGCAGCGTAGACCTCAAAATCTCGCTGCGGCAAATGCTCGCCAGCCGGGGACGGGCAGCAATCACGCTGCTGGCGCTGGTGGTGGGCGTGTTCTCACTCAGCCTCATCACCCTGTTTGCCGATTCGATCAACAATCTGCTGCGTTTCACGTTGGCGGAAGGCAGTGGCGGGAATGTGATCGTGACGGTGGCCGCACCGCCCTTGCTCATCCCCGTCGAAGCCGCGTTGAAAAATCTAGACGGCGTGAATCACTACCAAACTCTGCGAAATTTCAATGGCACGCTGGTCAGCATCCAAACGCCGGATGGTCAGACGCGCACCCGTGACGAGATCAAAAGCGATCTGCTGGAAAACAACGGCCTCGCCAGCGCGCTCTCATCCTTCGGTGCCGAGGTGAACACCGACACCATCGTCGAAAGTCAGCTTCGCACCATCGGGGTGTTGACCGGCAGGCAAATGGATCAACTGCCGGAGGCTACGCTGCTGCGCGGACGCGCCTTCACCAGCGCCGACGCCGGACAGCCGGTCATGCTCATGGCGGACAACGCCGGCACCAGCGGCATCGGCCTCGATGTCGGCACCCGCGTGACCTATCGCTTCGGTGAAGGGGCAGACGCGCCCACCCAGACCTTTGAAATCGTAGGCGTGACCAGCCGGAGTCTGGTTTCCATCGGCGCGAACAGCAACTTCTCCATCCCTTATGACGCACTACCCGCCAGCGTTCAGCCCGCTTCCACGCAAATTCTGGTGGACATCGAGGAAAGCGCCATCCCCACGCTGCGCCAGCAAATCGGTCAGCTTCCGGGGACGTTCGTACTGGAAACCGCTTTGTTCACGCGGCTGCTCACCGGCTTGCTCGGCACCTTCACCGCCTTCCCGACGATGGTGGCGCTGCTCGGCCTGATCGTAGGCGGCGTGGTCATCGCCAACTCGGTCGCGCTCTCCACGTTGGAACGCCGCCGCGAAATCGCGGTGATGAAAGCCATCGGCTTGCAGCGTGAGCGCGTGATGGGCATGCTCCTGCTCGAAAACGGCATCCTCGGCTTGATTGGCGGCCTGATCGGGGTCGGAATCGGCCTGTTCGGGCTGACTGTCATGCTGGCGGCTTCGCAGGGCGCGGTGCAGATCATCCCGTATGGGACGGCGCTGCTACTGATGGGGCTGTGCATACTGGTGGCGCTCGTCGCGGCAGGAGCGACGGCTTGGGGTGCTTCCGGCGAAAAACCGCTGAACGTGCTGCGCGGGGAATAACACGCGCCACCCGAATCGAATAAGTACACATAAAGGGCAAGCCATTCCGCTTGCCCTTTACGCTATAATCAGGTTATGCAAACCCTTTAGCGAAAGCTGCTCGTTCATCTGATGCGTGATGAAAAATACCTCTCCCCCGAACCCCCGCCGCTAAAACCTGAACGCGGCAGCCTGCTCACCTACTGGTTGCTATTCCTGATCGCGGTGAACATGGTTACAGCGGTGCGCTTCACCGTAGAGGGGACATGGCTGCCCGCCGCATGGAGCGCCTTCGCGGTCATCTGCGGTTTCGGAGTGTGGCGCTGGCAAAAACTGGCCTTCTACGGGCTACTGCTAGGCTACGGCTTCAATATCGCCATGAATGTAGACAACAGTTCCCTGCAAGGGGTGATGTTTAACCTGATCTACGCCGGACTAACCTACTTTCTCGTCCAGCAGAAAATTGAGTATTTCAAATGAATACGCCCAAACGCCGTTCCACTAACCGCCCGAACCCGCGCCGCCGTCAGGCTGAACGTGTGGCTATCCCCAAACCCGCGCCGGAACCGCCATCGCCCAGCCCAATTCCGGTGATGGAGTGCGAAGCCGATGTCGCCGATGGGCTGACCGGATTAGCATGGCGCGAACTCAAAGCCCGTTTCGGGGATCGCATCGAACGCGCCGAAATGGGCGCCCGCGACTCGTCGCTGCGCTTCGTGTATGTCGGCAACCCGTTCCAACTGTTGAGTTTACGCACGGTGCAGGCGGTCTACACCGTGCGCCACTACCCCGTACCGCGTCCGAAGGCGCTGCTGGGCGATCAACATTTCAAGCGGATGCTGGCGGACATCGCCGCCGCCCGTGACCTTGCCCCGACAGAATCCTTCCGTACCCTGACCATCAGTGCCGCCGGATCGGATTCCAGCGTGATGATGCGCCTGAAAGACGAACTCACCACCCGCACCGGTCTGGAAGCCACCGAAGAAGAAGGAGATTTGCTGCTGCGCGTGCGCCGTCCGCTAATCGGAGAAGGTTGGGAAGTCCTCACGCGGCTGTCACCCCGCCCGCTAGCGACCCGTGCATGGCGCGTCTGCAACCGCGAAGGGGCGCTGAACGCGGCGGTCGCGGCGGCGATGGCGATGCTCACCATGCCCATGCCCGAAGATCACGTCCTGAACCTGATGTGCGGTTCTGGCACGCTGCTCATCGAACGACTGGCGGCGGAAACCTGCGCCAGCGCCATCGGCTACGACATAGACCCGACTGCGCTGGATTGCGCCGCGCAGAACGTGATGGCGGCGGGCTTTGCGGATCACATCAAACTGCGGCAAGGGGACATCCGCGATCTGCCGCACCCCGCCCGCAGCGCCGACGTAATCTGCGCCGATCTGCCCTTCGGCAATCTGGTCGGCTCGCATGAGGGGAATGTGGCGCTGTATCCGGTGCTGTTGCAAGAGGCCGCCCGCGTCGCCAAACCGGGAGCGCGTGCCGCCTTCATCACCGGCGAAGTGCGCCTGATGGACGGGCTGCTGGACGGGTCGCCGCTGTGGAGTACCGATCAGGTCATCCGTGTGGGGTTGGGCGGGCTGCACCCCCGCCTGTATTTGCTCAGTCGCAAAGAGTAAGTAGCCCTCATCCCCTGCCCCTTCTCCCAAGTGGCGAAGGGGAACAAGAAAGTTACATCATTCTTAAGTCCCTCACCCTGACGCGAATGTGGAGGAATTTAGGATGAGGGCATCGGCGACGATAATCACTATCGCAGGGAGCGCCGCCCGCCGCTATAATGCTGCGCGGGGGTGGCTGTGTCCCGGTGGGCGCCCCGGTCTTCAAAACCGGTGGTGGGTTGCGCAAAGCAGGTCATGGTGGGTTCGACTCCCATCCACTCCCGTCCTGATGCGCGGCTACTAGGTGGCCTCTGTGCTGTACAGAGGCCACCTTCGTTGAGAGTGCCTAACGCGGGCGCAGTTCGGAGGCCGCGTCGTCCAGTTTGGCGAACAGTTCCGGCGTAAGCTGCACGTCGAACACCTCCGCCACCACCTGCGTCCAACCGTGCAGGAAGTAAATCCAGCCGTCCTCAATCGTCAGGCTGTCCTGTTCGGCACGGCGTTCGGCTTGGTGCATGAAATCCAGTTCGCCGCGATAGTTCAATTCCCACACCAGCCCGTTCTTAGGCCACACGCCGTTATCCGTCACTGGCGAACCGGGGCGATCTTTGCCCATACCCGTCGCGTTGATGACCATCGAACCGGGGGGCAGCGCCGCCATCAGCGCGTCATTCTTCAGCGGGTCTTCGTTCAGAATGTACTCAAATTCGATGTCGGTATCCAACTGTTTGTGAACCCTTCGCAACAGTTCCAGCCGTCCTTCCGAACGATTCACGGTGATGAACTTCGCCGGACGATCTGCCTTGTTCTTGCGGCTGGCGGCGTACACACTGATGGCAATCGCCGAACCGCCCGCGCCCAAGCACAACACATGCCCGCCCGTATTCCCCCAGTGGTTTTCTGGCACGAACGCTTCCCATGACAGGCCAGAGGTGATCGGGTCTTTGGCATGACCGCGCAGTTGGTCGCCACGCTTGGAAATGCTCGAAATCTCGTCACACAGCAGCGCATACGGGTCGAGGTATTCAAACTCGTCGCGGGTGGCGTGCAGCAAATCCACCTTATGCGTCGTCACCAGTGCGCCCATCGAAAACGGGTCATTCTTGATATGCCGCACAATCGCCAGATAGTCCTCGGCGGGCGCGTGCAGGGCGCAGTCATAGCCCTTGATCTGAGCGCCTAGTCCCAGAATATCCGACCACTTGGGGAACACCTTCATGATCGAGGATTTTCCGGTGGTCACACCCACGAAATACATCGTCGGGGTGGTGGCAGCCTGCAAAACGGTGCTGGATGTCATAAGAACGTACCCTTTCACGCGGATTCATTCCGGTCACGATAGCTTCAGTGTAACCTCAATAACCTGTAATGACAAGATAACAACTTCAAAAACCCATTCTGAAGTGTCCGGCTCGCGTTATACTCCTACAAACCGAACGAGGAGGAAACGCATGTCCGAACTCATCCGCACCCAGCGCCGCGACTCGCTGTTTGAAATCATTCTGAACCGCCCTGAAAAACGCAACGCGCTCTCGTGGCCGATGATGACCGAACTCTCCGCCGCCTTTGCGCAGGCAGAGCGCGAAACCGGCCTGCGGGCTGTCCTGTTGCGCGGCGAAGGCAGCGGCTTCAGCGCCGGCATTGATGTGACCGCCTTCATGCAGGCCGGTGAACATTTTGGCGAAGGCTGGCGCGAAAATCTATTCCCGCTGACCGCCGCCTATCAAGCCGTCACGCATCAGATCGAACGCTGTTCGCTGCCCGTCATCGCCGTGCTGCATGGCTACTGTCTGGGCTTAGGGATGGAAATCGCGCTGGCCTGCGACTTCCGGTTGGTGGCAGAAGGCACGAAGATGGGGCTACCCGAAACCAAGCTAGGCATCATCCCGGATGTGGGCGGCACGACGCGCCTCACCCGCTTGATCGGCATTGCCCGCGCCAAAGAGTACATCCTCACCGGACGCAACTTCGACCTGAACAAAGCCGAAGCGTGGGGGCTGGTGAACGCCGTCGTCGCGCCCGATGACCTACTGCCCCGCGCCGAAGCACTGGCGGCGGAACTAGCGCAGGCCGCCCCGCTGGCGGTGCAATATGCCAAGCGCGTGATTGACAGCATCGCGGACGGCGGGCGCGGCTTTGAACTGGAAGCGTGGGCACAAAATCAACTCATCCGCACGGAAGATTTCGCCACTGGCGTACAGGCCATGCTCCTCAAACAGTCCCCGGAATGGAAGGGGCGTTGAGTCAGGGTTGCCAGCCATCCGGTATGGGATTATGATTCGCGCTTCGGGCTGGCTGAGGCTGCGGGGGAAAGATTGACGCGCAAGACTGACTGGATAGGAGATTGCTATGGTTGATCCAAACGGATTCGTTGAACCACCGATTGATCCCCTTGCCGATACAAACCCATCTCTCGCCATTCGTCAGGTTGAAGCACCGCCCAAAGGCTGGCAAAAAGCCCTCGGTGTACTCAGTCTGCTAGGCGCAGCCGCGCTCACCGCTACGACGGCCTTCCTGCTGCTCTCGCCGGCACAACCGCCAGCGCCCACCAGCATACCGCCCACCGCTACCACAGCTACGATTGCCCCAAGCGAAGTGCCACCCACGCTGGAACCAACGGTTGCGGTGGTGCAGTCATTTGCGCTGGATGCACAACCCGGCATCCTGCCCACCATCGGCGCCGATGTCGCGGCTTCCATCCTCGGTGCGCCGCTTCAGGCCATCGGTGATGAAAACGGATCACTCACTTTCGTGCGCGACACCCACAATCCTTTCACCATCATTCCAGACCGTCCGCGCAGCGAAGTCATTCAGTACACCGCCGTGCAAGGCGATACTCTCAATACCCTCGCTGAACGCTTCAAAATCACAGCCGAATCGATTGCATGGTCGAACAACCGCCGCATCGTGCAGGTGCTACGCCCCGGCGATGTGGTCAACATCCCGCCGGTAGACGGGGTGTATGTGCAGGTCATCGGCAGCAAAACGATTGCGGACATCGCCGCCAGCTACAAAGTGACTGACCCGTACAAAGTAACCGACTCGGAATATAACAACCTGTTCGGCGTAGCGCCGGATACCATCCTGCCCAGCGGCACATGGATTTTCATCCCCGGCGGGGAAGGTGAAGCCATCACATGGAACCCCGGCGTCACCGTAGATGACAGTTCCCCCGAACGGCGCGGTTTCGTGACCAGCTTCGCGGCGGGCGACCCCGGCAGCTGCGGCAGCGTCCAGAACCCCGGCGGCGGCGCTGGTTGGGCGAATCCGCTACCTAGCGGCACCTTCGTGCGCGGCTTCAGCGCGTGGCACACCGGCATTGACCTTGCCGCCCCGCCCGGTACGCCAATCATGGCGGCCAACAGCGGCGCGGTCATCTTCGCCGGCTGGAACTCGTGGGGTTACGGCAACATGGTGGCGCTGGCACATGGCCCGTTCGTCACGCTGTACGGTCACATGAGCAGCATCGCCGTGCGCTGCGGGCAGATGGTGACGGTTGGCACGGTCATCGGCGGCGTGGGCAGCACTGGCAACTCGTCCGGCCCGCATCTGCATTTTGAAATCCGCAGCGGAAACACCACCACCGACCCACTTTCGACCCTCCCCGGACTCGGCTTCTAGCCACTACCCGGCATCAAAACAGCCCGCTTCTCCCATTATCAAAATGTGGAAAAGCAGGCTGTTTTATTTTATCCCGCGTATGTTCGCTACAGAATTTCGAGTTGTGCCTCGGCAGCGCGGGCAGCGTCGTCCACCATGCCCAAGCGCGTGAAAATAATCATGGCGTGCTGCAACTTGCGCGCCGCCGTCATGCGCCGTCCGCGCCGCGCCAGACTACGCGCATGAGCGAACATCGTCCGCGCCATTTCGCCCTCGGCGTTGATGTCGCGGAAGGCTTCATTAGCGATCTGAAAATACATATCAGGATCGGGAGTGAACCCTTCCGGGCAAGTTTCCGTATGCGTCAGCGCCTCGCCCACCGCACGACAAGCAAAGCCCTTGCCCAACGCCCCCGCATCCTTCATTCCCATCTGATAAGCGGCATCCGCTTCGTGCCACGCATCCTCGACCATCTGCCGCCGCAAATACAGCAGGCACAGCGCATGATGCAGTTCGCACAACAGGCTGTTACGATTATCCCCATCGGCAGGAATTTGCAGCGTGAGACGGTAACTCTCGCGCAGATCAGCCTCGGCTTCGGGCAAGCGCCCCATACTCAGCAGCATTTGCCCCTTGTTGCCCAGCGCCAACGCTTCATCCTCCAACACCGAAAGCTCGCGAAAGGCGCTGTAGGCTTTGTCGAACAAGGCGCTGGCGCGGCTGAAATCGCCTTTGTAGCGGTACGATTCGCCTAAGTTCAGATCGCAGATCGCCACACGATGCACATTCCCCACCTCATGAAACAATGCGCGGGAACGTTCAAAATGGCGAATGCTGGCGTTCAAATTCCCCCGGTAGCCTTCCAGATACCCTAACAGCCCTTCGGCACGCGCCTGTTCAGCAGCATGGCGGCGCAACGTGGCATCACGCGAAAGCTGGCGCATCTCATCCAACGCAGCCTCGAAAGGTAGCAAGCCGCTTTCCCATCGTCGAATGACAACCAAGCAACGATCATTGAAGGCAGCAGTCGGTTCGCTAATCGGCGGGGTCAGTAGGGTCACGATATTTAACTCGATGAATGACGCAATACCGGAACGATCCTATTATAGTGTAATTCTGCGAAAGAATTCAATTCGCGCTTTTACATATGAAACGGGCGCATTCGGATTCTTGGGCGCCCCCCTCATCTCCTGCCCTTTTGCTGCGTGGCACGGTGAAGGGCGTAAGAATCCCCCCACCCCCTAGCCACTACCCCATACGGGGGGCTGAGGGAAAAAGAGGTTCTCGCATCTTTGTATTCTCCCCCCTACCCCATATATGGGGATAAGGGGATAGGGAACTCTTTCCCTCTCCTAGCTGTACTCAGCAGTTGGGAGAGAAGCGCCGGAGGTGAGGGCTGGTGAACGCCTGCCCCCATTTCCGAATGCACCCCAATGAACCCTCAACTTGATGAAATACAGGGAGCGTGGTAACTTGGAATGAGCATTAGCTTTACATCAACCTTATAACCATCCGATCAGATGAAAGTTGCGGTATGGAGAACAATACCCAAGTTCAGAACAGGCAAGATTGGACGCTAATCGGCCTCCGGTTGCTCTTTCTCGCCTTCGCGGGATTGGCTCTCTTTACTTCGCGTTCGGCGACAGGCGAAACACTTTATGCCAATAATGAAGTGATTATCGTTCTTGTGGTGAGCGCGGTGTCAGTCATGTTTATCGCTATCGTCGCGCTTATTCCGCCGATAGAAACATGGTTGCCGTTTGTCGTCATGGTGGCTGATTTTGTGACAATGGGCGTTTTTACTTATGTTTGCCGTGCTGATGCCTTGTTTTTGATGGCGGGCGGCGGTTTGCTGATTCTGGGGAGTGGGCTGCGCTTAGGTGCGATCTGGGGAAGTGTGCAGGCGGTTGCGGTGCTAGTGGCGATTATCGTGGGGTATGCGGCGGCGTTCGGCCCCGGTCAGACCACCACTTTTTTTCAACAGAACGGACTGATGCTGATTTCGTTGTTTTTGTTTGGCGTGTGCGTCAATGTGTGGGGCGGCGTGTTGAACGGTGCGCTGGAATCCCGCGATAAACAACTGCGGCAGATTCGTTCTTCCCGTATGGCACAGTTGAAGGATATGCGTGGACGCACCCGTGCGATCTATGAAATGGCTGCGACGCTCAGCTCCACGCTGCACCACGAAAAGATTGTGAACTCGGCTATGAATGCCGGTTGGCTGGGGATGAACCGCGTTCGCGCTAACTCGCAGGATCGCCTTGTGAGTATGGTGATGTTGTTCGATCATAATGATGGCAAGCTGCATGTGGTGACTTCACGCGGACTGACGCGCAAAGATGAAGACTTCATCACGCCGGGAATCTCCGGCATGGTGGGCGAGGCGCTCAAGCAGTGCATTCCGATCTTTGGCGGTAGTGTGCGGCAAGACCCTGAACTGGGGACGGTTGTCGCGTTTCAGGGCTTGCGTTCGGTGATGTGCATCCCCCTGCGGGCTGGTTTCGACAACTACGGCGTGATGGTGTACGGCAGCGAATCGGCCAACGCTTTCACCGACGAGCATACCGAATTGTTGACCGCCATCGGTACGCAGGCCACGGTGGCGCTGCAAAATGCCGTGTTATATCAAAACCTGCTTTCGGATCGTGACCGCATCGTGCAGGTGGAGGAAGAAGCGCGTAAGAAACTGGCGCGTGATCTGCACGATGGCCCCACGCAGAAGGTGGCGGCCATTGCGATGCACATGGGCATCCTGCAAAAAATGTTCGAACGGACGCCGGATAAAGTGCCGGAAGAACTGAAAAAAGTCGAAGACATGGCGCGGCAAACGACCAAAGAAATCCGCCACATGCTCTTTACGCAACGTCCGCTGGTTCTGGAAACGCAGGGGTTGAATGCGGCGCTGAACCAGTTTGCCGAGAAAATGAAAGAAACGTATGACCAGAATGTGGTTGTGCGCGTGGGCGTGGATGCTGAAAAAGTGCTTGAAACACACCAGCAGGGTGTCATCTTCTACATCATCGAGGAAGCGGTGGGCAATGCACGCAAGCACGCGCAGGCCAGCGTGATTAATGTCTCGGTGCAGCGCCACGAGAACATGGTGCTGGTCGGCATCGCCGATAATGGCGTGGGCTTCGATGTCAGCGCGGTGTCGAACAACTACGAACGGCGCGGCAGCCTCGGCATGGTCAACCTTCACGAGCGCACCGATGTGCTGGGTGGCAAGCTGACGATTGACAGCGCGGTGGGCAAAGGGACGACCATTACCGTCGCGGTACCTCTGAAAGAAGAGATGTTAAAAACCGCTACTGTTCTAACGCGAAAGGCTGCCGAAACTGCCGCGAACACCAAACTTGCGACTTCGACGATCAACCGTATGCGGGATGTCTACGGCGGCGAGTAGCGCGTTCGTGTCAGTTCAATTCCATCTATGAGTCCATCACAACTTGCCGCTTTGCGCGGCGAACCGAGTTACGTTTGGCGTGCCGGACAGGAGCGCCGCTTGCAGATGATTGCGCGTTATGCGCGATTGGACGGCGCGAGCGTGCTGATTGATGGCTGCGGCGTGGGGATGTACGCTTCCCAGATTCGCCGCCGCTACACGCCGGATGTGGAAGCCTTCGATATTGAGCCGGATCGCGTTCAAGAGACGCAGGAAGATACCCCACATGCGGTGGTGGCGGCGGCTGAATACCTGCCGTATCGTTCTGACCAGTTCGACACGATTCTCTCGCATGAAGTGCTGGAGCATGTGCAAGATGACCGGGCGGCGGTGCGCGAAATGGTGCGCGTGTTAAAACCGGGCGGTCGGGTGGTCATCTTTGCGCCGAACCGCTGGTATCCCTTCGAGACTCACGGTCACTACTGGCGCGGCGAATACCATTTTGGCAATACGCCCTTGCTGAACTATCTCCCCGATGGGCTGCGAAACCGTTTAGCGCCCCATGTGCGAGCCTATACCGCACGCGGCCTGCGGGATTTGTTCGCGGGCTGTCCGGTGCAGGTGGTGGTGCATCAGCGCGTATACGGTGGCTACGATAACATTATTGCACGTTTGGGAAGCGCCGGACGTATCCTGCGCGATGCCCTTTACCGGATGGAAGGGACGGTGCTGGATACGTATGGCCTGTCTCACTTACTGGTGATGGAGAAAACACTTTGACCGCCCTGCGCGACCAATTCTTGCTCGATTCTGATGTAACTTTCTTGAATCATGGTTCATTTGGCGCTTGCCCCAAGCCGGTTTTTGACCGCTATCAGGCGTGGCAGCGCGAAGCCGAACGTCAGCCAGTGGAGTTCTGGGGACGGCGCTATGACGGCTTGATGAATGAAGCACGGGCCGGTCTGGGCGCATTCCTAAATGCCTCACCGGATGATCTGGTGTTTGTGCCGAACGCCACAGCCGGCATTAACATGGCGGCGCGGTCGCTCAAGCTGCATCCGGGCGACGAAATCCTGACCACCGACCACGAATACGGCGCGATGGATTACACATGGCAGTTCGTGTGTCACCGCACCGGCGCGCACTACCGCCGCCATGTCGTGCCGATTCCGGTCACAACTCCGCAGGCGTTTGTCGAGTCGTTGTGGGCAGCCGTCACGCCGCGCACTCGCGTCATCTTCATCAGCCACATTACGTCGCCTACCGCACTCATCTTCCCGATTGCGGAGATTTGCAAACGGGCGCGGGCGGCAGGCATCCTGACCGTGATTGACGGCGCTCATGCCCCCGGACAACTGCCGCTGGATTTGACCGCGCTGGATGTGGATATATACACCGGAAACTTGCACAAGTGGCTGTGCGCCCCCAAAGGCGCGGCATTCCTGTATGTGCGCCGGGAACTGCACACGCAGATCAATCCGCTGATTATCAGCTGGGGAGAACTGCCGGATGCGCCGTTTGCGCTGCGTAACCAGTGGCAGGGAACGCGGGATGTGACGGCCTTCTTGAGCGTGGCAGAAGCCATTGCCTTCCAGAAGGCGAACGATTGGGATGCGGTGCGCGAACGCTGTCACGGCCTCGCCAGCCTCGCCCGCGAACGTTTTGCGCGGCGCTATGGTCTGGAGCCGATTTGCCCGGATTCGCCGGAGTGGTTCGGGCAGATGATTACCGTGCCGCTGCCGCCCTGTGATGTGCTGGCGGTCAAAACGCGCCTGTACGATGCCTACAAGGTGGAAGTGCCGCACATCCTGTGGAATGAGCGGCCCTTCCTGCGCATTTCGTTTCAGGGTTATAACACTGAGGCCGATCTGGATCGCCTGATGACCAGCCTCGATCAAATACTCGGCTAGGCGCTAGTTCGGCACCGATTCGAGCGCCAGATCGTGCAGCTTAATCACCGCTTTTTCGAGGTCACTTTCGGCGACCACGAATGAAATGCTGCATTCCGATGACCCCTGCGCGATGGACAGCACGTTGATGCCGCTATTGCCCATCACCGAGAACACGCGGCCTGCCACACCGGGCGTACCCGCCATGCCCGCGCCCACAGCCGTGATAATTACCACATCGTCGCGCACATCCACGCGGTCAATATCGCGCCGCGCAATTTCCTCGTGCAGATGGGTTTCGATGGAATGCTTCACACTCTCCGCTGTCGCATCGGCTACGAGAAAGCAAAAGCTCTGTTCGGACGATGACTGCGAGATCATCAAAATGCTGGCTCCGGCGTTGGCGGTGGCGAGGAAAGTGCGTCCGGCGATGCCCGGAACGCCGATCATACCTTTGCCGCTGACGGTGAGCAGGCTGATGTTGCGAATGCTGGTCACGGCCTTGATGATGGTGGCGCTCGGTTCGCCCATTTCCCCGATCAGCGTGCCGGCATACGTCGGGTTAAAGGTGTTGCGAACGCGAATGGGGATGCCTTTATCCAGCACGGGCTGTACCGTCTTGGGGTGCAGCACTTTCGCGCCATAAAAGGCCAGCTCGCCCACTTCCTGATAGGACACGTAAGGCAGGACTCTTGCCCGCCGGTCAATGCGCGGGTCGGTGGTCATCACGCCGTCCACGTCCGTCCAGATCACCAGCTCGGCGCTGTCGGTGGCCGCCGCGAAGATCGCGCCGCTGTAGTCGCTGCCGCCGCGCCCCAGCGTGGTGATCGCGCCCGTGCTGGTCGCGCCGATGAAGCCCGTGATAACCGGCGTGATCCCCTGCATGATGGCAGGGATGAGTTTTTCGTTCACCCGGCGCTGCGTTTCCTCCCAGACGGGAATCGCGCTCTGGAAGTGATCGTCAGTCACGAGGAAATCGCCTGCATCAAACGCGGTGGATTCGATGCCCTTGCTTTTGAGTACCGCCGCCACCACACGGGCGCTCATGCGTTCGCCATAAGAAACGATCGCATCGGCAATGCGTGGCGTTTCTTCGCCGAGGATGCTGACAGCGTGGCAGATTTCAGTGAATTCATCCAGCAGCGATTTGATCTGTGAAATGGTCTTCTCGCGCACGCGACCGGGGGGCATGAGAATGTTGAGCGTGTCCTCATGGCGGTCACGCAGCTTCTCGGAGGTGGAGAGGTAACCCCACTTATTCCCGACGGCAGCGGCTTTAGCAGCCGAGAGCAGCGAGTCGGTCACGCCGGACATGGCGGATACCACCACGATCACCCGGCTGCCGCTATCGTGTTCGGCTTTGACGATGTCTACAAGGTTACTGATGGCTTCGGGACTGCCGACGGACGTGCCGCCGAATTTCATCGTCACGGTCTTCATGATTACCCCATTGGCTCCTTAAACAAAAAGCGTGTGGAGGACTTCCACACGCTTCGGTTCACACATTCTCACTGGCGACCTTATGACAAGTGGCAAAGTCTCCGTGGGGTTTCCCCCGGAGTAGTGTACATGCCCATAGTCATTCGCAAACCGACCAGTTGATCGAACACAGAATAACTCCTCAATCGGTGGTTAGCTTACCGCGCCGGTTTGCTGCTGTCAAGCAACCTGTTTGAATATGAAATGTGGGTTGACGATCATGGATTTCTAAAATTTATGTACTTGTTAGGTGCAGGGTTCTATCGTAGAGACAAACCCTACAGAAGTAGGGGGCGAAAACGGGGCAACATACGTTATACTTGGGGGCAGTATTGAAATAGATGGAATGGTCTAACATGACGCATGAGGGTTTGGCAATCGGGGAATTCTCGTTTGGTCGTTATCATGTACAGGTTGTGGAGTGGGCGGGAGGCGAGTGGCAGGGCAAAGGGTACTGGCTGCGGGCGACCGTTACGAACCGCCGTCTGCTGGTTTACCCCGATTTCGGCGGGCTGCTCCGACCGCAAGAAGACATTGTTTCGTCTGATATTGCCCGTGTCTGGAACGTGTCGCTGGGCGGTCGAGATGGCATCATGGTGCTGTTGAAGGAAGGTCGTGCGCTGCATTTGCTGGTGGATTGGAGTCAGGGCAGTAAACTCGCACGGGACATCCGCGAGATGATCGCGCCGCCCCAGCGTCCGCGCATTTTACCGAGATTTACAAGTCACTGAATCGGTGCCAGAATCGGTACCGTATGCGGCATTCGCAATAAGGGAATAGTGTGTATTTATGAGTACGGGCAGCAGTCGGTTTAGCGACGAATTTCTCATGCAGGGTGAGAAGCGACTGGGTGAATATGTCGTGGCGCTGATTCGCCGCACCCCTTACGGATGGTCGCCCACCGTGCCGCCTCTGGTGGCGCTTGTCACCAATTTGCGCCTGTTGTTGCAACCCCAAACGCGCCGTCCACATGACCCGGCCTGCATTCCAGCCAACTACATCATGCGGGTGCGCGAAGTAGAGATTAACAACGGGCTGGGGGTGCATGTGAGCTTGCGTACCGGCCACAGCCTGTACATTCTCCCCAGCGCGTCGCATGGCAGCAATCTTCACGACTCCTTGAAGCACATGATGACGACCCCGGTCACTCAGCATTTTCACATGGCACCGCCTTCGCACGATCTTCAGCGGTTGATTGACTACATCAGCCACCTTTAGAATAACGAAAGCTGAACCGGTTTATCGGGCGTTTCGGGGGGATCAGGCGGTTTCTGGGCGGCTGCGCGGCGTGACCGAACCTCTTGCAGCAGGTCGGGCAATTTGTGGAAATCGGCTTCCATCGCGCTAATGAGGCCGGGGTTGCGTAAAACCGCCGCCGGATGAAACAACGGAAAATAGGCACGCTGTTCATCGAATTTGGGCTGACCGTGTATCTGTGTGATCTTTCCGGTGGGGAAGTACCGCGCCATGCTAAAACGCCCCAACGTGACGATCACCAGCGGGTTTAGCGCCTCCACCTGCCGATCCAGAAACCCTTTACAGGCTAGAATTTCATCTGGAAGGGGATCGCGGTTTTCGGGCGGGCGATGTTTGACCACATTCCCGATGAACACATCTTCGCGGCGCAAGTTAATCAGGCGCAGCAGCTTTTCGAGGTAATCTCCCGACCTGCCAACGAATGGCAGCCCCTGTTTGTCTTCGTTGAAGCCGGGGCCTTCGCCGATGAACATGATTTCGGCGTTCGGGTTGCCCGCCCCCGGTACTGCATTCGTCGTGTTTTCGTGAAGGCGGCACTGTTTACAGCCGCGAACCTCCTGAGCGATGGCGGCCAAAACGGATGCACGATCTGGTTGCATGAATCAATTCCTCTGACGATAGGTTCAACAGGGTGATGTTAACCCCGCTTGATGTTCGCCGCAATCCGGTAAACCCGGCTTAAGGCGGTTGCTTTTTATGCTGCTGGTGAGCCTCCCTTTGCACTCGCGCATGCCATGCACGCCTTTTGCACCCTAGCCAATGGAGAAGGCATCCCCTTTCGTCCAAAACAGAGCCTGCCCCTCTCGCAAATCCAGTCGGTCTAAAATATAATCGGCGCACGATCAATCCCAGCCATCAATTCAAGAGGGTCAAATTCATGTTGCAGAACCGTCTACAAGAACTGCGTGGAGAAGTGGATGTTACCAATCTCCAAATCCTAGAATTGCTGAACAAACGCGCCGTTCTCGTCTCCGAAATCGGCAAGGTGCAGGCCGAAATGGGTACGTCGTTTTATGACCCTCAGCGCGAATCGCAAATGCTAACCGCGCTCGAACAGAACAACAAAGGCCCTTTCAGCAACGAGACGATCAAAGCGTTGTTCCGCGAAATCTTCCGTGCTTCGATGGCGCTGGAAGAAAAAGAAGCCAAAGCCAAGATTCTGGTGCAGCGCAAATCCCCCGATCAAGCCACCGTCATTACCCTGTCGGATGGCGTGACCAAGATCGGCGGCGGCAGCTTCCAGCTCATCTCCGGCCCCTGCGCCGTCGAGAGCCTTGAGCAGATGGACGAAACAGCAGCCGCGCTGGCGAAACGCGGCGTGAAAATCCTGCGCGGGATGGTGTTCAAGCCGCGCACCTCGCCCTATGACTATCAGGGCATGGGCGAACCCGGCCTGAAGATCGCCCGGCAGGTCGCCAACAAATATAACATGTTCATCACCAGCGAAATTATGGATGCCAGCCAGGTTTCGATGATGTCCGACTATGTGGACATCTTCTGGGTGGGCGCACGCAACATGCAGAACAGCTTCCTGCTCAAGTCGCTCGGTCAGGTGCGCCAGCCGGTCATCCTCAAGCGCGGTCTGGCGGCCACGCTGGAAGAATTCCTATACGCGGCGGAATACATCGTCAGCAGCGGCAACCCGAACGTCATCCTCATCGAACGCGGCATCCGCACCTTCGAGAAGTGGACGCGCAACACCCTCGACATCGGCGGCGTGGCTGTCCTCAAGCTCGAATCGCACCTGCCCATCGTGGTAGACATTTCACACTCGGCAGGTCGGCGGGACATCGCCATCCCCCTCGCCCGTGTAGCGAAAGCCAGTGGCGCAGACGGCCTGATGGTGGAAGTGCATCCCAACCCGCCCGTCGCCATGAGCGACGCCAAGCAGCAGTTGTACATCCATCAGTTCAACGACATGATGGACGCGCTGGAAACCATGAAATTCTAGTCCGCACAGCGGATTTCCCACCCTGTCCTCGCTACTTTTGCGAGGACAGGGCAACCTCTCCACGAACCAGCCCTCACCCACAGGACAATTCCACCGATGTTCAAGGATCGTGGCGTTTGAAACGGGCAAACGACCTACTGACCGCCCATAATATCCGGGTGCGCCGCCAGTACCGCGCCACGATGATGATGCGCCCCATCCCCGGCGGGTTCGAGGTGTTCATTCCGCGCTGGATGAAACCCGAACACCCCAAAGTGCGGGCATTCATTGAAGATGGGCTGCGCAAATTCGGCGGCAAAGCGCCGCCCGTCCCTGCCGAAGTCACGCCCCTCGACTCGATTCGGGAGATGGTGGCACAGTGGGCGCAGCGCATGGGCGTGCAACCGGAACGCATCACGTTTCGCGCCATGCAGCGTAAATGGGGGTCATGCTCCAGCGCCGGACGCATCACGCTCAACAGCCGCTTGGTGTGGATTGCCGCGCCGCTGGTGGAATACATCGTGCTGCATGAACTGGCACACCTGCGCGTGTTCAATCACGGCAAGGATTTCAAAGCCTTGCTGACCGAACACATGCCCGACTGGCGCACCCGCGAGGATGAACTCAACCGCGTCTGGGCAGAATTGATGCGCCGCCGCTAGAGCGCGTGCTGTATTTTTACCCTCATGATGAGGGCGAACACGTTGCTAAGGAGGCAGCACGTCGCTCATCGGTTTGATGCGCGGCCACACATGCGCCGCGAACAGTGCCACCGCCAGCAGTTCCAGCCCGCGCCCGACCAGCAACAAGGCGGGCGAGCTGTTCAGCAAATACGCCACCACCATCAGCAGCACCCCGGCATTCAGGCAGGCCATCGCGCCCCACACCAGCCGCACGCGCCCGTAACGAGGTTCTTTTGAAAAGCGCGGCACAATCCAGAAAGCCACGCCCATAATCGCCTGCACCGTCCAGCCGAACAGCAGCATTTCGATATGCGGCAAATACAGCGTCCATAAGACCGGCGCAAAGGGCAGCCCTTTATTCCACAGCATCAGCGCCCCGAACGTGATCCCCACGCCCAGATGCAGCAGCGCCGCCCGCACCAACCACACACTTACACGCGGCATATCAGCGTTCCTTCACGCGCAACCATGTGTTCACGATGAATCCCCAGCCGCCGATCAACTGCAACACCGCCGCCACTGCCAGCGTCCAGCCAATCTCCACACCCGGTTGCAAGGCCAGCAACACCTCCCCGACAGCCCGGAACATCAAACCCACGTTCAAGCACCCGTAGACCAGCCAGCCCAGCGCGGTACTGCCGCGTGGTTCCTGCTTCGAGAGTTTGGGGAACATCCAGTAGGCGATGCCGATGATGAGTTGCAGCACCCACCCCACCATGAACAGATGAAAATACACGGGACGCAGCGCCGCAAACCCCTGTGGCAGATGAATCACGGTAGGCGCAGCCAGCGCCACGCCCACCACCATCGCCATTAGGAAATAAACCAGCCCCGTCTTGATAAACACACGGGTCAATGTGGGCATTCAGTTCGCCCCCTCGTCACACAAAAACACCCGCCAAGCGTACCATGATCGCCCCTCTGCGGGCATATCCGTCTCACTCCAGACCAAACAGGCGCAGCAGTTTGAGCGCCACCTGCAAATTCATGCGCACCAGCGGATCGGACAAATCCGGGATGTGGAGTTCCACCAACCGCGACAACCGGTAGTTGAGCGTGCTGCGGTGGATGTGCAGGTTTTCCGCCGTTTGCACCCCGTTCCCGCCTGCATCCAGATAGGCTTCCAGCGTGTTGAACAATTCCCGTTCGCCGGCTTCCAGCAAACGGCGCACCGCTGGCACATACAGGTTGGCTGTCAAGCTGGCCTCACCCGCCAGATACAGCGCGTGCAGATAGCCCAGATCGTCGAAATACACCGCCGGACGCGGGTCTTTCAGCCGCCGCGTGATGTGCAGCACCTCGCGGCATTGACGGTGCGCCGCCCCCATCAATTCTACGCCGCGCTGCACGCCGCTGATGCCCATTCGCACTTCCAACCCGCCGGACTCGGCTCGTATCTGCTCGATCATCTGCGATAGATTCTGGTCGGCCTGCGTCAGTACCAGCACCTGTCCGGCGAACTGCCCCACCACCGCCCGCCACTCTTGCATACCCGCCAAACGATTGATGCGGCGGTAAAGCTGAAGGGAGCGCCCACTCACCGCCCCCGCCGCGTCCATCACCATCAGGCGGTAACGCGCCGATAGGTCTACGCCATACCGCAGCGCCTGATCGGCCAGCACCGCCTCCCGCGACTGTTCACCCTGAATCAACTGCGAGAGCAAACTCCCCTTCAACGAGGCTTCCGCGCTCTGCACCGACTCCTGATACAGCATCATCAACGCGGCTACCGTCGCCCCCGTATTCAGCGCCATCCGATCCAGTTCGGTCAGCGGGCGACCATGCGCGATAATCCACATATAACCGTAAATATCGCTGTGAACGACAATCGGCGCGAGGATGCGCTCCAGTTCCAGCCCCACTTCCGGGATGATCGGGATTTGCACCGGGCGGCGCGTCTGCCGCAACGCGCTCAGGATACCGCGTTCTTCCAACGCCTGTACCAGACGCGGGTTGGTATGCCCTTCGCTCACCGTGAACCGCCGCGCCTCGTCCACTTCCGCCACGTTCGCGCTGGCGAGGATTTCAAATCGCTCGTTCTCGATGCTCACCGACTGCCCCAGCAGCCCCGCTAGGCGACTGGCAAGCTGTTTCAAGTCGCCCCCTTCCAGCACCAGTTGCGTAAGCACTTGCTGAATGTTCAGCGCCCCCGTGACCATCACCATATTCTCGGCGGCGATCCGTTCATTGGTGGATTTGGCGATGTCAATAAACCGCGCCTGATAGGGAATCTCGATCAACGGAAAATGATGCCGATCCGCCAGTGTGCGCAAATCATCCGGCACGCTGTCCAGATAGCGCCCCACACTCAGCACCAGCCCCACCACGCCCTTTTCAGCCATCGCAGTCACATACTCGCGCCGTTCTTCCGGCTCATTCGGCAGGTTGTGTCCGGTGGTCAGCACCAGTTCGCCGCCGTTCAGGAAGCGCGGCGCATCCGGCACGCTGGCGATATGCACCCACGCGATAGCGCGATCCAGCCCGTCCGCGCCAGCCACCACCATCGCGCCGGTGAATTGTTCCAGTTGGAGCGCGTCTGCCACCGTCAACATCAGAATACACAACCCTCTGTTCGTTCAATTCGTTCAAAAGCGGATGTGTATTCTAAGCCACGTGCTGCTGCCCTTGCCAGTTTGGTTTCCAAGACCGTCAAGAATGGCTATACTCCCGCCATATGATTGTGAGATGGTCGGTATGCTGATGCCGCGCTGTCTTGTCTATTACACACCAATGATCTGTTGAGGAAAATTATGGCAGAATCCCCGCCTGTGGTTCTTGAGGTGCGCGGCCTGACCAAGCGGTTTCCCGGCGTACTCGCCAACGACCATATTGATCTGCGCCTGCTCAAAGGGCAGGTACTCGGCCTACTGGGTGAAAATGGCGCAGGCAAATCCACGCTGATGAACCTGATCTACGGCCTCTATCAACCCGATGAAGGCGAAATCCGGGTTAATGGTCAGCCGGTCATCATCAAAGACCCGAACGATGCCATCCGCGCCGGAATCGGCATGGTGCATCAGCATTTCCAGCTTGTCCCCGTCCTCAGCGTGACCGACAACATCATGTTGGGTAACGAAACGATGCGCGGCCCCTTCCTGAACCGCCGCGCCGCCCGTCAGCGCATCGTGGATATTTCCAAGCAATACGGGCTGGATGTAGACCCGGACGCACTGGTGCAGGATTTGCCAGTGGGCGTGCAGCAGCGCGTCGAAATCATCAAGGCGCTGTACCGCAAATGCGATGTCCTCATTCTGGACGAACCCTCGGCGGTACTCACCCCGCAGGAAACCGAAGGCTTGTTCGGCATCATGCGCACGCTACTGGAACGCGGCGTGAGCATCATCTTCATCTCGCACAAGCTGAAAGAAGTGCGCGAAATCTGCGATACCGTCACCGTCCTTCGCCTCGGCAAAGTGGTCGGCGCAGCAGACCCCAAAACCGCCTCCGAAGCAGATTTAGCCTCGATGATGGTCGGACGTTCGGTGCTGCTGGAAGTGGACAAAGCCGAAGCCAACCCCGGCGTGCCTGTGCTAGTCATCAAAGACCTGTGCGTGCGCGATGACCGCAAACTACTGGCGGTGAGTCACCTCTCGCTGGAAGTGCGAAAAGGTGAAATTTTGGGCGTGGCCGGCGTACAGGGTAACGGACAAACCGAACTGGTCGAAGCCATCACCGGACTGCGCCCGGTGGAAAGTGGGCACGTTTTCATCAACGATCACGAAACCACGCACGCCCAGCCGCGCCAGATCACCGAAGCCGGCGTCGCCCATGTCCCGGAAGATCGGCGCAAAAATGGCATGGTCGCTAGTTTCCCCATTAAAGACAACCTCGTGCTGCAAACCTACTACATCCCGCCCTTTGCACGCGGGATGATCGCGGATGAGCAGGCCAAAGAGAGCAAGGCCGAACAGTTGGTCAAGCAGTTTGATGTGCGCACGCCGAGCATCTTCGCCAACATCAGCACCCTCTCCGGCGGGAATCAGCAAAAAGCGATTATCGCCCGCGAGTTTTCGCGTCAGAGCGATCTGCTGGTCGCCGCGCAGCCCACACGCGGCCTTGACGTAGGCTCCATCGAATACATCCACAAGCAAATCGTCAGTATGCGCGACAGTGGTTCCGCTGTTTTGCTCATCTCCACCGAATTAGACGAAATTTTCTCGCTCTCAGACCGCATCGCCGTTATGTACGCGGGAAAAGTGATTGATGTCGTTTCTATACACGAAGCCACGCGAGAAGGGGTTGGCCTGTTGATGGCCGGCATCAAGCGTGAGAAAGATGAGGTCGCGGCCAATGGCTGAGTCAACTCCCCACAAGCCGGAAGCCCTATCGCCGCTGGCGTGGCGCTGGCACAAACTCTCGCCGCGCCTAGTGCCGGTGTTCGCGGTACTGACCGCCCTCATCCTCAGCAGCCTGTTCATGATGCTCACCCAGCTAATTACCAAAGGCTATGTGGACTTCGGTGAGGAACTGAACAAGACCGGCACCGCTTACAACGGCCTGATTGAAGGTTCCATCGGCCTCACCTTGAGCAACACGCTGACCCGCAGCAGCGTCGAACAGGCGCGAATCTACATCGGCGACCGCGAAACCAGCGCCCGTGATCTCACCCGTGCCGCCCGAACCGCCGATGAAATTCGCAAAAACGGGCTGGACAACATTGTGCGCTTCGGGGATGTGCTGGAACGCTACCCCGACCTGACCGATGAGCAATTGGTCGAACTCAGCGCCCGCTTGGGCGATCTTCAGCGCATCGGGGATGCCACGCTCACCGCGCTCCAGCCCGTGCTGACTGACCTCGATGCACTTGCCAGTGCCGACCGGGACGCGCTACTGGAATCGGTCAAAAACCTGAGCAACCTGAGCGCAGAACAGCGCGGCGCGTTGGCGACGCAATTGCCCGGTGCAGCACAAATCAGCGATACCGACTTGCTCAAGCAGCTTCAGTTGATCGGCGTCGAAGGCTTTAGCCGCATCAAAAGTCTTATCGCACAGCTTGAATTGCTCCATACCAGCAACCTGACCCCAGACGCGCCAGATGCGCGTGATCTGGCGGCTATCGGCGTCCTAGACCCCGCCAAAATCCGCGATCAGGTGGCTTTCGTAGGCAGTATTCAGGGCATGGCAATTCAGCCCGGTACGCTTTCGGAGCAACTTCGCATCATCAAGACCCTGTACGACGCCGAGCCGCCCCTCCTGCAAGACTCGAACGTCAGCAGCGCCCTTCAAACCGAATTTGAGCCGATGCTGCAAAATAACCTCGTCATTCTGCGCCCCAACAATCAGGTGTTGATAGACTACACCGTGAGTCCGGCGGGTATCATTTATGCGCCCAACAAGACGCCGGATGATCCTTCGGACGATCAGGTGGTTGATGTGGTCTACCTGAAACTGGGTGAACAGGCGCTGTTGTTCTCCCCCGCCAATCTCGAATCCATGCTGGTACGCGCCATTCCGTTCATCATCGCAGGTTTGGCGGTGGCGCTGGCTTTCAAAGCCGGCCTGTTCAACATCGGCGCGGAAGGCCAGTTGTACGCGGGTGGCACAATCGCCGCATGGGTCGGCTTCTCGCCCATCTTCGCGGGGCTGCCGCCGCTGCTTCATCTGGGGCTGGTGCTGATTGCGGGTATCTTCGGCGGGCTGGTGTGGGGCGCAATCCCCGGCGCACTCAAAGCCTTCACCGGCGCGCATGAAGTCATCAACACCATCATGCTCAACTTCATCGCCATCCTCACCGTAGACTGGCTCATCAAATCCACTGACCCGATCATCTTCCTCGATCCGGCTTCCAGCGCACCCCGCACCCCCTTCATCGCAGAAAGCGCACACCTGCCCTCCTTCAACACAATTCCCGTCTGGGTGTATGTCGCAGCCGGTATAGTGGTGCTGGCGCTCGGCCTATGGAACCGCCGCGCCAAAATCGTCGGCAACCGCCGCGCTGCCCTGCGCCCCATCGTTTACGGGATCATAACGCTTGTGGGTGGCCTGTTCCTGAGCTGGGTCGCCACACGCGGTATACTGCATATCGGCTTCGTGGTCATGCTCGGCGCAGTGTGGTTCACAGGCTGGTTCCTTGACCGCACCACTGCGGGCTTTGAAATTCGCACCGTTGGCGCGAACCCGGACGCAGCCAAATATGCGGGCATGAACGTCCGGTTGAACATGGTGCTGGCAATGGCGATGGCGGGGGGGCTGGCAGGGCTGGCCGGTGCTATCGAAGTCGCAGGCGTCCAGTACAACATGCAACCCGGCTTTTTCGGCGGCGTGGGCTTCGATGCCATCGCGGTTGCGCTGCTGGCGCGTTCCAACCCGCGCTCCATGATCCCCGCAGGGCTGCTCTGGGGGGCGTTGCTGGCGGGTGCTGGCCTGATGCAAACCCGCGCCGCCATCTCGATTGATCTCGTCAAGATCATTCAGGCGCTCATCATCATGTTCGTCGCGGCGGATGCCATCATTCGTTACGTGTGGCGTGTTCCCGAAGCCACCGCAGAAGAAAAAGAGAAAACTCTGTTCTCCGCCAAAGGCTGGGGAGGCTAATTCATGACCACATCATCACCTTCCATCACGCCAGCGGTCATCGAACGACGCTCATGGCGCGAAAGCATCACCATCACGCGCATCGGCGTCTTTTCAATCCTGTTCATCCTGATCGGCGCGTTCATGGTGCTGCAACTGCCGGGCAACATCAGCGGGGATGTCTCCACGCAGCTCACCTTTGATGCCACCGGCACACAGGGCATTCCCGTCCCCACGCTGGCGTTCTCCATGTTCGTCGGCCTGTCGTACCTCGGCGGCGGCATCTTCGGCCTGCTGCCCATCCCCCGCTTCAAGCGTGTCAAATTCTGGTGGCTGCTCCTGAATGGCTTCCTCATCATTCCGGTGGTGCTGGTTATCATCGCCGCAGGGGGGCGCACCAACGTCACCGTCATGCTTCAGGAAAGCCTGCGCGTCTCCACCCCGATCATCATGGGCGCGATGGCGGGTCTGTGGGCGGAGCGTTCCGGCGTGACCAACATCGCCATCGAGGGCATGATGCTCACCGGCGCGTGTTTCGGCTTCCTCGCCTATACGCTGCTGTCGCAAAACAACTGGGGAACAGGCGAATCGCAGGCCATCGGGATCGCGTTCGCGGTACTGGCCGGCGGGCTGATCGCGGCACTGCACGCATGGCTTTCGATCACCTTCAAAACCAACCAGATCGTCAGCGGCACGGTCATCAACATTCTCGCCATCGGCCTGACCAGTTACCTGCGCCGCGATGTGCTGGTGAATGCCGACACCGCACGCGGCACACTGGCGCTGCTGCCCATCCCCGGCCTGTCCGAAATTCCGGTGCTGGGGCCGGCGCTGTTCAACGGCAAGCCCATCTTCTACTCGATGTTCTTCATCGTCGGCCTCACCCATCTCATCATGTACTACACCCGCTGGGGGCTGCGTACCCGCGCCGTCGGCGAGAATCCCCATGCTGCCGATACACTCGGCATCAACGTGAACCGCAACCGCTGGATCAACGTCATCATCAGTGGCATGATCGCGGGGCTGGCCGGCGCGTGGTACACGCTGGAAACAACCGGCTCGTTCGACGACCAGATGACCTCCGGGCAGGGCTTCATCGCGCTGGCCGCCATGATCTTCGGCAACTGGACACCGTTCGGCGCGTTCGGCGGTGGCCTGCTGTTCGGCTTCTCGGTAGCGTTGGGGCAGCGGTTTCAGTTCCTCGGCGTGCCAATCCCACCGCAGTTCTTGCAGATGGTGCCGTACCTCATCACCATCGTGGTGCTGGCAGGGCTGATCGGCAAAGCCACGCCGCCCAAAGCCGACGGTATCCCCTACGAAAAAGAGTGACCTCGCTCGTATCATTCTGTTTGGGGGCGGTGTGCCTAGCGCACGCTGCCCACATTCCACTCGCTTCTGAGAGAAAACAGCCCGCGCTGACGATTTCGGATTAATTTCATCCTTGTCGTGCCGAAACGGACTGTATAGTATGAACATCAGGGGCTAAGTTGATAGCCTTCCGCAAGGTCGCTTTGCTTGAATGTATGCCATGTATATGTGTTGAGCTAGAAACAAGAGGATACATGATCGAGTTCATCATCAATTTTGGGCCGACCCTCGCCTATATCGTCATCTTCGGGATCATCTTCGCAGAATCTGGCTTGTTGATCGGATTCTTCCTCCCCGGTGACAGCCTGCTGTTCACTGCCGGGTTTCTGGCCTCTCCTGCCAGTCAGGAAATCCTCCTCAAACTCAGCCTACCCGCCGAACATCCCTTCTTCTCGCTGCCCATTCTGCTCATCGGGTGCTTCCTCGCAGCCGTAACCGGCGACAGCGTGGGCTACGCCTTCGGTCTGCGAGTAGGGCCGCGCTTGTTCCAGCGCGAAGACTCGATGCTGTTCAACAAAAAGAACGTGCTGAAGGCGCAGGAATTCTACGAAAAGCATGGCGGCAAGGCGATTGTGCTGGCGCGATTTGTACCGGTCATTCGCACCTTTGCCCCGATTGTCGCGGGCATCGGCAACATGGAATACCGCCGTTTCCTCAGCTTCAACCTGTTCGGCGGCTTGCTGTGGGCAGTCGGCGTAACGCTGGCCGGTTATTTCCTCGCGGAAGCCATCGGCCCGGATAACGTGGACAAATACCTGCTGCCGATCATCTTCCTCATCATCCTGATCTCGGTTGCACCCGGCATCTACCACCTGCTTAAAGAACCCGAAAACCGCGAAGCCCTGCGTCACAGCATCATGAAGATGCTCGGACGCGGCCCCGCCACTTCGGAAACCAACTAATCCAGTCTGTCTCAAAGATGGTCGGGAATGCCCCGGTCATCTTTATTTTACTGTATTAATATGTTGTTATAGTGTAATGATAATAGAAAAGGAGTCGTCTGATGTCATCCGCACCGCTGCATAATCCCGAAACCACCCTCGCCGGAACCCTCCGCCAAGCAGCGCAGGCCATCCGCAGCGAACGAGTTACGCTGCGCGAACTACTGGAAATCATCGGTGAACAGGGGATGCTGGTATTCTGCATCATTCTCACCATCCCCTTCCTGCTGCCGGTATCCATCCCCGGCGTCAGCACCGTATTCGGAATCGTGATGGTTCTGATCGGGATTGGCGTGGCGCTCAACCGTGTGCCGTGGCTACCCCGCCGCTTAATGGAAAGCAGCATTGCAGCAGCGCATCTTATCCCTGCGCTGGAACGCGGTGCGCGTGTATTCGTGCGCCTTGACCGCCTCATCCGCCCCCGCCTGTTAATCCTGACGCACAGCGCCACAGTAAACCGCCTGAACGGGTTCGCGCTCACCGGTGCCGCCGTCCTGCTGATGGCTCCGTTGGGTGCCATCCCCTTAACCAACACCCTCCCCGCCATCGCTATCCTATGCCTCGCAGCGGGGATGCTCCAGCGGGACGGTGTGTTCGTGGTCGTGGGCTATGCCGCCACAGGGGTAACGATCGTTTACTTCGGTCTGCTGTTCGGCGGCGCACTGATGGCCGGACAGGGAATTGCTTCGATCATCAGCAGTTAATCCACCATAAAAAACAGCGGCAACCATTTCCAGTTGCCGCTGTCATCTGCTTTATCAATCAGTCAGCGCGAGATTGCCACACCCTTCTTCAACAAGCCGCTATGCAGGGCTTCCGAGTGTGGCTTTAGAAACTGTCGTCTTCATCGGCGGGCGGCGGCGGGGGCACTGGATGGTAGCGGGCTTGAATCCAGCGATTGCCCGCCAGTTCCGCATCCTCGCGGGTGAAAAAGCTAGGACGGAAGCAGACAACACGTTCATCGCACGTAACGATAAAATACCAGAATCCGGTACGTGGATTAAAATCCACAATCAATTGAATCATGGATGACCCAAAAACAGTCGTATTCTTGCTGTGCAACTCATACCCCTAACCCTACCGCCTCCTCAATGATTACGAGATTAGGTTTTCACACGCCGTTAATCGTGTTCTTATTCCCACTATAGTATCACTTTTCCCGCCATCCAATAGGCAGCAAGTGGTATCCGCGATTCGGCACGATAGGCGATTCCAATTATTGATCTTGACCACCTTCAAGAATCCGGTAGGCATCATCCAGATTATCAGCCATCCGGTACTTGTACGAGTCTTTTGGAGCGAGAGAACGCAGAATCCCTTCCAAAGCTCTAATCATGAGGGAAGCACCGACAATCACGATTGTCCCACGATTCGGCGGCGCTTTTGTGATCGAGCGTTTGAAATACCCGATCGCGCCGGTACTCGGAATCTTCGGACTGGCGCGAAAGTCAATAATTGAGTGAACCGTCTCCGCCGTTGATATCGCCATGTCGTAGGCCAGCTTATCGGCATCACTGAAATCGTTCCAATCCCACGAGCCATCAAACGTCCAGTAAATAACTGTTTTCTCTGGCACATGTTCACTCTGATCCCATGCGACGCGAATGCTCATAAGTACTCTCCTTGATTCGGGACTACATACCTCAAAATATACCATCAGAACGGGTGCGAAAAAACGAAAGACGATCCCCCCGTGAACAGCGACGCGAACAGGCCGTGCAATCGAGGCGGTTGGGAGGGGTGCAGAAGCGGTTCAACAGCCCCTAGAATCAGAACAGCCTCAGTTTGTACTGAGGCTGTTGTAGCGTGCCTGGAGGGATTCGAACCCCCGGCCCTTTGCTCCGTAGGCAAATGCTCTATCCGCTGAGCTACAGGCACTTAATGACGAGTATGGTAGCACCATCCTCTAGCATGGTCAAGACAGAATTTAAGACAAGTTTCCTGTGAAACGCCTATTTTCCGGGCAATTTTAGCCTTGAACGACCTTTCGGCCTATGCTATACTTTACTCAACTTCGGGCGCGTAGCTCAGCTGGTTAGAGCGCACGGTTCACATCCGTGAGGTCGGGGGTTCGAGCCCCTCCGCGCCCACAAGTTCAATACCCGCCCACCGGTGGGTATTTTGTTATCCGCACCACCCCAACAAAAAGGCCAATCACAGCGGATTGGCCTTTTGTATTGTTTAGGCAGACTCGTTCAGTTACGGGGATTGCGGCTGCGTCAGCCACGCCCACAGATGCACCAGATAGCCATCGGGCAGTTCGCTGCTGCTGAACGAAGGCATCTCGCCCTGACCCACGCGCACCTGCTCAAAGAAGGCCGCGAACGATACGGTTGCGCCACGTATAGCCGGTTCGTCACGTGTGCCGCCTTCGCCGTTCGCGCCATGACAAAACGCGCAACGCAGCGTCCCCCACAACACCTCGCCAATATGCGGATCACCCATCTCCGGTAGCGCCTGCGGTGCAAAGATAACGGACTCACGGCGCGGCACCGTGTTGATTGCCGTCTGTTCGGATGTCAGGTACCACAGCAGGCCGCCAGCCAGCACCACCGCCACAACCACCAGCACCGGCATGAACCGCTGCCGACGAGCGCGAAGGATCGCGTCAGACAGAGCAGGCGCGGGCTGGTCAGCGAAAATTTCCGCCCGGTTAGGCCGCCACAACAGCGCGATGCCTATACGCAGCAGCACCAGCGCCACGATGAACAGCATGGCGTGGTCGCTGTGAACGCTGCGTGCCACCGGAATGGCCGCCCCCGGCAGCGCCTTGGTGGCTGCAATCGGGTTCCACAGGATGATTCCTGTGATCCCCAACACCAGCACACTCAGCGAGACCAGCAGGTACTCGAACTTCAAAATGAACTGATAGGACGGGGCACTCGCGCTGTTCCCGCCAAAGTTGCTCAACACCCGCGACAGCAGGGCGCGAAAATCGCCCATGCCGGGGAGCATAACCAGCCCCTGCCCTATGACAAAGCGGCTGTACAACACCGCTAACACATGGTAAATCGCCTCAGCCAGCAGCAGCGCCGCGAATATCCGGTGCAGAATGCGCAGGCTTTCGACCCCGCCCCCTAGCACAAATAGGATATTCGCCCACCACTCTGTCGTGTAACGTTGCGGCAATCCGGTCAGAATCAGCCCGATCAACGCCACGAACAGCACAAAACGCTCTATAAGCTGTGACGTTGACAGCCCCGGTCTGGTTTGCGGCTCTAATGCAGTCTGCGCTGCCATCTTACGTTCCCTCTCTGTAAGCGGCTCAGCCGCGCCGCCGCAGACGGCGGAACAGGTCAGATACGATTACTATGCTGACGAGGCCGATTGCGACTGGGATTAACACGTTATACAGGTTCTTCAAGAAGTACAACACCGGATGCGTCTCGGCGGTAGCCGGATAGTGCCCCAGCCAAGCTGCCGAGAAATCCGCACTGGCATCAGGATGGCACTGGCGGCAGGTGGTCAATAACGTCTGGCGAATGCTGGACTCGCCCTGATCGTCTACCTTCTGGATGTTATGCACGCCATGACAATCGAAGCACACCGCTTTGTTCGCGGGCACATCCGGCGATTCGTGTTCAAACAGCGTAATCGTTGAACCGTGAAAATCCGCCAGATAGCTGTCAAAAACCTGCGTGCTGATGTTGTACTTGCTCATCAACTCATCGTTCGCGTGGCAGGTTGCGCACAATTCGGGAGAACCGGTACGGAACGTGGTTGTCGTCGGGTCTGCGATGTTATGCACCCCATGACAGTCAATACAAGTGGGCACATCTTGATTATTCTCGTCCAGTAGCGCACCGCCATGTATGCTACTGCGGTACTCATCGAAAATTACCCCGTGACAGCGCCCGCAGGTGAGCGAAATACGCTGACGCGGTTCATCCGGCGTCTGCACATCATGTCCACCATGACAATCCACGCAGGTCGCCGCTTCTAGCCGCCCTTCGCGGATAAACTGACCGTGTACGCTGTCCTGCGCCTTCAAATACTGTTCTTCGTGGCAGTTGCGGCACACGGCGTAGCGTTCAATCTGGAAATCGCGGATGGTCTGACTGAGCGATGTCGGATGCGGATAGCGGAAGATGGGATGGCAGTCCGAACAGGCCAGCGCACCTTCCGGGCTGGATGCCCCATGCACCGAATTCGCCAGAATAGCAGGATCAATCGTCACTGACAGCGTTTCGCCGCTAGGAAGGTTCCATACCTGATCGGGTTTGGTATGGCACAGCAAGCAGTACGCATCTGAAGCCGGGTCAGGAGTCGCGGCAACCTCCGGGGTTGCCTCTGGAGTTGCCTCCGCGCTCTGAGTCGCTTCCTGTGCCGCTGCCACGCCGAACATCATCCCCAACACGATCATGAGGATTCCCACGAGCAGCAAACCCACTTTTGCTTTGCCAATCATGGGGTTGTCTCCTGATTGCGTGATTTACGCCGTGATTGTCGCAAAATGAAACCTACCCCGCCCACCAAGACCAGTCCCACCACGCCGACTAAAATGAACGTCATAGGCCGGAAGCCTGTCCGAACGGGAAGTTCCATCCCGACCGTAATCATCTGGTCGCCAGACGGCGTAGCCGTTGGCGCTGGAGCCTCGGCAGGTTCCAGAGACGCGCCGGGAACAGCCAGTTTCGACAACAGCTTGGCGGCTTCGTTCAGAAGGGCATCGGCATAGGCATAGTTATGTACGCCCAGACTGCCATCGTTCTGCACAAAAGTCAGCGCCTTCACCACGAGGTCATATTGCACGCTCTCCGGTGAACCGGCTTCCGGTGCAAT
>Ga0172373_10001725_pt1 | contig 34924 bp, 30 predicted proteins | sample Lak10m_2_FD_114546 | JGI IMG/M metagenome (GOLD analysis project Ga0172373, IMG submission 114546) | Freshwater microbial communities from Kabuno Bay, South-Kivu, Congo - kab_092012_10m | ecosystem: Environmental > Aquatic > Freshwater > Lake | place: Democratic Republic of the Congo...
ACGCCGTGGAATTTCCCTGCGGCGATGATCACACGTAAAGCTGCACCAGCAATTGCGGCGGGTTGTTCGATGTTGGTCAAACCTGCTGAACAAACACCTTTGACTGCATATGCACTGGAAGTGTTAGCTCTCAAAGCAGGTTTGCCTGCCGATATCTTGTTAAATATCAGTGGTGATGCTGTTGAAGTCGGTAAAACGCTGTGCGAGAGCGATATTGTGCGCAAGCTGAGCTTTACAGGTTCAACCCAAGTGGGGCGCATTTTAATGCAGCAATGTGCGCCGACGATTAAGAAGTTATCGCTCGAATTGGGTGGTAATGCACCTGTATTGGTGTTTGATGATGCCAATCTCGATCAAGCCGTTCAGGGCATTATGGCGAGTAAATATCGCAATAGTGGTCAGACTTGCGTATGTGCGAATCGAATTTATGTACAAGATGGTATCTACGATGCTTTGGCAGATCGGTTAGTCGAAGCTGTGGCTAAGCTGCAAGTCGGTGATGGTCGTCAGGAAACATCAACGCAAGGTCCTTTGATTGATGAAGATGCGATTGCCAAAGTTCAGGCACATATTGCTGATGCGACTGCAAAAGGCGCGACAATACGTATTGGTGGTCAGCGTTCAGCACTCGGTGGCACTTTCTTTGAACCGACGGTACTGACCAACGTCACTCAAGACATGAAAGTATCTAAAGAAGAGACCTTTGGTCCACTGGCGCCGTTATTCCGTTTCAAAACTGAAGACGAAGCCGTTGCCATGGCAAATGATACGGAATTTGGTTTGGCCGCTTATGTGTTTACTCAAAGCGCAGCTCGTCAATGGCGTGTTGGTGAGGCACTTGAATATGGCATGGTTGGAATTAACACAGGAGCAATTTCAAATGAAGTTGCGCCATTTGGTGGAGTTAAACAATCAGGCTTAGGTCGTGAAGGTTCAAAATTCGGCATTGAGGAATATCTCGAAATGAAATACCTCTGTGTGGATTTATCTGAGTAAATCTTGGATAACTGAACACTCAAACGTGTTCGATAAAAACGGTCATGCCCATTCATGACCGTTTTTTTTATTAAGCCGAAAGATAACCTTTGTGGCTCTCAGACAAACGTCTTAAATGTTCAATCAAGGTTTCGATCAGGCGTTCGACGACAAGGCGTTGTCCTTTTCGAGATACGTAGACCAATTGTAAGGTCCCAATATTAGATTTCCATTCAGGCATCAAATGAATCAGTTTACCTTTGCGAATGTCGGATTCCACAGTTAAGAATGGTAGGTCAGCGATACCTAAACCATCTGCTACTGCATAATACACACCGGCCAAATCATTACTTTTGATTCGCGGTTGATAGGGAACATCCATCGTTTCCCCTGTGCGAGTATTGCAAAAATGCCAAATATAATTTGCTTTTTGGGTGCCTAAGCTAATGCTTGGATAATCTTTAAGATCAGAAAAATGCTTGATGCTGCGACCTTGGAGTAACTCAGGGGAGGCAACTAGACAATGATCAGTTTTAATGACATCTCGAACAATTAAATTAGAATCTTCATTTGGTTCAAAATTGGTTCGAATCGCGAGATCAATATCATCATGTAAAATATCCACTCTTCGACTGGTGAGCTCAAGTGATATTTCTACTTTAGGATAGGTTTTTAAAAATTGATTGAGGATTTTGCGAATTTGAAAATGCATCATTAACGCCGGACAGCTAATTTTAACTAAGCCTTGTGGCTCGCTTTTTTGTTTAAGTAAGACATTTTCCGCACACTCAACTTGAGTGATGACTTTACAGCACTCTTCATAAAATTCTTGACCTAATTCGGTCACTTTAAAATGTCGAGTTGTACGCTGAATGAGGCTGACATTAAATTTATTTTCTAGGTCAATAAGACGACGGCTGAGCTTTGATTTACTGATATTTTCTGCTTCACTTGCAGCACTAAACCCACCATGTTTTACCACTAGATAGAAATAATAATAATCATCAAATGAGTTCATCAAGGCAGATCAAATCCTATAACTATTCAGTTGAGAATAGCATGAACTATTCTCAACTGATGGAGTAGGTCAATTATTTTTGATTAGTGTTTTGATTATAGCTGTTGATCAAATTACGATAATCTGGAATGTGGTTTGAGAATAATGTTCCCAATCCTTCAATATCATTACGCCAGTCACGATGTAACTCACACGCCATACCAAACCATGTCATTAATTGAGCACCCGCTTTAGACATACGATCCCATGCTGCATCACGAGTCAACTCATTAAACGTACCTGAGGCATCGGTAATTACAAAAACTTCAAATTCTTCAGCAAGTGCTGATAGTGTTGGGAAAGCCACACAAACTTCAGTCACAACACCTGCAATAATCAATTGTTTTTTGCCAGTTGCTTTAACCGCTTTAACGAAATCTTCATTGTCCCATGCATTAATCTGACCTGGACGTGCAATATAAGGCGCATCGGGGAACATTTCTTTAAGTTCAGGAACGAGGGGACCATTTGGACCATTTTCAAAACTTGTTGTTAGGATTGTCGGTAAATTAAAATATTTCGCAGCATCTGCAAGTGCCAACACATTATTTTTAAATTTGTCAGGATCGATATCGCGGACTAATGACAATAAGCCTGTTTGATGATCGACCAATAACACAGCCGCATTATTCTTATCTAAACGAATATAGTCTTGGTTCATGATTTTATCCTCAAGTTGTTTTAGGTTAATTTTGAAATAAAGGCTTCGATTGAAGCTTGAAATTAAAATTATGCTATTGGAAATTTTCTAGGTTCAGAAGTCTGAAAAATGAGACAAACAATACTATAAATAGGATTATTTAAGTCTCATCCTGATTTATACCCTGTGACCAAGTTATTTGTCCTATTTATGAAATAATGTGTTGCTGTCCTGTGCCTATAAGTCTGTCTCCGTGAGGCGTAGAATAATCATCAAGATCGCAACTTCTACACTTTAGGAGTAAAAAGATGAAAACGATTACAGGTATTTATCAAAATAAACATATGCATTGGGTGGGTGATGGTTTCCCAGTGTACAACTTATTTTCTTATGATCGCTTAGGGCAAACAATCAGTCCTTTTTTACTTTTGGACTACGCAGCACCTTATCGCTTTGAACCAACTACAGTTCAGCATGGCGTGGGTACACATCCACACCGTGGATTCGAAACTGTAACAATAGCTTATCAGGGTGAAGTGACACACAAAGACTCAGCAGGTGGCGGCGGTACGATCAAAACTGGTGATGTACAGTGGATGACTGCTGGCGGTGGAATTCTGCATCAAGAGTTTCATTCTCCTGAGTTTGCTCAGCAAGGTGGTTTGTTTGAAATGGTGCAACTATGGGTCAATTTACCTGCACACTCAAAAATGACACCTGCAAAGTATCAAGCGATTGAATCTAGCAAGATTCAGAAAATCGCATTAGATGATGTGGGCAGCGAGTTACGTGTGATTGCAGGCGAATACCAAGACCTTGCAGGTGCAGCAACAACATTTAGTCCAGTCAATGTTTGGGATGGTCAATTGATCGAAGGTCAAAGCCATACATTCTATGTACCTGAAGGACACACCACATTATTTGTGTTGTTGTCAGGTCAGGTTGTATTGAGTAATCAAACCATTGATTCTCCAAGTTTAGTCGTATTAAGCCGTGAAGAGATTGATTTTGCCGTTCAAGCAACTCAGAACAGTAAATTCTTGATCTTAACTGGTCAACCATTGAATGAACCAATCGAAGGGTATGGTCCATTTGTAATGAACAACAAGGCGGAAATCGTTGATGCAATTAATGATTTTAATCGTGGTAAGTTTGGAATAATGAATTAAGTTTAACCAAACATTGATTCATATAAGAAAGCCCATAACCCCTTCGAAGCTATGGGCTTTCGGCTATAAGGTTCCTCTATTGATTATTTTAATGTTATGTCACTTATAATTATGCAGTTTATTATGTGACTCAGTTTTCATTGTTGTGTAATCAGAATAGCTCCATTTTTGTGACTTGCAAAGGGGAATCAGCGTGAAAAATGGAAAAATAAAGAACGATCTGTATATTTTTATTATTCATTTAATAATAAAATTAATTTATTCATAAGCTTACGATTAAAAAATCAGCTGTGCTAAATGTGACAATACATGAAGACATTATTACGACAAAAGTATGGCTTAAATGCTGAATCTGGTATTTTTTAATACGGCATTTGGGTTAACTATCAGTCATAATCAAGAAAAATCATCAACTGATGGGACAAAAATTTTGGATATTGCAATTATTGGCAGTGGAATGGCAGGACTCGCTGCCGCCAGAATCCTACATGATGCAGGGCACAAAGTAACCATATTCGAAGCACTCGCTGGACGAGGTATGGATAGCCACAGTATCGAATTCGATGGTGGTATTATTGATGCACCCTTACGCGTGATGAATCCTAAACTTTGGAAGAATACCTTAAGTTTAGCCAGTCACTTAGGAATAGAAAAATTTCCAGTGCGCACGTTTATGGCGTGTAGTTGGTTGTTTGAAGACAAAACAGACACATGGTTGACCACTTCGCGGAGTCGAATTGGTAACTTTCCGATTATTAATAACCGCAAAGGCATTCAGCAATATGGCTGGCGTCTCGTAAAAGGGATGTTGCAACTCAAAACTGCTGTTAATCAATTTTTCAAATCAGATAATCAAGACATCACCTTAGCTGAATTCATGAATCAATATCATATTGAAGAAGTATTTTGGCATGGTACGGTGATGCCAGTGCTGTACACCATTTGTACATGCCATCCTAAAACCATTGGTGAATGGCCAGCTAAACCATTACTTGAATTTGTACGTCAATTGACGGAAGGCGAAGCACTACTACGAATGAAAGGTGGAACACCTGCTTTGGTAAATCGTTTAATCGAAGGGATTGAAATTCATAGTGGTGCGCCCGTTCAGAAGGTTGAAGAGCACGGCGATAAAGTATTGGTCGACAATGGACAAGGTGAAAGCAAAGCTTTTGACCGTGTTGTGATTGCAACGCCGACACCTGTGATTGAGAATTTCTTAAAGCAGCCTCAATTTGCTGATGACATCGACATATTGAAAAAGTTCAGATTTGAAGATGGTGATTTGGTGATTCATACCGATCCTGTCGTCATGCCAGCACGTCGTAAAGATTGGGCTGTATTGAGCTATATGATGGATCGTAAATTTACCCGCCAACAATTTACAGTTTGGATTAATGCAGTTGAACCATCTTTAGTGGGAAAAAATGCAGTGTTCCAAACTTGGTGTCCAGTCATTGACATCGATCCAAAGAAAATTATTTCTAAGGTTAAATTGACACGAGCAGTGGTTGATTTAGAAACTGTTGCTTTGAATAAAGAGATTCAACAACGTCATCTACAACAGAATCGTAAGGTCTTTTATTGTGGTTCTTGGTCATGTGATGGCTTGCCAATTTTAGAATCAGCAGTGACTTCTGCGATGCATATTGCAGAAATTTTAGGTGCCCCAGTTCCATTTGTTGGACTTAAACCACAAGTTAAAGTTGCACCTGAACTCGGTTACTAAATATGAAGCGCTTCAAGCAAGCATGGATTGAAAGCCTGATCGGGCATAAATATGCCATAGATGCAAAACGACTTGGTGATGAATCTAGGCTTGCTTGGAGTAATTTAGGATATTGGCAACAGCTACAGGATTATCCCTTAGCATGTCAAACGTTAGCAGATCAAATCGCTGAGGCAGTTCAGCTTAAAGGTTCCGATCGTGTTTTAGATCTCGGATGTGGGCAAGGTGCAAGTTTATTGCATTGGATTGAGCAGTATCATGTTCGTCAACTCAGTGCAATGGAGCTGCAAGCTGAATGTGTCAAACGAATTCAACATGAGTTACCGCAGGTTGAAATTTATTGCCAATCCTTTTTAGATTTACAGCACCCCGTTACTTTGAATTCATTTGATGTGGTGCTGTGTTTGGATGCAGCTTATCACAGTGATTTGAATTCATTTCTTCGATCAGCATCATCAGTTTTAAATTCAAAAGGACGAATTGCTTTTCATTATTTAATGTGGTCTGACCGTTGGCAAAACTGTTCTCAACTCCAAAAGCAACAATACCGTTATTTATTAAAGGCTGCGGATGTTAATGATTTAAACCTTCAAACAGAGTCACAATTGCGTCTAAACTTGCTAGAAAATGGTCTAGATGACATCATTATTCAAGATTTTTCAGAACCCGTTTTAAACGGTTTTTCAAATTTTATAAAAAATAAAAGCAGCATAAAAAAACCGTTTGATTTTGCTCAACTTAAGATTGAAATGACTGCCAAGTTGTGTGCAAAGCTCTACCATGATGGATTGGTGCGGTATATTCAGGTGAGTGCAGTCAAAAAGTGAAAATAATATGTCAGTCTTATATTCAGGATCATGCTTATGTGGTGCGGTCAGTTATCAAGCTAGTGTAGAACCACATTATCAATTTAATTGTCATTGTCGAGATTGTCAGAAAGCAACAGGTGCTGCATATGCGCCGATTGCATTTTTTCATCAATCAGAACTCAATATTCAGGGAGAACTTCATTATTTTGAATCATTTGGTGCATCTGGGAAGCCAATTCGACGTGCATTTTGCCCGACATGTGGTTCGCAAATGTTTGGTTTACCAGAAATCGTACCAGATATGATTTCGATTCGTGCAGGAACTTTGGATGATCCAAATTTGTATCAACCGCAAGCAGAAATTTTTGTGAGTCACGCAAATCAGTGGGATATGTTAAATCCAGAGCTTTTGCATTTTGAGAAAATGATGAGGAAGAAAAAATAGAAAATGGTGCCGGCACACGGATTCGAACTGTGGACCTACTGATTACAAGTCAGTTGCTCTACCAACTGAGCTATGCCGGCAACGTGGCGAGAATTATAGATAATCCGTAGAAAAAAACAAGCGAAAAAATGAGCAAATAATTCGATTTATCCCCACTAAAAATTTTTATATCAAATTTTGATCAATTTTTGCTTGTTTGAAAGTGAGATGTATGGGAAGAGCTGCTAAAACTGCAAAAGTACTTGCCCCGATTCAGAACTATATGAGTGGGATGCCCTAGAAAATATTTATAAATATTAGGAGTGACACTTTATGCCATAACACGAGAAATGTGGTTTTTTTGTGTCAAAAATTAAAACTAAATATATAACAAATATATAAAAAATCATTTTTTCATTGAATTTTTTTTGCTTTCTATGTATTGATATGAATTAAGCATTTCTGCATTTAAATTAGGGATAGTTCATGATTGATGTGCAATATTCCGAAAATGTCTCAATTCTTCAATTATCTGATACTGCTTTTGTATTGAAGATCAATGATGCGAAGGTATATCACTTTTTATTGACACACTGTGAGCGAGAATTGGGCTGGGGAAAAATGATTCAAACATCTCAATCATTTTTAAATGGTGAGATTGAATATCAAATTAATCTTGCGGAAATGGATGTTGAACACTTTGGGCGAGAGTTTTTTATGTTAGAGCCTGAGTTATTGGACAACATTTCGAAAAATTAAAGCTCCAGATATGACTGATTTGTTGAAGTATCAATATTTATCCTGAATAAAAATACATACTTTTTGGTTTTGCCATCTCATCCCCAAGAGGTGGCTTTTTTTATGGTTATTTTGCGACTTGATGTACTCTGAATCATCTGGGGATTTGTATAAAAAATTAAGGAATAAAATTTATATGAATTACTCTATCTCAATTCGTATCGCAACGATTTTAGGATTCAATAGTCATTATTGGAAAGCATAAGGCAATAAAAAAAGCCTAAATCCTTTAGATTTAAGCTTTTAAGACTCTATGAGACATCATGGAAATTAAATTTGGCGAGAGAGGGAATAAACTTTTAAACTTAATGGTATGATAATTAATGAAAATTAAATTTAATTTTTTGTGTTTTACCCCCAGTTATACCCCCAACTGCATGAGGGTAGGCGAAGTCGAACTATATGGATAAATTATTTGAATTAATTAATAGTGATGTAGATGGAAAACTTATGTTGTACTTAATAGTCTATCAATTTCTATTCTATCTAAATACAACCATTATACGTTAAAAGCTTCCTGTTTGATTAGCTGTTCACTACGACTAATGCCCAACCGATTTGCAATGCTTTGCCATTTTTTTACCGCCAATAATACTTCATCATAAATCTGAGTCGCTTCCTCTTGAGATAAACGGAAAAAATCAATCACCTCAAATGCCAAGCTGTAATCAAGTGCATTAGCTGTATCTGTAATATTAAGGTGTAAACCTCGGTTCCCTACAATAGGGTTAAGATCATATGCAGGTGATAACTTCCATCCTTTGTCAGTTAATAAAAAGCCATGATTTCTTAAATGGTCATCTGTATTTGATATTGCAATATTAAAGATGATCCTGCGCCATAATTGAGCTAGATCATTTTTTGTTTGTGATCCGTTATTGGTTAGAAACTCTGCTATTTCAAGATAACTTGCCCCCTCTGAATGTTCTCCATCGTAGTACCCTAATTGAGTCATGGCTGATGAGAAATGTATTCGCTCAGTTCCTTGGCGGTCAAATCGTTTGGTCAGAAAAGTATGATGTTCTGAAGAGAGTCGGCGTATTTCACTTGGGAACATTTCTACTCCAGCTAATCGAGCCAACTCATAACAGATGAACTCCCAAGCTCCTACATCGAATGTATCTTTCTGATTAGGAAATTTGGCGATCCAGAGATGTCCTTGCTCATCAGTCACGCAAGCTTTAGGTCTAGCACCACCTAAAGAAGAACCAGGGGAAATTAATAATTTAAGCCAGTGATAATATTCTTCACTGTCAATGTTCTCATCTTTCTCAATTTGGATTGCGGCATATTCTAGTTCACGTAATGAAGTCATTGGAGGAGCTGCAAACTCGTGATTGTCATCTAAGAAATTATCAGACTCTGCTGTTTTAAAACGAATTCCTCCCATGCGAAAAGAATCATGCACGCCCAGTAAATAGTCCAATTCCGTGAGTCTGGCACTTGAACGTAAACCTTTGTGATGTTCTATTGCCGCACGGCGTTGCATCAGAATTCGTCCCCAACGGTCAGGGGATGAGTCTAAGAAGCTACGGAAATTCTTATCTGGAAGGTCGTTATAAAGTTCACCACGATGAAGTGATAAGAATGGATCAAGTTGAAGACGATATTCTGACTTCAAGAATGAGCGATCATAAGCAAAACTAAATACACCGCCACGACTTGTCTCAGCAAACATTAATTGCCCTGTAAGTAATGGTGAATCAATAGGTAACCAAGAAGCATAAACATCTACTATATGTCGGGTCATTTTGAACCTTCTAATAATTTAATATTTTGCAGTTTAATTCCCACTTCATCATGGGCTGCTAATTTGGCAAAGTTATCTTCCATACCTAACACTCCCATCACTTTGATATATGTACCGATTGCTACACTGGGATCTCCAGCAAAAACTTTATTTATAGTTTTATTATCAAATCCAGTACGGTCGCAGATCATTTGTTTAGTCCAACCACGACGCTTAACAGCGAGTAATAGATCTTCCCCGAAAGTGGTCAATGCCTTACGCTGTTTGGGGAACAAAATTTTATATAGATCTCTTTTCGGCATAAATCCTCCTGAAATAGGACTATATTCCTAGATTTTACATATAAATGGGAATATATTCCCAGTTTTGTTGTGAGTCAACTGTTAATCTTATAAGGTGGCTTGCACTAATTTTGGTACTCTTATTTGAGTATAAATAGGGTTATCGTCCTTGGATTTTATTGTGATGGTTTTTTCATCTATGGTCATTCCATGACAAAGGTAAGACAAAGCATGTTTGAGATCATTGATGATTTAAAAGCTAAATTAGATTAGCATCGACCTCTTTCACCTGCGATTGAGGGTAAAGCTTTACCCCTTTAAACCAAAGTTGTACTAGAGGGGATTACGGTAGGTGGTAAGGCATTAAGCGCGCATTATTAAGTGATCAGTCATCGTGATGCGATCTTGTATGTCGAAGATACTATAAAGAAAGAAGAGTCATTTTTAGAATGGCAAATTCAAAACATCCATCAGTTGATCCGAAAAAATATTGATGTTGAAAATGCTGGGCGATATCGCCAGAAAAATATCTGAATTTCAGGAGCTACAACCAATCCGCCAGACTATACCTTGCTTAATAACAAAATGGCCCAGTTTATAGATTGGTATAACACGGAAGCTCACAATCTGGATCCTGTTGAGCGAGCTGCTAAAGTGCATGCTGATTTTTCAAAATAATAATAGTAATAATTAACTCCTATCATTAGTTCTAATGATAGGTTTTTTTGTTTAAATTTTAAATAAATATTGAGGCTAATTTTTTATAATAATGTATTTATTATATTTTAAATATGTGGTAATTATGATTTATAAATATTTTCATTTTTAATTAAATCAATAGGTTGTATGTTTTTTTATGAAAGAAGTATATAAACTTGCATTAGATAGAAGGCCTAAGTTTAAAAAGGCTGAAAGGGAAGCTATAGAGATTAAAGAAAATGTTTCTGAGCACCATAGCTTGAAAGATGAAAAAGTAGAACAAACAGTAATCGAATCACTTGACCTAAATGAGGGAACTAAACTTGTAAATCAACGAACTGCTTTTAAAAAGAAAGAAGTTATTAGGGCACCTGACGTTAGTGGTACAGCTCCTGAAAGACCATCAATGATATCTCCCTGTCTAATTCAAGATCTTATTGTTTATGCCTCTAATAATGAGAATATTTGGAAGTTTGATAAACATGAGAAGAAATTGGAGAAATTAGTCAATATGTATTTTAAAGAATATGGTTTTGATGAAAATCTAAGAGTTTTTATAGTCAAATTTTTCATCTTTATGGATGGTGTTGTTGAAGGAAAAACTGAAAAAGCAATATGGGTTAAGAATATGAACCCAGATGAATTTGTTTCTAAAGAAAATCTTACTTTGGTAGGTCAAAGATACTTTACCCTTGTACATGATTATTATAAATGCGACATAGCTAAAAAAATGCATGTTCTACATTGGAGTGATTTTTATAACTTTTTAAAAGTTTTTGAGATATTTGAGGATAGCACTGTGCTTTGGGAATTAATACATTTTAACAACCAAAGTGCTTTATTTTTAAACAGAAGGATATTAAACTTTAAAAAAGATTTGATAGCTTATAAAGTTAAATATAGTAAAAACTTAAATAATATCAATTATATAAATGAAAAATTATTTCAGAAAGTCTTTATTAAAGACCGCTTGATTCTCAGGTTTGAGTTCAAGTCGCTTCATATGGAGTTTGATGTTCGTTTACTCTCAAGAACTTTTGCCAATCTTATGAAAAGGCTAAAAGGTGAGTATCGACTAGCTGAAGATATCAATTACATTAAATTTATTAATGAAAAAAATTCTAAAAAGTTTCTAGATGTGCTTTTTTTTATTGAAGTTAATGAAAAGTTTAATTCTGTTAAGGAGGTTAAAGAAAGTATTCAGGACCATTGGGCGAGATCAATTTCCAATACCTTAGGTAAAAACAAATCAGAGAAAGATATATTCAGTCAAAGTGTTGAAATAGATGCAAAAAGTAAAAAATTGATGAAAAACGAAAGCTTATTTGACACCGAAGATTTATATGTTGGGTCAAGAGATAAGGCAAAGATAAAAGCCGTTATCGATATATTAATTCCATATTTCATCAGTCTGGCTATATTTCTACCTGTTGAAAGTACTTTGCCGAAGACAAGACAATTGACACTAGTGGGTTTTGGAAAAAAGTATTGAAGAGCGTTTCATGGGTTAAACTACTTTATAACAATGAGGTTTACTTTAGCTTCGTTGCTAACAAGAAAATTGCCTAAATTTATATAAGTTTTTAGGGAATGAAGTAATAGTTTTCTGAGTATTAGGAAAAAATGAAAAGAATACTTAGTTGGTCTCTTATATTATTCATTAATAATCAAACATGTATGATTGGTTCTATGGAGGCTTAAACCTATCATACAAATACACTTCATTTAAAAAAACGATAGTGGCTCATGTAATGGTGAATATACTTTTACAGGAGACACCATGAAACCTTATTCAACACATCCGAATTATTCTGAAACACAAATCTTATTTGCTATTGAACGCTTTGTAATAGATGTTTTTACAACAGGCTTTAAGCAACCTCAGTTACCTGTATTCAAAGAACTTCTTGATTTGTTTGATCCTATCTACAATATAGATTACTCCTATAGTGATTATCTTTCTGTTTTCATTGGCTTAAAGTTGATTATTGATCAAATGCGTTATGATCCTAATAATGAACATCCTGATAATTACGAGTTTGTATTAGATTTAGATGATGAATATCTTAAGTTCTTAGAAATCGCAGCGAATAGTATGAGAGCAAAAGTTCAACAGGATTTAAATCAATTTGTTTTGCAAGAAGAAAACAATACGAAAAGTCTTGTAGATTATGTCGAAGCACTCTTCAATCATTATTCAAAGCTACTGATTGTTCGAGTCGATTTGGGCTACACCAATGAAGCCAAGAGCGATATAGACATTGACCGCTTTTATCGACATTTTGAATTTATGCGCAATCGGCTCTCGAATAAAGATACCTTTTTTAAAGATATTCAAGGTTATTCTTGGGCTATAGAACAAGGCAAGGAAAAGGGTTATCACGTCCATTTACTGCTGATCTATGATGGTGCTAAAGTCCAGAATGGCTCTTACTACGCACAACGAGCTGGTGAAAAATGGCAAGAAATCACGAATGGTGAGGGGAGTTACTTTAATCTTAATTGTAAAGAATATAAGAATAAACTAAGACAAGCAGGTTGTGAAATTGGTTTAGGGATGGTTTCCAGAAACAACGAAGGGGATTGGGATTTACTTTTAGCTGTGATTAGTTATTTGACGTTGGTACGCGAAGACAAGGTTATGCAGCGGTTAAGGGTGAAAGTTGAAAAAAATATGCAGACCTTTGGTAAAGGACAGTATGTTACTAAGAAGAGAAGAGGGATAGATCGTAGCTGAAGCCACTCACTTCAACTTATATATTATGACTTAAAAAAGTCATTTCTTTGATTTAGAAGATTGGTGCAATTTATGGGAGTCGTTCATTTCGCTCCCATTTTTTTTAATCTGGGCGGATTAAACACAATTCAAATATTTTAATTAATGGCTGCAAATTACCATAAAAGTCTTCAATATTTGCTTGTACCCATTGTTCTTTAGAATTGATTTTTGACCAATCAATCCCATAGCCACAGTAGGCGATTAAGTGTTCAAAAAAATACGTTGGGTACGTTCATTACCTTCACGAAAGGGATGGATAACATTGAGTTCACAATAAAAATCAGCAAGTTTATAAATCAGTGGTTGAGGTTCTAGACCTTGAAGTAGTTTTGTTGCTGAAGCGATTTCAGTAATTTATTGGTCTCAATTTCAATACGAGTGAATGTACAGAACCGAGTATCACTTTTCGAAATATCACGTTGTCTAAGTTGCCCTGCCCATTCGTACAAGTCACCAAACAATTGTGCGTGGGTAGATTTATAGCAGTATCCCACTAACTTTCTGCTTGCGAATACTTTTTATATTTTTGCAAAATTTGTGCTTTGCTGAGTTGGGTTGGATTACCTGATGTGGTAATTCCTTCAAGCCTGAGACTGGCTTGGTAGTTTTGCGAACGTGTTTCTTGAATGTATTTTTTCTTCTGCTCTGTTGTTTTAAGCATTTCAAACTTCGTTAATCTACTAACTCAAATGAGGAGTATATCAGAGATATGTATTCATACATTAAATAGCAAAAAAATCGTAGATATGTTCTCTAGTGTCTATTTGAAATAGATTTTTTACTTGAGAAAGAGGGATATATAAACACAACTTACCATGAGCAGTTTAACCGTCTAAATTGACTTCACTCATTTCCACTATTATCCTTAGCATGCTGGCCTACATTGCCAGTCGGTTTTGACAGACCGTTTCACTCCGCATCAGAATTATTCCTTTCTGAGGAATAGTCTTATGTGTACCTCTCGTTCCCTCCCGTTGCGGTAGGACGGGAGAGGGACACCTATGGTGTGCTAGTTGAGTGACTAGTCTGTCAACCCTCTTTCGTTCTACCACCATAATTCATTATTAGTGATCGTGGTAGTTCCTTTTTAGCACACAAGGAGTCAACCATGACCATTCAAACTTTCCTCTGTCTGTACTGATATTTCAATCAATTAACTGATTTTACTTCAATGTTTAGTCGGGGCTTTGGCGTCTTTATTCATTCGAGAACAACAGCCTGTTCTGTGAATGCACGCCTGTAGATTTAAAAAACGATCAATACAGAAAAAAACATATAGGGGAACTTAAATGAAAATTAAATCATTGAGCATTCTTGCAATCATCATTGCACAAACATTATCAGGTTGTTCATCTGAGGCAAAAGACCGCAAAGCCTATATTGAACAATGCATGTATCCCAATAAAGCCATCAAAATGGCTGTACGTTCTGAAGCATCTTGTGGATGCCGTTATGACTCTATCCGTGAAACTTACGGAAAACCATTCTTTAACCAACCAATTACCACAGCAGAAGACCAAAAGAAAATGGATTTCGCTAGAGGGTACACCGTTGGTAAATGTAGTGGAGTAAATTAAGTATGAATAACTATAAACATTTTCTTATTTTAACTGTTCTACTCATGGTGGGGTGTTCTTCAGAATCCAATACATCTATTGCCTCTGATCCGTGTCAAGAAGAGGCGGATGTGGCTGAAACGGTTATGGATGCCCGATTAAAACGTGGAGATCTTCCAAGTGCCACCTTATCTTTAGCTGGTAACAATCAAGAGCTACGAGAGCAACTCAGACCAATTATTCATGATGCTTTTGAATATGGTCGAGGTGGAACAGCGACCTTTGAAAGAACCAAACAAATGTTTAGAGATAAATATTATCAACAATGCATGCAGAGACAAGGAAGCTAAATTCCTGTGAACAGGAGTTTAAAATCTAAGAGGAAGAACATGAAAAAATTGATCTTAATCGCATCTGCTGCATTTATGCTTTCTGCATGTGACAAAGCAGGGAATTCTAATCCTAACGATACAACACAAGAAAATATTCAGCCAGTGACTGAACATGCTGAATTAACTGTGGTGGAAAAAGAAGATTTAAATTCACTGAGAACCTCACCCATTGAGGAGACTGCCAATTAGGCGGAATATTATCTAAATCATTTAGAAAGCTCTTCAGTACAGGAAATCCGAGCGTTTATTAAAAAGGGCTTAGAAGAATGGGAAGCTTTTAACAGTGAGCGTGCTGATCCCAATGATCCACCATTGGAAGACTTTACTGATAGTGATGTAGCTATGGAGTATCGTCTTGAGGTGAAGAACCATGTCTATGGTTCGAGTGTGGTGGAAACGGCTTATCTGAATTTGATTTCACTTTCAGACAGTCTTGAATTGGATAAACTGATTGTGAATAGAGGCAATTGCAGAGCAGATTACCGTAGCGGTGCCAATCCGATTACCTATGGCAACTCCATGCGATTCTTCTTAAATTGTGATCCACGTAATATTAGGGAAGTGACTGCGGTACTCAAGGATGGTCGTCAGATCGTAATGTCGCCACAATAACTACTTGAGTCATACAGTACCAAAAGCCTGATTGAAAAAAATTGTAGTTATATAACATTAAGATGAATCAACATACAGAATGAACGGATTCATTGAATCGTTTCATTCTCATCAACATTAATCTCATCAAAGACTGCTGGATTTCATTCCTTAAACAAGGAGTGAAGTCCAGCAGTCTTTTTGTTTATAAGGACACAATTATGGCGCACTTAGTCGAAACAATGGCATTCACTGGACAAACTCCTTGGCATGGTCTGGGCAATGAACTGACACCCAATCAACCGATTGAAGTCTGGGCACAGCAGGCAGGCATGGATTGGCGAATAGAATCTTCGGATGTCAGTTACATGGCAAAGAATGATCGTGGGCAAAGCATCATCATGCCTTTTGAAGAACAACGGGTGCTGTATCGTTCTGATACCCATGCACCTTTATCGGTGGTCAGTCAACGCTTTCAGGAAGTACAACCCAAAGACATTTTAGAGTTCTATCGCGATCTGACTGAACAATCAGGCTTTGAGCTGGAAACTGCGGGGGTACTGAAAGGTGGGAAGAAATTCTGGGCATTAGCCAAAACTGGACAGACCTCAGCACTGAAAGGCAAAGATGTCAGCAATGGCTATATTCTTTTAGCGACTGCGTGTGATGGCACACTCGCTACGACAGCACAATTCACTTCTATTCGTGTCGTGTGTAACAACACGCTAGCGATTGCACTAAAAGCACACAACAGTACATCGAATAATACGGGTGTGGTCAAAGTCCCGCACAGTACTCGTTTCGATGCTGAAAAAGTCAAACAGCAGTTGGGCATTTCAGTGCGTGCTTGGGATGAACACATGTATGAAATGAAGCAACTGAGTCAACGTAAAGTAACGCAACAAGAAGCAGCTGCTTACTTTGATGCGGTGTTTAACAACACCAACCTCAGTATCGCAGAACAGGATGAAAGCATTATTCAGTTTTATCGAAATGCAGCCATGCCGAATCAAACAAACTCATCAAAAGCCGACAATAAAACCGAACCGAATGGACGTGCGATGTCAAAAGTGATGACCATGTTTAACGGGCATGGTCGTGGCGCAGAACTGAGTTCAGCCAAAGACACAGCCTATGGTTTGTTATGCTCAATCACGGAATTCATCGATCATGAAAGACGTGCCATGAGTACAGATCATCGCCTTGATTCAGCATGGTTCGGAGCAGGTGCTGCGATTAAACAACGCGGCTTAGAACAAGCACTCAGAATGGTGGCTTAAATTCAGTTTCAGTTAAGCCTTCTACATTAGCCTAAGCATACGGTAACACCGTACAAGCACAGCAACACCTTTAGCCGCACTCTCAGATGCGGCTTTTTTATGCCCAAAATTTAGCTTCTACGACTTTACCCATACAGGAATATTTCTAATGAATAGCAATACTCAAATTCAAAACAGCTTAAACCATCCACCTTTACAGCCTTATTCACCAAACCTGAACCCAACGACTAAAAACTCACTGACTCAACAAATTGAAGTAGGAACCCGAACCAAACTAGACCGATCGAGCAAACAGCCACGCAAAACCAAGCTACTCACCGCCAAACGACTTGCCAACACCAAACAGATGAATTACCAACAATGGCTAGAAGTTCGAAAGCAGGGCATTGGCAGTAGTGATGCAGCAACTGCCTGTGGATTGAATCCCTATATGTCGATGTTTGAACTGTGGATGATTAAAACAGGACGTATGCAACAAAACATTGAAGATGAAAGTGCAGGCTATGCACCACTTTATTGGGGTAAACAACTTGAACCCTTGGTGGCTGAATACTACAGCATGCATACCAACCATAAAGTCCGTCGAGTTAATGCCGTGCTACAACACCCTGATGAAGACAAACACTTTATGTTGGCTAATTTGGATTATGCCGTGGTCGGCAGTGATGAAGTTCAAATATTAGAGTGTAAAACCGTAGGGGAATATGGTGCAAAGCTTTGGCGGGATGGCGTACCACTGTATGTGCTGTGCCAAGTTCAACATCAACTCGCTGTCACAGGCAAACAAGCGGCACATATCTGTGCCTTGATTTGTGGGCATGAAACCAAAATCTATAAAGTGACAAGAAATGAAACCGTGATCCAGCACATCATCAATGCTGAACGTCACTTCTGGCAATGTGTGGAATCAGGTATTCCACCGAGTGTCGATGCTTCGGATTCCGCTGCTAGAGCCTTACAACAACTTTATCCAGAGCAGATTCCATTAACCGTAGAAGACCTCAGCCAAAATGAACAAGCGAACTACTTATTTAATCAATTACTTGAAGAGCGACATAAGGTTGAGCAACACCAACAGTATTTTGATGAATTAAAACATCAACTACAAATGTTGATGAAAGATGCAGAACGGGCCGTGTTTACAGGTGGATCGGTGACGTGGAAGAAGTCGCAAGACTCAATCAGCTTAGATAGCAAGGCTTTATTGAAACAACATCCTGAATATCTACAGCAGTTCCCACAAACCAAAGTAGGAACACGGCGTTTTCAGATTTACCCGAATGGTGGATAACTCATTCGTTATCCACATTTATTACCTAACACAACCAACCCAAAACCAACCGATCCCACACCTCAACAGGTGTGGGATTTTTTTATGTCCAATTTTTATTTAAAGGAAATCATTATGATTAAAGGTTTAGCAATTACACCACCCGTACTGGGTCGTATCAGTATCGGCAAGATTGTCGAAAAGAATGGTAAACGTGTACCTGAAAAGGATGATCAATTTACGATTACCAGCCAAATCCAAAATAAAGAGGGATGGATTAAGCATCCACTCGATGAGCAACTCCGTGCCAAAGCACCGAACCAAAAACTCAGAACCATTCCAGTGCGAATGATCTTTAACGATCCTGAGTTGAACCTACGCGCAGAGTACAGTCTGTTTGATCGACAAACAGGACGTTTAATTTGTTCAGGGAACGGTGAAACTTGTCAGCGACTCGGACAAAATGGCATTGAACAACATCCATGTCTATCACCTGATTTATGTCCGTTGGCTCAAGGTGGACTGTGCAAACCCTACGGTAGACTGTATGTGAATTTAGATGAATCGGATGAGTTGGGGACATTCATCTTTAGAACCACAGGTTTTAATAGTATCCGTACCTTAGCTGCTCGGCTGCGTTACTACCATGCTGCATCGAGTGATTTACTTTCATGTTTGCCGTTGCAGCTGACTTTAAGAGGTAAAAGCACGACACAAAGCTATCGCACTCCGATCTATTACGTGGATTTGACCCTACGTGATGGGATTCATTTGCAGGAAGCGATTAGCAATGCAAAGCAAATCAGCGAGCAAAGTAAGTCAGCAGGATTTTATCAGGAAGCTTTAGATCATGTAGCAAGGCAGGGCTATGGTAATGCTAGTTTTGAGGTGGGAGGTGAAGAGGGATTGGATATTGTTGAGGAGTTTTACATGGAAGAATCTAAGCCACAACAACATGAACAATCTCATAATTTTACTCATGTTCAAGATATTCAAAAAGGTTTGCAACAGTCGGTGCAGGCTTTGAACTAGCAAGGCTTAGACAACATTGGACTGCGTAAAATTTTACTGGACTGACCTATCATCTGAGCGAATACGCGCTCGCATCAATGATTAGGAGAAAACATCATGAATGCGTCGATCACAGGTCAAACTTTTCAGATGAATCAAATTATCAACATCAAGCATGTTGTTGAATTTACAGCACTAAGCCGATCAAAGATCTATGAGATGATTAATAAAGACTCGAAATATTATGATCCTACATTTCCTCAACCTGTGAGGTTAACTGAAATGCGTATTGGTTGGTCGGCTTGGGAGATTCATCAATGGATTGACAGTAAGTTAAAGCAACGAAAGGAGTAATTAATTTATGACCGAATATAATTTGAATGATGAAGTCATTAAGATTTTTATTGAAAGTTGGTTAGCAAAATATGAGGGTTTTATTCTCATAGAACATGTTTTAGAGAAATCATTTAATAGTTATAGGGTTGCTTTTAGATTAAAAGATAGGCAACTAGAGTTATATGCTATTGATGATAATAAAGTATTGGAAAGAGTGCAGATAGTAGATGTAGATACTAATAAGTGTGTTGCCTTTGCGATGGAAGCTTATTTAGTATTTCATAAATCAATTTGTGGAATTAAGAAAAACCATTAATGGTTTTTCTTTTTTTTCAATAAGTTATCTTTGAATATGAATGACAATACTTGTCGTTTTAAAGTATGAAAGTCTTGAATCTTAAAGTAAGAACAGATAGAGTTACTGGAGAAAACTCTCCAGTGAACACTCTCTAAATGAATTCTAGTAATTTTACTTTACATTTTTCAGGGCATGAAACTTTTGCTTTGCGTTATGGTTGGCTGAATAAGGCTCATATCTTATTGAATTTAAATGAAAAAGATATTGAAAAGCAAGTTGTTGAGTTGGGTGTAGGGAAAAATATGGTCAATAGTATTAAATATTGGGCCGAGATTTCAGGTTTAGTTCCCCTACAAAATAAAGAGAATAATAAATTAGGTTATGAAACAAGGTTGGGTGAAATCTTCGAAAATTATGACCCATTTTTAGAATTAAATGAATCTACTTGGTTGTTGCACTATTTTATTCAAAAACGTTTTAATGACCTAACCTTTTCTCGTTGGTATTTTAATTTTTCAAACAAGCAAGTATTTGATAAATATGAATTAGTTAGTGACTTGATTAATTGGTTAGAGTCGGTAGGACTTAAAGTTCCCTCATTAGCAACTTTGCAAAAAGATTTTGATTGCTTTGTGCTGTGTTATGCAAAAAGGCTGAGTAGAAAGCAGTTGAATGAGGATACATTTGTTTCGCCTCTGAATGAATTAAATTTCATTTATCAGATTGAATCACATAAATTCAAAGCAGACTTACTTGAGCAGAAAAATTTACCTATTGAGGTATTTTTATATTGTTTAGTTGACTTCTGGCAAGAGAATTTTAGTCAGTCACCTACAATTAGTGTTGATAGTGTAGTAACTAACCCAGGAAGCCCAGGAAAATTATTTCGTTTGAATAACACGGCGGTTGATTACTTTTTAAATCAGTGTGCACTAATAGATGATCGTTTTAATTGGACAGATACCTTAGGAATGAGAAGTCTAGCTTGTGATCAAGTTAATGAGGTTGATTTAAATGAGCTCTTAGCTAATATTTATCGTGGGAAAATTCAAAATGACTAAAGTAGAAAATTTGAATCATTATTATCAAATTCACGTTAATCACCTTTTATCTACACGACTTGATACAGATATATCAAAAGAGTTTTTTGATAAGGTTGTTTTTCATGGAACAGCTTATAATTCTTTACTGACCATTATTGATTCATTTGCTTCTTCTGGACAGTCAACTTTTACTTTAACAGGTAGTTATGGAACGGGAAAATCTACTTTAGCTGCTGTTTTAACAGGTTTGCTCCATCAAGATGATAATATAAGAAGTGCAGCACGAAATCTGGTGAATGATAAAAGATTACTTAAAAAGTTGGACAATACTTTTAAGTTCTATGACGAAAAGCCTTGGCTGATAGTTAAAGCTGTAGGAGGGGTGACTTCTCCGACAGAGTTATTTTATAAATCTATTTTAAAGGCCTTAGAAGAAGCGAATCTGATTGAATTTCTTCAGGATGACTTGTTTTTCTTATCTGAAGAAATTAAAACTGAACAACAGTTAATCGCATGGATAGATCAAGTATTTCGTGCTCTTGATGGTAAAATATCTGGTAGCATTTTCATTCTAGATGAAATGGGGAAGTTATTAGATCATATTGCTCGAAACAGCGGTGATTTACATCTTTTTCAGGAGTTATCTGAAAAAATTAACAGACTTTCTACAAAAGAGTGTCCTTTTTTATTTTTAGGCGTGCTTCATCAGGCCTTTTCTGATTATGCGAAAGGTTTAAGCCATCAAATTGCATTGGAATGGGCTAAAATCCAAGGGAGATATGTTGATATCGCATATCGAATTTCATTAGATGAATCCGTGGCTTTAGTTTCTAAAACAATTAAAAAAACGAAGAATAAAATCCCTAATCCTGTTGTTATTCTAAATGAACGTCTAATTGATGATGTTATGTTGTCAATTAGCTCAAGATTAACTGAAAGCAGCCCTAAAATTAAACAATATTTTATCAATGCCTTACCTTTACATCCATTGACTACAATTTTGCTTGGAGCAATTGCTAAAAGTAGTTTTAGCCAAAATGAACGTAGTATTTTTAGTTTTCTTTTATCTGTTGAGCCCTTAAGTTTTAGAAAGTTTTTAGAAGCGGATGTTGAGTATTATAAAACTTACACTATTGTTGATCTATGGGATTATTTAAGCCATAACTTACAGCATCAAATTTTAGGTTCTAAAGAAGGGCATTCTTGGAGTGTTGTTGAAGAATCGCTTACTCTACTGAGTAAGCAGATGAACAAGTTTGAAATCAATAAAAATATTGACTTAGATCAATTGTATTTCAATATTGTTAAAGCCGTCGCAATGATGAATTTGTTTGGAAAGCCATTAGGAGTTTACCCAACAAAAAAATTAATAGCGAATGCTTTGCCAACTTCGGCAGCCTCATTAGACTTTCTTGATGAATGTTTAAATAATTTGCAATCTTGGGGGGTTATAACTTATTGGAACCGTACAGATTCTTATGAGGTTGTTGAAACATCTGAACTAAATATTCAACAACTTTTAGAAGAAAAATTGCAGACTCTCAGTAGTCAGCAGAATTATTTCGAGCATATTGATTATAAAGGAAATTCAATCTTAGCGAAAAGACACTATCAGCAGAAAGGTGTTATACGTTGGATGGATCAACATTTGGTCTCTGATATCTCAGGATTGAAGCACTTAATTGATAGCAATACTTTAGAGAATAGCAAAGCATTTGCACATTTTGTGTTAATTACGGGGCAAGCTTTAAACTCTAAGCAACTTGCAGAGATATCTTCCCAGCACCCTAATTTAGTGATTTCTCAGCTTAAAAAATTAAGTGAAATTTTGAATTGGTCTAAAGAGATTTTCGCTTTAAAGGAAATTTATAGGGATCAGCCCAAATTAATGATAGATCCAGTTGCTAAGAAGGAGTACGAGCAACGACTGAATTATGCGTATCAGCAGGTAGATTCTTTATTTCAACAATCATTTGAACATGTTGATTGGTATTTTTCTGGGGAAAAAATTCTTTCTAAATCCTTGTCTATGGTTGCTTCTGAAATTGCCGATAAAATTTTCTTCGCATGTCCTACAGTTTCAAATGAACTAGTTGTAAGGCATGATGTTTCTAGCTCAGCTGCGGCTGGTCGAAGAAAATTATTAGAGAAGATGCTTGAAAGTAATGAGAGTGAAAATCTAAATATTGAGAAGTTCCCACCAGAGAAGGCAATTTATCTTTCTTGTTTAAAGCAGCTAGGCCTACATCAGTATCAAGCAGAACAAAGTAAATGGGCTTTTGTTATCCCTAAGTTTGATATTGAAAATGATCAAGATGCTAGTGGTAATTTGAGACTTGTTACTGAAATGATGGAGGTTGGACATGCCTTATTTAAATCAAATAAAGATCTAGTCAAGATTTCTGATTTATATGAGATTTGGTTGGCCCCACCATTCGGTATACCTCAGGGATTGTTACCAATTTTTGGTTTAGCTTTATTGTTAGCTAAAGAAAAAGCCTTAGCATTTTACGATCAGGATGTTACACAAGAGTTTCGCTTTATCAGCTCAATGGATGAAGAGTTCGTAAATAAATTGGTTAAACGTCCAAATGAGGTTGCAGTAAAATTTGTTAAAGAGCCTGAAGAAAAGGATCGCTTTATCCAACTATTAGCACAGAGCATTAGCTTGAACTTTTCAAAAGATATCGACGAAACACCATTGTTAGTTGCTCGATTTATTGTTTCGTATTTGGTTAAACAATCAAATTGGGTCAAGTTCTCTAAAGATATAGAATTTTTTGAAGAGAAAGTCCAGCAACTTCGAGCTTATATAGTTAAAGCTGATGATCCATACAAACTCTTATTTGAAGATATGTATGATTTGTTGGATGTGAGTAAAAGAAGTGATGTGCAAATTCTTTCTGATCTTTCAGATTTTTTCATCAGTATTCAAAACTCCAAGCTTAATTTATTCAAAAAGTTTGAACAAAGCCTTTTTAAAGAGTTAGGTGAAATTACAATTGATATTCTTGAACAAGCAAAATCTATAAGTACATCTGCCGCAGATTGGAAAATGAAAAAATTTGCGGAGCATTTAGCAAATAGCTCAAATGATTCTTCGCAATGGATAAGTAATATGATTACTTTACTTGGTCAGATTCCAGAGAGAGATTGGAGTGATGATAGCTTGAAAAAAGCTTTTGAAGCTTTACCAAGTTATGTGCAACGTTTTAAGCAATTAAGTTTTTTTACTAAAAAAACTAAGATCACTTCTGATGAGGATCATAAGTCTTTAGCTATTATCGTAAATACTATTAATGGTCTAGAAGAATACAATAGAAATGTGATCATTGAACCTGAACTTCAGACTAAATTAAGTAGTGTTGAGATTGAGCTAAGTAAACAGGTTGATTCAATTGAATTAAGTGATGACGCTAAAGCGATTGTTTTATATCAACTCTTGAAGAACTATTTGTATCCAATAGGTGAGGAGGGAAAACATGAAGGTTGAAAAGCCAATTAAGCATGTTTTGGGATTGTCTGGAGGAAAAGATAGTGCTGCACTAGCTGTTTATATGCGAGACAATTATCCTGAATTGGAGATTGAGTATTTTTTTACTGATACTGGTAAAGAACTTCCAGAGGTCATGGATTATTTAAATAAGTTAGAGGCCTACTTAGGTAAACCAATTTTACGTTTAGGATCTGATAAAGATTTCGATTATTGGTTGAAAGAATATAATCATTTCTTACCATCTGGGCATCAACGTTGGTGTACTGTCCAAATGAAATTGGTTCCATTTGAAAAATGGGTGAAACCATTTTTAGATGAAGGTTACGAAATCATTAGTTATGTTGGTATCCGTGCGGATGAACCATGGCGTGAAGGTTATGTGCCGACACAAAAGTTTTTAACAACTAAAATGCCATTTGCTGATGATGGTTTAGTTAAAGAAGATATTATAAATATTTTAGAAGGAACGGGTTTAGGGCTGCCAAAGTATTATGAATGGCGTTCTAGAAGTGGATGTACCTTCTGCTTTTATCAAAGAAAAATTGAATGGGTGCGTTTAAAAGAACGTCACCCAGATAAATTTGAAGAAGCTAAGGCTTATGAAAAACAACTATCTGACGAAAAATCTACAAATGGTGAAACATATTATTGGATGGGAAAAAATACCCCTCTAAGTACACTCGAAGATCCTGAGCGTGTTGCTCAAATTAAAGCTGACCATGAGCAAAAATTAGTTAAATTTAAGAAAAAGCGTCGTCGTAATGCTCTGCATGATGATCAATTGATTGAAATGATTGATCTAGATGCTGTCTATGATGATATGGAAGGTAGTGGTGCTTGTGTGACTTGTTACAAATAGAAAAGAGGCTACTCATGTAGCCTTTTCTGTTTCTGTTTCTGTTTCTGTTTCTGTTTCTAAGATAGCACTTTTAAACGTTTCAAGAAACTGGGTTGTTGAGTGATATCTCCTGCTACTATTATGTTGCAATCCTCTCAGGATTGGAACAAGGAGTTTTGTAGGTCCGCAAAAATCGTCTTGAGTAAGTATGCCACTTGGATGTTTTCTATTAATAATAAACCAGAAAATTGCACACATTTGATATATGTCGGAGCATACAGCAATTTCTTTACGGTGTTCATCGATGTCAATATACCTTGAAAATGCTTCGGGAGATAACCAATATTTAGGACCAATTGCTTTCGAATTGGAGGTTATCTCTGGACTTGAACCATCAAGCATGTAACTTAGACCGAAATCACTAATTACCCATGTTGAGTTAACAACAAGTATATTTTCAGGTTTTAAATCTCGATGAATTGCAAAATTGTGTATAAGGTTTAAAGCCTCACATAAACCTAGTATTTGTCCAGAATATTCAGAATAACTAATATTATTTGTACAAATATATTCCTTTAGAGAGCAATCAGCCTTTTCCATTAATATAAGTAAAGCGTCTACTTTAATTTTATGTGAACGGAAAACTTTATCAATTTGCACCCTTTTAAAGCCAAAAAAATTTATAATATGTTGGTGCTTTAATTGTCTTAATAGTTTCAATTCAGCAATAGATCGTCTTGATTCTCTTTCATGAAAATCAGTGTGATTTTCTAAAGGAATTACCTTTATAGCATATGGAGTACCAGAGTCACGTTCTAAATAGCATTCAACTGAGCTATTTCCTCCCTTACCTAAATGTTCTAAATGCTCAAAGACCTTTGAGTTTATCTCGTACTTATTTTCAATATGAAAGCTTTGATTGTTAATTTTGATATTAATCATTGTTCAAGACCTTGAAAAAGATCATCGATAAACTCGGACTTTTCTTCAGTATAAAAACTCGACTTATATTCTAAAAAACTCTCTGGTGAAAAGCATTTTTTATGAATTGTAGTAAGGTTTGATGATTGAAAAGGACCCTGTTTAAACCATGCTATAGTCCACTTCTCAGTATCTAAGTCAATTTCATCATTACAAACTTTACAATGTCCAGCACCTAAAGGACACATGCCGCTATCGTGATAAATAGGGTCTGCTAAATCGTATAGCTCTAAAAATTTTCTTAGATTAGTGTCTTTCTTGTAGTCTGAAACTGTGATTAAAAAATTTTCCTTGCTCAAATAACTTCCTGATAATACTAGCTTTAAAAAATCATATCTCCATTTTCTAGAGGAGGCTGTATTTGCAGAGCTCAAGCATCTTATAGCATACTCTTGTAGAATTTTAATATGATTTTCTTCAGATGGATCAATCTCATGATCTAAAAATGAAAGGTCTTCGCGTAATGCTTCAATATTCTTATTTTTAAGAGTTAGTCCTTGTTGTACATAAAAATCAATCGATAATACTAAAGAATAAAAATCTGCTTTTTGTTTAAATCTAGTTTTAGAAATGGTATTGTTTGGGAAAATAAATTCTATTTCATTGATTGCTGCTTTAAATCTGTTTTCTAAAAGATCCAAATTATCATTGTTATATTTTTTGTAAAAATTATCTAAAGTGGATTTCTTATCTTGTGGTCCTTCCAGAAGAGCAGCTAATATTTCGGAAACAAATTCCACATCTAACAATCTTCGTCTACTAGAAATAGTGAAAATCTTCCAATCATCTAATATATCTGAAGCGGCTAAATCTTCTGATAATTTATAAAAAACTCCAGGAAACTCTGCTTTCCGTAGTTCTTGACTGTTTAATGGTACAGTATACTTGTTTAATCTTGTATAAATTTCTCTATATTGTTCATCGGTATAACCATAAGCTTCATTACAATCAATAGTATACTGAAGAATATTTTCTCTTTCATTCTGAGGTAGTTCTGCAAAGGTTTTGCCTTCATAACTTCCTGTATATGGCTTATCTAATATGAACTTATTATTTATAAATTCTAAAATAGCTGTAATTCGTTGTTGACCATCGATAATCTTTCTTATTGTACGACCATCCTCATTTGTATTTTGTATAAAGACTTTTGGTAAAGGATATTTTTTTAAAATTGTATCGATTAACATAACTTTTGATGTTGAGTTCCATACAGCTTTACGTTGAAAATCTGGTTGTATAACCAGCTTTGAATCATTATCCCAATCTTTAAAATCACTAATGGTGTGATTAGTTGGGTTCCATCTTCCACTCATTTTAAAATATCCTATTTAAATAGATGATTTAGATCATTAAAATTTATATTATATCCAAAACTGAGTCTTAAACTTTGATTTGCTTCACTAAAATTTAATCCTATTTCTGCAAGTACATAAGACATCTCAATGTTCATTGATGAGCATGCTGAGCCTTGAGAGCATAAAAAATCTGAGCTAACTACAAAATGTGCAGAATCGAAGTTAGGAAATCTTATATTTAAAATATGAGGAATATAGTTTATATCGGGGGAATTGATAGTTCCTCCAATCTCAACAATTTTAGTTCGTAGTGAGGAATTGAGATTACTCACTTCTGTATAAGTATTTTCAATTGTTTGATCCTCTACAGCAGCGCCAAAACCTAAAATTAATGGTGTAGGCAGGGTACCTCCTCTTAAACCATATTCTTGTCCAGCCCCATGAATTACTGGCTGAATTCTAGTTTCTCTTAAGTCTCTAATGTATAGCGCTCCAATGCCTTTAGGACCATAAATTTTATGGGCTGATATTGAAAGCATATCAATATTCAAAGCATCGACATCAATGGGAATTTTTTTGTAGGATTGGGCAGCATCTACATGAAACTTAATATTTCTTTCAAAACATGCTTTACCAATTACTTCAATTGGTTGAATAGAACCTAGTTCATTATTGACATGCATAATACTAACAAAAACCGTGTCGTCTCGCATGGCTTGAATGACATCTTGGGCATCAATGATCCCATTTTTCTGTGGGGAGATATAGGTAATTTCATAGCCATGTTCTTTTTCGAGAAAATGACAAATTGCTAGAATACATTTATGCTCAATTGACGATGTGATGATATGTTTGCCCTTCTGTTGGTTTGCTAAAACATATCCTTTAATTGCTATGTTATTGGCTTCAGATGCGCCACTAGTGAAAATTATTTCACTTTTATATGCTCCAATTGAATCCGCTATTATTTTTCTAACATTTTCGATTTTCTCTGCTGAACTGCGACCTAGCTTATGGGCAGAGGATGGGTTCGAATACTCTTCCTCAAATGCTCTAAATAATTCATTTCTAACAGATGGTAGAAGAGGTGTTGATGCAGCAAAATCTAGATAAATCATATTTAGTGCATAAAAAAAGAGATGCTATAAGCATCTCTTTTTTTTTTCCTTTAATCAATCATTCTAGCCAATTAATCAACTCATCCCATGCTAGTTCATATAGTCGTTTAGAGCGGGTAATAATAAAGTCACTTGTCCAAGGCTTTGTCATATTTCCGAGTGCTATAAGGTTTGGCATATATTTTTGAGCTTGAAGTAGATCTTTTGTTAAGCCTGGGAAGTGAATGTTATTTCGTTCAGCCGCATCAAGAAGAATTTGATTGGCGCTATTCTGATCTTGAGCACCAACTACTTTGTAAAAAACTCTTTTTTCTGCCCAAATACGGTTACCTAAAGAGGAATTTAACTCTTTAGAAACAAGGATTAGATTACCTAGACTATCTTTTAAATCACCATGTTCGTAAATGGCAGATTCCCAGTTACCATTATTATTTGTTTGTGGTGCAATATGTTCGAGTGAAAGATTTCTATCATCAATGTATGTCTCTAAATTAAGGCAAGGGTTAGATAAAACTTTCCCTTTGATTAATAAACCTTCATATACAGTATCAGCAACAGCATCATGATGGGCTGCCAATAATATAAATTTAGCTAATTTAGCACTTTTATAGATTGGTTGATAAGTTGCTAAATTAACAAAATTTTCTTTGTTTTGAACTTCACCTTTACGGCCAATGTCAAGTAGTCTTGATTTTAGCTCAGCCTTGAAAAGACCTATATTGATAACATTATCTTGCATATAAAGTTTTGCCAGACGTGGTAGACCTGATGGCATTTCTAATTTACTGAGAATTTCTCGATATTCATTATCGATTCCTCCAGTTCCTCTTCTAGTTGCTCTCCAAAGAGTGCTGAAAGCAAGCATAGCTTTCAAAGCCTCCTCAAAGTCGTTAAAACGTTGCTCTTTTTCAGTAGGACTCTGAGCATCGACAACTTGACTAAAGAATAAAGTTAAAATCGGAATAACAATCGTATGGTTAATATCTTTGAAAAATTTTAGTCCAAGTTTTGAGGTTGTAGATAATTGATGATGATTAAAAAACTTTTGTATTTCTGTATAACTATCAGATTCCCAAAAATATTTTCTAAAATTCGCACAATAACTGAGCATTTTTATGAAAGCTAATGAGTCGTGAGTTTCTTCAAATGAGGTTTTTAGAGCGCTACGCTGTTCTGCTAAACGACCAGAAATCTTTAGACCTGAATATGAACTGAAAAAGTGTATTAATAGTTCTTTAGTCGCTTTCTGTAATTCAGGACCTACCGAGAAGATACATAAATATTCAGAAACTTGATCTAATAATGCCTTTTCAACTGAGTCTTCATAATTAGCAAGGCCTACAGCATTTACTACTCTAGGTTTAAATGTCTCAAAGGCTGTTAAAGGCTCACCTGTTGTATTTAAAGACTCAAAGATCGTAAATGCATAATCTTCATTCTTACCTTTTACGACAGTTAAAACTACTCTATGCAGGACATAACGAGCATAAAATACAAGAAGACTTAATTTGTCAAAAATTTCTTTTTCAGATTCTTGTAAATTATGAATGTCTTGAACAGGTGCTACATGATTAAGTAATCCTTCTTGGAAAGAGTCAGAAGCATAAATGTCTTCAATATTAGGTACTTCTTCGATCTCATCTGCTACATTACTACGATTAGTTATAATACTTTTAAGAATTTTCATTAGTTGATTAAAGCGATCAACTAGGGCTTCTTCACCTTCTATATTTGAATTTCTTTTACTCGGTTTATATTCGATTACGTCATAATCGACTTTATCAATTTCGGTGATGTAATTAAAAGTTAAATTAGCAATTGGAGAGTCATACTTCTTATTCGCAGGGCTTTTAGACCATTGATCGTCAATTGATCGGATCATTCTAGGATAAAGAGGGGATTTTCCAAATGAGTATTTCTCATAAAATGTATCAGCTAACGCTGATAAAGCTTCTTTCGTCTGCCCATCTAACCATTCTAAAGCTGTAATATGGCTTTCGAGTTCTGGAGAAATTTCTGCACCTTCATTTGTCAGTTTCTCGTATTCATTAAATAAAGACTTTGTTTTTTTTGTGAATTGCTTATGTGTAAGGCTTAAAGTGTTATGCAAAGCAATACATACAAGTAATAACGTGGTCATACGTTGTTGACCATCAATAACAGTTAAGACTTTGCTTGGCACATCTGCACGTACAATTGGTTGAACAGTGGAATTGTTGACATCATGAATTGTGATCACAGTCCCAAGAAAAGTGAAGCTATCATCCGATTTGACTAAGGTTTTTATACCATGGCTAATATCTTCAATGAGACGGCTAACTTTGTCTTTATCCCAGCTATAAGGACGTTGGTAAGAAGGAATGTAGAGACCTAGACCCCTATCCGCTAGTAATTCCATTGGTGATTTAGAAATTGCTTCGAATATTGTTTTTGGATCGACAGCCATTTTATGCCCCTGAATAAATTTTCGTCTTAAAAATTGTTAATTAATATACTGCATTGTCTACATTTAGAATTATTGTGACAACTAATAATTTAAAGTGAACACTAATTTATTAATTATCTAGCAAAAATTGTAAGCATCAATTGATATAGCCTAAAAAGAATTTACCGAATTCTTTTTTAGATGGTAGTCAATGCGAATAATAGCTAATTAAGTAAATATCGGAGCTAAAGTCCCTTTTTAAAGCTTACACATTAACAATCGCTATTTTCTTAGCGAGAATCTCAAACTATCAATAAAATCAGACCAGTCCTGCATCATCTTAATTCGATAGTCTAAATGTTGTGCATGGTTATATGCTTGAGATACAGCATTACCCACTGTATGGGCTAGTTGTATTTCTATAGCATCATGCATATAACCTTGTTCATGTAAGGTTGTTGATGCAAGTCCACGGAATCCATGTCCAGTCATTTTCCCCATATAACCCATTGTTCGAATGGCACTTAAAAGAGCATTATTACTTAAGGGTTTCGCTTTACTGTGATTATAGAAAACAAATTGCTTGTTACCTGTTATTGGTCTTAGTCCCTCAATTAACTCAATAGCTTGTTTTGATAAAGGAACAATATGAGGTAATGCCATTTTCATTTTGTATGCTGGAATACGCCATAAATGATTATCAAAATCAATCTCATTCCATTCCATGTTGAGGAGTTCAGTAGTTCTTACAAATGTTAATGTCATTAGTTGTAATGCTGTTTTAACCAAGATACTGCCATGATAACGATCCATACGCTCTAGAAATGGTGGAAACTCAGATATATCCAAACGAGCCATATGTTTTACTTTACGTGGCTTTAATGCTTCGTGTAAGTGCGGGGTTGGATCATTCTCAATAATACCTTTACGGATTGCATAACGGAAAATTCGACCAGTCAAAGGAATAGAGCGTTTTGCCATTTCCAATGCACCACGCTCTTCAATTTTTTTGGCACAAGCTAATACGTCTTTCCCCTTAATTTGATCAATTGGCATATCGCCTAGAGCAGGAAATAGGTCTTTTTCAAAAACAGATAAATCACGCAAGTAACTACCTTCAGTAATCGCATCTTTACGATCTTGCATCCATTGCATTGCTAGTATTTTAAAAAGTGTACTTTCATCTGCCTGTAATTTTTTTTGTTTTTTTACTTCATTGGGATTAACGCCATCTTTTATCTGTAAGCGAGCTTCGTCACGAATTCTTCTAGCTTGAGCCAGTGTAGTCTCAGGATATGTACCAATACTAAAAATATTTTCTTTACCATTCAGGCGAAATTTCATACGCCAATGCATACCGCCTGAGGGCGTAACTTCCAAATACATGCTTTTTTCATCTGGATATTTAATTTTTTTCTCAGCAGGTTTGATCTTTCTTACCTGAGCATCTGTAAGCATTGCAATTCATTCCGTGGAAATTTGGGGGTAAAAAAATAGAGGTGGATTATTTTACCCCCAGTTATACCCCCAACTATTTCAGGATTCAATAGGATATATTGGAAAACATAAGGCAATAAAAAAAGCTTAAACCCTTTAGATTTAAACCTTTTATACTACGGTGCAGTCCCGCAGAAAGCAATTTTGGCGGTGAGAGAGGGATTCGAACCCTCGAAACGCTATAAACGTTTACACACTTTCCAGGCGTGCTCCTTCAGCCACTCGGACACCTCACCAATGGGGTGCGATAGTAACTAAAAAAAAGCAGGCTGCCAAGTTGTAGCGAAACAGATTTGCAGAAAAACTTCTTGTCTAATGATAATATTGCGTCAAGTCACGTTTTATATTGAAGACAATATATGCAAAGTACTGCAAAAAAAGCAGCGTTGCCAGCCACGGCATTAGCAGCACTAGGGGTAGTCTTTGGAGACATTGGAACAAGTCCACTGTATGCATTGAAAGAGTCATTTCATGCTGCACATGGACTCGGGATTCAGCCTGAAAATGTATTGGGTATCCTGTCCATTATCTTCTGGTGTTTGATGCTCATTATTAGTATCAAATACATCGCTATTGTTATGCGAGCAGACAATAATGGTGAAGGTGGAATCATGGCTTTACTGGCCTTGAATTTGCGCAAAGCCAAAATATCAGATACTAAAAAAATTTACTTGATTGCAATTGGGTTTATTGGTGCATCACTCTTCTTTGGTGATGGCATCATCACGCCTGCGATTTCAGTCCTCTCCGCAGTAGAAGGCTTATCCATCGCAACAGATGTACTCGATCCTTTTATTGTACCGATTGCAATTGTGATCGTTACGACCTTGTTTTTGATGCAAAAACATGGAACAGCTTTTGTAGGGAAATTTTTTGGTCCAATTACCTTACTTTGGTTTTTGTCATTAGGTATTCTCGGAATTGTCAGTGTCATACAGACACCTGTGGTTTTGGGTATGGTGAGTCCGCATTGGGCAATCCAATTTATTTTTACTCATCCTTTACAGTCTTTTTTTATTATGGGTGCTGTAGTCCTTACCGTGACAGGTGGTGAGGCTTTATATGCGGATATGGGACATTTCGGTCCTCGTCCAATTCGCTTTGGTTGGTTCACCGTTGTTTTACCATGCTTGGTGTTAAATTACGCGGGTCAAGGTGCGTTGCTACTTCGTAAACCTGCTGCGATCGAAAATCCATTTTATTTATTGGTGCCGAGTTGGGCCTTATATCCAATGATTATCTTGGCAACTATGGCAGCGGTGATTGCATCACAAGCGGTCATTTCAGGGGTCTTTTCCCTTGCACGTCAGGCGATTCAATTGGGATATCTGCCACGTTTAAGTATTAAACATACATCAGATTCAGAAGAAGGTCAGATTTATGTCCCATTCCTGAATTGGTTGCTTCTCGTCGCGATTGTGATTTTGATCTTAATCTTTAAGACCAGCTCAAACCTTGCAAGTGCTTATGGTTTAGCTGTGACCTTAACGATGTTGTGTGACACCATTCTGGTTGCGATCTTTATTTTCTATGCATGGAAATGGAGTCTGCCTAAAGTATTGCTTTTAATTATTCCATTTTTCTTTTTGGAATCGGTACTGGTTGCGGCTGCTTCATTAAAAATGTTCTCTGGTGGTTGGGTTCCTTTACTCATCGGCAGTATCGCAGTCATGATTCTAATGACTTGGAAGCGTGGTCGTGAGTTGACCTTTGCTAAACTGGAACACGATACTCTATCTCTGGATTTATTCGTCAGAAGTCTGGGGGATAATGTCCATCGTGTGCCTGGCGATGCAGTATTTTTGACAGGTACGCCGAATGTTGTACCTCATGCGATGTTGCATAATATTAAGCACAACAAAGTATTGCATGAGCGAAATATTCTAGTCACGGTTGTGATTGAAGATGTTCCTTTTGTTCCTCAAGAGGAGCGGGTGCAAGTCGAAACACTAAACGAGCATTTCTATCGCATTAAAATCTTCTATGGATTTAAAGATGAGCCAAATGTTCCACGTGCATTAATGCAAGCATATGAGCAATTAGAATTTGAATATGATTTGATGCAGATTAGTTTCTTCATTTCACGCGATCGTATCGTGCACAGTGTTGGTGATGGAATGTCTCCGTGGCGTGAACGTTTATTTATCTCAATGCAACGAAACACTAGCCCTGTTAGTGATTTTTATCAAATTCCGACTAACCGTGTCGTCGAGTTAGGTAGTCAAATCGAAATTTAAGAACTGGTTTTAAAAAAGGCACGTTCGCGTCACTACTGTCCCATAGTTTGCTTTAAATAAAAAAACCTGAGTCTAAATAGTTAAAATATGAGTGCAAACAAACACTTTAACTATAAAGGACTCAGGTTTTGTCACATCAGAATACCGTAT
>Ga0172373_10001727_pt1 | contig 34908 bp, 33 predicted proteins | sample Lak10m_2_FD_114546 | JGI IMG/M metagenome (GOLD analysis project Ga0172373, IMG submission 114546) | Freshwater microbial communities from Kabuno Bay, South-Kivu, Congo - kab_092012_10m | ecosystem: Environmental > Aquatic > Freshwater > Lake | place: Democratic Republic of the Congo...
GCCATAGATGAACAGCAGCGAGATGATGAAACTGGGGGCCACCACGATGCGGGGCAGCCAGTCCACCGGGGTACGGTGCTTTAAAGACATACGGGGTTTCCGTCAGAAAAAAACCGGACCCGGCTTGTGGCCAGGTCCGGTCAGGACCACAGGAGGATTACTTGGTCTTGGCTGCAGCAGCGATCTTGGCCTGTGCATCCTTGGTGGACATCTTGTCGTCGTTCCAGAACTGGCTCACCACGTCCTGGATGGCGCCGGCAGCGGCCGAGGAAATGGCCATGCCGTGGGCCACGGAGGGCACCAGCGAGCCACTCTTGGCGGTATCGACAAAGTCTTTGGCAGACAGTTTGGCGCAGTCGTCAAACTTGGCCAGGTCCATGCCCAGGCGCACCGGGATGGAGCCCTTGTTCAGGTTGAAGGTTTCCTGGAAGGCGGGCGACATGATGGCGGCGGCCAGGTCGTTCTGGGCCTTGATGTTGGCATCGTTTTTCAGTTTGAACATGGCAAACGAGTCCACGTTGAAGGTGAACGAATTGGCAGTACCCGGTGCAGCGCTGCAACCAAAGTCAGCGCCAGGCTTTTTGCCGGCAGCCTGGAATTCACCCTTAGCCCAGTCACCCATCAACTGCATGCCGGCTTCACCCTTGATCACCATGGCGGTGGCCAGGTTCCAGTCGCGACCGGGAGCGTTCTTGTCGGTGTAGCCTTTGACCTTTTTGAAGGTGTCGAGCACTTTGGTCATGGTGGCACCCGTCAGGCTGGCCTGGTCCAGTTGCACCAGGGCCTTTTTGTAGAAGTCGGCACCACCCACACCCAGCGCCACACTCTCGAAAGTGGTGAAGTCCTGCCAGTTTTGGCCGCCGTGTGCGACAGCAATGAGGCCAGCTTTCTTCAGTTTTTCAGCGGCCACAAAGAACTCGTCCCAGTTGGTCGGCACTTTGGCGCCAGCCTTCTTGAATGCTTCGTTGCTGGTCCACAGCCAGTTGACACGGTGCACGTTCACAGGCGCAGCAATATAGTTGCCCTTGTACTTCATCACATTTGCCACAACTGGGGGCAATACACTGTCCCATTTCTCGGCCTTGGCCACGCCATCGATGTTGGCCAGCACGCCTTCAGCTGCCCACTCCTGCAGAGCGGGGCCCTTGATCTGGGCAGCAGCAGGCGCATTGCCCGAAACCACACGGCTCTTGAGCACGGTCATGGCGTTGTCACCGCCACCACCGGCCACGGCAAAATCTTTCCAGGTGTGGCCCTGGCCTTGCAGCGTGGCCTTCAGGGCTGATGCGGCTTTGGCTTCGCCGCCGCTGGTCCACCAGTGCAGCACTTCAACTTCGCCGGCGTGCACGGCACCGGCAGCCAAAGCGGCCGTGGCCAGCGCTGCGCGGGCGATCAGGGTCTTGGACAATGTTTTCATTTGTGTCTCCAATAGAGCGGCTGTTACAGCCAGGTTGAATGGACGAAACGCATTTTTGGATTCGCGGAAGCGATATTAATTTTTCTTTAATAAATTAATATAAGGTTAAACACTATGTCCATTGGCCCTCAGAAAAACGGCTCACAACTCCGAATTCGTAAATCTTCCTTTAAGCTCGTAGACATGAAACTCTTGCTGGCCGAAGACGATGCGGTGCTGGCCGATGCGCTGATCACCCAGCTGCAAAGCGCCGGCTTTGAGGTGGAACACGCCCCAAACGGCGCGGTCGCCGACTTTTTGCTAACCCGCAACCCGCCCGACATCGCCGTGTTGGACTTGGGCCTGCCCATGCTCGATGGTTTGAGCGTGCTACAAAACGTGCGCAAGTCGCACCCCACCCTGCCCGTTTTGTTGCTGACCGCCAAGGACTCACTTGATGATCGCGTCGCTGGCCTGCAAGCAGGTGCAGACGATTACGTGACCAAGCCCTTCGACTTTCCCGAGTTGCTGGCCCGGCTGCACGCGCTGCTGCGCCGCAGTCAGCCCAAGACCACGCATGAACAATGGGGCGGTCTGACCTTGGACGCCTCGACCCGCAAGGCCCTGCTGGGTTCAATCCCCATCGACCTCAGTGGCCGCGAGTGGGATTTGCTGGACCTGCTGGTCAAACAACGCGACAAGGTGGTCACCAAAGACCAGATCGTTCAAGCCTGGAACGGTGAAGGCGCCGAGGTAGGCGCAGGCAACGCCATTGAGGTGTACATCCACAAGCTGCGTCGCAAACTCGAAGGCAGTGGCTTGCAAATCCGCACTGTACGCGGCCTGGGCTACCTGATGGAAGCCGATGCCTCCCGTTAAAGACTCCCCTACGCAGAACAATGTCGGCATCTCGCTGGCGCGCCAGCTCCTGCTGTGGGTGCTGCTCCCGCAATTGGTGCTGTGGCTGGCTGGGGGCATTGCCTCGTATCAACTCGCATCACGCTACGCCGAGCAAGCCATTGACTCGAGTTTGCTTCAAGCCAGCCGCTCCTTGGCCCGCCAGCTCAAACCCATTGGCAGCGGCTTGCTGATCGACTTTCCACGTGCCGCACAAGACATTCTGGAGGCAGACCCCAGCGACCGTTATTACTACATGGTCAGTTCGCCACCGGGTAAATTCATTTTGGGAAACCAGCTGCTGCCCTCGCCCAGCGTCTTTGGCGAACCCAACATCAATGCACCTTACTCTGAAGACATTCTTCTTCAGCGAAGTGCCTCTGCCAAAAACAGTTTGGGCGAAAGCGAACCCATGCGCATGGTCTCGCTGTATCTGCACATTGGCGAAAAGGATGACAACCCGCAAAGCCTGCTGGTCCAAGTGGCACGCAGCAGCGCCAACAGACAAGAACTTGCTCAGCGCATTTTGGTGGACATGCTGCTGCCTCTGTCGAGCCTGATGCTGCTGATGACTCTCATTGTCTGGTTGGGCATTCGTGCCGGTCTGGCTCCTTTGGCACGTTTGCTGCAGCAGGTCGAAGGCCGAGCCCCGATGGATCTAGCCCCTCTGCAGTTGTCATCGGCCCCCAAGGAGTTGTGGTCGCTGGTGCGTGCACTCAATACCCTGCTGCAAACCGTTCGCGACAACGTGGCACAACAAAAACGCTTCATTGGCGATGCCGCCCACCAACTGCGCACTCCACTGGCCGGACTCAAAAGTCAGACCGAAATCGCCATGGACTCGACCCAAGACCCCGAGTTGCGCAAGCGCCTTGGCCGAGTGCATGAGAGTGCTGTGCGCAGCGCCCATTTGGTCACGCAGCTGCTGACGCTGGCACGCGCGGAGCCCGAGTCCACACTGACCCATGACCTGCAAGATGTCAACCTGACCGCCTTGGCTCAGGATGTGACCGCAGCCCTGGTGCCTCGCGCCCTCAAAGCCCATATCGACTTGGGCATGGAGGCAGATGCCAACGCTCAACCGCTGCACATCCAGGGTAACGCTTTGCTGCTGCGTGAAGCCTTGATGAACGTGATCGACAATGCTGTGCACTACGCGGGCGCACAGGCACAAATCACGGTGCGCACGTTCAGCCACCCGGAAACACTGGGGCTGGAAGTCGAAGACGATGGACCCGGGATTGACACCAGCCAGCTGGACCGGGTGTTCGAGCGCTTTGTCCGCGCCACCGATATCGGCTCCGGTTGTGGCCTAGGGTTGCCCATCGTCAAGGAAATCATTGAGCGGCACGGCGGGCAGGTCCACCTGTTGGCTGTGCGGCCGCACGGCTTAAAGGTACGCATGCTGTGGCCGCAAACAAAGCTACAGAAAGAACCCGACTTGTAACTCGTTGACAAACAGACTTGTTAAGCTAGAGATCTCTTCCAACCTGCACCATGAACACCACCGCACACACCAGCTTTAGCCTGATTGGCGACATCGGCGGCACCAACGCACGCTTTGCTCTGCTGCGCGGTGACCAGCAAGCGATGGAGCACGAGCTGATTCTGCCCACCGCTCAGTTTGCCGATCTGGCTGCCGCGCTGCGCGAATACCTGCAACGCGTGGGTCAACCCCTTGTGAGCCAGGCCTGCATTGCGATTGCCAACCCCATCACGGGTGACTGGCTTCAAATGACCAACACACATTGGTCGTTTTCCATTGAGGAGACACGCCAACAACTGGGCCTGCAGCAACTGCGCATGCTCAACGACTGGGAAGCCATGGCCATGTCCGGGCCCGTGCTGCATGCGGCCGACCTTCACCAAGTAGGCCCCGGCGAACCGGTCGAAGGTGCACCCAAGGGTTTCATAGGACCAGGCACAGGCCTGGGCGTTTCCTCACTGGTTCGTGCGCGTGATGGGCAATGGGTGGCCTGCGCCGGCGAAGGCGGTCACGTCACACTGGCTCCAACCTGCAAGCGTGAGCTCGACATCCTGGGTGTGCTTTGGCAAACCTACCCGCACGTCTCCGCCGAACGCGTGGTCTCGGGCATGGGGCTGGAAAATCTTTACAAAACCATTTGCCAACTCGATGGCCGCGAGGCAGAACCGCTCACAGCGGCCGACATCACGGCCCGAGCACTGCAGGCCAAGGATGTGGCTTGCGAAGAAGCGCTGGACCGCATGTGCCGCTTTCTGGGCAGCACCGCCGGCAACCTGGCCGTCACCTTGGGCACCTTGGGCGGTATTTATGTGGGTGGAGGCATTGTGGGCAAACTGGGCGACTATTTCGAACACTCCGGTTTTCGCACCGCCTTCGAAGCCAAGGGCCGTTTCGAAGCCTATATGCAGCGTATCCCTACTTATGTGATTCGCGCTGCTCAGCCCGCCTTGCTGGGTGCAGCCATGGGGCTGAACCTGCGCGTCAAGCACTGAGCTCCACAACCCTCAAACGACCAGCGCCGGCTCCTGCATTTGCTCGATCTGTTCTTCGAGCATTTGCACCTGACCGCGCCAGTAGTCAGGTGTGCCAAACCAGGGAAAGTTGATCGGAAAGATCGGGTCGCCCCAACGGCGCGACAGCCAAGCGCTGTAATGGATCAGCCGCAGCGTACGCAAGGGCTCGATCAGCGCCAATTCAGCTCGATCAAAGTCACGCACTTGTTCATAGCCATCGATTAAGGCTGACAACTGCGCCGTGCGTTGACGCCGATCGCCGGAGAGCAGCATCCACAAGTCCTGCACTGCCGAGCCCATACGGGCGTCATCCAGATCTACAAAATGCGGACCCTCGCCGGGCATGCCCGCTGGCGTCCACAAAATGTTGCCGGGGTGGCAATCACCATGCAAACGCAGGCTTTGGCGCTTCGCAGCGTCACGCTCAAAAGCGTCATGGACCAGCCGCAACGCCCGCTCGAAAGCAGCATGCCATTCGCGCTCAACCTCCAGAGGGATCACCTCGTGTGCTTTCAAATACTCGGCGGATGCCACGCCAAAGCTCTGCACATCCAGCGCCGGCCTGTGTTCAAACGGCTTTACAGCGCCGACAGTATGGATGCGGCCCAGAAAACGACCAATCCATTCGAGCACTTCAATATCGTCGAGTTCGGGTGGGCGGCCACCACGCACCGGCGAGACGGAAAAGCAAAAACCACCCGCTTCGTGCAAGGTACGTCCTTGCAGCCTCATCGGAGCCACCACGGGCACTTCTTGCTCGGCCAGTTCAAGTGCAAAGTCGTGCTCTTCCTGAATCTGTGCAACGCTCCAGCGACCAGGTCGGTAGAACTTAACGACCACTGCTTCTTGACCCTGCACGGCCTCATCCAAGTGGACGCGATACACACGGTTTTCATAAGAGCCCAGCGCCAGCAAGCGCCCATCACCATGTACCCCCACAGTATCGAGCGCATCGAGCACCACCACGGGCTCCAGGGCGGCGAATGAAAAAGAAGAAGAATCAGGGGCAAAATGCATGGCGTAATTGTGCTTTTCTTTTTTCATGCCCTTCACACACAAAAAACGCCTGTATCTGGTTCGTCAAGGTTTGATCTATTCCCTGGGACTGGCTTTGGTCATTTTGCTGTTCGGTGGACTGGGGTTTTGGGCGATAGATCCACGTATCCAAAGTTTTAGCGATGGGCTGTGGCTGGCATTCACCACTGCGGCCACGGTAGGGTATGGCGACCTGATCCCGCACACGCCCCTCTCTCGGATCTTTTCCGTGTTTATTGTGTTACTGGGTCTTGCGGTGCTGTCCTTGGTCACCGCCTCGCTCTCAGCCATCTTCGTGGAGCAGGAGGTTCATGAGGAAGAAGTGGCCATCAAACACAATATGGCGCTGGAAATGCACCAGCTGCGCCAGGAAGTGCGCGCCCTGCGCGAGCAGATCGCGCGCCTACTCCCGAAAGAGCAGGCTGAGACACACGATTAGTAGGTGTACACACCTTGGCCGGTTTTACGGCCCAGACGGCCTGCAGCCACCATTTCTTTCATCAGCGGACATGCGCGGTACTTGCTGTCGCCAAACTCCTTGAGGAAAACTTCCATCACGGCCAGACAGACGTCGATACCGATCATGTCGGCCAGCGCCAGCGGACCGATGGGCTGGTTGGTGCCCAGCTTCATGCCCGCATCGATGTCTTCGGGCGAAGCCAGCCCCTCGGCCAGCACATAAAACGCCTCATTGATCATGGGCACCAAAATGCGGTTGACCACAAAGCCAGGAGCGTTCTTCACGGTGATGGGCGTCTTGCCCAAAGCCGTGGCCAGTGCGTGAACCGCGTCGTGCGTGGTATCGCTGGTTTGCAAGCCACGAATGATTTCCACCAGCGCCATCATCGGCACCGGATTGAAAAAGTGCATGCCAATGAAGCGGTCTGCACGGCCGGTCGTCGCGGCCAGCTTGGTGATGGAAATGGAAGAGGTGTTGGACGCGATGATGGTCTCGGGCGCCAGCAGCTGGTCAAGTTGCTGCAGGATCTTGACCTTGATCTGCTCGTTTTCGGTGGCAGCCTCAATCACCAGTTGTGTGCCTTTGAGGTCTTCGTATTGGGTGCTGCCTTTGATGCGGGAGAGTGCAGCAGCCTTGTCAGCTTCGCTGATTTTTTCTTTCTTGATCAGACGATCCAGGCTACTGGCCACAGTGGCCAGGCCCTTGGCGACGGCAGCTTCGGAAATGTCCACCATCACCACGTTCACGCCCGACACTGCGCACGCCTGTGCAATGCCATTGCCCATGGTGCCTGCGCCCACAATACCTACGGTCTGAATGCTCATGTTCGTCCTCGAATGTCTGAAATAAACGGCCAAAAACTCATCTTAGCCGCTGTCTGCACCGATCTTGCTGACAGGCTGTCGCCCACTCAACTCCTGAAACGCTTGCGGGTCAGGGCAAGTGCAACCCAGAACGACACGCCCGCAAAAACCATCAGCACAAGGCCGTGGCGTAGCGCATGTTCGGGCCAGCGGTCCAGGAACAAGGGCCGCACCAGATCCACCGCCGCCGACAGCGGGAGCCAGTCTGCAACCGCACGCACAATGGGCGGCAGCTGGTCCCGCGGAAAGAAGATGCCCGAGAGGAACATCATGGGCGTGAGGAAGAGTGTGAAGTAATAGGTGAAGAAGTCGTAGCCTTTGGCCAGCGCGTTGAAAATCAGCGCCATGCAGCTAAACGTGATGCCCACGCCCAGCAACACCGGCCAGGCCACCAGCAGCTTGGGGCTGTGGCTGATGCCCAAGGCCAGCATCACGCCCAGAATGGCGGTGACGGTGAACAACGACTTGAAGGCAGCCCACAGCATCTCGGCCAGCACCACGTCATCAAGCCGCACCGGCGCATTCATGATGCCGTCCCAGGTTTTTTGCACATGCATGCGCGAGAATGCCGAGTACAAGGCCTCAAAAGTGGCGGCGTTCATGGCGCTCATGCAGATGCTGCCGCTGGCCAGGAACAGGATGTAAGGCACTTTTTCTCCGCCCAGTTCGACCTGGCCGACCAGCGCACCCAGGCCGTAGCCAAAGGCGACCAACCACATCAGCGGCTCGGCGATGTTGCCGACCAGGCTGGGGATGGCCAGCTTTTGCCACACCAGAAAGTTCCGGCGAAACACCGGCCACCAGCGCATCGACAGACGCGGAGCGGCCCAGAGGTTGTTCTGGATCTGGCTCATGCATCCTCCCTGATCTGACGGCCCGTCAATTTGAGGAACAGGTCCTCAAGGTTGGAGGGGCGGTGCAGCGTACGCAGTGCTGGCCAGGCCTGCAGCGCAACCAGCAAGGGCTGACTGTCGCGGGTATAGAAAAACACGGTCTCACCGCTGACCTCGACACGCTGGGCCAGCACTTGCAAGCTGGCCTCGTCGGCCAGTTGCACGGCGCCTTGACCAAACACCTCGACGACTTCGGGCTCCAGGTGCTCGGCGATCAGGTCACGCGGTTTGCCTTCGGCAATCTTGCGACCATGGTCCAACACTAGCAGACGGTTGCACAACCGCTCGGCTTCGTCCATGAAGTGGGTGGTCAGCAAAATCGATTTGCCTTGCTGCAGTAGTACCTGCAGACGCTCCCACATCAGGTGGCGGGCCTGCGGGTCCAGCCCGGTGGTAGGTTCGTCGAGCATCAGCAAGTCGGGGGCGTTGATGAGGGCACGCGCCAGACTCAGGCGCCGCTTCATGCCGCCAGACAGCTGGCCCGGTTTAGCATCTGCCTTATGCGACAGCGCGGCGTATTCCAACAGCTGCGGAATGCGCTCACGAATGATTTGATCAGACAAGCCAAAGTAGCGGCCAAACACCAACAGGTTTTCGGCGGCAGTGAAGTCCGGATCCAGCGTGTCCATCTGCGCCACCACGCCCAGGCGGGCCTTGATGGTCAGTGCATCGCCAGGCATGTGCCGGTCACCAAAGTAGGTGATGGCACCGCCATTCGGCTCGGACAGGCCCAGGCACATCCGAATGGTGGTGGTCTTGCCGGCCCCGTTGGGGCCGATGATGCCCAGGCATTCGCCCGGTTCGATGTGGAAACTCAGGTCATTGACCACCGTCTGGTCGCCATAGCGCTTGGCCAGGTGGTTGACCGATAACAAAGTCGGATTCATGCCTTGATTGTGCCTTGGCCCGATAAAATTCGGGATCTTCTGAAATCGCCTTGGCGTCTGCTTCATGTCCAGCTCCTTCTCTGACCGCCTGGCGGTTGTTCCCCAGTACCTGATTCCCAAGCAGGCCTTGACGACATTTGCGGGATGGGTCGCAGGACAACAATGGGGCACCACTACCACCGCGATCATCAACCGCTTTGTGCGCCGCTACAACGTGGACATGGCCGAAGCGGCCAACCCGGACACCGCGAGCTACCCCAGCTTCAATGCGTTTTTCACCCGTCCACTGCGCGCCAACGCACGCCCCCTTGCTGACAGCGCCTTTGTGAGCCCGGTCGACGGCGCCATCAGCCAGTGCGGTCCCATTGACGGGGATCGCATTTTCCAGGCCAAGGGCCACAGTTACACCGCCCAAACTTTGGTCGGAGGCGATCCCACCCTGGCAGCAACATTCACCAACGGCACCTTTGCCACCCTGTACCTGAGCCCGCGCGACTACCACCGCATCCATATGCCGTGCGCCGGTCGCTTGACGCGCATGATCCATGTGCCGGGCGATCTGTTCTCGGTCAACCCGACCACGGCGCGTGGCGTGCCCGGGCTATTTGCCCGCAACGAACGCGTGGTGTGCGTGTTTGAAGGTGAATTCGGCCCGTTTGTAATGGTCCTGGTCGGCGCCACGATTGTGGGCAGCATGGCCACGGTGTGGCACGGCGTGGTCAACCCGCCCCGCCCGGGCCAGGTGCGCGAGTGGACTTACGAGATGGGCAACATCACCCTGGACAAGGGCGAAGAAATGGGCCGTTTCCTGTTGGGCTCGACTGTCGTCTTGCTGATGCCACAAGGCACGTGGCAACTGCCCACGGACTGGACACCTACCCGCCCCATCCGCATGGGTGAAGCCATGGGCCAGCACCCCTGAATTCGAAGCGCTGCAGCGCTTAAATTTCGATCTTCGAGCCCAGCTCCACCACCGAGTTGCTGGGCAGGTTCAGGAACTCGGCGGCCGGGCTGGCGTTGAGGTGCATCTGCGCAAACAGCTTTTCGCGCCAGGGCGTCATGCCGCCGCCGACGGTAGGCACCACAATATCGCGCGACAGGAAGTAACTGGTGCTCATCAAGTCCAGCGGATAGCTCAGGCCCTGCACGCCCTCCAGCGCCTTGGGCAAATCCACATCATCCTTGAAGCCATAGTGCACCAGCACCTGCCAGCTGTCGTGGCCCAAGGGCTGGATTTCCAGGCGTCCATCCCGATCAATCCAGGGCACTTCGTGGTGGCGTACTGTCACAAACAGATTTTGTTCATGCAGCACCTTGTTGTGCTTGAGGTTATGCAGCAGGGCATTGGGGACCACTCCAGGTTCTGCCGTCAGGAATACGGCCGAACCTGCAACACGGGTGGGCGGCTCCACAAAAACTGCCTCCAGAAAATCGCCTAATTTGAGTGAGTCAGACTGCAAGGACTGGTTGAGCAAACGCCGCCCCTCTTTCCAGGTCAGCATGAGCATGAAGATGAAACCACCGATGAACAGCGGGAACCAGCCCCCCTCAAAAAGCTTGAGCATGTTGGATGACCAGAACGCCAGATCCACAACAAAGAAAAACCCTGTGGCACCCACGCACAGTGCCAGTGGCATCTTCCATCCATAACGGATGACGTAGAAGGTCAGCACCGTGGTAATCATCATGTCTGTACACACCGCAATGCCGTAGGCCGACGCCAGGTTGCTGGAGGATTTGAACATCAGCACCGCCAGCACAATTGCCACAAACAAGCCCCAGTTCACAAAAGGCATATAGATCTGACCCGTTTCGTGCTCGTTGGTGTGCTGCACGTGCAAACGCGGCAGGTACCCAAGTTGAATCACCTGTTTGGTCACGCTGAAAGCACCGGAAATCAGCGCCTGTGAGGCAATCACTGTGGCCAGCGTGGCCAGGCCCACCATCGGCGTCAACGCCCACTCAGGCATCATCAGGAAAAACGGGTTCTTGACCGCTTCAGGATTGGACAGCAACAAGGCCCCTTGTCCGAAATAGTTGATGATCAGACTGGGCATCACCACGGCGAACCAGGCCAGTCGGATTGGCTTTTTGCCAAAGTGGCCCATGTCTGCGTACAAGGCCTCGGCCCCTGTCACACACAACACCACAGCCCCCAAAATGACAAAGGTCGTGCCCGGGTTGTTCCAGATGAAGCCCAGGGCATGGTGCGGACTCAAAGCCCACAAAATGGCTGGATACTGCACGATCTGCGCCACACCACTGACTGCCAGTGCTGCAAACCAGATCAGAGTGATCGGTCCGAAAAATTTTCCAATACCGGCCGTGCCCCGCTTTTGCACCCAAAACAGGGCCAGCAAAATCACCAGGGTCAGCGGGATCACCATCTTCTTGAAGTTTGGAGAAATGACCTCCAGACCCTCAACTGCAGACAGCACCGAAATGGCAGGCGTGATGACGCCATCACCATAAAACAGACACGTGCCAAACACGCCGATGAACAACAGGCGCCTGCGCAAAACCGGCCGGTCCTTGACCGACTGCGAGGCCAGCGCCAGCATCGCCACCAGGCCACCCTCGCCGTGGTTGTCTGCGCGCAGCACCAGCAACACATACTTGACCGACACAATCGTGGTCAAGGTCCAGACAAACAGGGACAGTACACCAAACACATTTGCAGGGGTGAAGTCCACATGGCCAGAACCAAACACCTCTTTGACGGCATACAGCACGCTGGTACCAATGTCACCATACACCACGCCAATGGCGCCCAAAGTCAGTGCAGCTAAGCTTGAACGTGAAGAAGACACAAATCAAAGGCCCTGCGCGCTAGGCAGAGCCGGAGTCAGACACCGGGCTATTGTGCGCCTGTCCGGGAAGATTTAGACCGGATCGGCACAAATGTTGCAGCGCAGCAACTTTTGTCCGCCCCCTGATCAAGCATCGAAGTTCTCGGCCTCTGGGTCCGTTGCCTCCAGCTCGTAGCTGGCAGCGAGCATGGCCAGACGCCCCACCACCCCGTACATGTAAAAGCGGTTGGGCACACTGACGCCGGGTTTGACTCCAGGCTGAGGTAAGTGAGCACTCTCTTCGAATGCCAGAGGCACAAAACTGGCCCCTGGAGCATTCAGGTTTTCATCCACGCCACGATCCGCGTGCACGCGGTAGAAACCGCCAACCACATAGCGATCCATCATGTAGACGACAGGCTCGGCCACAGCATCGTTCATCAGCTCGTGTGTGATGACTCCCTCCTGGATGATCACATCGCTCACGGTTTGGCCATCCTTGATGACGTTCATCTTGTTGCGCGTCTTGCGATTGAGCTGGTCCAAATCGGACACATCGCGCACGGTCATGATGCCCATGCCGTAAGTGCCGTTGTCGGCCTTGACCACGACAAAAGGCTTTTCGTTGATGCCGTATTCCTTGTACTTGCGCTTGATTTTGGTCAGCAGCGCATCCACGTTGCTTCGCAAACACTCCATGCCGGTGCCCTCGGCAAAATTGACCTCACCGCACTGGTTGAACATGGGGTTGATCAGCCAGGGATCGATGCCCAGCATCTTGCCAAAGCGCTTGGTCACCTCTTCGTAGCTCTGGAAATGGGTGCTCTTGCGGCGCACGCTCCATCCTGCGTGCAATGGCGGCAACAGGTACTGCTCGTGCAGGTCTTCCAAAATGCCAGGAGCCCCCGCGGACAAGTCGTTGTTGAGCAAGATGGTGCAGGGGTCGAAGTGCTGCAACCCCAGGCGGTGACGCGTGCGCTGTACAGGTTCGAGTAACACCGTCTCGCCGCCCGGCAAAGCGATTTCGGTCGGCTCCTTGATGTCGGGGTTGATCGAGCCGATGCGCACGTTAAGGCCCGCCATGTGAAAAATGCGCTGCAGCTGCAGCACATTGCTCAGGTAAAAAGTGTTTCGTGTATGGTTCTCGGGAATGATCAGCAGGTTTTTGGCCTCGGGGCAAATCTTCTCGATCGCGGCTTGCGCCGCCTGCACCGCCAAGGGCAACATTTCGTTGGTCAGGTTGTTCCAGCCACCTGGAAAAAGGTTGGTGTCCACTGGCGCCAGCTTGAAGCCTGCGTTGCGAATATCCACCGACGAGTAGATGGGCGGGGTGTGCTCCATCCATTCAAGGCGAAACCAGCGCTCGATGGCCGGCATCGAATCCAGAATACGCTGCTCAAGCTCGTTGATGGGGCCCGTAAGCGCCGTGACCAGATGCGGAACCATATCAACTCCTCACTTCACCCTCGCCCAGCACCACGTACTTGAGCGAAGTCAGACCTTCGATACCCACGGGTCCGCGGGCGTGAAATTTGTCGGTCGAGATGCCGATCTCTGCTCCCAAACCATACTCAAAGCCATCGGCAAAACGGGTGCTGGCGTTGATCATCACGCTCGAGGAGTCCACCTCACGCAAAAAGCGCTGTGCGTGCATGTGATCACGCGTGAGGATGGCATCGGTGTGATGGCTGCTGTAGTGGTTGATGTGGGCAATCGCTTCATCCAGACCTGCCACCACCTTGATGCTGATGATGGGCGCCAGGTACTCCTCGAACCAGTCCTGCTCGGTGGCATCTTTCAGGCTCGCACCCGAAACGCTGGCCAGGATGACCTTGGCTTCGGGACAGCAGCGCATTTCCACGCCCTTGGCGGCGTAGACCGCGCCGATTTTCGGCAAGAATTCGGCCGCCACACTGCGCGCCACCAGCAAACCTTCGCTGGCATTGCAGGGGCTGTACTTCTGGGTCTTGGCGTTGTCGGCCACTTTGACGGCCATGGCGATGTCGCAGGGGTCGTCCACATAGGTGTGGCAGTTACCGTCTAGGTGCTTGATGACCGGCACCTTGGCCTCGGCACTGATGCGCTCGATCAGGCCCTTGCCGCCACGAGGAATGATCACGTCCACAAACTGAGGCATGGCGATCAATTGGCCCACGGCTGCGCGGTCGGTGGTCTGCACCAGCTGCACGGCGTTTTGCGGCAGACCGGCCTGGGCCAGCGCCTGCTGCACCAACAGCGCCAGCGCCTTGTTGGACTCAATAGCCTCGGAGCCTCCGCGCAAAATACAGGCATTACCGCTCTTGATGGACAGACTCGCCGCCTCAATGGTCACATTGGGACGACTTTCAAAAATCATGCCGAATACGCCAATAGGCACCCGCATCTGACCCACGCGAATGCCGCTGGGCTGCTGCTTCATGCCAATGATCTCGCCAATCACGTCGGGCATCGCCGCCAATTGCTCACACCCCAACGCACAGGTTTCGATGACCTTAGGGGTGAGTTTGAGGCGGTCCACCATGGGCTCAGCCAGGCCGGCGGCGCGTGCACGCTCCAGATCTTTGGCGTTGTCAGCCTGCAGGCGGTCGGTGTTGGTACGCAACAGATCAGCCAACGTACGCAGGGCCTGGTTTTTGATGGCGGAAGAGGCTTTGGCCATGGCCGCACTGGCCTGTTTGGCCTGCGAGCCCAAGGCTGTCATGTATTGAGCTGTATCGAGAGCGTTCATGAGGTTCATTTTCTCACACCCCCCGCCGGAGGTCTGCCACTCAGCGGACAGCGCACTGATGCGCGAGACGCAAAGCCAATCGCTCAAGGGCCTGCCATGCGTCGGCAGGCCAACCGGGTGTTTTCAGACCCTTGACCACGCCGTCCACCTGGTGCGCGGCTTGCAGCAAACCCTGAAGTCGCGCCACGGACAAGCGTGGCAACACCCGCTCGAATTGGCGCTCACGCACGCCCCAGACCCGCTGCTCGCGCAGCGCCATGGGCATGGGCTTGCCTGCTGCCACTGCGTCCTTGACACGCTTGAGGGCGCGAATGTCTTCACCCAAGGTGTAGTGCACCAGCACCGGCGTTTCGCCCTCGGCCTGAAGGCCTTCGAGCATGCGATGCACGCGCAGGATATTGCCCGACAGCACCGCATCGGAGAGCTTGAACACGTCATAGCGGGCCACGTTGAGAACCGCAGCTTCAATAGCTGGTAGTGTCAACTCGCCCGGTGGGTGCAACAGCGCCAGTTTCAGGATTTCCTGATGCGCGGCCAGCAAATTACCTTCCACCCGGTCTGCAAAGAATTGCAAGGCCTGCTGCCCCTGTTCGCCCGACTGCACATGTTGTCCTTGCTGCTGCAGACGCTGGGCAATCCAGGCAGGCAAGGCGTTGCGCTCCACGGTTTCCACGGCAATGGATACCCCCGATTGCTCCAGCGCCGCAAACCAGGCGCTCTTGCGCGTGGCTGCATCCAGCCGGGGCAAGGTGACCAGGGTCAGTGTATCTTCCTGCTGGCTTGCACCTTCGGCCAGAGTTTGCAGGGCAGCGCTCCCGTCCTTACCTGGTTTGCCCGACGGGATACGAATTTCGACCAGCTGCTTGTCCGCAAACAGGCTAAGCGCCCCACCCGCGGCGAGCACCTCGCTCCAGTCGAAATGAGCGCCTTGCACGGTGTAAACAGTGCGCTCAATATGACCCTGGACGCGGGCCAGGTTGCGAATGGCATCAGCCGCCTCTTGCATCAGCAAAGGCTCATCCCCATGCAATACATACAGGTTACGCAAACCTTTTTGCAGGTGCGCGGGCAATTGAGTGACCGTCAGCTGCATGCTTAACGTCTCAGCTGCGGCGGCGAACAGCCGCCAGACGGCGCATGATCTGGCCGACGATATCGGACTGCATGCTGCGGTAAGTCAGGCCCTCTTCAATCTCTTTGGACAGTGCCGCGCTTTCCGCATAACTGAGATCACGCTCCATCTGCAGCGTCACTGGCTCCAACCATTCCACGCCCTGAGCATCGCGCAGACGAAAACCGACACTCAGACGCAGCTGCACCTCTCGCACCTGACCCGAGGCATTGACACCCACAATCACCCGCTGGCGATTCTGCGAGAGGATGTCCAGAGTGGCATCGGCCTCGCGCATGCGCTTCGGATCCTCAATCAACGCCAGTTTGCCTGTGCCCAGCAAGTGCCTGCGCAATTCCACGCCCAACGAGTCTTCCGGAAAATTGACGAATACTTTTTGGAAGGCAAAGTCGCTCCCTTCGCGCAGCTTGAAGCCGCAGCCACTCAAGGCCACAGCTGCCAAACCCCACAAAAGGTGACGACGTGTACTTTGCATCAAACTACCACGTTGACCAAGCGCCCTGGTACCACGATGACCTTTTTAGCCGGCGCGCCATTGGCGGCTTTGGCAAAGGCTTCGCTGGCCAGTGCAGCAGCTTCAATCGCCGCCTTGTCAGCGCTGGCAGGCACCAGCACGGCACCGCGCAATTTGCCGTTGACCTGCAGCATCAGCTCAATTTCGTCGCGCACCAGCGCGGATTCATCCACACCAGCCCAGGCCACGTCCAACAGATCACCGCAGCAAGTGGCGTAGCCCAGCTCGTTCCACAGCTCATCGGTGATGTGCGGGCATGCGGGGTAGAGCACACGCAGCAGGATCGAGAAACACTCCGCCAGCGCAGCGGCATCCTCGTCACTGTCTGACAATTGCACGTCTTCGAGCGTGTTGAGCATCTTCATCACCGCCGAGACGACGGTGTTGTACTGCATGCGCTCGTAGTCGTAATTGGCCTGCTTGAGCACGGTATGGATATCCAGGCGCAGCGCCTTGGCGGCCTTGCCGAAGGCCACCGGCTGGCTGCGGTCCACCGCAATTCCCTTCTTGAGCAAGGCTTCGTTCTTGGCCGCGAAGTTCCACACGCGGCGCAGGAAGCGGTAGCTGCCTTCGACGGCCGCGTCGTTCCACTCTAGCGTGGCTTCGGGCGGCGCAGTGAACATGGTGTACAGGCGGGCGGTGTCGGCGCCGTATTTTTCGATCAGGTCCTGCGGGTCCACCCCGTTGTTCTTGGACTTGGACATGGTGCCCACGCCCTCGTAGTCGATCGGCGTGCCCACGGGCAGTTTGCCATCGCTGCTCTCGGCTTCGCTCTTGAGTTTGGCGCCGATGATCTTGCCGCCCTCATCGAGCACATGTTCCACGTCGTGCGGCCAGAAATAATCCTTGCCGCCCTTGGCGGTGCGACGCGAGTAGATGTGGTTGAGCACCATGCCTTGCGTGAGCAGCTTGCTGAAGGGCTCATCAACCTTGACCAGACCCAGGTCGCGCATGACCTTGGTCCAGAAGCGGGCGTACAGCAAGTGCAAGATGGCGTGCTCGATGCCACCGATGTACTGGTCCATCGGCATCCAGTAATCCGCCCCCTCCTCCACCATCTTGTCGGGGTTGGTCGGATCGCAATAGCGCATGAAATACCAGGACGAATCCACGAAGGTGTCCATGGTGTCGGTCTCGCGGCGTGCAGGTTTTCCACACACGGGGCAAGTGACACCTGCGTGGAAACCTTCGTGCTTGTGCAGCGGATTGCCCGAACCATCGGGGATACAGTCCTGCGGCAGCACCACGGGCAGGTCTTTCTCGGGAACCGGCACCGCGCCGTGCTCATCGCAATGGATGATCGGAATCGGCGTGCCCCAGTAACGCTGGCGGCTCACGCCCCAGTCGCGCAAACGCCAGGTGGTTTTCTTCTCGCCCAGGCCTTTGGCGGCCAACAGCTCGGCGACTTTGCTGACGGCAGCCTTGTGGCTCAGGCCATCCAGTTCGCCGGAGTTGACGCACACGCAGTTTTGCTTGTCGCCGTACCACTCTTGCCATACCGTCGCGTCAAAAGACTGTCCCTTGACCGATACGACCTGTTTGATCGGCAAAGCGTATTTCAAAGCAAACGCAAAATCCCGCTCGTCATGAGCAGGCACGCCCATCACCGCGCCGTCGCCGTAGCTCATCAACACATAGTTACCCACCCACACTTCGACCTTGGCGCCTGTCAGCGGGTGCGTGACGAACAAGCCCGTGGGCATGCCCTTCTTTTCTTGCGTGGCCAGCTCAGCTTCGGTAGTGCCACCGGTTTTGCATTCTTCGAGAAAGGCGGCCAGCGCCGGGTTGCTGGCGGCGGCATGCAGCGCCAGCGAATGTTCGGCCGCCACCGCGCAAAACGTGACGCCCATGATGGTGTCGGCACGCGTGGTGAAGACGTACATCTTGCCGTCACCAATGAGCTGACCGTCTGCGCCCGCAATGTCGTGCGTGAACGCAAAGCGCACGCCCTCGGACTTGCCGATCCAGTTCTCCTGCATCAGGCGAACCTTGTCGGGCCAGCCGTCCAGCGTGGCCTTCTCGTTGCCGATCTGCACATGGTCAAGCAGCTCTTGCGCGTAGGCCGTGATGTTGAGATAGTAGCCAGGGATCTCGCGCTTTTCCACTAGAGCGCCCGTGCGCCAGCCGCGGCCGTCGATCACCTGTTCGTTGGCCAGCACGGTCTGGTCCACCGGGTCCCAGTTGACGATCTGGGTCTTGCGGTAGGCGATGCCTTTTTCGAGCATCTTGAGAAACAGCCACTGGTTCCACTTGTAATAAGTCGGGTCGCAGGTGGCGACTTCGCGCGACCAGTCGATAGCTAAGCCCATCGCCTGCATCTGCTTTTTCATGTAGGCGATGTTTTCGTAAGTCCACTTGGCGGGCGGCACCTTGTTCTTGAGCGCCGCGTTTTCGGCGGGCAAGCCAAAAGCGTCCCAGCCCATGGGCATGAGCACGTTGTAGCCACGCATGCGCAACTGGCGCGTGAGCATGTCGTTGATAGTGTAGTTGCGCACATGCCCCATGTGCAGCTTGCCGCTGGGGTAGGGCAACATAGAGCAGGCGTAAAACTTGGGCTTGCTGGCGTCTTCAGTAACGCGGTAAGCATCTTTGGAGGCCCAGCGGGCCTGTGCGGCGGCTTCGATGGCCTGGTGGTTGTACTTGTCTTGCATGATGCCCCGATTGTAGAAGGTGGGCGACCCCATCCACGAGCATTCAGGGCTTGGAGGCCGGGCTGGTCAGGAAACCGATCTGTCCCAGACCGTTTTGTTGCAACACATCCATCAACCGAACGATTTGCTCATATTTGACACTGGCGTCGGCGGCCAAACGCACAGACGGCGTTTCATCCTGGGTAGAGCGAGACCACTGCTTGAGCCGCCCTGGCAAATCAGCCCAAGTCACGGCTTCACGGTTGAGCCACAACGTCCCATCTGCCTTGATGCCGATATCCAGCACAGACGCCGTTTGCGCAATACTCGAAGCTTGGGCAGAGGGCAACTCCAAATGCAAGGCTCGGCCCAGCCAGGGTGCGGTGACCATGAAAATCACCAGCAACACCAGCATCACGTCCACCAAGGGCGTAACGTTGATTTCTTTCATCGGGGCCATCGGGGCCTGGCGCGTCAAGCGTCCGAACGCCATTCAAGCCTCCTCGGCCACCAGCAATTCCAGCACATCGTGCGCAAAACCTTCAAGCTCGACTTCAATGGCTGATGCACGACGCCCCAGAAAGTTATAGGCCAGCACAGCGGGCAAAGCCACTGCCAAACCCATGGCGGTCATGACCAGTGCTTCACCCACCGGGCCAGCGACCTGGTCCAGCGTCAAATCAGTGGCATACCCCAATCCAGTCAGCGCATGGTAGATCCCCCAAACCGTGCCCAGCAAACCCACAAACGGAGCAGTCGCTCCCACGGAAGCCAGCAAAGTCTGCCCCCACTGCAAGCGATGACTGCATTGCGCAAGTGCATCGCGCAACGCACGCGTCAACCGCGCACGCACACGGCCCACCACTACCAACGTTCCGCTGACGGGCAACACCGTAGATTGCAACAAAAGACCCACTGCCGGATCCCAATGGGTGGCCTGGATACGTCCCGCATCAAAGTCTGTTGAAGCCCAAAAAGCTGAAACAGCCTTAGGCACGGCACGTGCGGCGCGCGTCAACATCCAGCCCTTCCACACAATCACGACCCAGCTAGCCACCGACATGGCCAGCAAAGTCACCGCCAACATCCGGCTCAGCAGGTCTGCAGTCAGCCAGAAGTTCCACATGGTCAAGGCCTTAGTTCAGCCCCAGCACGTTGAACATGTCGAACAGGCCGCGGTCTTGATCTGCCAGAAACCGCACGGCACGCAAACTGCCCTGAGCATAAGTGGCACGGCTGGATGATTTGTGGGTCACCTCGATGCGCTCACCTGTCCCGGCAAACAACACCGTATGGTCGCCCACGATATCGCCGCCGCGGATGGTGGAGAAGCCGATGGTGGACGGGTCGCGCTCGCCAGTGTGACCGTAGCGCTCGTACACCGCGCACTCTTTAAGGTCACGGCCAATCGCGTCTGCAATCACCTCACCCATTTTCAGCGCGGTACCACTGGGAGCGTCGACCTTGTGACGGTGGTGGGCCTCGATGATTTCAATGTCGTAGCCGGTAGCCAGCGCCTTGGCCGCCATTTGCAGCAACTTAAGCGTGACGTTCACACCCACGCTCATATTGGGGGCCATCACAATGGCGATGTCCTTGGCGATCTGCGCGATCTCGGCTTTTTGAGCCTCGGTAAAGCCGGTGGTACCAATCACGGCCTTGACGCCAAGCTCGCGACACACCCGCAGATGGGCCAACGTTCCTTCGGGTCGGGTGAAGTCAATCAAAAATTTTGAATCCTGCAGTCCCGCGCGCAAATCGCCCTGGACCTTCACGCCAGAAGCTTGCCCCAACCAGGCAGACGCGTCCTGCCCCACAGCGGCGCTCGTGGGCAAGTCCAGTGCGCCCGACAAACGACAATCGTCCGCCTCAGTAATTGCTTCGATCAGCATGTGCCCCATGCGCCCTGAGGCGCCGGCAACGGCAACAGCATGATGAGCAGGGTTGTTGGGTTCGGAATTCATGCAAAGGACTTCAAAAGATAACAGGAAAAAAGATCAGCGGCCAGGCGCTTCTAGTGGAGGGTATTGCGAAGGCAGCGGCGGCAGGGCTGACGACGTCTGCGCTTTTTCAGGCACGGCATAGGCCTTGAGCTGCTCAGGCGATGCCTGAAGGACAGGTACTTTGACAGCTTTGCGCTCGCCCTCCAGGCGCTGCACAAACTCCTGCTCGCTGGGCAAGTCGTCAGACTCGACCTTGTCGAGCACATCCCCCTGGAACCAGACGGTGAGTTTGAACTGTTGGGGCTCCACATTCTGGCGTCGAATACTGAAAGCATAATCCCAGCGCTCACCTCGGAACAGGCTCGTGATCAGGGGTGTGCCAAGAATATCGCGCACTTGCGCCTTGGGCATCCCGGGGCGCAAGGCCTGGCGCTGCTCTTTGGAGACAAAGTTGCCTTGAACCACTTCGGGCACATAAGTCTTGAACGTGTCACGCCCCACCCAGCTTTGCACGCTGCTGCACGCGCCCAACGACGCACACAGCGCCAGCGTGGCCAGCCTGGCCAAAACCGGACGGAAAGTCATTGAATTTGTCATGGCAGTACGGACACCCTTATGATCGGGCCATTGTAGCGGCACGGCGTTTTGCACTGGGCCGTCCATTTGTGACCTTTTGTTGCCCATGCCCCAGATCGACGACCTCAAAAGCTCTGGCCTCAAGGCCACTGGCCCCCGACTGAAAATCCTGGAGGTGTTTCAGCACGGACCCCAGCGTCACATGACGGCAGAAGACGTGTTTCGCCATCTCATGCACGAAAACACCGACATTGGTCTGGCCACGGTGTACCGCGTGTTGACCCAGTTCGAGCAGGCGGGGCTGCTTAGCCGCAACCATTTTGAAGGCGGCAAAGCGGTCTACGAGCTCAACGAAGGACAGCACCATGACCATCTGGTTTGTCTGGACTGTGGGCAGGTAGAGGAGTTTTTCGACGCCGAAATCGAAAAACGCCAGCAGGCTGTCGCAAAACTCAAAGGCTTTGAGATTGCGGACCATGCCCTGAGCATTTACGCGCACTGCACGCGCAAGACCTGCCCCAACAAACGTTGAGACCGATCAATCCATCGCGCGACGCTGGCGCTCGATGAACTCCTGATAAGTGTCGATACCGCGCATCTGCAAAATGGTGTTACGCACCGCAGCCTCCACCAACACGGCGATGTTGCGGCCCGCCACCACCTGAATCACCACCTTGCGTACGGGGATGCCCAGCACCTCTTGCGTCAAAGGCGCGCTGGGCAAACGCTCATAGTCACGCTCCAGTGTTTCCTTGCGTACCAGGTGCACGATCAGCTTCAGGCGCATTTTGCGACGCACCGCTGTTTCACCAAAAATGGCCCGGATATCCAGCAAACCGATGCCACGTACCTCCAGCAGGTTTTGGAGCAGATCAGGACAACGACCCTCGATGGTGGTCTGGTTGATGCGGTACAAATCCACCGCATCGTCAGCCACCAGGCCGTTGCCACGCGAGATCAATTCAAGACCAAGCTCACTCTTGCCTAGACCTGACTCACCGGTGATCAGGACCCCCATGCCCAAAATATCCATGAACACGCCGTGCATGGTTGTGCGATCAGCGAAGTGCTTGGACAAATAGGCCCGCAACACATCGATCACAAAAGCCGATGACTCATGGGTGGCGAACATCGGGATTTGCGCCCGCTCACACATGGACAACAGGGACTCGGGGGCAGACTGCCCATCGGCCAACACCAGTACCGGGGGTTCGAGCGTCACGATGCGGGCAATCCGCCTTGCACAGTCTTCTGCGCTGGCGTTGCTCAGGTAAGCTACCTCGCGCTCGCCCAGAATCTGCACTCGGTAGGGGTGGATGTAGTTCAAATACCCCACCAGGTCAGCACCTGAACGGGCCATACGAATAGCCACCTCGTCAAAACGCCTCTCGGAAGCGCCTTGCCCGGCGATCCACTGCCATTTCAGACTGCCACGGTGGTCCTCGAACAACAGGTCTGCACTGATGACCGAGGGCTTCATGGCATCAAGCGGCTTGTGTGGAGTGCCAGCCCGAAATCAGGCTATGCAACGCATCGCGGTTATCGCTGCATTTAATGCGATCGCGCAAGCTGCCATCGCTGAGCAATTCGGCAATTTCGGACAGGATCTCAAGGTGCTTCTGGGTTGCAGCCTCAGGCACCAGCAAGAAGATTAACAGCTGAACCGGTTGCTCGTCTGGCGCATCGAAGCCAATGGGCTGCAAGAGCTGGAATACGGCGGCCATAGGCGCTTTCAAGCCCTTGATGCGCCCATGCGGAATCGCCACGCCGTGACCGAGCCCGGTCGAACCCAAGCGTTCACGTGCAAAAAGGCTATCAGTGACTAACGCACGCGACAAACCATGCAGGCTTTCAAAAAGCAAACCCGCTTCTTCAAACGCACGTTTCTTGCTGGTGACCTCCACGGACACCAGAACTTGGTCGACAGGCAGGATGGATGCAAGACGATTCATGATCGGGCGCATTATGCACCCGGGAAACCCTTATGCATCTTGAGACAGATTAATGAATACTTTTATTTTCTTTGGTTAACAAAAAACCGCCCGAAGGCGGTTATTCAATGGGGTCAAGCCGTTTACATCATGCGCTTGGGCGCATCGTGATGATGATCGGTCAATTTGTTTTTGTGCTTGACCACCTGGCGATCGAGCTTGTCCATCAACTCATCCACCGCGGCATACAGGTCTTCGTGGGCACTCTCGGCAAACAGATCGTTGCCTTTGACATGGATGTTGCATTCGGCTTTTTGCCGCTTTTCTTTCTCCTTTTGCTTTTCAACACTCAACAGCACTTTGACGTCCACCACCTGGTCAAAGTGGCGGGTGATGCGATCGAGTTTGCCCGTGACATAACTGCGCAGTGCATCGGTGACTTCAAGATGGTGTCCACTGATCGTCAGGTTCATAAGGCTGGCCTCCTGTAATGCAAGGTAATGAATGCCCGAATCGGGCGCTTAACGCATCGCGTTGAGATCACTATGCGCCGGCCGGAAATGAAAAGCAAGGCGGCTCAAGGTAAACCCCGAATCGCCGCGGTTTTGCCTGGGCAACTGAACAAAGCCGTGTTAACGTCGAAAAGCTCAGGTTCAGTGCGGAGCTTCATGCACATGAACTCTGGCAGCCATCCAGATGGTGGACAAACTCACTATCACGCCCAGTATGCCCGCTACCCAATAATGGGTCAGGTGACCTTGTGCGTCACGCCCAATGATCAAGCCCCCGGAGATGGCCGCCAGCCCCATGGCCGCAGACTGAACCGAAGCATTGAGTGTCATGAATGTGCCGCGCAAATGCGGCACCGAAGCCGAACTGATCAAGGCCATGCCTGGGATCATGCGTCCGCTCATCGCCATGAACAGGCACGTCGAAATTACCACCAAGGCCCACACCGGCAATCCAGCTGACACCGTGGTCAACAGCAACGGAACGCACACCACGGCAGCCAGCCGCCTGAAGGTCTGCGCCTTGCCCAAACGGTCGGTCAGGCGCCCAAAGTAGCGTGCTGATACCAGTGTGCCCGCACCACCGACAAGATAAATCCACGGGATTTGCTCTGCGCGCATGCCCGCGTTGGACTGCAGGTAAATGGTGATGTAGGGAATGACCGTAAAGCCCGCAAACATCATCAAACCCGACAAAGCAAAGGCCCTGAGGTGATTGGGATCCGCCAGCACCCGCCCAAGGCCGACCCAGGCGGAGGTACGGTGTGGGTGATACAAGTGTCCATCAATCACCGGCAGGGTCCGTTGAGCCACCACAATCAAGCCGAATACGAGCAGGGCAATTGCAAAGAAGGGTACATGCCAGCTCCAGTGCGCAGCCAAAAACAGGCCCAGCGGCACACCCGCCACGGTAGACACAGAGAACGAGGTCATGACCACCCCCATCGCCCGACCCCGGCGCTCAAAAGGCACCAAGTCCGCCACAATAGTCTGGGACAAGGCCGACAGCACGCCACCAAATACACCGGCAGCCACCCGCGCCAGCATCAGCCAAGCGTAGTTTGGCGCGAGGCCACAGGCCAGCGTCGCCAGGCCAAACAAGCTGTACATGGTCAGCAGCAAATGTTTCCGGTCGAACTGATCCACATACATAGCTGCTATCAGGCCTGAGGCCCCGGCCGACAACGTGTAGGCCGAGACCAGGAGACCAAACTGTGCATTGCTGATGCCCAACAGCTGGGTGAACTGCGGACCCAGCGGCATCATGATCATGAAATCCAGAATGTGGGTGAACTGAACGCCGGCCAGCGTCAGCAGCACCCAGCGCTCGCGGCCGGGTGTCAGGGCGTGAGTCATGAACATTTCCTTTGAAGGGACAGAATCTAACAGCTTGCCCAAACATGTGCTGGCCTGCCGTGAAGATCTTTTCCCGTCCTCCCGGCCAAAGTGCCATAATCCGGGCACCTTCTTCATTTGGAGATTTTCGTCATGGATAGCTACCCTAGTCGGTAGCTTTCGGATGAATTGAGCATCTGCCCTTCGTCTGAAAGCTACGCCCCACCCAGCCCCTTTTGGACCTTTGGCAACTGGCCCGCGCAGGAGACGCCATGCTCAATATCTTTACCCTCGTCAACGGACGCCTCTTTCAGGAAGAAATCGAATCCCTGGAAGAACTCTCACGCTTTCAGCCGATCTGGGTGGATCTGGAATCCCCCACCGTAGAAGAAAAGCGCTGGATCAAGCAGTACTACGGCCTGTCCATCCCGGAAGATGCGATGGACGAGGACATCGAAGAATCCGCCCGCTTCTACGAAGAAGACAACGGCGAGCTGCACATCCGTTCCGACTTCTTGATTGCCGACGAGTTCGAGCCCACCACCGTTCGCTGCGCCTTTATCCTGAACCAGCACAACACCAACCTGCGCAGCCAGGGCGTGCTGTTCTCAATTCACGACGAAGACATTCCGGTGTTTCGCCTGCTGCGCATGCGCGCCCGTCGCGCACCCGGTCTGATTGAAGACGCCAAGGAAGTGCTGCTCAAACTCTTTGACGCCGATGCCGAATACTCCGCTGACACGCTCGAAGGCATTTACGATCACCTTGAAAAAGCCGGCAAGCAAGTCCTCTCGGGCGACGTCACTGACGCCCTGGCTGGCGAGGTGCTGGGCGCCATTGCCCGACAGGAAGACTTGAACGGCCGCATCCGCCGCAACGCCATGGACACCCGCCGTGCCGTGAGTTTCATGATGCGCAGCAAAATGCTCAATGCCGAGCAGTTCGAAGAAGCGCGCCAGATCCTGCGCGACATCGACTCGCTCGACTCGCACACGGCCTTCCTGTTCGACAAGATCAACTTCCTGATGGATGCCACCGTTGGTTTCATCAACATCAACCAGAACAAGATCATCAAGATTTTCTCGGTGGCCAGTGTGGCTTTGTTGCCCCCGACCCTGATTGCCAGCATCTACGGCATGAACTTCAAGTTCATGCCCGAGCTGGACTGGAGCCTGGGCTACCCCTACGCACTGGGCCTGATGCTGGCCAGCGCCCTCGGGCCTATGTGGTACTTCCGCCGCCGCGGCTGGCTCAAGTAAGCTGGCGCAACCATCGCGAGAGCACAGCCACGCTGTAGTGGCTGGCCACCTCGCTCACAAAGCGTCCAAAGTCAGTGTGCGCATCGTCATCGGCTCGATCCGAGATGGTGCGTACCGCGGCAAACGGCACGCCGTAATCGAAGCACACTTGCGCGACTGCAGCGCCCTCCATTTCCACGGCCATGGCTTGCGGCAGGGCTTGCTGCAGGGCTAGGCACTCTGCCGAACTGCTCACAAAACGATCGCCTGTCGCCACCAAGCCCTGGTGGCATTGGGCACGCTCCAGCGCAAACTCCTCAACGCTTTGCGCCTGCACGTGCTGCCCCACATCCGCCAACACATCTTGGGCAGCTTGTGCAAGTTGACAGGACATGGCGACATCAGTCTTGAATTCCGCACGTCCACAAAGCGGCACCTCGTAGCGAGGAAACAGGGGCGAGGCATCCATGTCATGCTGCACAAAACCATTGGCCACCACCACATCACCCACACGCACTTCCGGGCCAATGCCACCGGCCACACCGGTAAAAACAATTTGACTGACCCCAAAGCGCTCAATCAAAGCAGTCGCCGTGGTCGCAGCCGCCACTTTCCCCACACGGGAAAGCACTACAACCACCTCCTGGCCTTGCCAATGCCCGCACCAGAAAGTGCGCCCAGCCACTTGCTGTCGCCGCTCGTCGGGCATCTGCTCAAGCATGCCTGCCAGCTCTTCATGCAGTGCGCCCATGATGCCGATCACCATTCGTTTTCTCCAGACGAAATAAAGGCGACCCGCAGGTCGCCTTGGCAAGTGTAGAACAGCCCAGGATCAGCTGGCGCTGCGCAATTCTCGACGCAGTATCTTGCCCACGGGGGTTTTGGGCAGCTCATTGCGAAACTCCACAATGCGTGGCTGCTTGTAGGCAGTGAGGTTTTCCTTGCAATGCGCCAGCACCGCCTCTTCGGTCAAGGCAGGATCCTTTCGCACCACCACCAGCTTCACGGCCTCGCCCATGCGTTCGTCAGGTACGCCCACAGCTGCACACTCCAACACACCGGGACACGAAGACACCACATCTTCGACCTCGTTGGGATACACATTGAAGCCGCTGACCAGAATCATGTCCTTCTTGCGATCCACAATCTTGAAAAAGCCGTTCTCGTCCAAGGTGCCAATATCGCCCGACTTGAAGTACCCATCAGAGGTCATCACGCGCGCAGTCTCATCGGGACGCTGCCAGTACCCCGCCATGACTTGCGGACCTTTGATGACGATTTCCCCAGCCTGTCCGGCTTGTGTGATGTCATTTCCCGCATCGTCGATCAGCTTCATCCAGGTGCTTGGAATGGGGACGCCAATCGTGCCTGTGAACGAAGTGTTGGTCGGTACATTGCAGCACGCCGAAGGACTGGTTTCAGATAAACCATAGCCCTCGGTGATGGGGCAACCCGTTTTCTCCAGCCACAGCTTGGCCACGCTGTGCGTCACCGCCATACCACCGCCCAGTGATATCTTCAGGTTGGACCAATTGACCTTATCGAAATCCGGATGGTTGGCCAGCCCGTTGAACAACGTGTTGACCGCCGGGAAGCTGTGGAAGGTGTGCTTGGACAACTCCTTGAGCACCGCAGGAAAATCGCGGGGATTCGCAATCAGGATGTTCTTCCCGCCCACCCGCATGAACAGCATCATGTTTACGGTGAAGGCGAAGATGTGATAGAGCGGCAAGGCGCACACAGCAGTAGGCTGCTCATGGGCAGGCACCTTTTTCATGACCGGGTCATTCCAAGCTTCAGACTGCAGCACATTGGCAATCACATTGCGATGCAAAAGCACCGCACCTTTGGACACGCCGGTGGTACCGCCGGTGTACTGGAGGACCGCAATGTCATCCGGCCCGATGTCTGGCTTATCCAAGGTCAATTTGGCGCCCTGGGCCAGCGCATCGTTGTATCGAACGGCACCGGACAATTCAAAAGCTGGCACCAGCGCCTTGACCTTTCGCACCACATGGTTGACCAATGCGCCCTTGAGCATGCCCAAACGATCGCCCATGGCGGCCAGAACCACATGCTCCACAGCTGTTTGCGCGATGCACTTTTGCAGCGTCGCAGCAAAATTCTCAATGATGATGATGGCGCGTGCACCCGAGTCCTTGAGCTGATGTTCCAGCTCGCGCGCAGTGTAGAGCGGGTTGACATTCACCACCACCATACCCGCACGCAAAATGGCTGCCACGGCCACCGGGTACTGGGGCACATTGGGCATCATGACCGCAACACGATCCCCACGTTGCAGGCCCAACGTTTGCAAGTACGCTGCCATGGATCGGCTTTCCTGGTCAGTCTGGGCGTAGGTGACCGATTTGCCCATGAAACTGTAGGCCGTCCGGTCTGCATAGCGCTCAAAACTTTCTTCCATCAAACCCACCAGCGAGCGGTACTGGTCCGGCTTGATGTCAGCAGGAACGCCTTCCGGATAATTCTTGAGCCAGATACGGTCTTGGGTCATAGCGGTGTCTCCTTGATGGTGGCCAGTCTATCTCAAGACTGACAGATTTCTGACGAAGCAAAATCAGGGTTTACGCTGGAAAGTCTCATGAAAAAAGGGACCAAAAGGCCCCTTGATTTGCGTCGGAATGGGTCAGCCTTTCAGGGCCACAAGCACCTCGTCGAGCATCTTCTTGGCGTCGCCAAACAGCATGCGGTTGTTCTCTTTGTAGAACAGCGGGTTGTCCACCCCGGCGTAGCCGCTGGCCATGGAGCGCTTCATCACGATGCTGGTGCGGGCCTTCCAGACTTCGAGCACCGGCATGCCGGCGATCGGGCTGGTCGGGTCGTCCTGCGCGGCGGGGTTGACGATGTCGTTGGCGCCAATGACCATGGCCACGTCGGTGTCACCAAAGTCGTCATTGATCTCGTCCATCTCCAGAACGATATCGTAGGGCACCTTGGCTTCGGCCAGCAGCACGTTCATATGCCCAGGCATGCGGCCGGCCACTGGGTGGATGCCGAAGCGCACCGTCACGCCCTTGTCGCGCAGGGTTTTGACGATCTCGTTGACGGTGTGCTGGGCTTGTGCCACCGCCATGCCGTAGCCTGGCACGATGATCACGTTCTTGGCGTCACGAAGGAACTCGGCGGTGTCAAGAGCGCTCACCGGCACCACCTCGCCTTGCGGCTCGGCCGCGGCGCCATCGGCCTTGGGTGCGGCAGGCGCGCCACCACCAAAACCACCCGCGATCACACTGATGAAGTTTCGGTTCATCGCGTTGCACATGATGTAAGAGAGGATTGCACCCGACGAACCCACAAGGGCACCTGTGACGATCAGCAGGTCATTGCTCAGCATGAAGCCAGTGGCTGCAGCGGCCCAGCCCGAGTAGCTGTTGAGCATGGACACCACCACCGGCATGTCAGCCCCACCAATAGCCATCACCATGTGGATACCAAACAGAAGGGCGATCACGGTCATCACCAGTAAGGCAGGCATGCCGCTTTGCACATCGTGCGCATTGACGAATTCACGGCCGAAGTAAATGACGACCAGCAGCGCCAGCAAGTTGAGCCAATGGCGGGCCGGCAACAGCAGCGGCTTGCCACCGATCTTGCCGTTGAGCTTGCCAAAAGCAATGAGCGAGCCCGAAAAAGTGACTGCGCCAATCAGGATGCCGACATAAATCTCCACTTCGTGGATCGCCTTTTCAGCGCCTGTGAATTGCACAGAAGTGTCGACATAGCTGGCAAAACCCACCAGACACGCGGCCAAGCCGACCAGGCTGTGCATGAGGGCGACCAGCTCGGGCATCTGGGTCATCTTGACAGTTTTGGCGGCGTACACGCCGACACCACCGCCGATGACCAACGCCGCAATGATCCAGGGCACCCCTGCAGCGGCCACCCGTGGACCGACAATGGTGGCGATGACAGCCAGCGTCATGCCAATGACGCCGTACAAATTACCGCGACGCGAGGTTTCCGGGTTGGACAAGCCACCCAGGCTGAGGATGAAGAGAATGGCGGCGCCGAGGTAGGCGACCGTGGCCAGGCTTGAAGTCATGAGCGTCTCTTTTCTTTCTTATTTTCTAAACATGTCCAGCATGCGGCGGGTGACGGCGAAGCCGCCGAACATGTTGACGGCTGTGAGCACGATGCCGGCAAAAGCCAGCCACTGGATCAATCCATCAGGGCGACCGTTGGTGCCTGCTTCAGGGGGCAGGATCTGCACCAGTGCACCGATGACGATGATGCTGGAGATGGCATTGGTCACGCTCATGAGCGGTGTGTGCAGCGCCGGCGTCACATTCCACACGACCATGTAGCCGATGAAGCAAGCCAGCACGAACACGGTGAAGTGGCCCAGGAAAGCCGCAGGCGCAAACGCCCCCATGGCCCAGAAGACCAAGGCGCCGATGCCAAACACCACAGCCAAGGTCTTGAGCGACATAGGACCACTGCTGCCGTGGCCGTGTCCACCTTTTTTCTCGGCCACCGCAGCAGCAGGCTTGGCAGCCGGCTTAGGTGCCGGCGCAGACAGCGGCGGCGCCGGCCAGGTGATCTCGCCGTCCTTCATGACGGTCAGGCCCCGGATCGCGTCGTCTTGCATGTTGACGTTGATCACGCCGTCCTTGGTTTTGCACAACTCTTCCGTCAGGCGGAACAGGTTGGTGCCGTAGAGCGTGGACGACTGGCGCGCCATACGCGAGGCCAAGTCGGTGTAACCGACGATGGTCACGCCGTGTTTGACCACGGCTTTGCCTGGCTCAGTCAGTTCGCAGTTGCCGCCCTGCTCGGCGGCCATGTCCACGATTACGCTGCCAGGCTTCATGCTTCGCACCATCTCGGCCGTGATCAGGCGGGGCGCGGGCTTGCCCGGAATCAGCGCGGTGGTGATGATGATGTCGCACTCCTTGGCCTGCTGCGCGTACATCTCGCGCTGCGCGGCCTGGAAGCCCTCGCTCATGACCTTGGCATAACCGCCACCGCCCGAGCCTTCTTCTTCGTAGTCCACCTTGACGAACTCGCCGCCCAGCGACACCACCTGGTCCGCCACTTCGGCGCGGGTGTCGTTCGCGCGTACGATGGCGCCTAGGCTGGCCGCCGCGCCGATGGCGGCGAGACCCGCCACGCCGGCACCGGCAATGAACACCTTGGCTGGAGGCACTTTGCCGGCGGCCGTGATCTGGCCGTTGAAGAAGCGGCCAAAGGCGTTAGCTGCTTCCACCACAGCACGGTAGCCGCTAACGCCAGCCATGGAGGTCAGCGCGTCCATTTTTTGCGCGCGGCTCAAGGTACGCGGCAACGCGTCAATGGCCAATACCGTGACTTTGCGAGCCGCCAATTGCTGCATCAACTCGGGGTTCTGGGCTGGCCAGACAAAACCAATCAAGGTCTGTCCAGGGCGCATTTGCTCCACTTCTTCGGACGTAGGCGGGCGCACCTTGAAGACGATGTCACAGCCCCCCCAAAGCGCCGAGGCATCTGGAGCAATGCCAGCACCCACCTCGGTATACGCCTGATCAGACAGGTCGGCCAATTCGCCAGCCCCCTTTTCGATCACCACCTCAAAACCGAGCTTGACCAGTTTGGTCACAACATCGGGAACAGTGGCCACCCGTTTTTCACCGGGGAATATCTCGCGCGGAACGCCAATGCGCATGGAGCGTCTCCTGTTGTTTGTGGATGAGGACTGCTCAAAACAGCCCTGAACATTCAAATATAAGCGATTACAAATATATAAAAGCTTACACCATGACTTTTTAGCAAAAATCCTTCGACTTCACACTCAGCATTTGCCCCATGCAAGGTCGATAATCGAGTCCATGGATTTGCGCTGGAAACCGAACGTCACTGTGGCCGCCATCATTGAACGGGATGGCCGCTACCTTTTGGTCGAAGAACACACCGCCGATGGCCTGCGCCTGAACAACCCCGCAGGTCACCTCGACCCGGGCGAGTCGCCGATGGAAGGCTGCCAACGCGAGGCGCTGGAGGAAACAGGCCACAGTTTTGAACCTCTGGCCCTGGTCGGCATCTACCTGTCCCGCTCCATCCATACCGCCACCGAAGCAGACATCACCTATCTGCGTTTTGCGTTTTGCGGCACGCTGGGCGAGCACGACCTAACACGCGAGCTGGACACAGGTATCGTGCGTACCGTCTGGATGACCCCGCAGGAAGTGCGCGAAAGCGTCGCCCGCCACCGTAGCCCACTGGTATTGCAGTGCGTAGAAGACCACCTGCGTGGCCAGCGCTTCCCCTTGTCCTTGATTCACACCGACCCCTCGGTCAGCCAGACCACATGAACGCTGACTTGATTCATTGGGGTGTCACCGGTGCGGCCGCATTGGGCGCTGGCGTGCTCAACGCCATTGCAGGCGGCGGCAGCTTCCTGACCTTTCCAGCACTGGTGTTTGCCGGCGTGCCAGTTTTGCAGGCCAACGCGACCAGCGCGATGGCCGTGAGCCCGGGATACCTGGGCAGCGTGCTGGGCTTCAAGGAAGAAATTCGCAGCCTGCCCCGGCGCGAAGTTTGGACGGGTGTCATCATTTCCGGCTTGGGTGGCCTGATCGGCGCGGCCTTGCTGATGCTCACGCCTGCCAAACTGTTTTCGGGGCTGGTGCCTTGGCTGCTGCTGGTGGCTACAGTCTTGTTCTGGATCGGCCCATCCATTGCCCGTTTCAGCCAAAACAGTCAGCTCGAGCGTGCCCGCATTCCCGGCTTGCTCTTGGTGTCCATTTATGGCGGTTACTTCAACGGCGGACTGGGCATTTTGCTGATGGCGCTGTACACCCTGACCGGCCTGCACCACTTGCACTCGGTCAACGCCCTGAAAAACCTCAACTCTTTTGTGCTGTCTTTGCTGTCTGTAGCGGCCTTTGCCTTGGCCGGCGCCATTGTCTGGCCTCAGGCCATCTGGATGATGACGCTGGCCACGCTGGGTGGCTGGTTAGGTGCACGCTGGGCCAAGCGCTTGCCGATGACTTATGTCCGGGCCCTGGTGCTGCTGACAGGCGGGGTGATGACGGTGGTGTTTTTCGTCCGCCATTAAACGCTTACTGTAACGGCACCACCTGACCTGCCGCCACTTGATCAAGGCGCTCTTTTTCGGCCGTGACCTTGGCAACATAGCCACCATCCTCGGCCAAGTCATAACCGCCCAGGTAAAACTTCAGCCCCTCTTCCAATGAGCCGCCCTTGATGCGAATCATCTCCTTAAGGACCCCCACACCGACCCGCATGTTGATGACCGGGTCAAACGCAGCCATACGCCCACCGTACTGGCGGTATTTTTCTTCATGGATGTTGGTCATAACTTGCATCAGCCCCTGAGCCCCAACGTGACTTTGCACATACGGATGGAAGTTGGACTCGATGGCCGCAACTGCCAGAATCAGATTCGGGGAAAGCTTTGATGACTTGCCCAGCACCTGCGCCTCGGCCACGAGGGCAGCAAGGGGCTCGGGAGCCACGCGGTACTTGTTGGCCAGCCATTGCGCCACTGCTGCCTGCTCCTTGGGCAAATCCTTGAGCTCCACCGCCACAGCTCGTTCGGCCGTGTTTTGTGGCAACCAGGACACCAGCACCTCTTTGTTGCGCAGCCACTGCATGCCTTGCTCCTGCAGGGTATCCCAAAGTCCGGGACGGATCAGCAGCGTCAAGGCCAGCACGCTCACGCCCACCCCTAGCATCGCCAGCGAGCTGTGTGTGATGATGAAAAACCCCCGGCCCACATCCTTGAGCATGACGCGCAGGTGTTGGCACCAGGTGCATGAAGCCGTCATTGGGTCCTTTCTGGGCAGGGCTTGATTATAAATTTCGCCCCAGACCGACACGGCGCGAGCGGGGATAATCCCTGCATGTCCAGCAAAACCCGTGTCGTCGTCGGTCTGTCCGGCGGCGTTGATTCCGCCGTCAGCGCCCACCTGCTCAAGCAGCAGGGTTATGAAGTCGTGGGCATCTTCATGAAAAACTGGGAAGATGACGACGACAGCGAATACTGCTCGTCCAACATCGACTTTGTGGACGCGGCGGCGGTGGCCGACGTGATCGGCATCGAGATCGAGCATGTCAATTTCGCGGCTGATTACAAGGACCGGGTGTTTTCGGAGTTTCTGGACGAATACCAGGCCGGGCGCACCCCCAACCCCGACATCCTGTGCAACGCCGAGATCAAGTTCAAATCCTTCCTTGACCACGCCATGCGACTGGGCGCCGAGAAGATCGCCACAGGGCACTACGCGCGGGTTCGCCTGAACGAGGCCACCGGTCGTCACGAACTTCTCAAGGGCCTGGACCCATCCAAAGACCAAAGCTACTTTTTGCACCGCCTGAACCAGGCGCAGCTGTCCAAGACCCTGTTTCCGGTGGGTGAGCTGCACAAGACCGAGGTACGCCGCATCGCCGAAGAAATGGGTCTGCCCAACGCCAAGAAAAAAGACTCGACCGGCATCTGCTTCATCGGCGAGCGGCCGTTTCGCGAATTTCTGAACCGCTACATCAGCAAGGAGCCTGGCCCGATCAAGGACCCGAGTGGCCGCACGATTGGCAAACATGTGGGTCTGAGTTTTTACACCCTGGGCCAGCGCCAAGGTCTGGGCATAGGCGGCATTAAGGCCAAGGGAGCACAAAAGGGTCAGGGAGAACACGA
>Ga0172373_10001729_pt1 | contig 34879 bp, 31 predicted proteins | sample Lak10m_2_FD_114546 | JGI IMG/M metagenome (GOLD analysis project Ga0172373, IMG submission 114546) | Freshwater microbial communities from Kabuno Bay, South-Kivu, Congo - kab_092012_10m | ecosystem: Environmental > Aquatic > Freshwater > Lake | place: Democratic Republic of the Congo...
TGCAACACAGTGGTTGTGGCACTACAATCATGAACGACCACATCAAGCTAACGGAGGCAAACCACCTTTGATGGCTGCTTAACCTCTACTTTTAAATTCAGTTATTTATGGGAGGATTACCATATCACTTGTTTTTAGAGCACATAGCTTACTACCATAAAACTCATATTTAAAATCTTCCACTTTCTTTTCTTTGCAACCTAACAACAAAGTGAGTAAAAATACTATATAAATTTTACTACACACAAATATATAACACCTGAAATTTTAGTTTACTTATGACAATCAGAAATAAAACTATCATTATCCATATCACCACTATTAATAACTTTTTTATTTTTTATACAAAAATTAATAGACTTAAGAACAACTCCAGGCTCTCCCTTCCCACCACTATAGGAAAAAGACAAATAATAAGCATGGTTGGGAAGTATATTTTTCTCTTTAAAATTTAAAATTTTTATTTGGTTAAGTTCTTTGTTCAAGTTCTTTACTTCATATATTGCTTTGTATTCATGTCCCTTATCCAAAACTTCCAAACTATTAACTTCATAACCAAAAACATATTCTTCATTTTCAAAAATACTAAATACTAAATCTCCACCATCAACAAAGGAATTAAATATAAATTTATCGCTCTTAAATTTAATCCAATGAAAAGATATAAAAGCCGCAAGCAATATAAAAAAAACCGTCAATCTCAATATTTTATTCATCTTAGATACTCACCACCCACCTAATCTATCACTTGACTTATTTTTGATCTATACATATTTAACACCTCTTGAATTGAACGTCCATCAATATTATTTTTCTTATTCTCTTTTTTCATTAAAGCTAAATTTTTATTATTAACCAGAACCCAGTAATCTGAAAAAATTTCCGCTTGAGACTCCAAGTTATAATCTAAAAATCTTTTCAAAACAACTTTATGCTTTACATATTCAGCAACTGTTGATTTTTTCCCATATATTATAAACATATGGGTCATAGTAATTTAATGCCATTGCACCACATGCTTGTACAGCACCAGCTCTGATCAAAACACTAAATTTTCTATTATGCTGCCATACATGACCTAACTCATGTAAAAAAATCTTCTTATAATCATCGCTAGCAGCACTATAATCCGTCTTAAAATGTTTTTCCATAATAAAAATACTACCATTAGGCGTTACAAATGTATCTTCATTCTGCAAATCAAAAGAAAAATAACTGCCTTTAAAAATTTTTACTTTAGTGTAATCTATAGTATTTTTAAATATTGATTGCGCTAATTTTATTTCTCCACTTGTTAAAGGTCTACTGTATAATTCGATTTTAACAGTATTATTTTTTTGTTATTTGTAATAATTTCATCCAAATTATTATCAACAATACTAAAACCCATAATCATTCCTCTTCATTTAACTCATGGAAATATACAACTTTTTCTTTTAAAAAAAACTCTAATTCAGTAATTGGCTCAGCCTGACTAGTAGAAAATCTTTCTGTTTTTCCAACTTGATCCAGTTTTCCTTCTTTGTATTGATTGCCTACTTTAATTTTATACCCAATGAGATTGTATAACTCTAATTCTTCATTTATTACCAAATGAATTTGCTCATGCAACTTTTCTCTTCACTTTGAGTTACTCCAGAGCCCAGATCTCTTACAACCAAATTCTGCTTCGGTAACAGCTTACATCCGCAAGATAAAGGATCATTAACTCGTGCTGCTGCCTTGCCCATGACTTGCATATTCGGGTCACCAGCAATAATTGTTGCAACAGTCTGATGCTTTGGACAAGTTGCCTTATCCCCAATACAAGCTATTGGGATACCTTCGATGAGAAAGCTAGCATTTCCTGTAATCACTTGACCACCGCCTGTTGTAGGACAACCAATGACAATATAAGGTGTTGCCATAAAGTAATTACTCCGCTAAATAAGTAAAATCTTCAAAGTACTTCAAACTCTATTCGCCGGTTCTTCTTACGACCATCAGCAGTTGCATTATCTGCAACAGGTTGGCTTGAGCCTTTACCTTCTGTACTTAAACGTTCTGCTGCGATACTTTTAGCAACTAAATAACTTTGTACAGCTGCCGCACGCTCTTGACTCAATACAGTATTTTTATTGGCATCACCTGAACTATCCGTATGACCAATAATTTTGACTTTTTTGCTACCTACTCTATTTAGAGCAATTGCCATTTCATCTAGAATTTTTTTACCAGCAATAGTCAAAATTGCGCTGCCAGACTCAAATTCAATAATTCGATTCTTCAAAGCATCATCAATTATTTTTTGCTCTGCATGATTAACTGAGAGCTGAGCATTAAAGCGATAAGGTTGTTGAACTAATGATTGAAAACTACTAGTTGTAGGTTGAATTTGACTTGGATCAGTCATTTTACCCGTCAAGTCCACCTGAGTACCTTTTACTCTCAACTGACCTTGTGAAATCTTCTTTAAATCAGGAGTAATTACTCGAGCAACTGAATCACTCCAGTCAGATGGTGCAGAAACTGGACGAACCTGTATTTTATCTACGACTTGATCAGTGCCATATACCGATTGCATTTTTACTAAAATTGCTTGTTTACTAGCCTCATTTGGAACTACGCCCTCAATCACTACAGGAGCTGAATAAGTAAAATTACTAAATACAGTGATAACAACACCGAGCATTAAGCTTGACCACACATGATTCACATTATTTCTCATATTTATTCTTCTAAAAAAGTTTGTCTGAAAAGTTTTAAACCTTGATTAAGGCTAAGTTGTCTTTGACACAAAGATTGCTCTAAAGTTGCTAGACCTGCATTCTGCTCTAAATACGCATCGATCCATTGTGCTTGGATAAGGGATACCCAATGCTCGCTCTGCATGTTTTGAATAAAGATATCACTGAGTGCCATGATGTCAGCGCCTTGAAAACCCACAAATAAAATTGGTTGTTCTCTATGCAAGGTGCCAATCAAAATTTCAGCATTCATCGTTTTAAGAAATTGACCAATCATTCCAACCCATAAAGTCGCGATTTCATAGCAATACATTGGATTATTAATGGGAAGAATAAGCACTTTATTTAAACGGCTAGTACCATTTTTTAATATTGGCTGAAGTAAAAGCCCCAAACCTATCATGCTCTGCGCCAACTCATATACATTGATTTTCATCAATTGAGCAAAGGAATGCATCGTATGATTTTCATAAAAGGTCTTACATTCTTCATCACTAAAAATCCGAACAGAACTAGGTAAGTTATTTAATTTATCAAGCATAATATTGGTATCACTGATGCTGCGTAATACCTTATTCCTCTGAAATAAATCCACTAAGACAGACTTATAATAGAATGGTGCCCACAATAAATTTTGATAGGGTTTTTCTACTTCGACCAACTGACTAAGTACCATTGGAAAAGCACGACCAGAGCTATCTTGACTTGCAATCATATTTGCAGCCAAAAACATAGACTCTGCAGGGTTAGCGATAAAAAAATCTAATGAGGGCAACGACTCATATCGTTGTCTGAAATCATGGCAACGCATAGCTTGCTCAAGTGCTTCAGTAATCCACTGATCAAGTACCTGAATTAAAGCATGTTGTCCTTTAGACTTCAGAAAATCTCCTCGAGAAGGCGTTTTACCATAATATAAAGGTGTTGTTTTTACTTGAAGCATGTTGATACTCCAAGTAGTTTTTTGTGCAAATCTAAGATCATGGCGTGACTCCATTACTTGATTGCGTATTGCTGCTAATCGAAGGCTGACTTACAGTTGCACTAACTGGTGTTACTTGTGCAGAAACGACTCTCACTGCTTTGTCCGTAACAACTTTATCTACTAGCTGTAAGCCAGCGTAGCCACGACTTGAACCTATGCTGCCTGAGCTATTACCACTGATCAGACGGAAATTTACTTTCAGCCATAACGAAGGTTCTGCTTTGCTGATCCAAGTCATTTCAAAACTACCATTTTGTTCTTTTCGCTGTGCAGCATCGATCAAACGGTTAATGCCATACTCTCCTGGTTCTTCGAATATCGTATGAGTTCTTCCTTCCAAATCCACAGCAGTAATACGCGCACCAGGAATTGCACCTTGATTCGGCCATACGAAGTTCACCCATTGTTGAATGCCATTTTCAAACACCATACGTTGACCATCGATATCAATGGTATATGACAAAAACTGAGGATTCTGTAATGGATAGAATTGAAAGTTTGACTGATTTGAAACAGGTGCAGCTGTAGGTTGATCTAGGCTTCCTGTCGCCATTCCATTGATAGGTGTCACATATTGCTGAAATGCCATCACAAATTGTGGGTTTAGACTAATTCCCAAATCTTTCCACGTCTTAGAAGTCAAGACATAACCACGGCGGATCACAAATGGATCTAAAGCCTCTTTCACAAAACGTGCGATACTCCCCGTTTCTCCAAAGATTTGAGCTATTTCATTACTGGTTGCTTGTAATGTCACACCAGAATTAAATGGATATTTTGGGGCTAAATTCGTTTTGAAAGGTTGATAAGCTTGAATACTCCACAATTTATTCAACTCATCCTGAGTCGGTGAAATCAAACTAGAAAATGATTGCGTCAATGGACTGATCAATAACTTTTGAATTAATTGCTGATCAGTATCCTTAAGACCGACCATCATCTTTTCATCTACATACTTCTGCGTAATATTAAATACCGATGTTTGTTCATTAATAGTCTGTTTTACGAGTGCCATTGCACTAGGACCTATCTCACCTGCTGTTTTTAAATCATTAAATTTACTTCGAACTTGAGCGAGGTTGTTCATGTACTCATCAAATAATGATTTATCTTGCAAATCATCACGTTTACGTACCAGTTGATAGAACATTTGATATTCTTGAGAAATGACACCTTGTGCTTTATCTACTGCTTGAGCAGCTACTTTATCATCTGAATTGTTTAAAACTTTGCGCTTAAACCATGCAACAAAACCTTTTTCCGGTACGGCCAGTTCAGCCTGTACAATAGGATTATCCCAATTCGTTTCGATGGCTATACGTTGTAACAGTGTCCGAATAGGCGAGTTTTGAGGCTCTCCCAAAATATCAATATTCTTGACTTGCTGAGAAAACTGCTCTGCTTTGGCATAATGAATACCATTCAGGAATTTCTTCCATTCCATTACGTATTCTTGCTTATATAGAGCAACTAATTGCTTGCGAATCTGTTCTGGACTACCTGAGAAAGTTAAGTCATCTGATTGACGACTATTTAGCACCCAATCTTTACTATCTGTCGGTTTATTCGCAGCATCATCAATTGCTTTTTCAACATATTCATCCCATGCTTTTTGGGTAAATACACCTGGCAATGCATAACTTCCTAATACTATCCCACGATTTTGCTCACCAACAATTTGTCCAACAGTAATCGCTGGGAAGCGCACTGCTGCACGCATTTTAATCTCGTTATAAACTCGATCACGCGCTGGCATACCGCGAATTACAGACAATAAGACTTGACGCGTTTGATCAACCACCTGTGCATCCGTTTCTAATACAGGAAAGCCTTCTTGATTAGCTAGGGTCATCGCATAAGAGAGAATCTTCTCCGCATCTTGGATCATCTCACCACGCGGCATTTGTCCACGATTAGCATCTAACCAAGAACGCCAGAAACGCGACACTTGGTCACTTAAATGACTAGTATCCATATATTCATGGTTACTCATCATTAAATATGCTTTTAATGCATTATAGGCATCTTGAGGATTACTATCTGATGGCTCCAAATATTGCTGGTTTTTGGAAACCTGTTTAATTTCGACATTGACATGATTGGCTTTTAAAGTCGCTTCATTATTTTTTACACGTTGTAAATAATGTGCAATGTTTTGCTGCGTAGGCATCAAGACAATCTGTTTAATACCTTTCAAGTACTCAGCTTTTAGACTTTCACGTAGTTGATTACCTTGATACAAACCAAAACTAAATTTTAAGGGACGATTGTCATCGAACTCGTCTAACTGTTGCAAACGTTCTTGCAAAATCAACAAAGCTTCGAGTTGAGTCGATAGTTGCTGCCCAGAACTTTTTTCCAAGTGTACGACTTTATCTAGGTCTGCTTGTACATCAGCAATCAATTGCTGATTATTGCGATATGACCAAACCCAAACACCTAAAATGAATGAAACACCAATAAGTGCGGCAATAAAACCTATATAACGCTGACGCTTTTTTGCTGGATTAATATGCTGTTTGACAAGATCTTTATCACGCAAAATCACGTTTGAGAAAAGACCTTGTAAAAAGTAACCATGATTCGGTGAGATCGAAGGACTTACACTCCCCACATCCTGACTTTGAATTTGCTGTAAATGGAATTCTTGGGCAATATTTTCTGTCATTGGACTTTCAATAATACCCTCTTGTAATGCACTGGTAAAATAAAAACCGCGAAAAACAGGTTGGAACTGATATGGATTATCCTCGAATAAAGTTCCAATAAAGCTTTTTAAAGCTGGTTTTAAAGTTTTAAATTCCAGTGGAAATGTCATTACACTTGGCGAGATATTTTGAGAATGACGACGACTCAAATGAGTGGTACTGACGCTTTTTAAACCGTCATAAAGAATGTTGTAATGCTTTTCAAATAACTCGACTGCATTATTCGATGAGTTCTGTTCATAAGGTAATGTTGCACCCCAAGCTTGATTGTATTCCTGGGACTCATAACAATCAAAAAACTCAGTAAATCCAGCAATTAGATCCATTTTTGAAAAGACCAAATAAATAGGCACTACAACTTCTAACTTCTCTGTTAAATCTTGAATACGGGCACGTAAATTTTTGGCTAATTTCAATGATTTTTCAGGGCTTTGACTGATTAATTCAGCAATACTGACAATTACAATTAAGCCATTCACAGGTGCTTTAGAACGATTTTTCTTTAAAATATTTAAGAAACCTAACCATTCAGAATGATCTTCCGAATAAACTGAATAGCGACCTGCCGTATCTAAAAGAATTCCTTCAGTGGAAAAAAACCAATCACAATTACGTGTTCCACTTAATCCAGCCGAAACCATTTTTTGATGCGTTTCTTCAAATGGAAACTTCAAACCTGAGTTATAGATTGCAGAACTCTTACCTGCCGCAGGGTTACCAATCACCATATACCAAGGTAATTCGTATAAAGCTGCATTGCCTTTTTTATCCCCTAACTTGGATTTACGAATCAATTGAATTGATTCTTTCATTTGCTGATGAATTAACTGTAGTTCAGCTTTATCTTTATGTTGACCATATTCAGCTTGGCTATCCTTTTCAATCGCTTTAGCAAGTTCTTCACCTTGTTCTGCATGATGCTTTTTTTGGATCAGCCAATAAATGCCATAAACCATTAGACCTAGTACATAACATGCTGCTAATACCCAAAAAAGCTGGCGTGGAATAGAGGAATATGAAGAAATCAGTGCCACAAATAAAGATAAAGCAATAATAGCTTTAGGATTCGTGATGTACTGCCATAGATAACCTAAAATGATATACATTGAGTTCTCGAATTCTTAATAAAGTTAATCAATCAGCAATTGCTACACTGTCCTGATCAGGGGTGATCTCAGGAACGGTCTGGATAAATGCTTTTAAATTTTGTGAATAAACAAACGCAAGATTTTGATCTGAAAGATGCGCCCCAAGCATTAGACCGAAAATTTTTGCGATACTTTGTGTATGACCTGCAATAGGTTTGCAATACAAATAATGGTGTTGCTCTATCGGACTTTGTGCAAAAAATTGCTCAAGATTTTTAATGACCTTAATTTCTGTAACATCTTCAACCACCAATACAAAGGGCTCTTCTGCTTGATATTGTGGTAAATCATGTATATCTAACTCTTTAAATATTTGATCCAAACTATTTTGATCTGTTACTAGCTTTAATTTTTTTAAAGGATGTTGTTGTTCCAATTGCATAGCTGGGGAAGCTAAACAGCTACTCCCTATAAACTCTGCAGGAATATAGGAATGATTAATCCAATACTTCTCATCAACAAACTCCTGATCAATTTCAGAATCTGCAACAATCATGAATGTAATTTCATGTGCTTGATTTTGAATACGACTTAAAACTTCTATGAAGTTGGATTCAGCAGATTCACTACTGAGATAGTGATACTCAATATGAAACTTCTGAGGAATCATTCCTAATTCAAACAAGGTTTTTTGAATACTTTCATTACAGATTTGGTCATTCCAAATATGAACTAAATCTTCAGATAATAATATGTGTATATTGAATTGATCTAAACGATAAACTGGCTCAATCTCAACTGCTTCACTTTCATCTTCCACAGAAAAACTAGGATCAGTCCATGCCGGATGCATACGATATTCATGCAAATTTTGGCTTTCATAAAACAAACTAGATCGCTTCAGATGGTTGGAAATTGAATCTAAAAGTTCCACATGTTGATCAATTTGATGATGAATCATTGCCATGATTCGCTGTTGTCTTACAGACAAAGATACTAACTCTTCTTCTTGTTCTTGGTTCTCAACCTGCTGATCTAACTCATTTATTCGATAGGATAAAATTGGCAACCCATGATGATTAAGTAAATGAGGATCTAATTGTGGACTGGTAAATGCACGAATTCCATCTAATATCAACTCATTCTCACCTATTGAGTTGTAAGCAGTATTTGCAAATAAATTTAACTCAATCCATTTACTTTCTTTTACTGTAGATAGAGATTCAGCAATTATCTCTTGCTCAGATGGCAAGATATTTTCATTCTTATTTTTATAATACGTATATGACTTAAAAATCAGCCACGGTAAAAGTAAAATAACAGTGACAACACAAGGTAAGATTAATAAATAATTAATTAAATCAGCAGATTGTGGTTGATATTCCACATCACGCCAATAATAAATAATAATCAATCCAACAAAGATAAAACTGCTAATCAAAGCCGCTAAAATTTTCTTCAACATTATGCAGCCCCTACAAGTGCATAACGCGTTTCATTGTTATGATATAAACATTCAATAGAGCTTAAAAAAGCACCATGACCTAAACCCATTTGATGATTTGAGTTCAAATACATGGGTACAACATCAGTTTTATCTAGAATTAATCGCACATCGATAAATAAAGTCGGACTACACCAAGTCTGAATGAGATGTTTCAGTTTCTTATTTAATGACTGATTTGGTAAAAATTCTAAATATTGCTCTCGGCTTAAAGGTCCGATCTGAATTTCTATTTTTCCATTAATTTGCTGAACCGTGTCACCACAAAAAGTATTTAATCCCAACAAACTAGGATTAGTTCCTCCTAAACAAGTCTTCTGTTCATCTTCAAGTTTAAACTTTTCTTTGATGAATTCTTGAATATGCACTTGTGTATCAAAGACACAGCTCAGCACTGTTTTTAAAGCATGGGCAGTATTGTTTTGCCCCTGCATTAAACCTGAGAATTCTGCAAAATATTCATCTAAATCGTGTTGTTCATGTTGAGAGCTTATGTAACCGTTTAATGCATGAAGTATATTTAAGTAATGATTAGTAGGTTCAATTTCGTAACGAACCGCCAAATTATAAACTAAACTCGCATCGACATATTTCGCGGTTAGCTTATGATTAAATAAACCTAGAAATGCTTTGATCTCTTGTCGTTGTTGCCTATTACTTTGTTTTAATTTATTCGTATATGTATAAGGTAAAGCACCTTGCGTCCCCGTTAAACCAACCACTAAGTTTGTCAGTTCAATTCGAGAGTCTGTATATTGAAGCGTTTCAATCTCTGTAGCTGGAAAACTTAAACTGAATGATGTTTCAAATTTAAAATCATCAGCCCAATTCTGCTGAGATAAAGGACGATTAGAGTGACGCAATAACCGTGTTGATTGAACAAACTCAAAAGCACTTGGTTTTGTAAATATATGATCAACTACAGAAGAGTCTTGCCACCAACGTTCTGAACGCATTGGTATATCTCCTGTTGATTAAGACTATCTTTCACTAGCACATCGACAAAGCTATTCATTTGAACCTTAAGATTAAAAATACGGCTCAATAATTGGCTAAAGATAAAAAGGCTGTGTCCACGAAAAATGCTTTTATTGACTGTTAGCTCAGCCCTCACACCTCGAACAAACATAGGAAAGGGTTTTGAATTGACTAATTTATTTGTGGTTGAAAATGTGAGCTGTGAAACAGCATCAATCAAAAGAATATTTTCTTTGGAATGTGGCAAATTGTACAAAGCCAAAAGCTCTTTTACATGACTTAAAGCATCCCCCTTCATCAAAGCTAATGTATTCAAAGAAAGATGTGAAATAATACGCCATTGTTCATTGCTATTTTTATCAAAAGAATAAGGTGAAGTTGGTCGTTTTAAAATTAAAGCTCTTCTTGCCAAACTACTATCATTCAAATTTAGAATATTATTGGTTTGGCTGAGTGCTTCGTGGGGTAAATCACCATTTGAGCAAAGTAACTTTGTACTAATGAAATCTGATTTAATCTCATATGGTTTTAAATGCTTGGAAACAATCGAATAGCCGATCTGTGTATTTTTAGTTGATGAAGGTAAATAGCTAAGCGAGTAAAAGAACTGAGCCTTATCATTGTGATAATGACTCATCGCAAAAAAAGGTAATACAGGAAAATGTGTCTGTTCCTGATTATTTTTTTCACGAATCATATTCATTTCAAGAATCGAATAGACTTGGTACAACTCTGGATGATGTGCATCAGTCATCAAGCAATAATTTAGCTGTGTATGTGATATTTTTTGTGGCTCAGCTTGTTTTTCAAATAAATTAATTGCAGGTACAGTAAATAATTTGAAATTAGCGATATTTAACTCTGAATAGTTACGAACAACAGCCTGATCATTCAAATTAAGCTTCAAATGAATCAAAAGCTCAAAAGTATTTTGCTGAACCAATACATCTTTCATAACACTTAGGTTTAAATTCAAATAATTAAATTTCTCAGGAAAACAAAAATATTCCATCAATAATCGATAAGCATGATGTGTATGCTGATCAACAGGTAATAGACTTTCCTCCTCACTAAAGCCCATCACTTTAAAAGGATTTTCTATACGACTGAGTTGATGACCTACTCTTATTGAAAAAAATGTATCTTTACGAAAGATGCTATCTAATACTTGGAGCGGGAAATTAGATATTGCATCTAAATAAATAGGTAATGTTTCATTTACCAGCCATTTCTGAGCATCATTAAAGATTTCAAATTTAAGACTCAACGTCGCATTCTGATTTAGATGCATATGAGTGCTAGGTGAAGTTTGAAACTCTAAATCAATTAAAGATATGGGTAATAATCGAACCTGATTGGTTGTATTAAACTCACATTGAACACCTTTGAAACTACGTGACTTTAATGATGTTTTTTTGGGGATGATATGAGCTGATGTTAATTGCTTTAATTTATTAACATCTTCAAAGCTTACTACTGTGCATGCAGGAAAATGTCTTAGATATTGAGGAAACATCACCTCAAATAATGCATGTGTAAAAACCTCATAACTATCTGCAAGCTTCTTATCAATACGAGCAGCAATCAATGAAAAAGCTTGAATTAAACGCTCAATGTGCGGGTCATCAATTTGCTCTTGGTTCAAAGATAACCGTTGAGCAATCTTAGGATACTTTTGTGCAAACTCTCTAGCCTGTTGACCAAACTCTTGTAGTTCTTTTTCATAATAAGGTAAAAGTTGATCGATCACGATTTGCTCACACTACGTTCTAGCTGAAATTACATATTGTTGTGTTGTCGGTTTAAGCAAAGCATCAAAAAAAACAGGCTCGTATAATGGGTGGATATTTAAATAAGCTTGAATACTCAAACACAATGACCCCATGTTATGGCCATCTAACAACATCTCTACTTTGATTTGTCTAAGTCTAGGTTCATGTGCAGTAATAGATTGCTCAATAGATTGACAGATCTTATCGCGGTCTAAAGGATTGGCTGTTGATAGTCCAACAAAGTCAATAAATCCAAACTGTAAAATAGATTTCTTAGCCAATGGATACTGATCTATATCTTGAGCAAATTGCGCCGTTCTGCTGTTCAGCAAATCCTCTAAATCATGCGCTACTGATTCTCTTAATTGCTGAATCGACATACCTCGTAAATAATCTTCTTGCTCTGGTACTAAACGATCAAATAATGTTGATCGGAATCCATAAGGATATAAATGATCTAAATTCATTTTTATAAGAACATAATTTTTAGTGGAAATAGAGGTTAATCACAGATCTATTAACCTCTATTAGAAACTCACAAACTATATTAAGCAGCGTAAGATGCTGTATTGTTAGAAAGTGACCATTTCTTAGTAACAGCACCTTTTGAAGTACCATTAATATCTTGTTGGTTATACGTCCATTCTACAGCAGCATATTTCAAACCAAATGCTTCAGTTGGAACACCTTCTTCATTAACAGTTGGAGTTACGCTTGAAACAAGTACATGTTTTAATTTGATTTGTAAGTATTTAATGCGTTTATCGCCATTTGCTCGGTAGAAATCAATCTGTACTTCATCAAATGTATAACCTGCAGAACATGCTTCCCATAATTTAGGACTAGTCGCATCCAAGTCTTTCACAAAAATCACATCTGAATGCTCGACACGTTCAGCAGTATGACCACCAACACTACTTGAAGTAGCTGATTTTGGTTGACGGATATTATGAGACCAAGAATTAACTTCTAACCAGCCTTTATGTTCTGAGTCACGAGATTCGCCATCTACTTTATATTTGCCGCGAAACTCGATATAAATATCTTTCATTTAAAACTTACCTCTATTTAATTTATTTAAAGTTATTATCTAGCTGATCTCATTGTTAATTTGAGGATTGCGGCAGTTCAGTGACCAATCGCAAAGAAACAGACAATTCATCCAGCTGGAAATGTGGTCTCAAGAAAACCACGGATTTGTAGTGCCCTGGTTGAGCAGGATCTTCTACAACTTTTACAGATGCTTCACGAAGCGGATATTGAGCTTTTGCTTCTTGAGAGGCACCGTCATCAAGTAATACATATTGAGAGAGCCAGTCATTCAAAAAGGCTTCAACATTACCTGCAGATGCAAAACTTCCGACTTTATCTCGCATCATTGCTTTTAAATAATGTGCGATACGTGATACAGCCATGATGTATTGAATTTGACTCGAAAGTGCTGAGTTGGCATTTGCTGTGTCGTTATCATATTTCTTTGGTTTTTGTGTTGATTGTGCACCAAAGAACGCTGCATAGTCCGTATTTTTGCAATGGACTAATGGTATAAAGCCTAGATCACTTAATTCCTTTTCACGCCGATCTGTAATTGCAATTTCCGTAGGACACTTAAACACAACTTCGCCATCAGAAGTTTTAAAGGTATGTACTGGCAAACCTTCAACTAATCCCCCACCCTCAACTCCACGAATCGCTGCACACCAGCCATGAGAATCAAATGCGTTCGTCAAACGTGTACCAAATGCATATGCCGCGTTCATCCATAAATAATCATCATGGTTTTCCCCAGAAACATCTTCAATAAAATTAAAGCCTTCTGTCACGGTACCTTCTTTGGGATGGTATGGTAATCGACCTAATACATGCGGCATCGTTAATGCGACATAACGCGAATCTTCGCTATCACGGAACGAACGCCATTGTACATATTCAGCTGTTTCAAAAATCTTAGACACATCACGAGGACGATCAATATCAGTAAATGATTCAAGACCTAAAATATTAGGACTGGCAGCTGAAATAAATGGAGCGTGTGCAGCCGCAGCCACATGTGAAATTTGCTCCAATAAATACATATCAGATGGTGTACGATCAAATTCGAAATCGCCAATCAATGCTGCATAAGGTGCACCACCAAAAGATCCATATTCTTCTTCATAGATTTTTTTAAATAATGTACTTTGGTCAAAATCTGTAGCACCCTGAAAGTCTTTAACCAATTCTTTTTTGGTAGTATTCAGCATACGTATTTTGATCATCGGATTGGATGGAGTTTCTTGGCAAAAATAATATAAGCCTCGCCAAGTTGACTCAATTTTTTGAAATTGCTCATGATGCATAATTTGACTAAGTTGTTGTGAAATCAACGCATCTATTTCAGCAATTCGCTTATCAATCGACAAAGTCATGTTCTCAGAAACAGTTATCGTTCCTGCCATGACTTCCTTGGCTAACTCTCCAATCAAACTTTTTGCACGGACATGTTCATCATCATTACGAGCGATACGACTTTGTTCAACAATCGAGTCGAGCAAATTTTCTGATTCTACAGCTACATTATTTACGGCTAAGGCATTTAAATTATTCACTTTTCAGCCTCCACACTTAACTGTCGAACTTGGTCCGTATTCTTTAGTACTTCATCAAGTAAATCTTCTAATCGCTCGCTATTTGAGATTTTATTGCGTAAATCCGTTAGACGCTCACGTGCCTCAACCAACTTACGTAATGGATCAATTTGCTGCACCACTTGTTCAGGCCTAAAATCTTCCATTGAATTGAAGGTAAGATCGATCGACATACGCCCACCTTCATCTGTTAAAGTATTTTCCACATCAAAAGCTGCTCGCGGAGCCAAAGACTCCATAACTTCATCAATATTGTCTAAATCAACATTAATAAACTTCTTATCTTTAAGCTTCGTTTTGTCTAATTCAGATGCTGCAGAAAAGTCACCCATCACTCCCACAACGAAAGGTAATTCTTTTGATTCTTTACCATCTCCGACTTCAACATCATATGTAAGCTGCACACGTGGTGGTCGAATACGTTGTAATTTTTTCTGAACACTTTCTCTTTTTGCCATAGCTTTAATACCTTTGATTATTGTTTCAACGCATCGAATGGACTAGCACTCGTTTTCTGCACAACTGAATTTGATTGTTTATTTACACCTGTTGGTGCCGTTGTTTGACGCTTTGAATTAACAGTTTGATTGACAACTTTTCGAACTGGCTGGCTTACTTGCACTCTCTGCTTATTAGAAATACGGCGTGTATTGCTTATTTGCTGCATTTCTTTTTTTAAAGACTCATCCGTTATGGCTTTGATATTGGATGTGTCAGGTGCAGGTTGTGCTATTCGGATATTTTCACTGAGCTGCTTTGCAGGTGGATAAGTTAAATCATTACTCAAATATCGCATTTCCTCACCTTTCATATGCTGCAAAGCACCATTGGCGATTTCAATGCTTGAGAGAAAAACAATATCTGTAAGTGTTGCACCACGCACATTTTGTTGCTGCAACTGATTAGCCAAAGTCAAAGCATTCATCGGTTGCTTCAACTCATACATTCGCATCGCAGCCTGAGCCAGCAGATCATTTGTTTGCTGTACGCTCGGTTTATCACATATTTGTTGATATAAACCCAACAAAACCTGATCCGTTTGGTTCGCTACCAATGGATTCTGTTTAATACATTTACTTTTTAATTTAATCGGCTTTATTTGTTGATCAGATGCATAAACAGAGCTGTCTACTAGACAGATCATTATATAAAGGACTGATATTAAAATACCTTTTTTCAAAATACGCCTCATAATTATTTAAGTTATAATTGAAGAGCTGACAATTATTGTTAAAAAACCCTCTTACTCGTCAATTTTTTCGCTTTTGGAACATTTTTGCGAATTTAACAAAAAAAGCACATACAAAGTCAACAGTAGTTACGTTTATTAACATTAAAAATTTATTTAAATATTTTCATATAAAAAATATGGAAAATTTTTTGTTTAAAAGTGACAACTTTTGTTGTAGAATAATCTGTATACCCAAAAAGGGTTAATATAAATAATTGATTTTAATTATGATATTAAACAAATAATATCATCAAACCCGAACTAAAAAATCCATCAAAAGTTTGGTTTTATAAAAATTTGTGGGCTACAAATGAACAATCTCAAGGTTTTAATTTCAAAATTATCATTTCCAACTCGATCAGCATTAGAGAAATCCGCAAACTACTGTATTAACCAATTAAATTATGAAATTGAAATTGAGCATCTGTTCACAGAATTATTAAACCAAGAAAAACCAAATGATTTAATTATTTTATTTAATAAAAATAATATATCTAGCGAATTATTAACTAATGATTTAAAAGAAACTATTAAATCTCTACCCAAAGGAAATACAAGAACTCCTATTTTTTCTAAATCAATTATTCGATTGCTTGAACAAGCTTGGTTGTTAGCATCAGCAGATGAAAATCCTCTTATTCGAAGTAGCCATTTATTAATTGCACTATTAACAGCTTCAGATTTACAGCAAATTGCATCACGAGCATCTAGTCTTTTCGAACTATTCCCTATAGATACGATGAAACATAAGTTTCTAGAATCATGTGAAAAAAGTAGTGAAAATCAGATAGATGATAGGATCAGTGATTCAGAAAGAATTACTTCAAAAAAAATAGATTTTTCAAAGACTCAGATCAAAACACCTGCTTTAGATCAATATACAATTAACCTCACTCAGAAAGCTAAACAAGGTGATATTGATCCTGTCATCGGTCGTGAGCATGAGATAAGACTTATGCTAGATATTCTGATGCGTCGTCGCCAAAATAATCCAATTTTGACGGGAGAACCTGGTGTCGGTAAAACAGCTGTTGTTGAAGGACTCGCTTTAAAAATAGCTCAGGGTTTTGTACCTGATGCTCTTAAAAAAGTTGAATTACATATTCTTGATATGGGTTTATTACAGGCAGGTGCGAGTGTCAAAGGTGAGTTTGAAAATCGTTTAAAGCAAGTTATTCAAGAAGTTCAAACATCAACTCATCCTATTATTCTGTTTATTGATGAAGCTCACACATTGATTGGAGCGGGTGGTCAAGCTGGTCAAAATGATGCTGCAAATTTACTTAAACCTGCATTAGCCCGAGGTGAACTAAGAACAATTGCAGCAACTACTTGGGCTGAGTACAAACAATATTTTGAGAAAGATGCTGCACTAAGTCGCCGTTTTCAAGTCGTTAAAGTTGAAGAACCTACTGAAGAAGTCGCAATCGATATGTTGCGAGCTATGATTCCAGTCATGCAAGATCATTTCAAACTTGAAATTGATGACCAAGCAATTACTACTGCTGTTCATTCATCACATCGTTATATCACTGGTCGTCAACTTCCAGATAAAGCAATTAGTGTTTTAGATACTGCAGCAGCTCGTGTTGCACTGACACAAAATGCACAACCCGTTATGTTAGATCAATTAAAAGCACAACTGCATAATCTTCAGTTAGAACAAAACATTTTATTGAGCGAACATCAACAATTCCCTATTCATCATGAACGCCTAGATGAACTCGATCAACAACTTATAAGCTTAGTAGCTGAAATCAAAGAAGTAGAGATTCGCTGGGAAAAAGAACTTAATTTAGTAAAACAAATTCAAACTCTCAGTCTGCAAGATCAGACACAAACTCAAATCACTTCATTAAGAGATGAATTAAAAGAATTACAAGGACAAACTCCTTTAGTGTATGAACGTGTTAATGCTCAGATCATTAATCAAATAATTTCTGATTGGACTGGAATCCCTATTGGCAACATGGTGAATGATGAAATTAAACAAATATTAAGTCTTGAAGATAAGCTCAGTGAACGTGTCATGGGACAAGACTATGCACTATCTCAATTGGTTCAAGGTATTAAAACATCGAGAGCAAAATTAGAAGATCCAAATAAACCCCAAGGTGTATTTCTGCTCATTGGGCCTAGTGGGGTAGGAAAAACCGAAACTGCATTAGCTTTAGCAAATGAGTTATATGGTGGCGAACAGCATTTAATTACGATCAATATGTCTGAGTATCAAGAAGCACATACTGTTTCATCATTAAAGGGTTCTCCTCCAGGTTATGTGGGTTATGGTCAAGGTGGTGTGTTAACGGAAGCAGTTCGACGTAATCCATATAGCGTTGTACTGTTAGATGAAATCGAAAAAGCACACAGTGATGTTCAAGAGCTTTTCTACCAAGTTTTTGATAAAGGGACATTAGAAGATGGTGAAGGTCGTGTCGTAGATTTTAAAAATACGATCATCTTACTCACCTCGAATACTGGTTCCAGTGCGATTATGCAAACATGTTTAAATCAACCTGTTGCCGAATGGCCAAGTGCAGAAGATTTGATTGAACACTTAAAACCTAGTTTATATAAACAATTCAAACCTGCATTCATTGGTCGTATGCGTATTGTGCCTTACTTTCCACTGCATGATGACTTACTTATTCGTATTATCAACCACAAGTTAAACAAGATAGTAAATCGCATAGAAAAACAATATTCAACGACTGTGCAATATTCTGAAAGCCTCGTTGAGTTACTTTTAAATCGTTGCACAGAAGTTGATAGTGGTGCCAGAAATGTAGACAACATTCTCAATTCAACAGTTTTACCATCACTTGCAACTGAAATATTAATCGCTTTGGCTGAGCACAAACTACCCAAGTTAATTGTGATCGATACTAAAGATGATGAAATTATTTATCAGTTAGACCCTCGTGAAAAAAACACAAAAAAACGTTCAAGCAAAAAATTGAAAGCTGAAATATAAGACTGAGCCAGCATTGTGACACATATGGATATTAACGAATTACTAACACCGATTTACGATGATTCACCGTGTGGTGAAGACTGTTCCTTTTCAAATGAGTTTCATGCCATCAAAAAAGCACGCACTCAAGATGATCTTTTGCTTGATCAAGGTGATTGGGTTACTGAACCCAAACAGGCTGATTGGGATTTTGTTGCGAGAACGTGTACTGATTTAATCCAAACTAAAACCAAAGATATTCGTTTACTTATATGGTTATCAGAAGCTTGGGCAAATCTATATAGCTTTGAAGGTATCGCGAAAAGTTTAGAATTAAGTCACCGCATGTTGGATAATTATTGGCTTAATCTCCATCCTGAAATTGAGGAGGATGATCTAGATCAACGTATTGGTTTATTGCAAGGTTTGATTAATCAACTCCCTATTTTGGTCAAAAAGATACCTTTAATCAACCAATCACCCTTTTATCATTTACTCGATTACGAGAATTTCTTATATCATGAAAATGTTCGTCGAAAGCAAAGCGATGAATATGATAATTCTTTTAGCTCCACTGAATTGGAGCAATTTGAAATCGCATTAAATAATACAAACAAAAACTTTCAACGCCAAAATTATCAATTCTTTACTGAAATTTTATTGCAGTGGTCAACACTAAAAAAAGTTTTAGATGACTTACTAGGGTTGGACTCTCCAAGTTTTGCCGCGATTGATTCTAGTTTAGAAAATATTCATACAAGCCTTAAAAAAATTTATAAGACTGATTTATTTGAACAATCTGAAGAAGCTAAAACACCAATAATGCAATTAGATTCCTCAGCTTCAGCACAAATAATATCGAATCCATCACTCACTCACAGCCAGTTATCTTTTCAACCACAAGTACAATCACATGTTGAAAATCGCGAACAAGCTATGCGTGTTTTACAGGAAATCGCTTCTTATTTTCAAAAAAATGAACCACATAGCCCTGTAAGTTATATGCTTCAAAAAACGATTAAATGGAGTCAAATGCCATTACACGAATGGTTAACTCAAGTGATTAAAGATGAGCATCCTTTACAAATGTTACAGGATACGCTAGGTGTTCAACCCAAGAATGAATATGAATAATTATTGGTAAAGACTATGTTTAAAGCAGAAAAAATTCTTTGGGGTGAAGGCTTATTCTTGCGTCCTCAACACTTTCAAATCCAAGACACTTATCATGAACAACGTTTGAATCATACTGTTCGTGCATTGGTACCTTATGCATATGGTGTGCAGAAACTTAAATTTGATCAGATTCAATTATCAACTCATATTTTGGCCCTAGAAGAAGTGGAGATCATTTGGCAGGATGGCGAAATTTATCATGCACCTGCTCAAGATTTGCTACCTGAACCTTTATTATTAGACGAATTAAATTTACGCGGAGAAATGATTGTTTATCTGGCGCTGCCAATATTGCAAGCACATAAAAAAAATATAGCCGATGAAACCCGCTCGCTTTCAAGTCGATATCATAATTACTTGAGCGAAACCCATGATTTATTTACGGATGCGAGTCCTGCTGAACTGAATTTCTTACGTCGTCGTGCAGAATTCAAATTATTGGAACCCCATCTGCAACCGACCCAAAATCTAGATGGTTATTTATATCTAGCTGTTGCAAAAGTAAAACGACAAAGTTCAGGTAACTTTGAACTTGATAACCGTTTTATTCCACCAATTTTGCACATCTCAGCATCAGAGTCTTTAATCAATAACTTAAAACGCACTCTGAATGTTATTAAAGCAAAAATTAAGACAATTCAAACGAATAATCGTGAAAATGAACAGAAGCTCATTGAATTTCGATCAGGTGATATTGTTTCATTTTGGCTAATCAATGCGTTAAACACCGCATATGCTGGATTAAATCATTTACTACAATATCCACAAACTCATCCAGAGCAATTATTTTCAGAATTATTACGATTAACTGGTTCATTGCTAACATTTTCAACAGCTTATGATGTAGATCATTTACCCCATTACCATCATCATCAGTTAGAAGATAGTTTCCAACAGTTGGATCTTATACTCCGTGATCTACTGGATACGATTATATCAAGTCGCTACTTCAGTATTGCATTAAAAGAAACGCGACCTTCTTATTGGGTTGGTAGTCTCGAATCAGACAAAATCACACGAGATACTCGTTTATACATTGCGGTCTCAAGTACCATGATGCAAACACATGAATTAATTCAGATCGTGCCGCTTCGCTTTAAAGTAGGTAGTACGATTGATGTCGAACAACGTGTTATCGCTGCTCTTCCTGCTGTTCCATTACACCATTTAATGCAAGTTCCTACTGCAATTCCAGTTCGTTCAGGCGTGAGTTATTTTGAGATAGAACCACATCATGAACTCTATCAGCGCATGATTGAATCGGAAACAATTTGTGTCTATGTTCCAGCTGGATTCCAAGACATTACGATCGAATTAATTGCAGTGATGAATAGCTAAGAGAAAAATCATGACTCAACATCCTACAGGTATTCCCTCTTTATTTGATGATGGAAAAATTGGTTCAGGAACGAAAACCAATGATCAGTCACAATCTAAACTTCAAACAACTAATTTAATTGATCTCTTACATGATGGGTTTTATTTGGTTTTTCTTTTACGAAATCATTATATCCCTTCAAACCCTAATGATTTCCGTGAAAAAATTTTAGAGTTATTAAATCGATTTGAGCAACAAGCCAAACGCTTACAGTTTTCAGCTGATGACATACATGATGCAAAATATGCATTTTGCGCATTAATTGATGAAACAATCGCAACTCAACAAGATGCTGCATATTTTAACTTACAAAATACTTGGTTAATCAGCCCCTTACAATTAAGTTTGTTTGGTTCACAACTAGCGGGATACCGTTTTTTTGAAATTTTGGAGCAACTCAGAAGCAGAGGTAAAGAACGTTTAGCCTCACTGGAAGTTTTCCATTATTGTTTACTACTCGGCTTTCAAGGAAAGTATAGATTAGAGTCTATTGAAAGTCTTAATCATTTGGTGGCTCGTGTTGGTGATGAAATTGATTATTTGAAAGGTAAAAAAGCGGCTTTTTCTCCTTTTGCAGCAATTCCAGATCAAATCAAACATATTATTCATAATGAACTTCCATTTTTGTGGATTCTAATCTTCTTGTTACTATTTTCCATACTCAGTTTTACAGGCTTAAGATTTATGTTGAACAAACAAAATCAAAATGCCATAGCACCTTATCAAAATGTTATTTCAGCACCTGCTGAAGAAGCCCATATCACTATTCATCTACCTTAGTTGATCGTTAAATGATTCAGGAAAAAGCGACCTCTTTGCGTATTTTGCAAAGTAACAAGAAGAAAAATTTATCTCCTCTCCTCTATGTAATGATTGGCTTCATTGCTGGAGTTGTTACTTCCTGTTTATTTGTATTCCTGTCTTTCAAATCTTGGTCATTAAAAGAGAATACACAAATCGCCTCCCCAGAGAGTGCAACACCATCTGAAATAATCACCTCAAATGCTCAATACACTGAGCAAGTGACAAACAATGATCAAGAGGCTAATGCAGTAGAAGATGGCAGCTTTGCACAACCCCAAGGCAATGATTTAAATAAATTTTTCCAAAGAGAGCCTGTACCAGCCCCCTCAGCGAACACAGCTAAGCCTTTATCTCCATTTGTGAAAGAACAACCAGCAAAACCTTCTCAAACCTTAGAAGCAAATAAGCGAACTGAGATTAAATCACAAATAACACCCTCAACATCTCATGCACAAAAAACTATAAAAACAGATGTCAAACCTTCTAATAGTGCAGAACCTGATATAGAGAATCAAACACCAGAAGCTACCGTACAAATTAAAGTGACTCAAAAACCATTTGCTGTGAATGAACTCAAATAGCATATGGTCACCTTAATTTTTCTAAGCTTTGCTTGTCTGGCGATCGGACTAACACTATTAATGTCTTATGAATTACGAAATAAATGTGGTCAACTTATCCATTCATTTATTCCGTCTAGCAAAAAGAAAATTAGGACTGCATTACAATTTGCAGATCATATCCACGAAGCGGCATCTCCACATAAACTTCAGTCGCATTGGCATCTACAGCAATGGTGGATATTAATTGCTGGTTTGTTTTTATTTGCGAGTATTCTTGTATTTGCATTCACACGTCCCATAAATCCAACACGTATTGAAGCAGAGTATTTAAAAGAAACTGATCCTCAAGTTTATGCATTATTAAATGGTGAAATCCTAAGCCCTCCACCTGAGGTTGATGAAACATTAATTCATGATGCGATTGTTGAAGCAACTCGCTTAGAACAAAATTACCAAGCTCAACAAGATACAATTTCGAGTATTAATGCTGCTCCGATTGAACTACCACTAACACATTCACATGGAAGCTTAGATTCATCCTTAGTTGACCGTAAGTGGGATAAAATTAATCCTCGCTATAAACAACGTTTACTCATGGTCTTTAAAATTATGAAGGAACAGCATGGTTATGAATTGGTATTACTTGAAGGATATCGTAGTCCTAGCCGCCAAAACATGTTAGCAGGCAATCCCAATACCACTCGTGCTAGAGGTTATCAAAGTTATCATCAATTCGGTTTAGCCGCAGATGTTGCTTTTAAACGTAATGGAAAGGTTGTGATTACTGAGCGTGATCCATGGGCTATGCGCGGTTATGAATTATATGGTCAAGTCGCTGAATCTGTGGGTTTAACTTGGGGTGGACGTTGGAAATCGATTAAAGATTATGGTCATACTGAGTATCGTATGCCCGGATTAAGAAAAACCAAAGAAATGGCTGAGCAATTGATTGCGGAAGGTCAAATTACCCATAGGATTTCTTAGTTGAGTACGTCTTAAAAAAGCAAAAAAAAACCACATCGTGAGATGTGGCCAAAGGTGTAGCCATGCTTGAACTGTCATGCTGCATTTTTAGAATAAGCGAGAAAACTTAATTTAATATTAAGTCAAAAAATAATTTATTTAGCTTTATTCCGAATGTTTAAAATTCGATTATTTGAATGAATCATTTTTAAACAACAAGTTATTCAATAATCTTATATTCACAAGGATTTTACAGTACTGCACCTATATTAAAATTTTCTACTGGTGACGAGCTTATGCGGTACGGCTTAATCTTAGGAGATCAGCTTTCAGAGCAAATTGCCACACTCAAAGTACTTGATAAAGATCAAGATCTCATTTTGATGGCAGAGTTGGTTGAAGAAGCTACCTATGTACAGCACCACCCTCAAAAAATCGCATTTATTTTCAGTGCAATGCGCCATTTTGCAAAATCATTAAAAGCACAAGGTTGGAAGATTCGTTATCAAACATTTGACCGTACACAAGCTGCTCAAGGATTTATTGATTTTATCCAAGCACAATTAGAAAAAAATCCAGCTGATGCATTGATCATCACAGAAAGTGGTGAATTTCGATTACAACAAGCGATTGAAACCACATGGTCTAAGCAACTTCAAATCCCAGTACAAATCCTTAATGACGATCGTTTTTTCTGTTCTCCCCAAGCCTTTCGCAACTGGGCTTCAAATACCAAAACCTTACGCATGGAATTTTTCTACCGAAAGCTAAGACAGCAAACCAGTTACTTAATGAATGGTAATGAACCAATCGGAGGGAAATGGAATTATGATATCGAAAATAGACAAGCTTGGAATAAGAATGACCCAATCCCCTCAACTCTAGAGTTTGATCGAGACCAAATTGACTTAGATGTCATTGAATTGGTTAAAACAGAATTTAAAGAACATATCGGTCAGATCAATCATTTCAACTGGGCAACGACACGACAACAAGCTCTCGAAGCGCTCCAATATTTTATTGATTATCAATTAATTCATTTTGGCCAATATCAAGATGCAATGGTTAGTGGAAAGGATTATCTCTTTCAGAGTCTGCTTTCTCCTTATCTAAATTGTGGCTTACTTTCTCCAAAAGAAGTCTGTGATGCTGCGCAACAAGCATACTTTGATCATCATGTTCCGCTAAACGCTGCTGAAGGTTTCATCCGTCAAATCTTAGGTTGGCGTGAATTTATTCGAGGAATATATTGGTTAAAAATGCCAACTTATCCTGATTTAAATGAGTTACAGGCAGATCGTAACCTTCCTCATTATTTCTGGACAGCTGAAACAAAAATGCTATGTTTGCGTGAAGCTTTAAGAAATTCTTTGGAAAATGCTTATGCCCATCACATACAACGATTAATGGTGATTGGGAACTTTACTTTATTAAATGGTATTTCACCTAAACAAGTGAATGATTGGTATCTCAGTGTTTATGCAGATGCTTTTGAATGGGTGCAGCTACCTAATACTCACGGTATGGTTTTGTTTGCAGATGGTGGTCTCGTGGCAAGTAAACCTTATGCAGCTTCAGGTAACTATATTCATCGTATGTCTAACTACTGTCAGAACTGCCACTACAATGTCAAAACCAAAACTGAACAAGATAGCTGTCCTTTCAATAGCTTATACTGGAATTTCTTAGCCAAACACCGTGTTTTCTTTAGCTCCAATCACAGAATGTCAATGATGTATAAACAATGGGATAAGCTTAGCCAAGATGATCAAAATACAATTTTGACTCATGCGGATGATCTACAAAAACGTATTGAAGAACTCTAATCATGCATAAGAAACTTCATTTACCTGAAAAAATTTGTGCTTATTGTTTACGCCCTTTCACATGGCGAAAAAAATGGGAAAGAAGCTGGGGTGATGTGAACTTCTGTTCCCAAAAATGTAAACAGCTTGCTAAGCGAAAAGCGAAGTCAGATGTAAACAATCACACCTGAATGAGTCGATTATGGTGAAGTATGAGTTGTTTTAATTAAATTACTTAAATCATAACCTTGCTGTTTGGCGGTTTGTAAATAGGATTGATAAGTAGCTTCATCAATTGTTGGAGTTTTTGAAAGTATCCATAAATACTTTGTTGATGGTCCGCCAACTAGAGCAACTTTATAATCTGGATCAACTCTCAATACCCAATAATCGCCTTTGGTGAACGGTAACCAACGTAACCCTTTTGGCAAAAAGCTCACTTTCAACTGACTTTTTCCCTGATTTTGTGGATAGGCTACGCCCTCTGAACTTTTCATTTCTCCAGAGGCAGTACGACAACTATTAAGTACCGATATTGTATTGTCAGCTTTAATTGCATATTTAGCGCTGGTATCACTCACACATTGACGTTGAAAATACATCGGTAAATGTGCAATTTCATACCATTTACCTACATATTGATTGATATCAATTTTATCAACTGCTTTTGGTGTGTCTGCAAAGGTTGGGAAGCTTAAAGTGCTTAATGTAATAGACAATACAGATAGACTTAATAGCGTTTTTACTTTCATTTTATCCTCTTCATCGAAAACTATACTTTTCAACTATAAGTAGCTCAGCGTGAATAAAATGTGAGTCATCTCTAAGAGTAAGTTTTATTCTTTTTTATATAAAAAGAAAGTTGGAGATGTCACTCCAACTTTCCGATTAAGAAATTAATTTACCTGTTTATCTTTATAGAAAATGGCATAACTTGCATAACAAGCGATGATAAACAAAACACAACATACAAATCCAACTTGCATTGATGGATCAGTCACCATACTAATACATGTAATGACGCAGAATACCCCACCTAAAATAGGAGTTAATGGGAATAACGGCGCAGCAAATTTGAGATCTTTAACGGTGTTACCAGATTTAATCCATTGTCTACGGAAGTTAAATTGAGAGACACAGATCGAAATCCACACTACAACCATAGTGAATGCAGCAACACCTAATAAATTTTTGAAAATTGTTTCAGGTGCAAAGTGCTCAGACAATAAACCTGGTATTGCACCAAACATCGTCACGATAATTGCAATAATCGGTGTACCTGAACGTGTCAATTTTGCGAAAACTTTAGGTAACTGATTTTTAGTCGATAGTGACCACATCATACGTGAAGCAGCAAATAATCCAGAATTCGCAGCAGATAACAATGCAGTGATAATCACAAAACGAATAATATCTTCAGCATATGGAATACCGATGTAATTGAATACAGTTACAAAAGGACTATTACTTACCGAATTTGCATTTAAACCTGCCATGTCATAAGGCAATAAGGCACAGATCACGATAATCGTACCAACAAAGAAAATCAGGAGTCGCCAAATCGCGGCATTGATTGCTTTAGGAACCGTTTTAGCAGGTTCTTCTGCTTCACCCGCAGCAACACCAATCAACTCAGTACCTGAGAATGCAAAATTCACAATTAGCATAGTCGCAAAAATAGGAAATATTCCATTTGGAAACCAACCATGCTCTGTTAATTTACTAAATAAAGGCGCTGATTCATGCCCATGATAGGAAATAGCTCCGAAAATAGCGGCTAGCCCCAAACCAATAAAGCAAATGATGGTTAAAACTTTAACCAACGATAACCAAAATTCAGATTCTGCAAATAAACGCGTTGAACTGACATTCAGTGAAAAAATTAATCCTGCAAATAACAGCGTCCATGTCCACATGGAAATAGATGGAAACCACTCCTGCATCAATAATGCTGCCGCAGTAAACTCCGTCCCCAATGTTGCGGTCCAAGTTAACCAATACAACCACGTAATCATGTAACCTGTACCAGGTCCAATATAAGTTCTGGCATATTCACCGAACGAACCTGATACGGGCATATGCACGGCTAACTCGCCTAAGCACAGCATGACCATGTAAGCAATTACGCCCCCAAGGAGATAAGATAAAATTGCTCCAATTGGGCCAGCTTGAGAAATAACATCTCCTGAACCAAGAAACAGTCCTGTTCCAATCGCGCCACCTAAAGAAATCATGACCAAATGACGTTTTGTCATTGCACGTTTCAAAGGTTTAGTGACATCTACTTCTGACAACGAAGTATTTAAATGGCTTGATGTGTCTTGTTGCGGCACATATTGCTCACTCAGGAGTTCACCTGAAGGAAATGTTTTTTCATTATTGTTACTCATACACGATCACTCCAACGATATTCTTATGACAACCTGTCCTTGCTGTTTCACTTTCATAACAATCAATATCCAACGGATATCTTTTTTCTGCGTATTTTTCTACTGAACATCCATATTCAAACTCCATATACATCATTTCCTTGAACCGCTTAAAATCTTTCGAATGGCGTTATCTACATTATTTCTTTGAGAATTAGCCCTGCTCTCAATCCTACTTTGACGTTCGGATTTGGAAATAAAATCCAAACTTGCTGATCGCTTGCAATATAATTTTCCGCCTCTTGAGTCGCGATTACATCGCCTTTTTGAAAGGTCGAAAAATTAGGTGCATTCGCATCTAATCGCAGTTGAAAATCCTCACTTTGTTTAACAATTGAATCTATAACCTTGAATTGACGAAGCGATGCTTTTTGTCGTTGAGGTAAAGCGTCACCTGTAATTACGGCACGAAGTACTTGATCAATTGCAGCAAACTCAGCTAAATCATTTTGACCAAATGGCTTTGCTTTACCTAACTCCAAAGTACTGCTGGCAGCCTGAAAATACTCTGTTGTAAAATGAGTAAAAGTTTTACCAACAGCGTTGTGATACACCAAAGCATCAAGATCAGCAGCGTTGAGACTATCTATGAGAAAATCATCGTAGGGTTGCGTCTGATAAGGGAATAAGGCAAATACAGCTAATAGTGATGTGCGTATAGCCGTATGCAAATCATAATGATAGCGTTGAGCATCACTACGACTTTGCTGGAAAAACTCTGCGGTAATTTGCTCTAAAAGCTGAGCACGTTTTGTTTCTTCATCAGAATTTAATTGTTGATAAGCTCCACAAAACATGCGGTTCATATCATTTTCTAGATAACGTACGCCTTTGCGAATGGCTTGAGGATTACCGAAAACAAAAAGGACTCGCTCCGTCAAACGTAAACGAGAAGCGAACAGGTCTTGAACCATCTTTGCGAGTAATTCAATCGGTGCCGTTTCATTTCCATGAATACCCGCAGAAAAGATGATGGCCTTGTTATAGCTTGTTTTAGGCGTGCATACCAATAACCCTTCACCTAGCCATTGCCAAGTAAATTCAGTTGTTTCACCTTGAGTTTGATTAGGTGCTTGCTGTGCAAGAGTTAATTCGAGTAGATCAACCATATGCCATCATTCCCTTGTTTAACCACCTCAAATCCGATGCCATTGTGAGCATTCGGATTTGAGGAAAATCCATATCAATCTTTTAACTACGATGATTAGCGTTGAAAGTGATAAACAGAACCTAAACCTAAAATTTTGGTTAATTCATCTAGCGCTGTACGACTCTCAATCAACAAACTTGGATCAGCTAAATCATCCTGAGTTAATTCATCACGATAATGTTGATCAACCCATTGGTTGAGGATCTTAAACAAACGATCATTCATAAATAAATTTGGATTAACTGCTGCTAACTCTTTTTCATTGACCGCGACACGTAAGCGCAAACATGCTGGTCCACCGCCATTACGCATACTTTCACGCAGATCAAACACCTTAATGTCATCAATTGGCGTACCCATCTGAATCATGTCATTCAAGTAGTTCCAAACCGCTTTATTTTGACGAGACTCTTCAGGTACAACGATACTCATCCCACCATCTGCTCGTGTCAAAATTTGGCTATTGAATAAATATGTCGCAACAGCATCCTCAACACTCACACGGTTTTCAGGCACTTCGATCGAAATAAATTCTTGCTCAATCCCTGCCATTTTCTGGCGAATTTCATTCAAGGCTTGTGTTTGATTCAAAAATGCATGTTGATGATGAAAAAGTACCTGTTGGTTACTTACCGCAATCACATCGTTATGAAATACACCTTGATCAATCACGTCAGGATTCTGTTGAATAAATACCGTCCGTTTTGCATCTAAACGATGTAAACGTGCAATCGCCTCACTCGCTTCACGGGTTTGACGTGCAGGGAATTTCTTCGGCGCAACCGTACCACCGAGCTGTTGCTGTCCGTAAACAAAAACTTGTACTCCAGCTTGCTCGTATCGACCACCTAGACGGTTATGATTGGCTGCACCCTCATCACCAAATAGTGCTGCGTCAGGTAAGGCTTCATGATGCGCGAAATATACATCATTATCGAACATCGCTTTAAGGATTCGCGTTGTCGTATGATGCTCAATTGAGCGATGGAACTTATTATTTAGATTTGCGGCTGTAAAATGTACACGTCCATCCGCACTATCAGCCGATGGTGACACGGTGCATGAGTTTGCAGTCCACATTGAAGATGCTGAACTGAGTGAAGATAACAAGGCAGGTGCAGTTCGCATTGCTTGTGTAATCACCTCAATATCACTACCAGTAAAACCTAAACGGCGTAAGGTTGGAACATGTGGACGCTCTTGTGGTGCAAACACTCCTTGCTTAAGCCCTAAATCCGCAAGGGCTTTCATTTTCTTTAAGCCTTGCTTGGCAGCTAATTTCGGATTCGATGCGTTATTGCGGTTTTTGGTCGATGCAACATTACCAAAAGATAAGCCTGCATAGTGGTGGGTCGGTCCAACTAAACCATCAAAATTGATTTCATAACCTGACATTTTTTTCTCCCTATCGTCACGGCACGATTTAACTTAGAGCACAATGCCCGGTGATAATTTTGAAGGTAGTGTAACGTGATCACTTTCCAGTGAAGCCATCGGCCACGCACTATAATCTGCTGCATAAAATGCACTTGCACGATGGTTACCCGATGCACCCACACCACCAAATGGAGCAGCACTCGATGCGCCAGTTAATGGTTTATTCCAGTTCACGATGCCAGCGCGTGCTTCGATCAGCACACGATCAAATAACTCTCGATCAGGTGAAACCAAACCTACAGCTAAACCAAAACGTGTGTTGTTGGCTATTTTGAGCGCTTCATCAAAATCGTGATAACGATAGATCGTCGTCAAAGGACCAAAGTATTCATCGTCTGGGATTGCATTCACTTCACTCACATCTAAAATGCCTGCACTGAGTAATGAACTATCAGCTTGAGGACGAGTCATTGCTAACAATGGTTTTGCGCCTAGTGCGATCAATTTGCTTTGTGCAGCCAGCATCTGATCTGCCGCATGAGATGAAATCACCCCGCCCATAAATGGTTGTGGTTCAGCATCCCAAGCCCCGATCACTAAGTTCTTTGTAACTTCAACAAAACGTTGAATGAATGCATCACCATTAACGCCATGTTTTACAATGATACGGCGTGCACATGTACAACGTTGTCCCGCAGACACGAAAGCGGATTGAATAGCTAGATTCACCACTGCATCAATATCAGTTGCTTCATCAATGATTAAAGCGTTGTTACCCCCCATTTCAAGGGCTAGGATTTTTTCAGGTGCGCCTGCCATTTGTTTATGCAGGTGATAGCCAGTGTTGGCACTTCCCGTAAACAGTAAACCGTCAATTTGTTCAGCAGCAGCTAAAGCCTCTCCTGTCGTACGACCACCTTGCATAAGGTTGAGCACACCATTTGGTAACCCTGCCTGTTGCCACAATTTTGCAGTTTCTTCGGCTGTCCAAGGCGTTAATTCGCTTGGCTTAAACACAACCGTATTACCTGCAATTAATGCAGGAACAATGTGCCCATTAGGTAGATGTCCTGGGAAATTGTACGGTCCGAAAACTGCAAGTACCCCATGAGGACGATGACGTAAAGAGGCGATACCATCTGGCATTTCAGTTTCACTAAAACCAGTCCGTTGGTGATATGCACGGATTGAAATCGCGATTTTTCCAATCATCGATTGTACTTCTGTGAGTGTTTCCCACAGTGGTTTACTGGTTTCTTGACTGATGACTTGTGCAAGTTGATTTTTATTTTGTTCAAGTAAACTTGCAAAGCGTTCAATAATTGCTACACGTTGCTCTAAACCTAAGCGTGCCCATGCGGGGAAAGCTGTTCTAGCAGCATTACAAGCTGCCTCAACATCAGCAACACTAGCTTCATGACCAGACCAAATCTGTTGATTGCTCACAGGGTTGGTTTTAATAAAGCTTGTACCCTTTCCCTGTACCCAAGCACCATTAATTAATAATTCACCTTGCGACATTAGTGATTCTCCATTTTATCTAATGCTAAAACTCGTACTTCATCCTGTTCGTTAACTTGGAGAGCCTGAGCTTGTGCAGATGTGATCATTAAGGTATCGCCATCACAGACTTTGTTATTGATCAACAGCACGCAGTAATTTTTGTATTGGTCATTTGCGACCAAATAGTGTGTATCAGTCGTTTCGATTTGCTCAGTGATTTTGACTTTCACTGTTCGACTTTCTTTGACCGCCCGCAAATCCGCAGTATTCGCTTCTAAAGTAGGTCCAGCATCAAAGATGTCGACATAACCTTGATATTTAAGTCCTTCTGACATCAAAACTTTTGCTGCAGGCAATGTATGCGGATGCACTTCTGCAATTACCGCTCTAGCCTCAGCTGGTAATAGATTGACGTAGACAGGAAATCTTGGCATTAGTTCAGCGATAAAGACTTTTTGACCGATACCACTTAAATAATCGGCGGTCGCGAAATCCATATTGAAGAAGTGGTATCCCAACGCATCCCAAAATGGTGAATGACCATTTTGATCTGAGAAACCTCGCATTTCTGCGATTAAGCGATCTTCAAAATACGAGCGAAATGCAGCAATAAATAGAAAACGAACCTTAGAAAGAAACTTACCGTTTTGATTTTTTCGATATTCAGGATCAAGGAATAAGGTACATAACTCGCTACAACCCGTATGATCATTACTCAAAAACAAGGTGTCTAAAGCATTGTAAACATTGAGTGCTTTAGAAGCATGTACCTGTTTCGCCACACGAAAGTTATAGAATGGCTCTTTCAGACCAACCGAAACCTCGATAGCACTTACACCAACGATTGTCTGAGAAATTGTGTCTTCTAAAACAAACAAATAGCTTGCATCACACTGCTCAGTCGTAGCTTCTAAAGTTCCTATCGTGCGTGCAATTCGCGCTGCCAAGATTTCTTTGTTTTGCGGTAAGGAAGTCAGGCCGATACCTGACTCACCTGCTCGTTGCGCTAAACGATAAATGTCATCTAAGTCCCGATGCGCTGCATGTCTAACAATCATCATGGTTAGATGCTCACAGCAGATTTAGAGACGTGCTAATGCACAAGAAAAACGATTTAAACCTTCATTAATATCTTCCATTGGAATAATCAGTGAAGGAGTAAAGCGCACGACATCTGCACCCGCAACTAGAGCTAATAAACCCTCTTCACCCGCAAGTGTGACGATATTTTTAGCTTTACCTGCATGTTCATCTTTCAGTACACAACCAATCAACAAACCTTGACCACGAATTTCTTTGAATAATCCATACTGCGCATTGATTTTATTTAATGCATCTACGAAATATTGATGGCGTTGTTTCACACCCTCTAAAACTTCAGGCGTATTAATAAACTCAAAAACTGCACCTGCTACAGCGCATGCCAGTGGATTACCACCATAAGTCGTACCATGATCGCCTACGGCATACATATTGGCATAATGGTCTGTCGTGATCATCGCGCCAATTGGGAAACCACCACCTAATGCTTTAGCCGTCGTTAAGATGTCTGGGGTAACACCTGTATTCATATAGGCATACAAAGAGCCTGTACGACCAACACCTGTTTGTACTTCATCAAAAATTAATACCGCACCATTGGCATCACATAAGGCACGTATACCTTTTAAAAACTCAATATCCGCTGGAACTACACCACCTTCACCTTGAATCGGTTCGACAATCACAGCACATGTATTTTGATTAATTACAGCTTTCGCTGCTTCTAAATCATTAAATGCCGTATGTTCAATGCCTTCAGGTAATGGTGCAAAGTCTTGAGAATACTTTGGTTGGCCGCCAGCGGTAACGGTAAATAAGGTACGACCATGAAAGGCATTTTTAAATGCAACGATATGATTTTTGTTTGGATTACCACTAAGCAAACCAATTTTTCGAGCTAATTTCAAAGCAGCTTCATTCGCTTCTGCACCTGAGTTACAGAAAAATACTTTGTCTGCAAATGTGCTATCCACTAATTGTTTGGCAAGGCGTAAAACTGGTTCATTGGTATAACCATTACCAATATGCCAAAGCTTCTGTGCTTGTTCAGTTAAGGCATTGACTGCAACAGGATGCGCATGACCCAAAGCATTCACCGCAATTCCACCCGCAAAATCAATATATTCTTTATCGTTCTGATCCCAAAGACGAGAACCCTCGCCACGGACTAAAATAAAGTTTGCTGGGGCAAAGACGGGAACCATCCAGTCATTAAAATGACTACGTGTAATAGCGACATCATTCATTTTATATACTCACTTCCTGTTTAATCTTTGGGCTTGTGTCAATACCACAAGCCCGAGGCCGAAGCCTGTTCTATACCCTTTATTAACCAGGGAAAATACCTCGTTCTTTACGTGCTTTTAAGATACGTTCACATGCCAAGATATAAGCAGCAGTACGCAAACTGCATCCTTTAAGCTCAGCCGTATTCCAAACATCAGCAATTGCCTGAATCATTAACTTATCAAGGCGCTCATTGATTTCATCTTCACTCCAGAAGTAGCTCGCCATATCCTGAACCCATTCAAAATAACTGACGGTTACACCACCTGCGTTGCAGATAACATCTGGAACAACGGTAATATTGCGTTGAACAAATACATCGTCTGCTTCTGGATATGTCGGACCATTGGCGCCTTCAAGCACGATTTTTGCTTTTAGATTTTGTGCACGCTCGACTGTAATTTGTCCTTCCAATGCTGCTGGGATGAGAATGTCCATCTCAACATTCCAAAACTCCTCATCAGCAATCACCGTTGCATCTGCAAAGCCCATTACACCACCATGTTCAGTAACATGTTTTTGTAATGCTTTAACATTCATACCTTCAGCATTAAAAATCGTGCCTGTATGGTCTTGTACACAGACAACTTTTGCACCAGCGTGGCTAAACAAGTAAGCGGCTTCATTACCAACATTACCGAAACCTTGTACAGCAACTTTACTGCCTTCAACCGCTAAACCAATGCGTTTCGCGACTTCCAAACCAGTCACGTATACGCCACGACCAGTCGCACGTACACGACCCAATGAACCACCTAAATGCACAGGTTTACCAGTGACTACACCCGTAACTGTATGACCTTTGATACTTGAGTACGTGTCCATCATCCA
>Ga0172373_10001731_pt1 | contig 34848 bp, 63 predicted proteins | sample Lak10m_2_FD_114546 | JGI IMG/M metagenome (GOLD analysis project Ga0172373, IMG submission 114546) | Freshwater microbial communities from Kabuno Bay, South-Kivu, Congo - kab_092012_10m | ecosystem: Environmental > Aquatic > Freshwater > Lake | place: Democratic Republic of the Congo...
AAAAGATGAACAAAGACACCAAATACAAAAATCACAATTGGAAAAAAAAGGGGTCTCGGATGAACCGATTATTGTTGTTGAAACTAAAGACGGAAAGTATGATTTGTTGGAGGGTTGGCACAGGACAACCGCAGCACTCAAAAAATTCGGTAATTACAAACAAAACGCTTGGGTGTATGTCCTTGAATAGACCATCTAAACAAATGGGTCGGACTATTTATTGTTGATGAAATACATTATAAGTGAGAGTAGGTTGGAAAAACTTGTTTTGAAGTTTTTGGAACAGAAAAGTTTTGTTGATGATGCCAAAATAGAAGATGGTCAGGTGATTATTTATTTAAAACACCCCGTAACAAATTCTGATGAGATTCGAGATTTGGCAGACACAATAAAAACGATGTTCAATTACCACGGTGAAATATATAAACCCTCCCGTCCTAGGTGGACTTATAAGATTGTTCACAATTTTTGACCATGAAATACATTATTACAGAAGACCAATATAGAAGACTCAATAAAAGTAGCCAATCGATTTCAAATGCCATCGAAAAATATATGAATTCATATATTTCAGAAGGTAATAGAAAAATTATACCAAAATCTCGTAATTACGGAAATCTTCGTGAAGATTGGTGTATTGATGGGAAAGAGGAAGTTCTTGCATTTTATTTTTTTGATAAAGGTGAATTCGAAAATGGAACTCTCTATGTTTCAAAAAAAATAGTTAAGTCTCTTTCAAAATTGTTGAACATAAGACAATCGTATGTTTTAAACACAATTGCCGAATGGTATGATGAGACAATGGTCCCAAAGTTCGAAAAAATTGTTGGTGAATCAGGACTTGGTATTAATGATATTGATGTAAGCTCTCAAGATAAAGAATGTATTCCTGAACCAGTGAAAGAAGAAGGAATTACAGATGAAGAAATGATTCAATTTATTACCAAAAATACTCTCTATGATGAAGATGAAGTTAGAGAGAAAATTGAATCGGGAGTGGAAACTCTCGAAGATTTTTATCTTCACATAAAAGATATTGTTAAAAGAAAAGAAATAACTGGTTTTTAATATGGACTATCCACATCTATCCAAAGCCTTAACCAAAATTTATAATACATTCGCTAACGAATGGATTGTAGATAATTTTGTATCAGAACCTTTCGATTTTAGAGTTTTTGTGAGAAAAGGTGATTCTTCCGATACAACAGACTATGTTGTTGAAGTTTATACTGATAGACCAATCCCTCATACTTTACATTACAAAGACCACGAAGGTCAAGCGGCATGGGGTATTCATTATACTGAACTCATAAAAAAACTGAAAGAACTTGCTCAGTATGTTGATAACTTCGGACATTTCCAAAAAACATTGGGTGTCCAATTGATGGATTTGGATAACGAGTTATAATACCCCAATATTTTATTTGATTTGTAATTTTGTTTTTTTATACTTTCAAAAAAAAGTATATGTATGAATAACTTTTATAACTTTTGGGCAAAACGAATTATTAGTGATGGTCTTCGTTTCATAAAAATTGTTATTGGAATTGGATTATCTGTATCTTTTGCCGTATCTTTGAATCTACCAATCGGGATTATGTTTTTTGGTTGGGTATTAGTTGAAGCATTACAAGAAAAAAAATAAATTATGATTGGCATCGGTTTAGCCAAATTTTTCCTAATTTTAATTGGTATCTATTTGGTTTTTGTTACTATTGAAGACGTAAATAACTCATTAAAAAACTAAAAAAATGAATAAATTTTCTACCTCCGAACTCGGAATTTTAATCCTGTGTGTCGTTTGTATATTCGTATCTGAATATATCTATTTGTCTCACGGAGACCCACTCAAAGCAATCTTCATTGGGTTATGGCCACCAACAATGCTTGGACTTCTTAATTTCATCAATTCAAAAAGAAAATAGAATGGAAAATTTGGAAATCATAATCCTGAGTACAATAGCAGTAACTTTATTTGCCGTATTCATTATTCTCAACTACAGAGAGTTCAAAAATATGGAGAAGAACGGTTATCAATATGACCCAAATGCCAAAAAATATGGTAGGGATGCGTTGTATGAATTTGCTTCGAAACTTTTTGAAGATAAGAAAATACCTGTTGAAGATAAAAAAACCATCCACAGGGCGATTTCAAGAACAATTGCCGACATGGAATCCGACGGTGTTTACTTTTCTGAGGAAACCAAAGACAAAATGAAAAAGAAAAGAGAAGAACTTTGGTGTGAATATTCAAGTCTTCCTTCAGTTAAATCTTATGAAAATTAACTAAACCCTCCTAAATGGAGGGTTTTTTATATTTATCTTATATGGGAATACGTAAAGACATAAAAGATGAGTTTTCATATTCAATCAACGACAGTAATATTCACGGTAAAGGTGTATTTGCCAATGATAAGGTTGGGAAGGGAAAAAAAAGTTTGGGTATAATTGGAACAGATGAACACTTGTTATACTCCGATTTAGGAAGATATATTAACCATAGTAAATCTCCAAATTGCCAATTGATTGACGATGGTTCACAAAATTATCTTGTTGTTACATTAAAAGACATAGATGATGGAGATGAAATGGTTATTGATTATGATTATAATCCACCCGCTTTTGCAAAGGGTGATGATTTAGAAACAGATTATTTTTCTTATTTCAATATGGAGGAAGTTGATGATGATAGAATAAAATATAGATACTTCCCAAAGTTAAACGAGGATATAAAAAGAATTAAACAACTTTTGTTTTAAGTATTTATAATCCATGAGATATATTATCACAGAATCACAATATAAATTCTTAATTGAACAAGATTCAAGAGACAACTGGTTATACAATTGGTTTAGGAACGCCCCTGAAGAAAAAATTAAAAATACTTTTTCTTTTTTTAGTACCAACCCTTTTGAATCTTTTTTATATAATCCAAATAATATTGGTAGGAGAATACCTAAACCAAATTATTATAAAAAACGTGAGATTTTAGATTTATTATCAAAAAAACCACCTATTAATACATTAGATAAAAAAACTTTTGATTTCATCATCGGAGATACAAACACAGGAGGATTATATATAGAAGGTGAATTTAAAGATAAAGTTGATGAGTATATTTCTTTCATCGACAAAATGGAAAATGATTTAAACAAATATCAACAAACTCCTGAAATTACAAGTAGGTTGAAAGAAATGGAACAAATGAGGAAAAAAATTCAAATGTTTGCAACTTACGCGGGTACAATCATAGTACCTGACGATATGAAAGAGAGAATTAAAAGTTGGGGTTTAGGTGGGAAAGAAATAATCAGACATGAGGAAATGCACGGTTTATATGATAATACTCTTAACTCTGCAGATAACATTATAAAAAGTTTATGTAGAAGCTCCAAATGTAATAAGGAAGAATTATCATCAATCACCAAAAATACTGAAGTTTATTCATATCTGATGACTATAAGGAGTAAATTCAATATGCAACCGACAGATATTATCAAATCAGTTAAAGTCACCGATGTTGGTAATTCCACAGAACTGACCCTAACTATTGATAGAAATGGAAAAATTATTACGTCAAAAGATGTTTTACCAAAAAATTCGGCAGTATTAAAAGCTATGGAGTGTTGTACAGGAAATATTGCAAATTCTATTCAAATTTTGCATAATACTTTGGCCAAAAACGACGACAATGAAAAATCCTCAAATTTGGCCTAATATGAATGAACAGTCAATAAATTATCCTACGTATAAACATTATAAGGCAATGAACTCCAAATTGGATGATGTTGCCAAATATATTAATCAACCTTTAACAAAGTTTTTTAACCAAAGTGATATCAAGGATATATATCCAATGGTTGACCACATAGATGTTTATGAGATAGAAGATATAAATTTTTTCATTTTAAGAATATACGTCAATGACCCTGAGATGGATGATGAAAATATGTATGAGAAGGAACTAGACCCCCATTATTTGGTTGATTACCACTTTAGAAAGTTTTTACCTTACCTCGGGGTCGAGCAAAGTAGAAAAACTGGTTTTGCCGTGGTCAGACCTGATGGTGAGGTTATTAGCAAGTGGATGAACTAAAATCAAAAATAAGTTCGGATTGGTATATTTATAAAGAAGACTATGAAAAAAATTATTAAACTTTCTGAATCAGACCTTTCAAAAATTATTGATAAAGTAATTAATGAACAGAAAAAAGAATCTCAAGAGGTTTCTTGGTTGTGGAAAGTGAAGAAAAAACTTAAGGGTGTATCTGATGAACAATTGGATTACAATATGAAAAATGACTTACCTTGGGATTGGAAGGGTACAAAAGAAGGTTTTTTTGAAAAGATGGAGCCAAGAAAGAAAAATTCAGGTTCCAATTAACATATTTATAAAAAACAAATTTATGAAACATTTATTAAATAACATGTCGGAGCAAGAAAAAAATGCAATCCGCGAACAACATACAGGTGGTATGCAACTTTCAAACGATAAGTTCCGTAAACTTGTTAAATCAAAACTAGGTGATGTTAAGACATTGGTTAGTGAGAACAACAAAGGATTTGGTGATATAAGGGAAACAAAACTAGAAGCCAAAGAAAATTTTTGGGATTTAAATTTTGGTAAACCAACTGTAGGTGACGCGGCAAAAACTCATTTGAAAAAACACGGATACAGTCATATTGGAAAAGACGATGAAAGAGGTGGAGATAATTACGTGATGTTCAATGGTCAAAAATTCTTCCCACACGAGATTGAATATGCAGGATATCAAGATTTAGGTGATTTACCAAGAGTAGAAGATGGTAAGCTTATTATTGCAAACCCAGCTTGGGGATTGTAGTCAAAAAAGTTAATTTATAACAAAAGGGTCTTACGGGACCCTTTTTTATTGCAAACGAAACCCAATTATTTTTATATTTATTAGGTATGAATAGAGATTTAGTGATATCAATCATAAAATTTATGAATCAGATGGGTATGAGTCTATCTGTTGATGTTGTTAGGTCTTATAGAAATCATAACGGAAGAAAGGCAGTATGTATTAAGGTTGTTGTAATTCGCAAGAATGAAAAAGAATATGAATATGAATCTATTCACTGTTATGAACTTAATAATGGAAAGATTTCATATTCAGAGGGGAACAAAAGTAAGGGAGTTGAACATGGAATTTTGGCATATCTTGGTGATAACAGAGAAGTGGAAAATTACTTAGAAAGTCTTGCTAGATATGAAGCTAAAAATTTACTTTTATAATTATTTAAAACATGAAATACATTTTAACAGAGTCTCAATTACTAAGATTGATAAAATTTGGGATAAAAGAAGCCCCAAGTGCTTCAGATAAGATATTAGGAGATACTAATATAAAAATACCAAGAGACGGAGCCCATAAAGGTCAATCGGGATGGCCAAGTAACAACGCTTGGGACATCAAAGCAGAAATTGGTGACCCTGTATATGCGGTAGCTCCAGGAACTGTAATTACTTATAATGACTATGGTCCTAAGGTTATAAAAAAGAACGGTAAGAAATTATTCGGATTAGGATTTACAGTAAAAAGTGATGGGGATTTACCTGACGTATATTATACTCACCTAAAAGATGGCCAAGTTAAAAAAGGTGATAAGGTTGAGTGTGGTCAACTTTTAGGTTTTATTATGGATTTTCCTGGCAGTTCTTATGACCATTTACATATTGGTGTTGAAACGGGACACAACATTAGAGAATTTATAAATGATGATGGAATTTTGAAATGTGGTGGTGCAATGGATTTGAATAAAATCAAGATAGGTAACATAGAGCCATCAGACAATGAAGATTCTGGTTCTGAAGAGGGTGGATATGAAAAAGTAAAATCATCATCTGATAGTGGATATGGTTCAATATTCAAAATAAAATAGTTGATACATGGGATGGACCGCTGATTATAAAGAAAGTAATGTTGTTAAAAACTATACAAAACCTTTAAGTAAAATTTGGGATAATTTAATGCCAACATCTTTCCCATACGTTCTTGAATTTAAAACAAATAGAGCGTCAGAAATAAAAATAGACAGACACGTGGGTCCTTATTCAATGACTGAGAATTTTATAGACTATGATTGCGATGTCGTTATTGATAGCACCCCAATGAGAAAATTGGGATGGGATGGTGGAAAAATTACTACAGAAATTTATAATCAAGCCTATGGTGAACTTTATTTCCACGAACTAAGAGCAAAAATGGTTGAACTTATGAAATATGCGGGTTTGAAGTTCAGCACATTTGATGCGGGTGGAAAATTGAATGCGGTCACAGACGATTAACTATACTGATATTTAAATACTATGAAGGTTAGAATCACGGAGTCCCAATTCAAAAGATTACAAAAAAAAGGGTTCATTACTGAACAAACATTGCCTTTCTATGCAAAAGATAAAGATGCGTATGGAAGAACAAACCCTAACTCAAACTATCGATATAGTGCGGGAGGACCAATCAAAAAACCACAAGATGGGGTAGATGTAAAAAACCTTTTCCCAAGTGGACCACCACAAGGTGGATATCCACAGACATTAACCCAACAAGAAGTAATGGATATTTTTGCAGGGAAACCTTACAAAGGACAAGTGGTTAGACCTGTAAATCTTACCCAACCTGTAATTTCACAACAACTCAAAGACGGAGTACAAGGGAAACCACCTTTACCTTTACCATTTGATTGGGAGAGAGAGGAAAAAAACTATGCAAAATTTAATGAGCCCTTGGGAAGACCTGATAGAACAGTACAAGGTAAATACAGGGGTAATAGAGGCCTTTTACCTGCACAAACTAACAAATATTTTTATGACCCCAACGCTGAGGGGACTACACAACAAAAAGCTTTAAACTCTAAGGGTCAATCAGTTACTAATACTGTAAAGACGAAAGGGGCTTGGGTAGTAAAGAGTTCAGCTAATGTTGATTTATGGAGAGACGTACCAAGAGGTTATTATCCTCCTGATTACCCAAAAGCCCTTGAATTTGATAAAAACCAATCTCAATCATTGAATGCTAATAATAGAGCAATGGACCTTCCCTCCGCTGAAAGTACCGCAGTTGCAAAAGTAGTGAGAAAGAATCCTTACCTAAATCTTGAGTTCCCTTTGGGGCTTTCACAAGAAGCAAGTAGAGCCTATTATGCAAACGTTGCGGCAAAACAAGCGGCAAAACAAAAAGAACTTACAGATTTTAGACAAAATTTAAAAACACCTGTAGCGGGTTCCGACTATTTTGCAAGTGTGGATGCAGAAACTAATAGAAGAATGGAGGGGTTGATTGTATCTAAAATTAATACTGAAATTCAAAAGATTGATAGCTCTTTTGGAAGGTATGTGGCAGCACAAAAGGAAGAAGAAAGTTTTGATTGGATAGGATTTTTGTTGGTTGTTGCTTCGGTACTTCCTGTGGTTGGACAAGCCGCAAGCGTTATCAACATTGGTTATAATTTAGTAAATGCGATGAGAGCGTACGAAAAAGGGAATTATGCAGAAGCAGGTTTAAACACCCTATTTGCAGTTTTACCAGGTTTGACTAGAACCTTGAAAGGTCAAAATCTATTCAATATTTTGAGAACTGGAGGTCAAGAAGCAGTTCAGTTGGAAAGATATCTTGCACAGAATGCTCACCAAATGTATGCTCAAGTTGTTGGTGGATTAGGTCAATCTGTTGAACAAAATCTTGCAAAGTATGCTGGTAACGAACAAGTTTTGGCAACGTTGGAGAAAAGTATTGGAAAATTCACAGAAGAATATTCTACAAAAGGCGCTTTAAAAGCAACTGCAGGAGAAATAGATAAGTATAACAAAGGTCAAGCAACTGTTATCAACCCATTAAACGCTTACGTACCAGGGTAAATAAAAAATGTACAATACAGAATTACCACTTTGGATTAAAAGGAGACTTGGTCAAGATAACTTGAACCGTTACATTGATGATTCAATACAACGACATCCTACTCCATGTGATGATTTTGGTGATGAGTTTGAATTTGCAGATAATATAATTTCTTGGGCTTGCGATGATTTCTTGACCGAGAATGAAAATTTCGTGTTAGGAGAAAACTACGATGACGTTTATTACGTTGTTTACAATTACGTAAAAGATATTTACGGTGCAGAACTATTAGAGCTCTACGTCAACACTTGTGAGGAGTATAGAGATTAAAAGAGACAAGGTCTTTATATTTATACTATATGTCCAAAAAAGTTTTACTTAATCAATCAAGATTAGTTTCATTAGTCAGACAAATCGTAGAAAAGTTTGAATACGATGATTTAGACTATATGGGTGCGTTTTTCCAAATTTTTATGGATTGGATTAGAAAAAACACACCTGAGAAAATTTGGTCATACCCAATTGGATTTTTGATTAAAAAATATTCAACGCCTTTCCTAAGAGATGTAACGGGAAACGATATTATCAGTAATGATAATGATGACCATGAAATCAGTAGATGGGAAATTGATAAAATAGTAAAATCCGCAGTTAGACATGGTAGGTATACTCTCCCGTCTTTATATAGTGAAGAAAAATTCACAGACAAATACAAAAAAGTTATACCAGCAATAATCGAAAACTTGGAACTTCCCGATTATGTGGAAGTTAGTTTTGAAGAAAAAGAGCCAAATTTCGTCACAGTTAAAACCTTAGTATTATATTCAAACATGCTTATAAGTGATAATGTAAAACGTATCAATAGAAGTAGTATAGAGGACAACATAACTAAATTTTTGAAAAATTATTTAGGTGTTGAGCTTGGAAATCCAGCATATGGAGAGGTCCAATTGAGTGTTTTAGAACCTGAACTCTTTGGTATTGAGGGATGGATAAAACAGGTCCTCAACAAAGAAATTAAAAAAACCATACGTAGTTGGCCTGAAGCAAGGGACTTAAAGAGTATAAGATTTGAACCATCCTCTAATGGAGGTAATATGAAATTGGTTTTTACGGATTACAGATACCAAAAAAGAAGTGCTTTGAGGGAAAAAATAAAATCGTATTTCGAACAGTTAGGATTTGGAAGTAAAATAAGAATTGAAATCTAATGGCAAAGAAACAAAAAAAACCAAAACCGATGAAAAGTAAAAAGTCGGGAGTTAAAACGGCAAAAAGAATTGCTGAAAATAATATTATTTTAAAAAAATTTTTATGAAGTATATAATCAAAGAAACTCAATATAAGAGATTAATTGAGCAAGCCGAGGATGCTACAGCGTCAACAGATGCAAGTACAGGAACGGTGCAGGCGGCAAGATACGGAGATATATCAAGAGTTCCTGGTTCTGAAACCGATGCTGTTGCATCATTAACCGCTGGACAGATAGGTCAGACAATTGAACTTTTTACCGACAAAGAATTAAGAAAAAAATGGGCAAACTATAGTTTGGAATCTATGACCAATAATAATGGTCAAATTGTTGTGACTTTGAAGGCATCAGAAAACTTCAATCTCACTGCCAGTTGTTCTACATTACCAACCGATGGTGCTTTCCTAAAAGGTTCCACAAAATATTACTCAAAGGTTTTATTGGACATGGCGCTTGAAAAATGTAAAAGTTAATATTTTCAAAGATGGGATTTAACAAAATACTTGAAAGGTTACGCGTTATAGTAGAACAAGATGAGAGTGTTATTGAGCCTCATATTGTTAAGTTATTTCGTTATCTCAATGAAGAAAAGAAAACAAAAAAAACAAGAGCAGAACTTTTAGATGTTATTAAAAATCTAACGACTTATATGAACCTACCAAAAGGTCATGAATTATTTTTGTTAGAACTATATCTTTTAAATTACAGAAAAGATGGTGATTATAGTTCCATTACAAAAGAAAATTTTATAGACCCAAGAAAGATTAAAGGTAAGGTTACACCAAACACTAAAGCTGATTTATATACAATTGCCCAACTTCCATTCAGGGGTTCAAACATAGAAGGTTTTTGGAATAAAGATTACAAGGGTGTACCGTATTATGAGGTAAAATCATATGGGTGGTATCCGATTTATATTTACAAAAATAATAGATGGTATGAAATTGTTGAACATTACTCATCTTCCACAGGTCGTCAAATGAGAAATGCTAATCCTGTGGAGTGGAGTGATAAATTAGACGATAGGGTTACACTCGTAACAAGAAAAGAAATGGAAATGCTTCAAGTTGGAGCAACCCATGAAGATATCATCAAAAACAAAAGAAAAACTTTGAAATCTCAAGAGGGGGATTTGCAAAAGAAAAGAGTTGCTAGTCTAACTAAAAACGAAAACATTTGGGGAAACCAACAGGAAAACCATCCAGGATTTAAGGTTAAATATAAAATAAATTCTATTGACGATACAGGTGATAAAGTCATTATCAACGTGGATGTTTTGGATGTATTGAGACTCGATAATAATTCTTATAGAGGTTTGAAAACACCTGAAAATTACCTGAAAGGAGAATTTGAAGGTGTTACAAAAGAAAAAGTAGAAAAAAGTTTGAATAGAAAGCTGAAAGGGGAATTCAGACAATTTATAGGTCCGAGATATAGATATAACGACCCAGTGCCTGAAACTTCATTGATTGAATTTAATTTCAATCACTTGAGAAAATAAAATTCATTTTTTAATTTTGGGTTTATCTATGAATCCACTATTTGAAAAATTCTTTTCCGTGGGTAATATCAAAGTAGGACCCACGATACTTTCTCCATTTAACGTTGATGGAGACATATTAGGTTCAATACAAATTTATTCTACAAATAAAGATTTTTTTTTAGAGAAAAAAGTTACAGGGGTTGTTATAAGAGAATTAAATAATAACATCACTGAAGAACTTTATTCGGCATTGAAATACCTTTCAATAGATAAGGTACAGTTTGATTATTTTATAAATCAACTTTATATATTTGAGTGGGAAAGTGCTCCGAATCCAAAACCAAATTTAGATAGATTTAAAAATCGTGTATATATCTATGAGAAATTTGGTTTTTAAATTATATTCTTTTATAATTTTTAAATTATGACTAAAGTAAAAATTTCAACAGACAAAGGTGATATGTTCGCCGAACTTTATGATGACGCAACACCTGTAACAGTAAAAAACTTTGTAGAACTTATTGAGAAAAAATTCTACGATGGATTAAATTTCCATAGAGTAATTCCTGGTTTTGTGATTCAAGGTGGTTGTCCACTTGGCACAGGCACAGGTGGTCCTGGATACCAAATACCTTGTGAAGTAGACAAACCAAACCAATTTCACGATAAAGGAGTTTTATCAATGGCCCACGCAGGTAGAAATACGGGAGGTTCTCAGTTCTTTATCTGTTACAATAGACAAAACACACAACATTTAGATAAAAACCATACTTGTTTCGGGAAAGTTATGGAAGGTGTTGATATTGTTGATAAAATCCAACAAGGAGACAAAATAAATTCTATCAGTATCATCTAATAAAAATCCCTCTGAAAAGAGGGTTTTTTGTTGTATTTATTTGTATGGGAAAAAAAATCAAACTAACTATCTCAGAACAAGATTTTGCCGATTTATTGGTCAGAAATGTTTTTGGAGGTAAAGGAGAGGATATTGTTGGTAAACTTTTAGGAGATTTAAAAAAAGAAAAATCATCCGATAACGAATATGAAGCTTCCTCTACAGGAACAAAGTCATCAACTAATACTGCTGGTGAATTCGCTCAATTGGATATGAATAATCCCGAAGATTTTGATGCGTATGAAAAAGTTGCAGATAAATTCATTTCTTCAAGGTCATCAAATCTTTTAGGTATAAAAGGTTCTATGTTAGCAGATGCGGCGAAAAACGCTCAGAATAAATTTGGAAAATATGTTCCTGTAGAACTTTCTTTGGCTCAACTTGCCGCAGAGGGAGGGTTTTCAAAAGACCCAAACTCGAGACCTATCAGAACAAAAAATCCTTATAATGTTGGCAATACTGATAGTGGAAAGAATGTGTTTCACTCAAGTGTACAGAGTGGCATTCAAAGATATTATGATTTGATTGCAAAAGATTATTTGGTTGGGGACAAAACAGCATCAGACCTATTAGATAATTTTGTTAATAAAAATGGATTGAGATACGCAACCGCAAAATACGAAGGTCCTGTTTCTCAGATAGCAAATCAAGTTAAAAACATGGGTCAACTCATATTCGCATCACTTAAAAAACCTGATTCAAATCTCACATAATGAAGTATATAATCTCTGAATCTAAATTAGAAAAGACAATAACAAATTACTTGGACGTTCTTTTCGATGTGGATAATATTCACTATACTGTACCTTATGAATATGATGACGAAACAGGTGAAGAGTATGATGATATGAACAGAATGGAGTTTTATATTGGTGATTACGAGAATGATGATACTTGTTTCAGATGGTATAACTGCGAATATTTTGATAAGGGTAGTTATGCAAGATATATATGTCCTACCGTAACTGTGGAGTATAAGTATGAAACAATTCTGAATGGATATTTCGGGGATATGTGGAAAGAACCATTTAGAAAATGGTTTATCCAAAATTTTGAAGAACCAGTTAAGACGGTCGATAATTAAAATATGTTAGATATTCATCCAAAACTGAAAAAATTAGTTTTCCAAAAAATTACTGAGGATATATCCGATAAGGGAATATTCACAAATGAAAGCGATTTTTGGATTATTGAAGAGGAAACTCGAGATTGGTTTTTGAAGGCAAATTCTAATGGGGAACTACACTACAATCAGAGTTTTTTTAAACCCTACAAAAGTTTATTTTCGTTAGACCCAAAAATTTTATCCAATTTGATTGGGGAGTGGTTTGAAAAAAACTTTGAGTTACCTCTTAGAACAATTCATAGAAGGGGTGGGTCACAGGAATACTATATTTCAACATTCCTTAAGAAAAAAACGGGTATTTTGGAATACAATAATAGATACGGTTTTACGTACGGGTTCACCAAAAAATTTTTGACTTTAAAAAAAACGAAAGGGAAGGTTTTTGTAGAAGACTACTTACTTGTCGATTAACGAATAGACTTTAGCTATTTTTCTAATCATTTCATCTGCAACATAATGGAATTGTTTTTCGTAATATTTGTAAAAATCTTCAGGTTTTTTGAACCTTAAGACTTTTTTAATGAAATTAGTAAACATTACTTGCTGTTCTCCTTGGAAACCAATTAGTTCGTCCAAAATTGATTGTTTCAACATATCCCTATAGTTCGAAATAGTTGTGTTTGTAATGTAATTGTAGGTTGCGGCTAAGACCTTTTTAACTTTGGTCTTATCTCTCATATTTGTTGGGTCTTCTCCAATTTTTTTAAGGAACTTATTTACTTGTTTTGGTTTTGCTAAAATATCCTGAACAAACTGTTCAAAGTTGAAGTTTTGTATTCTTTTGAAATTTTGGTAGGTTACGTGATTTTTTAAAAAATCCAAAAAATTCTTTTGTGAAATTTTATTTGCTCTCAAAGCACTCAGAACCTCACTTGGTCGTACTAGACTTTCATTGGCGGATGTGAAATATATATCGTGGATAAACCTATCAATCGCATCAATACCTATACCAACTCCGACAGTACCCTGATAAATGGCTCTTTTTTCCATTTTATCAAATTCTTTTTTGTGATGGTCATAGGCGTGTTTAAGTTCGTGACTCAAATTTTCCAAAATTTCGGCTTTGTTGGCTTCAAAAAAATTTGGTAATTCGTTATAGTCCCAATCTTTTGGAACCAGAATAAGAATTAGTATGTTAACAGTTTTACTTTTGATTGTCTGTAGTCTGAATTCCTCAGTTTTTTTTGATTGAGTTTGGACACTCATAGACATCAACTCAGGTTCGGTAATTTTTTTGTGAGGCTCAACACCAATTTTAACTCTGACGGTAGAAAAAGGGAAATCTGCAATTTGATATTCACCTCTCAAATCTTTTTGGGCACCTACACCTGGTGGTAAATCTTCTTTTTTGAGATTTTTGACCCAATTGAAAAGTTTTTTATAAATCTTTTCCGATGTCTCGTGAATATTTGAAGGAACCCCAACTGCTTCAGATAGTTTTTGTATTTTGTTTAACTTTGTATTCATGATTTATAATTCATAAATACTCTATTAAAAATTAAACCCTGTACCCAACCAAAAGGTTTTTCTAATTGGGTCAACTTCTGCGTTCAAAGATAAAAATTTATAATCGTGAGTTACTCCAATACTTACTGTTACGTAGTCATCAACAAAATTCTTGAAGGAATACTTTCCGTTGTTTGAAAGTTGATAATACTCATCAAAAAATTGATAGTTTTCTGTCTCTCTTCCAACACCTAAAGATAAATTTACCCCAATATTTTTAAACTCTCTTCCCATACCCAAATACAGTGACCAACCCTTGGTTATGTCTTCCAATCTTCGGTCGTTCCAAGTTGAAGTTGCATTGAAAAAGTTAACATCAGGGTGTGTATAGAATTCTGACCTATCATGAGATATTACTTTTGAAAACTGACTCTTAAAATAAATGGATTTACCAACTGTAATCCATCCACCAACTTGATTGTCCGTTGAAAAGTTGAGCCCAACTCTTGTTTTGTTTTTTCTACTTACGATTGTATCTCTTTTACCATCGGAATAGGTGTAAATTCTTGCTGGAGTTCTGTATCCCCATCTATCATAGATATTCCAATCATAGTAATCTAAATATGAATAAGGAGCACCCCATCTGTTCCACCTATTCCAACCCCATGGATTACCGTAAATGGGTCTTTGATGGATAATTACTTGCTTTTTTGGTGTCTGAGATTCGCGTCTAATCTCTTGCTTTTGGAAAACCTCATTTGTGGTTATTCTGCTTTGAGTATTATTTGATTGAGTTTGACTTCCGTTTCTGATATTAGCTTTTTGGTCTTTCTCAGATTGAGAAAAAACGAAAATTGGTATAAAAAAGAGTATTGTGAGGAGATATTTCATAACAATAAATATTTCTTAATGAAAATTAGGATATTTATATAGAAAATCAAACTATGGCAATCTTAAACGTAAGAAATGAATCTAATAGATTTATAAAATTAGAGAATGATACATTCATTCACAAACCATCAGGTGATACTGAAGACATAACAGTTGAAATTGTAGATGTTACGTCTGATAAAATTTTCAATGTATATTCAGACGAGGCTTGTGGTATATTTTTGGGGACCTTCAAACTTTTATTCAAGGCAAATGACGGTGTTTATTTAAATTTATCGGATATTGCTGGTAATAAACTAAAAGGTGACTATGACTACGGTTCGAACTTAGAAGTTTCTTCAAATAGTGAAGAATTATTGTTGGATTGGGATTCATTGAATTCATCAACAATATTCAACGTGATTTTATCAAACGCATAAGACTTGTGAGAACAATTCTAATTACTAAAAAACAATATAAAAGGTTATTAGAAACGGGTTCGAACAGCGCTGCGATGGATTTGGACATTTATGTTCAACCTGTTCAATACGATACAAGCACAGGTAATGAAAATGTCGAAGATTCCTTGGATGAAATCATGGGAAAACTGAAAGAATTAAACTCCTTGTTCAAAGTTGGGAAAAAAGTCAAACAAGATACCAAAAACAAGATATTTTCAGTGGTAGATGAATTAAATTCAATCTACAACTCAACTAAAGAAGGAACATAATTTACATTTTGTTCCTTCTTTTTATTTTTTCAAAAACATCATCATGCAAAGACTCACAAACGAACAAAAAGCCGAACTATATAACAGATATCTTTACCAATATCAGAAAGTTCAAGAGGAAATAAGACAAATTAAGGCCAAAAACTTTGAGGTTTCCGAAAAAGACCAAAAAGAGATTGATAGATTAGAAATAATTGGTAAAAAAATCTTCAATGAAACTTCAAAACTTTATTTATAGTTTTAAAATCCTGATTTTCGAATTATTCTTAAAAATTAGGGGGTTTTTTGTTAAAACGCCTACACGTAAATTATCTTGGACTGTCGAGGATTTTCAAACTGCAAAAAAATGGTCAAAATCCCGTAAACATCCTTATTTGAAATTCAAAACACTTTGGGATTTTTGTGAAGACAGGTATGATTCTGTTTACACAATCCAAAATGTTAATAATTTCATTAAAATATGAATGTTTCAAATGAGAACAGAGTAATATGGCTTGCACCTGAGAGAACTGGAAGTTCAATTACCAAAAAAATTTTTGAAAAGTATAATTTTTTTTCAATCACCAAGAAAAATGATTACAAATTGGTGAATTTTAGAAAAAATACCCATTCCCACGAAAATGATATATTAGAGGATTATTTGGACTACAGTGTAATCACAAATATTAGAAATCCCTACGACAGAGTTTTTGCTTGTTATCAAAAATTCTATTTAGAAAAACCAATATTAAAAAATAATACAGAATTCAAAGGAAAGTTCTTAGGTTGGGTAAATGAAAATTTTTGGTCCTTGGGTCCATACGTTTTTTTAAGTCCCCGATATGATGATGTTAGAAATTATTTCCAAAAATGGACTTTTGATACACAGACTGTTGATTTTTATATCAAAATGGAAAATCTACAAGAGGATATTATGAATCTTCCTTTCATTTCTAAAGATGATGAAGAAATTAATAGGATTTTGACCTTAATTTCTGAAAATCCATTCAGAAACGAAAGACATCACTCCTTTCAAGATGTATATGATGAAAAAAGTGCTAAACTGATTTATGAGTTTTTCAAACCATGTTTTTATAAGTTTGATTATAGTCCTTTTTCTTTTACAAAAGAACATTTGTCGGATAACGATAAAATTACCTTTATACATAAACCTATGGACTAAATAATTTTGTAAAGATTGCAGTATTTATAGACATGGGTAAAAGATTTATTATAACTGAAGAGGAAAAACAAAGAATCAGACAAATTTATCAAGTTACTGAATCTGAAAAGTCTGAGGATAGAAAATTCTGCCACGCAGGAAACACAAAATCTTTGGAAGAGATTGTTGGTGCCGATGAAGATGATGATTATATCGAAGGAGTGAAACTAAGAAAAAATGGTATAAGAGGAATGGTCGACAGACTTGAACTTTTGAAAACTTTAAGACTTCATCCTAAGGTTTCTGATGGTGGTGAGCACTTAGCTTATGAAATCATGAACCATTTAAAATCTTTCAAACCTTACAACTATTTTGACGAAACAAAAAAAGAATGTTCGAAAGCAATGGACAAAATCATTGAACTTTACAAAGAAAACGAACATGGTGAAGAACTTGTAAAAGATATAGAAAAAGTTTATGGAATGCAACACGTTTCTCCAAGAGCAAAAGAGTTTTTAAAACACGGAATTGGAATGATTAAAGGTCAGTAATTGTTTTTATAAAATATTTTTAATAAAATTGTCCCTAAACACAGGGACTTTTTTTTTATGTCGACTCAATCACACTTGGACAAAGTTAATTTAGAACCAAAGAGTATTCCATACCCTACGCACGTAGGTGCCCCAAAGATTGAACCTACGGATTTAACTTCATTCAAAAGTCATGGTCTTAATAAAGTAGATAGGGTGATTAAGAGACGATATCAAGAACTCGTTAAAGAAGCAGAAACCCTTCAAAATTCAATTCTTTTACAACAGGAGGTCTACGAGTCAAGATATAAATTTGAACCGATTATAGGGGAGATATACCACCTCTACGAAGAGACTGATGGTGGACGTACCTTGTCTTTGATTGCTCCTAATGAGTGGAACAAAAAACATTTATATTCGGTTGTTTTAAATTCAGATATGACGTGGACAAAATTAAACGCATAAAAAGATTGGTGGAAGATTCTTTGGAACTTTCCTATGGTGATAAATTATTGATTAACGAAATGATTGTGTTACCAACACAAAAGTATGACCGAGAAAAAGACCAATGGTTACCTGATTCACATACCATTTTTTTATCAGTCAAAATAAAAGAAGGTAGTGATGATTATCATAAATCAAATTACACAATTAACGAGGTAACCAATTTTTTGGAAAGTCTTTTGAACTTAGAGTGTTGTGTTGATTTTACCTAAATTCGTCTAGAACTAGTATTACTAGTTTTTTTATATTTTATAACTTTTATTATTATTCTATAAGAATAATAATTATTTCCATCCCGTCAGAAGGCCAAAAACAAAAAAAATATTTTTTTATTGACTTTCATCTATTTATAAATTAAAACGTCCCAAATGGATTCATCAAATATTTTTACAGTTGTAATCACAATCGTGACTGTTTTAGGTTCCGCAAGTGCTTGGAGATTTTATGAAAAAAGAGCTATGAGAAAAGAAAGAGATGAAGAATTTATTCGTCATGACTGTAGAGATAGAATTTCAAAATTAGAGGCTTTGTTACAAGAAAGTTCAAGAGAAAAGGATGATATGAGAAAAACCATATTATTACTTACAGAAAAAGTTTCAGCCCTTACCGTTAAAGTAGAATTCCTCCAAAAAGAAAATAGTGAGTTATTGGACGAAATGAGAAAAAGGTCCGTTAAGAATCCCACCTAACCATTGTTTTAATTGATTGGTCAGGAAAAAAATATATCATAGCATCTTGTATTAAAACATCCGCTAACTTTCTATCCATTACTTGTTCCGTAATTGTGTCCCCCAAAATTATAATTGCTTCGAATAGAATTGCATTTTGAGCGTAAGATTCAGACATACTGTGGATTTTAATTTTTGTGCCAACACCATACATCTCCTCCACAGCTTCTTTTTGAAAATCATTAATGTAGGATTCTATTAGGCGAAAGAGTCTTCTTTTCTTATCTAACATGATAAAAATGTAATTAATTTTTATAGGAACTAAACTTAACGTCCTTGTCCTCTGTAAGCTTTCGGTCTTGGATTGTGTTTATTGTAAGATTTTTTTGCTAACCCACCTTTTCTTTTACCAAAAGAAATTTTTCTTGATACACTTGCTCCACCTTTTGCTTTTGCCATAGTTAGATTTTCAAATAAATAGACCTATATTTATGAATATGCGTATCACCGAGCAAGAAAGAAAAGATATTTTATCAAAATATGAAAATGAAACCTCAGATGAACTTCTAACTTATCTGAAAAGACATTTTCCGACCCATAAAGTTGATATGCAGTGGATGAACAAACCTGCTATTTTTATTCAAATTGAAGATAAAACAAAACCACTTCTTGGAAACAAAAAGTATCTTGTAGGAAAAATTTTCAATATGGTTGAAGAAGAGTGGATTGCTCTTGGGGAACAAAAAATAAGAAGAACAATAAAAAAATATCTTGACGGAGTTATGAACTCTTAAATTTAAGACCAGTCAGCTTTTCAATCTCAGATAATTTTACTTCGTTGTTTTGAAACCCATCTGGTTTTGTGGTTGTGTTTTCAAACAAAAAAGATTTCCAAATATTTTCTTTTTTAATATAAATAACTTTCCAGCAATATTTTGGAACAGAAACAGAACCAATTTTTTTAATTTCACCCACGTTACCGCACCAAACGCGAATTGAATCTGTTTTTTTCACTTCATCTCTAACAAAAGTTTCTAATGATTTCCAATCACCAGCATTCAAACTGTGATACTGGGCAGACATGTTAGAGAAATAAAAACACTCATCTTGTACTTCTTGAGTTTGGCATAAGTTATCTGCTGCTGGCATCATGTGACCCCTATCAAACCCACTTCCAACATAATCTTTCGCTAAATCAGTGTATTTTAAAATTTTTGGGTCAGGTTTGAAGTTATCTTTTCTTTTCAGTGGTGTTGGACAATCCACCATTTTTTTGGTGACCCACCATTCTACAACTATAGGGTACTTTTTTGATTTTGAAAAAACCGTACTATAGTTGGTGTGTTTAACTCTGATTGTATCTTGAGAAAAAGATACAAATCCACTCAGACAAAAGATTGTAATTAATAAAAAGTTTTTCATAAAAATAAATATTAAAAAAAATTTGACGGAATGAAAATCTCTGATTAAATTTGTATTGAGTTTGAAACTTACAGGCGATGAAAGATACTCGGTATTCAAACAAAAAAAAAGTTCTTACAAATTTGGCGGTCTGAAAAAGATAACTTATCTTTGTAAGACAATTGGTTGAGGTAGCTCAGTTACTCTTCGGGGTTTAGGGTAGAGCAACGGGTGAAAACCGTGAGCCAGTGGTTCGACTCCACTCCCAACCACAAAAAATTCAGATTTTTATCTGAATTTTTTGAAAAGATTTGGAAGGCATTAAAATCTTTCTTATCTTTGTAAGACAAATGGACAGCGGAATGTTTTTTTTGTGGTGGTTACCCATACTCACCCAACCTTATTTCTTCTCCGCTTTATAAATTAGAAAAAAAGGTTAATCAAAACACGGGAGGTTTATACGGAAAGGTGAATCCAGTTTAATCCTTAATAAACTAAAAACCACAGCCCTTTTTGGATGTTTCGGGCGTTAAATTAGAAACAGAAGTTGTCCACTTCCTCGGGTTTATCGGTCTCTCGCCCATTGTCCAAAAAAATTAGACCAAAATTATCTCGACGGAGATTAGGGGGACACGGCGGTGTCCCCTTTTTTTTTATACACCCATTCTATTTATTGTTATGGCGTGTAACTACTACGAAATTACCAATTATAACAATGTTGAAGAAGGATATTACAGATGGACTGGATGTACTGAAGGAATTATAAGTGTTTCCCCCTTGAACCCTTTAGATAGGGCTTATGTTTGTGCTGAAAATTTAATTCAGGAAGAATATAGTTCACCTTTGACCATTGAAAATCTTGGACCTTGTCCATCAGCAACCCCTACTGCTACACTAACACCATCCGTTACACCAACACTAACACCAACACCCACAGTCCATACACCAACTCCAACCCCAACTTATACACCAACACCCACAGTTTCATCTACCCCAATTTTTATGGAAAGGTTAATTACTGGAGGTTGGTATCAAGACGTTTGCGAATCAATAGATTATGGAACACCTAGCAACGTTACCATTTATTCTTATAAGCCTTTTCATTTGTTGAGACCTGGTGACCATGTGTTTGGAAATAAAGAACTGAACATCCCTCCGATAAATGCGAAGTTCACAATTACAGATGGTGCAACTTTTATTCAAGTTACAGGAACTCTTGTGATAAATTGGGGTCAGTGTGGATAAAAAATGATTTTTATAAATAAAAAAAAGGCAACAGCAAGACCAATTTGGGTACACGAACTGTGCAAGTTTAATAATTGAAAGATATTTATTGGTAAGTAAATTACCAATACTATGAAAAAATTTTTTACACAGTTGTTTAACGACAACAACTCAATCAATGAAAAAAGTGTCGTTGGATTTTTAGCTTTTGTTATGATGACTAGTTTTGCCATTGCAGATATCATAACAGGTTCATTAGGTAAAGACCTTGTGATTAACGAGTTCATCTTCAATGCATTTCTTTGGTTAGTTCTTGGTTCTTTTGGAATCGGCTCAATAGACAAATGGATTAACAAAGGAAAACCCGAAGAGTAAATTAACTAATCCCCTTCCAAATGAAGGGGATTTTAATTTTACATCGGTATTTATTGTTGATGAAAATTATCATAACAGAATCACAGTATACCCGATTGATTGAAGTAGGTGGCCGAAAAAAAAATACTACTCAGGACTTCATTGATGCTTCAAAAAAAATACATGTCGACGACAATGGTAATCCAAAATACGATTACTCAGTGACTGACTATATTGGCATCGAAAATAAAGTTAAAATTATATGTCCCAAACACGGAGAATTTGAACAAAAGCCAAGAAAACATTTACAAGGTCAAGGATGTCCACAGTGTTGGTTAGAAAGAAACAAAACAGACCCCCAAGAATTTATACGACAAGCAAAAGAGGTACATGGAGATAAGTACGATTATAGTCAAACTGACTATAAAGATTCTCATTCGAAAATTAAAGTTATATGCCCCAAACACGGAGAATTTGAGGTTACTCCTCATAAACATTTACAAGGAATAGGTTGTAGAGAATGTTACTTGGATAGAAAACGTAGGTATTCAGATGAAGACCTTAACAAAGAAGCAAAAAAGTTCAAAACCGATGCGGAGTTCAGAAAAAATTCTCCGCTACATTATACTTCGGCGAGAAAATTGAACAAATCTGTACCAGGTTTTTGGGATTCAATATCGTCCCATTTTGTTCCTGAAGATGAATCCGCAGGAGAAAAATTAGTTTCAAAAATTTTGGTTGAAAAAGGTTTAATTGACCCAAAATGTTTGGAATCAAGAAGATGTAAAAATCGTGAAGTAACGATTCCTGATTTGAAGGGTATAGGAGGTTCACCATTAAGATTAGATTTCTATATCCCTGAAATTAATACTGCAATAGAATATGACGGTGAACAACATTTTAAACCAAGTTCAAAGTATGGATTGGAAAATTTCAAAATTACCCAGGTAAACGATAAATTAAAAGACGATTATTGTTTCAAGAAAGGAATAAAACTCATTAGAGTACATTATAGAGTACCTGCACAAAATATTGAAAATTTAATTTTCCAAGCCTTGGAAAACAATCAACCCTTAACATTTATTGGGAACTATACAGGAAATTAAACATTCAAAGGTTTTTATTTATTTTCGGTATTTATTGTTAATGAATAAAGTAATTCGAAAATTCTTGGTAGAACAAGTAGAGAAGTATGATACCTATGAAATGTTAAGAAATTATCAAGGTCCTGATATTACTTTACGAGACATAGGCCGAAAATTGAAAGTTTTCGGTAAGATTACAAAAGCCGAGTACAACAAAGCCGTTTCACAATTCAAAAAAGAATATTATGCAACTTCTATTCTGGATTCGATAAGAACAAATCAGAAAATACATGATTTGATTAAGTATTTAGGTACTAAAACCTATAATGACCTAATTAGGAGCAATAAAAAAATCATGCTCAAGAATAATAAAAACGTTAAGGTAGGACAACCCGAAAGAAATTGGATTTTACAAAACGTGAGGGACCTTATTTTTTTCAAAAATAACATTCAGGATACTGGTCGAAAATTCGATTTTCCCGATAGAGAATATAAATCTACTATAACGAACGAATGTAACAAGTTAATTAGACAGTTAGGTGCAAGAGATTTTTTTGGTTTTGTTGAGAAAGATGATTGGTCTATTTTGAATAGAATTAACACAAATTATACTAATTGGATAAAATTAATTGCTAAAAGCGATGTTGCAGGATTATTGGTGGGAAATACTGTTAATGAAAAGGTAAAAAGTTATTTTGAGGAAAGGCCGATTGACCAAGTGGTAGATTTGTCCGAGTTTGGTCCACAACAAAGCAATTTGATAAAACTGAAAGTACCCGAGTTGAGTTTAGCAGACGTAGATATAATATCATTACTGATTAGTGCCGATGATTCTGAATCTGATTATGATTACAATCGAATGGTTGAAAGGGTTAGAAAAACTACAGAAAAAGGTGAGTTGGCAGAAAGGGACTTCATAAGTGATTTATTGATGAATGGAATACCTGAGGGAAATATCAAAAGTTTTTCATCTTATGGAAATTTAGTTGATATAACATTTCAATGTGACCTAATGGTCAAGTTTGATGATAAGTGGATACCAATCCAAATCAAAAGTTTCCAAGCAAAATATTCAAAATTACTTTCATACGATATAGGTGGAATTTTGGTGTACCCTGCAGAGAAAAAAAGAGACTGCGGTAATTGGGTATACGATTCTGGTAAAGGATTACCAAAATCTTTTGATGAAGATTTTCTTGGTGTTAAGTGTGATAATGAGTAAATTTGCTTTATGCCATTCGAAAAAAAACCCGAACCAAAACCAACAAAATACGAATACGTATTTGAAGATGATGAATGTATCTCAATATGGAGATATAACAGCAAAATCACAACAAATGGTCCTGTAGAAGTTGAATATAAATACAAAAGGGGATACGTACACCCTGGGTCCAAGAAAAAAACAATCGGTCAACTTGCAAAAGAAGCTAAGAAGAAAGCTTCTGATTAATTAGATTTCTCAATTTCACCAAAGTATCTCTATCCAAATTATCTAATAAGTCCTTGGTATTTTCAACAACCAATTTGTCCAAGATTGGTTTTTTTGTTTCATTCAATTCATTAACGTAAGTTATGTCGAAATTATCAGGTTCAAAATTATCTGATTCATGTTCGTCATAATTTCCTTGAAAATAATCAAAATTTCCTTCATTATAACTGTGCCTCAATGAATCTTTTACCCAATTTTTATGGTAAGATTCCCATCTAGTATTATATTTCTCAGTTAGTGTTGCGGACCCCCATATTTCATACCAAACCTTATAGTTATGTTTTCTTGGTATTGATAACCTTTCAATCGCTTCAGAGTTTGTTAGTTCATTATGTATAGAACTGAGTATTGTTTTTAGATTTTCTAATATAAAGGCTGCGATAAATTCCATATCGTCTTCATCAAAATTTTCTCCAATCCACCCTGTACTAGTTTTCAATTTACTCATATTATCATCAGTGTCGTCCCAAGGGTTTTTATAATAAAACTCATTTTCTATCAATAATTTTGATACTGTAAGTAAAATTTTTAAGGGTTGTCTTGATAAAACACTCATGTATATAAATACAAAAAAAGGTGAGATTTATCTCACCTTTTAATTATTCAACTTTTTTTCAAATGATTGAAGTATACCAATTATGTTATCACGTCCAACAGGGTTAGCAGAATGAACGTTATATGTAGGAATTGGAATCCCGTTCATCCAACAGTATTCACATAACCATTTTGCACAGTCATACCCCGTTTTAGTATTTTCACCCAAGTCATGGTCAAAAGAAATTTCATCAGGAAGTCCGTTTTTTTCAATGAATTTTACAAACTCATCATAGTCTCTAACAATTGTCCAACCATCACTTTTCGGACTTCTTATGTCGTCTAAATATAACTTCAGCAATTGGGTTATTTTTTTGTTCTCTTTCATAATCTTTTTGTCCAACCACTTGATAAGCTTCCAATAGTGACCACTGAGCAGTATCAATTAGTTTTCTAACTTTTTTTAATTTTTTAGTTAATGGATGACTTGATAGATGGGAATCAATCATACATGTTTGAACGTGTAGTCTATCCATTAATTCTAAATAATGACCGTCATTAATTTTCATTTTCAGAAATTTTTGCAATTATAGAATCATCTTTTTCAATTATCATAGTGTGAATACTACCTGCTCCAAAATTTAACTCAGAATCTGTAATCTCAGAATCCCAATATAAGTCCATAGAACTGAATTCTGACTCTTCTTCTTCAGTCAAGGGTTCTTCCCATTCGACATTAGTTACGTCAACGTTACCATCCGTAGTGGTCTCTACAGACAAATCAGGGAAATCCACATCTTGAAGTTCGCTTAACTCTTTGGATTCCAAAAGTTCAATTAGTTCTTGAACATTGAATTGTTCACAAGCAAGACTTGCACCTCTCCAATATGTTTCACTATCACAAGTAAATTTTTTACCATACTTTGAACCATTATGATAACAAATTTCAAGAAGAGATTTTCTATAAAGGTCTACAGTGACTTTCACAGAATCATCAGGATTCAACTTTTTGAGTTCTGAGATTACAGTTTCATTTTTCATGGGTAATCGATTTGTTTTGTTTCAGTATCAAATAAAAGAGAAATTGGTTTATTCTCATGAGTATATCTTTCACCTAACACAGATGCATTTAAAAATTCTACACCGTTGAAACTTTTTTGTCCATAGGCACAATGGATGTGACCGCAAACGTGGATTTTAGGTTGAATTTCCATGATTCTTTGGAACAAATCCTCACAACCAACTCTTTGACTATTTGGAACCCAATCCAGCATTCCATGTGCGGGACCGTGAGTGATTAAGATGTCGGTATTACCAGGAATCATAGCCCATTTTTCTGCGAGTTTTTCTCCTCTTGGCAGGTTGAATGCCCAATTGAAAAACTCAGGTTGCCACGGGCTACCATAAAACTTCACTCCTTCGATTTCAACACCACTATCGAAAAGATAATGAACACCTTTCTCTTTATATTCGGGTGCAATATCACTAATCAATTCAAATCCCCAATCATGGTTACCTGCAATGAAAATCTTGTGAGTGTAATTAACATTAGAAAACCAATCTAAGAAATTTTTGATTTCTCCTGTCTTACCCATCATACTGATATCACCCGCATGAACAAGTACGTCACCACTACCTAAGATATTGTTGTATGCCTTAGAGGTTAAGTACTCATGTTTGTTATGAGTATCACTTATGAATGTTATTTTTATCGTTTTCATCTTCGTCCCAATTTAAAAAATCCTCCCCTTTATAATCAGGGTAATTTCGATTCATATAATCAATTCCTCGAACCCAAAGGTAGGATATTATTGCAACAATCGTGTACATTAACAGATAAACTTTCCACATATTTTAATTATTTTTTAATCCCACCAATGTTTCATACCTGACCCATCAAACCACTTGTTCCAAAGGTCAGTTTTCATTTTTTCTTCTTCAGTTGCGTTATCCATCAACTTGGCATAATCTTGATGATTTTGGCCCTTAAGAATAACAAACAATTCACTCCATTCATCCTCCTCCATTTTTGAGGATAAGTCAAAAACTTTTTTATTGTGTTCTTTATCTTCAGGAGTGTCCTCTTTATCTTCCCAAAATTCAACACCTCTTAACTCTCCAAGTTGTTCTTCGGCTCTAGTAATATAGTTTGATTCGTTTAAAGAATTGATGATTTCGATAACCCTCTTAATTTTTTCAACCTTTTTGTTTTTGGTTTCTTCGATTTCAAATCCATGAAATTCAAGTGTGTGTGCTGTTTTTTCAAGGGATTTGGACAGCATCATTAAGTTAAAAGTATAATCCCAAGACCTGAATCTCCAAAGCACCTTTCTGAAATACCAAACGTTTTCAAAAAACATAGGTATTTTATATCTAAAAACTTCATAGGTTTTATACCACCAAGTTTGATGTCTTGCCATCACTTTCAATGACTTCCAAAAACTATCTGCAAATTTTATTTCCATTTGTTTTGTTTTATTATTTCTATAATTTCTCTTGTTAATGTTCCTGCGGTTTTTGTACCATCATTTGACCATCTTATGATTGCGGTTTCAATAAATTGATAAATTTCCTTTTCTTCCATAGTGCAAATATATTAAAAAAAATAAGACCCGACAAATAAATCTGACGGGTCTTTTGGAAAAGGGATATATGAGAACACTCCAAAGAGTGATGTAGAGATAAATATATTAAATCTACAAAAAATATCAATTTGCAACCTATTGAGGGAAAGAAAATTGAGATTCTTTATTCTTATAGCAGGCCCAAAACTCACTTTTAAGAACTGACCGTAAAGGATGATTAGGATTTTTTGATAAATGTTTTAATTCCCAAAGGAAATAACATTTCAACGCAGTATCTAGTTGGTCTTTTGACCTGACTGAGTTTACCATTCTTATAATCCAATTAATTTCCGATTTTGCCTTGTTGATGTCCATGATAAGTTCCATAAAATAAGTTTTCACAAAGATACCAACAAAAAACTATCAAAAAAAATTTAGGATAATAATTTGTAGTATTCTTTGAAATGTTTAAGTCTATCAGGTAAACCGATAGTTCCCCCGTTCACACATTTTGTAACAGATGTTACAGTTGCATCAGACGCATCTACACATCTTTTCAAACAGTTCTTACTAAAAAACCAAGCAGCAGATAATAAAGGATATTTTGTTGAAACCAAGTCAGGATTTGAAATAACGTCTTCGTTAATTGCTTTACCGAATGCGGTATAATTATCTTTTCCTGTTAATTGTATGTATCCTCTACCTCTGAACTTAAATCCTTCACCTGTTGATTCAGCACCGTTACCCATTCTACCACCATAAACCTTACTTGCAATTTTTTGTGGGTTTCTTGCGTAGGATTCTGAAAGATTACCTGGAAAATACTTTGGAAATATATTTTTAAGACCTTGTGCAGAATAATTTAAGTTTTCTTGAGTGAGTTTGAATCCGCCCGATTCGTGGCCACATTGTGCCAAGAAATGTGCCAACTTCAATGGGGTGTCGATACCAAACTTTGATGCCGTTTCAGGAATTTGAGAAATTACAGTATCAGGAATATGTCCTTTCAGGTTTTCCAACTTTAGATTACCACTTGAAACCACAGGTTGTGAAACTTGAGTAGGTTTTGCGGGTTCAGTAATCAAAACCGCCTGACCCATAATTTTTTGCCATGTTTGTTCACCAACAATACCGTCAGGGGTTAGACCGTTTTTTAACTGAAACGATTTCACCGCTTCCTCAGTTCCTCTACCAAAAATTCCATCTGAACCTAAACCTAATTTAGATTGGAGTTTTTTTACGTCTTCTCCTTTAGACCCAACTTTAAGTAGCATAGTAATTTACTTTTTATATAAATACTTTCTACTGTGAGGAATGAGATAAGTTAACATCCCCCAAAACACAATATTTGATGTTTTGAGTTAAACTTGTTGTAACAAAATTTAATGTGAATGAGGTAACAGGAGTGATAGTACCAAAGTTATTTTTGTTTATCAAATCATAATTTGTCGAGGAAAACCAAAGAACCTCAGTAATTGGTCTGAAACCTGTAATGTGAGATGCTACCAAATAAGCGTCTCCAAAATCTATAACACCATTTTTATTTACATCAGACGCTTTCCACTGTTTCGTACCCGTTAGAACCAAACCTAATGGTGTTACGGGTGGTGTCGAAATATATGAGCTCGACTTTGAGTGAGTAATCTGAATTTTGAATCGAATCTGCAAGTGTGTAGTCCATCTCTTGTAGACTCTCTAATATTATGTTTTTTACTCCAAATGTTAGGTTACGGTTTTTTACCATAGGACCTATTTGAATTTTGTTTTCAATCGGATGTATATAAATCCTCTTTGGGTCTTGTTCGTGGATAGGAACAAAACATAACATGACTAGTATGAATGATAGAAAAATCTTCATTTGATAAAGTATCTTGGTATCTATAAATACAGATTTTTGGATTAAAATAGTATTTATTAATAAACAATTTTGGATGTCTATATTAAATGAAGTTGGGAGAATACGTGCTGTTATGGGTTTCATATCAGAAGAGGAGAAGGTGAGTAACCTTAAAATGAATGTTAACCTGAAAAGTTTTGTCGAAACTTTACAATTTCTTAAACTTTACAATAAGAAAATTGAAAAAATGTTGATGGATATTTCTGATTATTCTAACAATCAGATTATTGATTTCGACATGATGAATAGAGGTCTAAGAAAAGTTTTGTTGAAAAAAGGTGATAGAAGTAAAAACGTTGAAGATTATTTAGGTAAAATTCTGACCTCCCTGAAATACAGGGAAAGGAGTGGATACGGAATAGAACCTGAAAGCGAAGATTACGAATTCGAAATAGAAGAGCCATCATTGATTCCGAAAAAAGTATTCAGAAAAGAACTATACGAACTTCAAGTTGAACTTCTCAAATTACAGGAATGGCTCAAAAAAACAAATAAGACAGTCATTATTGTTTTTGAAGGAAGGGATTCTGCGGGAAAAGGCTCTACAATTAAAAAGTTCATTGAGAATTTAAATCCAAGATACTATAACGTAATTGCTTTAGGTGTTCCTACACCAGAAGATAAGAAAGATTGGTGGGGTAGATATAGAAAACAAATCAAACCTGGAATGATTAACCTTTTCGACAGAAGTTGGTATAATAGAGGTTTGATAGAACCTGTGATGGGTTACGGTTCACCTGAAGAATATGAAGATTTTATGGAAAACGTTGAGGATTTCGAAAACGATTTAGTAAAAGACGGAGATTATCTTTTCAAGTTGTGGTTTTCAATCGACAAGGGAACTCAATCAAGAAGATTTAAAATGAGACAACAATCTCCTTTAAAATATTGGAAGTATTCTCCAAACGATTCGCAAATGCAAGATTTGTGGGATAGATTTACAGAGTTCAAAGAAAAGTTATTTGATAAAACGTCCACTCTTAATCATCCTTGGGTTATTATTGATGCTGAGGACAAAAGAGTTTCAGGTCTAAACGCTATCAGATATGTTTTACAAAATATCCCCTATGAGGGTAAGAACGAGGAAGTTCTTGATAAAGAATATCCTGAAGTACTAGCAGTATTAAAGCCAAATTCATAATTTATGAAAAATTTAAGACAAATAATTAAAGAGGCTCTCGAAAAAGAAGTTAATGAAACTTTGGTTTTGAAAGAAAATGTTGAGGTGTCGGACGCACTTCAATACCATATGGACAATAATTTGTCCTTAACAGATAATGTTTTTAGAGTCTATTCTAAAGGTTACTTTGACCTCGTAAATGAGGTTAGAAAACTTTGGTCACAAGGTAAAATTCATTTAAATGAAGAAGATACTATGATGGTTGAAAGTAATTTAGGTGAAAGAGTAAAGATAGGTGAAGAAATTGTTTATTTGGACGCTCCTTTTGAATTAGATGAAGAAGAAGTTTTAGAAGAAGCAAAACACAGAGGAAAAAATGTAAAACTTGGTAAACCATTCAGAACACCTGGAGGACCGAAGAAATTTGCAGTATATGTGAAATCACCAGGTGGTGGTGTTAAAAAAGTGACTTTTGGTGACCCCAAACTGAAAGTAAGAAATAGAAATAAAGGGGCAGCCAAATCTTTCAGAGCTAGACACAGATGTGACCAAAAGAAAGATAGAACAACTGCAGGATACTGGTCTTGTAATGTTGGTAGATATGCCAAACAGTTGGGATTATCATCCTCAAACTCTTGGTAATGAACACCGAAAGAATCCACCATTATTTACAAGGTTATCTTGATAATATTGTGCTCCCAAGTTACAATGAAAATAGAAGTGAACCGATATCTCTGAACATTAATGATTTAAGACTCGGAAGTTACCAACCTCCAATATTCCATGTTTTCATTGATGTTACTCCAAAGAACACGCCCAAAATGTCTTTGTCGGGTATAGAAAAAAGAATAGTTGATTTTTTGAAAATATTTTCAATAAACTCTAAGGTAAAAATTCATTGGGACAAAAGACCATTATTTTAATATGGAATATCCATTTGAACAAATTGAAAAAGAAGGAAAATTGATAAGGATTTTCAGTCCTGACGTTGAATCGGAGGAATTGAAATGGCATCAAGACCTTAAAGACAGAAAGGTCACAGTAATCGATGGTGGTGATTGGAAATTTCAAATGGAAGATTCGTTGCCAACCAAATTGGAATCTGCGAAACAACTTTTTATTCCAAAACTTGTTTGGCATAGAGTTATAAAGGGAAAAGGTAATCTCGTTGTTGAAATAGAAGAACTATGAAATTGAATTCTGAATTGATACCTCATGAAAATTTCCACAAAGGTTTTTGGTTACAAACGCCAAAGTGCCCGTGGTTTTTTTTCTATGAATCACCAAGAGAATTTGTTCTACCAAACAACAAAAATTTCTACAACACTTTAGATGAAGATTTAAAAGAAATAGTAATAGGATTACACAAAAAAAATATTTCCACAACGCCTTCATGTGCAGGACATATCAATAACGATGACCACTACGGAAAAATATTTAAAACTTTAGTCCATACCAAAAATAGAATAAAAAACGGTGGAGTTGAACTATTGAATCCTGAAACAAATAGAAAATTCTTTTACGAAAACAAAAATTATAAATTACCTTATACCCATGATGAGTTCTTGAAAAAACTCAGGAAGTATCAAACTAAGGGTGTTTTGGGGATGGTTGATAAAGGAGAGATTTATGAAAAGCTGAAAGGTAAAGTACCAGTAAAAAAATCCGACAACGTAACCTTAATTTTAACAGAAGGGAAAACAAAAAAAGATATTTCAAATAACTGGAAAGAACTGGAAAAAATTCTTAGAGACGTTTAGATTAAGTCTCTTATATCAAATTTTTCAACAAACTTAGGGAAGGCATCTTTGTAAGACCTTTGAGTTTCATCCGAAACCTTGTTAGTATACTGCCAGTTCCAATAAAAAGTATCGTTTGGTTTGAATCCATAATAGAAATGAACTCTTTTTTGGGTATCAACAACATCAATACCTTTCCAGTTTTGACCTACACATATAAATCCACTTTGGATGTCTTTTATAATATTGGTTTCTCCCAATGTTGTATGTCTATTTTCTAACCAAGTAAGTCTTTCAATCAATTTTTGATAAAACATGTTTGCCTGACCCCATCTGACTGAAGAAAAGAAAATCACAGCATCGGATTCTAAAAGCTCTTTCGAAATTTTCCAAAGTTCATCGTCTTTGTTATTAAGACTCGCCCAACATCTATGCTCTCCTGACGGATTTTTTGTTTTGTCTTTGAGCATTGCTTTTTTCAAACCACAGGAGTTACCTTCGGCTCGAGACACATTACCCTCACAAGGGTATATTTTCAATTCTGGAACATCTATAAGAACTGATTTGTCCCCGAGGTATTCATCAATAACCATTGCAAGAATTGTAGATTTTGGTATATCCATATTACCCAAATCCCAATTATATCTGTTTGAACAAGGCAGAAGGAGAACCTTATTAAATTTTTCAAGTTCTTCTATGGTTTTCTTCAGGGATTTTAAATTACCTGATGAACCATTTTTTTCGGTAACATTATATTTGTCTAAAATTTCGTTAAGTGTTCTCATCTTATCATAAATACTAAGAGATACAAATTAAAAACCCACCGTTTTGGTGGGTCTAATATTTATCCTCTCATCGGAACTATCCGAGCTTCAACTTGTTCATATATTGGAGCCGCAGTCATAGTAACATTTCCCGTTTCATTATATCTTTCTGCGGCCTCTCTCAAAGCGGCGTTTGGTTGATTGGGAATGTCTTCAAATAACTGTTCCAAAGGCACTTGTATTGGGACCTCTCTATAGTCCACTTCCTTTTTCAGATGTTCGTAAGCCTCAATACACTCTTTGTGAACCAAATCTTGAATTTCATCCGAAGAAAGGTTTTTGTTAGTAAACTCGGAACTAAAAATTTTTCTAATTTTGGTAAACATGTAATCTTCGATTTCCAAATCTAAGTAGTCAACACGATTATCAGAGGAGTTCCAAAAACTCATTTCTCTATCTGGTAGGCTTCTGTAACCTGCAAACTTATAACCAGTCTTTTTATTAATGAAATAACATAGAATTCCGCCTCTCCAATATCTTTCAAAATAATTTTTTTCTGCTTGATATGTTGTACACCATCTTGTACCTGTACCATACTTTGCAGATGCTTCAAAGGTCAAAGGTCTAACCGCAACCCAAATCTCATCTTCAAATTCTTTTATAACCTGACCCTCAAGTTCTTTGGTGAGTTCTTTCATTGACGCCAAAGTTATTGCACTTCTCATTTCATCGATGGTGGAATAAGAGGTAACATCATTATTTTCTATTTGATTTTTCTCCATGAAGTACATGAACTCTTTCAAAGTAAAGAAAATCTCACTAGGGAAATACTCAGTAAACATGTTATAGACGAACAATTGATTATCGGTCAAATCCATTGTGGATATTCCCTTGTTAATCAAACCAGATTCGTATCTCAATTTTACGTCCTTGAAGTCTTCACCAATAGAATTATGTTTCAGATTCAGTCTTTTTGCAAAAAGTTTACAAAATAATGGAGTGTATTTGTAGCTTTTTGAGGTATCCAAATTTGTTATCATATCCAAAAAGGACACATTCAATTCGGGATACTGTTTTTTTAATTCATCTATTCGGGACATAACTATTTTTTTTAAAAGATAGAATATAAAAATTTACAAGTCAAAATAAAAAAGGTGGAAGTTATCCACCTTTTATCTGCGGAGAGGGAGGGAATCGAACCCCCAAAGCTTTTACACCCAGCTGATTTCAAGTCAGTGTCCTCGTCCATTCGGACCCTCTCCATTATTCATACAATCTTATAAAACCCTTACCATATTTTTCAGTCACATACTTTAAATAGGGTTTCATTTGTTTCTCATACAAAATTATGAGATTATTTTCGAATTGTCTAATCTTTTCTTTATTTTCTTCATCCATTTTTTCGAAACTTCTTCTACCTTTTATTTCATAAAAAGTTTCTAGTATTTTAAAATCTGGATGATATTTTCTTTTTTGGTTTTTATATTCATATTCAAATCCCAAACGATTCCTTTCGAATTTAATATTGTGGTCTATATTGTAAATTACCCAAGCTAATTCCCAACTACTATCACACCAATATCCCTTGTACCAACCTTTCCTACCCCTACCACTCCCTTTTCTTAAACCTCCCGACGAAGGATTTTTTTTCATGGTTTCAGAAATCTTAATCCTTCTTTCTTTTTCTTTTTCAGGGGAAGAGGCAATTCCTTTGGCAACCCCTTTTAACGATTCACTAATTTTTTTTCTGTGTTCATCAGAATAGACCCCTAATTTTCCTTTATTCCAAGGTATTATTGGTAAAGTTCTCCCACTGAAAGACCAATATGGAATCCCTAAAAATTTCCCTTTCTTTTTTTCAGAATCTTTTTTTCTTTTCCCTTCACATGTGTTAGGTGATTTTTCACAACAACCATTACCTGATTTGAAAAAAAATTTTGCTTCTTTTCCACACCCGTAAGAACATATTATTGGTTCCATTCTTCTAAATATCTATAAAAATGTGTAAAACAAGACACTTGGACTGAACCATTAATTTTTTTGTAAAGGTGGGGTAAAAATATTATATTTGCAGTATGAAAACATATCTAACAACAATTTTATTACTGATTGGTCTAAATTCTTTTAGTCAAACAAGTGATGCTATGTGGGTTCCTGACCAAAAAACTGTTGT
>Ga0172373_10001732_pt1 | contig 34830 bp, 33 predicted proteins | sample Lak10m_2_FD_114546 | JGI IMG/M metagenome (GOLD analysis project Ga0172373, IMG submission 114546) | Freshwater microbial communities from Kabuno Bay, South-Kivu, Congo - kab_092012_10m | ecosystem: Environmental > Aquatic > Freshwater > Lake | place: Democratic Republic of the Congo...
ATGCCTAGCGCCAGTTCGGACTGGGTGAGGTGATAGACCAGCCACCCTTGTGCTACCGACTGCATCCATGTGCCGGACAGCGAAATCACCTGCCCGATGAAGTACAGCCGGAAATTCTTGAAACGCAACGCGGATAAGGCACTGTGCGAGAGCGCCGACGGCGGTTGTGTGGTGGGTGTGGCGCTCATGGATGCGAACCTGTCACCACAACCGCCGCATTTCTGGCGAACGCAGCGCGACGATGCCGCCTAGCACGCCGCCGATGATGCTGTAGATGAGGATGGCGATGGGTGCGCCGATCAACTGCGCCACCAGCCCTAGCGCCAGCGCCCCGAAGGGCGACACGCCGAACCACGATAGCGTGTACAGGCTGAGGACCCGCCCCCGAAATTCGTCCGGCACTTCGCTCTGGATCAGCGTGTTGACTGTGGTGAACTGCATGATGATGGCGAAGCCGTAGATGCCCATAAAAATCGTGGCGATGGTCGCGTCGCTGGTCTGGCTGACGACGATGCAGGCCAGTGTGGTGAAGATGCCCATCACCGTCACCACGCGCCCGCGCCCGAAGCGTCGTCCGGCGATGGGAATGAGCATGGCGGCGATGACCGCGCCGATTCCGGTGGCGGTGCTGAGTGCCGCGAAACCTTCTTTTGGCGAATGTAGCACCGTATCGGCAAAGGCCGGCAGCAGCGTGGAAATGTTCACCGTGAACAGGCTGGCATTGATCGCCAGCAGCAGCAGCGGGCGAATGGTGGCATGATGGCGGGCGAAAGCCAGCCCTTCGCGCAATCGGGCGAGTGGCGCGAACTGGTCGTTTTTGGCGACTAGCGTTTGCACTTTGATGATAATGAGCATGAAAATCACAGCCAGAAAGCTCAGACCGTTGACGAAGAAGCACCACGCCGGCCCCAGCTGCGTGAGAGCGATTCCGGCGGCAGCAGGCCCCACCACCCGCGAGGCGTTGAACATGATGGCGTTCAGTGCGATCCCGCTAGGCAGGTTCTCGGTGCCGACCATATCTTTGATGATCGTTTGGCGGGCGGGGGCGTCAATCGCGTTGATGATGCCCAGCAGGAAGGCCAGCACGATAATGTGCCAGACCTGCACCATGTTGGTAGCCGTCAGGAAGGCCAGCACGAAGGCCAGAATCATCTGGTAGATTTGCGAGAAGATCAGGATGTTGCGGCGCGGTATCCGTTCGACCATCACCCCCGCCACCGGCGACAAGATCAGCGCCGGTACACCCGCCGCGCAAGCCACGATGCCTAGCGCCAGTTCGGACTGCGTGAGGTGGAACACCAGCCAGCCCTGCGCCACCGACTGCATCCATGTGCCGGACAGCGACACCACCTGCCCGATGAAGTACAGGCGGAAGTTGGTGTAGCGCAGCGCGGACAAGGTGCTGTGCTGGAGCGCGGAAGGGGGTTTGGCGGCGGCGGTGGTGGTCATAAGGCGTACTGCATTCGTATTGTTACTTCGGATTTTGAACACTGTGGCGGCACAAAACAACCGTTCCGCGACCTGTAGCAGCAGAGCGAGTTTCGGTCTGTCACGTTGTCCGTTATGCACAAATGTGTATGGTGATTGTAGGAATAGAGGATAAGTCCAAACAAGTACACGCTGGCCTAAAGTGGACTTAACGCCCGGAATCACACGGGGCGGGTGAGATACCCGCCCCGTGTGCTGTGCCTGCGGGTGGCTCTAGCAGCCCGCCAGCGTGTAGTTCCATTCGCGGGAGTTGTTGTTCGGGTTGGTTTCGGGAACAGCTCCGTTGGGATTGAGGGACACAACCAGACGGTGATTTTCACCCACATTGATCGAAACGGTGAGGAAAATCCCACCAATGTTCTGTGTTTGTCCGGGGTTCAACACCGGGAACACGCCGTTGGTAGTCGTTTCGCCCGCCGCCGCGATGTCGCGGATGCTGATCGTCCCGCCGGCGGTGGTCGCCGTTGTCCCCAGATTCGCCACATCAATCTTGAACTCGACGGTGCGATTGCACTTCAGCGGCACATCGGGCGAGATGACCACGTTGCCCAGCACGAGGTCAGCCTGCGAAACCGCTGTCGGCGGCACAGGCGTGGCGGGGATCGCTGTCGGCACAACCGGCGTGAGCGTGGGAATAGGTGGCCCTGCATCAACCGGAATGGCGTTCACATCCCCCGATACGGTCAGCAATTGACCGAACACCCAGCCCTCGCCGTTGTAGTAACGCACCTTGTACCAGTCGCCTGCCGGGGTTTTCGCCACAATATCGGCGGTCTGTCCGGCGGCAAAACTGCCGATGGGCGGGTTAAACAGGGTGCTGGGGCCGCTGCGGACGTTCACGCCCTGATTGAGCGTGGCGGTGGGCTTGCTCGGCGTGGCGCTGGCTGGAACCGCAGTCGGTTCTGCTGGCGGCGCAGTGGGCTGTTCTTGAACGGGGGTAGCCTGTGCCGGTTGACCGTCGTTGTTGCTGCCGCCATTATTGGGCGTGGGCTGCGCAGGCTGACCGCCGCCCTGCATGGCTGCGGTAGCCGAAGGTAGCGGTTGGTTGGATACCACCGACACCGTTACGGTAGCGGGGACGCTGCTGCTGCCATCGGCGCGGAAAGCAATCACGCTGATGGTGTGCTGTCCTGCTCCGGCAGATTGCCACGCTTGCGACAGGCTGAAACTGCTGGCACCCGCCGCGTTGGGTGATTTCAACGTCTGGATGTTGGTGCCATCCACAAGGATTTCTACACGGTCAATATCCGTTCCCGCGTTAGAAACGAGCGCCTGAATATTGACTGCCACATTCTCAAGGAAGGTGGCGTTGGGCGGCGGCGCAGCGATCTGCACCACAGGCACGCCCGTGACGGTGTTTTGCCCACCGTCGCCCGTTCCACTGGCAAGGTTACAGGCGGTTAAGGCCAGCGTCAGTATGATGATGATCGCCAGCAAAAGGGCGCGTTGACCCACAGTACGTCGTATGAACATAAGCAGACTATCTCCTGATCGAACCCGGCACGCTGCTTTAAGCGCACAATGCTATCGCATCGCCCCGTTTTGTGCGAACCGTCACATCAATAATACCCTCATCCCCGGCACTTCCGCTGCGCGTCAGGGACGAAAGTAGGCAAATCAGATGCTTCCCGTCGCCAAACAGTACGCCACGTGATGGACAGAAGACCGAGGGGTGAGATTCTTCGTTTTCCCCCGTTCGTGTTCCCCCATTTCTGGGGGATCGAGACACCCCGTTTAGGCCGATAATACAATTTGCCGAACCTTACACCGACGGGTGTATGATAAAGGTATTCGTTTCGCTCCATATTAGGGGGTTCCCGTCCATACTGGATGGGGGAGGAAAGAATGGAACTGCTGATCCCGATTCTGGTTGTGATCGTGGTGGTGTTTGGCATCATCGCCGTCACCGGACTGGTCATCATCAATGAGCGACAGGTGGGCGTGGTCATCAAGCGCACGTCCCGCAAATCCCTGTCGCCCGACCGCTTGATCGCGCTCAACGGTGAGGCCGGTTATCAGGCCGATACGCTCGCGCCCGGTTTTCACTTTGGCTATGTGCCCTGGTTCTACAGCGTCAAGAGAGTGCCTATCACCGTCATCCCTCCCGGCGAGATCGGGCTGGTGGTGGCGGCAGATGGTTCATCCATTCCGCCGGAGCGCATTTTGGGGCGCGTGGTGGATTGTGATGATTTTCAGGATGCGCGTAAGTTCCTGACCAACAAAGGCGAAAAAGGCCGTCAGCTAGGCATTCTCACCGGCGGCGCATACCGCATCAACACCGCGCTGTTCACCATCATCACGGCTGCCAGTGCCAGCCAGCACGGCATGAGCAAGGACGATCTGGAAATCTATAAGGTCGAACCCGATCAGGTGGGCATCGTGACCACGCTGGACGGCGCACCGATTGATGAGGGCGAAATCGCCGGCCTGTACATCCCCGGCCACGACAACTTCCAGAACGCGCAGGCCTTTTTGCAATCAGGCGGGCGGCGTGGTTTGCAAGAACAGGTGCTGCTGTCCGGCTCGTGGAACCTGAATCCCTGGTTCGCACAGGTGGAACAGGTGCCGATGACCGAAATCCCCATCGGCTATGTGGGCGTGGTCATCTCGTATGTGGGCAAGGCGCATATTGATGTCAGCGGCATCGAGTTCAAGCACGGCGATCTGGTGAACATCGGGCATAAGGGCGTGTGGGTGTCGCCGCTGTATCCCGGCAAGCACCCCATCAACACGCACATCATGAAGGTTGAACTGGTGCCGACCACCAACATCGTTCTGAACTGGTCGCCCCGTACCGAGGCACACAGTTACGACTCCACGCTGTCGTCCATCACGGTCAACTCGAAGGATGGTTTCACGTTCGAGTTGGATGTGGCGCAGGTCATCCATGTGGGCGCGTTGGAAGCCCCGAAGGTGATCTCGCGCATTGGCTCGGTGCAAAACATGGTGGATCATGTGTTGCAGCCCATCGTCAGCAACTACTTCCGTAACGCGGCGCAGTCCTACACGGTGCTGGACTTCCTGAACGCCCGTAGTGACCGGCAAGCGGAAGCCACCGTACATGTGGGCAAGGCCATCCGCGCCTATGATGTGGAGGCGATTGACACGCTGATCGGCAAGATCGTCCCGCCGCCGGCGCTGATGCAAACGCTGACCGACCGTAAGCTGGCGGAAGAACAGAACAAGACCTATCAGGTGCAGCAGGAAGCACAAACGCAGCGTCAGCAATTGGTACGCGCCACCGAACTAGCCGACATTCAGCAAAACATGGTGAAGTCGGAACAGGGCGTGAGCATCGCTGAACTGCAAGCGCGTTCTCAAATCAAGCAGGCCGAAGGTGAGGCCGAATCGATCCGCTTGAAGGCGCAGGGCGAGGCCGAAGCCGTCCGCGCCATCGGTGAAGCGAAGGCCGCTGCGTATCGCGCCGGGGCCGAAGCGATGGGTCAGCAGGGGTTCACCGCTGTTCAGCTCATGCAGATCGTGGGCGATCAGAACGTGCGGATCATCCCGGAAATCGCGGTCAACGGCGGGGGCAGCGGACAGGGCGGCGGCAGTCTGGTGGAAGCATTGCTGGGCATGATGCTCCGCAGCGAAATCCAGAAGATGAACACACCGACCAACCCGGACGAACCGACCAGCGAAGGCTAACGGGAACGTACTGCCTAGCCTGAACAACCGGAAGCGTTTTTCGTAGGGACGCGGCGCAAACTGTGTCCCTATGGTTTTGGGGCAAAAGGCGGGGCAAGCGGACAACACGAGTGTCACCCGACGCAGGTACGCCACCGCCTCTTGCTCCCCTTTCTCTATTGCTATGGGGAAAGGGGCTGGGGGATAGGGGTTTTCCGATGACGCGGTTCTTGCGTCTTATCCCGAAAGATAGGGCATTGTGGGCAATCCTGAACACATCGAAAAAGTCCGGCAGGAGATTATGCGTTTCCGCGAACTGCTGGATGTGATGGCACTCAAGTTGCGTGACGGCGAACGCGCTTATGAGTGCCTGTTCGCGGTACTGCCGCCGGAAACCGCACAACTGCGCGAGAAAGACCGGCAGACCAAGCTGGCGGAACACCTGTTTGGCAACCTTCAGCCGTTGAGCCGCGCCGTCGTGAAGGCGCAGTTTGATGCGCGTGAGATGGAACGCGCCTTCGAGGAGCTACACGGCATCATCCTGACGAGCGATGCGGATGAGGCGAGCGAGACAGACGAGACAGATTGAAGCGGACGAAGCGGACGCTAATCGCGCAGGTCGAGGAACGGCAGCGCCGGACGGTTTATCCCGTCGGGGCGCGGCGCTTCATCCACCAACCAACCGAACGTGCCGCGCAGCAGATACACCGTGAGCAGCAGCGTGAGGCCGATGATGCCCCCCAACCGCAGGAACAGTTGTGCCGCGCCGGGGGTGCAGGCCAGCAGCGCCAGACAGAACACCGCCATCCGGTCAAACAGCGCCAGCGGCCCCACCGTCCAGCGGCGCGTATCCAGAAAACCGCGCACATAGCCATCGCGCAGGCTTTCGCGGCGGCTGAGTCCGTAGCGGGTTTGCGCGTGGCGAGCGCGGCGCAGGGTGATGACCAGCGCGAAGGGCAACCGCAGCAGCGTGCGCCACAGGTAGAAATAGCCCGTCAGGAAGGCGGCGCTGACCACCAGCGGCACAATTCCGCTGCCATCCAGCGGCAAAGCGCGTCCTAGCCCCGCCGCCATGAACGCGAAGGTCAACCCCACCGCCGCCGCTGTGCGCGGATCAATCCAGATCATGTGTACCGCCTCGTTACTCGATTTATGCTACACTGTTCACAGACTGTCGGGCGTTCTGGAGTAGGCCACGATGACTGCTGCCAAACTCGCACCCATCTATGATGACCTTTTAGACTTCCTTGTGCAAAAGGCTACGCCACAGGAGATTCTCGCGTTTCATGCTTCGGATCCCGCACAACAACGTGCGGAGGAATTGGCTGAACGCAACAGTGCGGGGACGCTCACGCCGGACGAGACAGCCGAGCTACAACAAATGTTGCTGGCTGATCGGCTGGTTTCGCTTCTCAAAGCGCGGGCATTGGCTATTCTTCACCGCACATGACGCTAATCTCTGCTTCAATCCGCGAATTTGTTAGATTACGGGCGCAATATTGTTGTGAATATTGCCATAAGCCAGAAGGCTACAGCTTATATCGTCATCAGATTGACCATATTATCGCGCTGAAACATGAAGGCTCATCCGAGCCTGATAACCTAGCTTACGCCTGTTTTCAATGTAATACGACAAAAGGAAGTGATGTCGCATCTTATGACGGCGGCATATTGACTCCGTTGTTCAATCCCCGCACCCAATCTTGGAATGAGCATTTTGAATTTGACGATGCTCTGCTGATTGGCAAAACAGCCATCGGGCGGGTCACTATCCGCGTATTGCAAATGAACCACCCTGAGCAGGTTGAAACGCGGTATAGACTTATGCAAGCGGGGGTGTGGTCGTTGTAAGCTGCATCTCGCGCCCGTAGACCGCGCCGAAGTGCGCGATTAACCGTTCCCGCACCTGCGCCATATCCTGCGGCGCACCCAGCAGCGTCGCCAAACTCGTCACGCCCTTGTCGCGGATACCACACGGGATAATCCCGCCAAAATAGTCCAGATCGGTATTCACATTCAGCGCGAAACCGTGCTTGGTGACAGCCTTCACGTTCACGCGCACGCCGATGGCGCACACCTTCGCCGCGCCGGACGGCGTTTGTACCCACACACCCGTCAGCCCCGCGATAGGCTGCCCCTGTAGGCCGTAATCCGCCAGCAAGCGGATAATGACCGTCTCCAGCCGCCGCACGTAGCCCACCACATCCGCCCGCAGCCCTTCGGACTCACGCGGTAGCGCCATGATCGGGTAGCCGACGATCTGCCCCGGCCCGTGATAGGTGATGTCGCCGCCGCGATCCACGCGGTAGACCCGGATGCCCCGCGCCTCCAATTCTGGCGGAGTGAGCAGCAAGTGTTCATCGTGCGCCGAGGTGCCGAGGGTGTAGGTGTGGGGATGTTCCAGCAGCAGCAGTTGGTCGGGGATGGCTCCGCGTCCGCGTGCCTCCGCCAGCGCGTTCTGTTCCGCCAGCGCGGTTTCGTACTCTACGCGCCCCGGCAGGCGCACCTGACAGATGGGCAGCGGTGGGTGATCGGGTAAGGTCATAGGATTTTCGGGCGCATTGGCCCGCGCAGATATTTTTCCAGAAAGGTGAAAATGTGGCGCAGCGCGGCGCGTCCCTGCGTTTGCTCGGCTTCGGTGGCCTGCTCCCCGAAGAAATCCCGCCCCACACCGGGCAGCATCACGAACTCATGCGGCAGTTTGTGGGCGCTGGCACGCAGTTCGGCTTGCAGCTTGGTCAGCACGGGCTTGAGCGTGAACGGCTCATGTTCGCCGTAGAGTGCCAGAATCGGGGTGGGCGCATGGGCGAAACGTCCGAGGTACTTCTGCGGGAAGCCGTAGACCGAAATGGCCGCCTCCAGATTGGTGCGGGTAATGGCGGCTTCATAGGCCAAACTGCCGCCCATGCCGATGCCGAGCGCCGCTACATCGCGGTTGGTGTTATGGTGGCTTTCCAGCGCCGCCAGCGCCGCATCCACACGCGAATAGCCACCGTCGCCTAATACTTTCACCCGTTCGAGCGCCTGCGCGGGCGATTCGGCCACCTGCCCATCGAACAGATCGGGCGCGACCACATAGTAGCCCGCCTGCGCAAACAGGTTCGCCAGCCGTCGTATCAGCGGGGTGAGTCCCCACCAATCATGAATGAGCGCGATAGCTGGAAAGAGATGGCCGCTGGTGGGATACGCCCAGTACGCGGGAAACTGCCGACCATTGTCCATCACAATATCAATGTGACCGCTGGTAGTGCCGTATTCGACGCGATCCGGGTCATAAATGGGCATAATGCTGCATCCTCGCACACCGATGCAGTTGATTATAGCGGGTTATGGCGGGGGGGCAGGTCAGCCGCGTACCCGTTCTAAGATTTCCAGAATCTCGCTTCCGTAAGTTGCCCGCCGCCACGGACCTAAGCCGGTGATGGTCGTCATTTCTTCCAGACTGCCGGGGGTTTTGAAGGCAATATCCCACAGCGCATCTTTGGACAAAATCACATCGGATTCCACGCCGCGTTGTTCGGCGCGCATCCGCCGCCAATCCTTGAGGGCACTGAAGCGTTCCACCACCTGCGGGTCAAGATCAGGCGGACGGGCGGGTTGGCGCGGGTTGGGCGCATGTTTGCCCTGTTCGATGGCCGCCATAATGTCGCGTCCATAGCGCCGTACCTGCTGCGGGGTCATCCCCTTAATGCGTTCCAGATCGCGGACAGCGGCAGGAGCCATTTCAGCGAAAGCCAGCAAGCTCTTGTCGGAGAACACTTTGAAGGGCGGCACATCCCGTTCTTCCGCAAGGCGTTCGCGCAGCAAATACACTTCGCGCAGAATCGCCATCTGCCGCCGATTCAAATCCGCCGGAATACCGATGCGCCAGAAACCATCGGGATCGAAGCTGCGTTCGGTGGGCTGGACATCAGCATACTCGGCGAAAATTTCCGCCGATTCCGGCATACGGTCAGCGGCTTGCAGTTCGGCCTCCAGAAAGTTTCGCAGCGCGGGTAGGTAGTGGGTATCCTGCTGGGCATAGAGCAGGCCATCTTCCGGCAGAGGACGCTGCCCCCAATCGTCGCGCTGGTGGCTTTTGTCCACCTGTGGCACCCCGCAGTAGTCGGCTAACAGGTTGTGCAGGCCGACCAACTTGCGCCCCAGTATGCGGGCGGCCACCATCGTATCGAACAGGTTATGGACGACGAAGCCGTAGTCGCGCTTCAGGCACAGCAGGTCATATTCCGCCGCATGAAACACTTTCTCGATAGACGGGTTGCTCAACAGCGGCCCCAGCGGACTCAAATCCGCCACCCGCAGCGGGTCTACGATGTAATCCGCTGTGCGGGTGGAGATTTGCACGAGACACACCCGTTCGCGGTAGGCGTACAGGCTGTTAGACTCGGTATCAATGGCAATCAACGGTTCATTGGCAAGGTTGCTCACCAACCGCTGAAAATCAGTGTCGTGGTCAATATAAACTGCTGGAGAAAAGGGCCATTTCATCAAATCCACTTTCGCCGTCGAAAGTACACGAGCATAAGTGTAGCGATGGTTGTCATTAGAGCAATTACAACTATAAATGCGTCAGGATGCTCATTCAAGGGCAACCGGATATTCATGCCGTAAATACCGGATACCAGCGTCAGCGGCAACATGATGACCGAAAACACAGTAAGCACGCGCATCACATCGTTGATGCGGTGGCTCACCAGCGTATCGGCCGTTTCCGAAAGACCGCCGATCACCTCATAATCCTCATCTATGATATCCCGTGCCGCCTGAACATGGTCTACGGTATCACCAAAATAGTCTTCCATGTCTTCGCGGATGACCGGATGATCTATCCGTTCCAGCGCCGACACAATCGGGACGAGATGGCGAATGATGCGGCGGAGCGCGATGATGTCGCGCCGCACCAGCGCGATATCCTGAATGATTTGGCGCGTATCGGCGGTAAAAACCGTGTCCTCTAGGGTGTGAATATTGCTATCTACTTTGCGAAGAATGGGGAAAAGGTAGTCCACCAGTTGGTCGAGCAAGGCGTAGAAAGCATCGTTCGCACCTTTGCCGAGGACTCGATCGCGCTGGTCTGCGTACAGTTCAAAACGAGCAAACAGCCGCACCAGCGGGCGCAAACCGCCATCATGCACCGTCACCAGAAAATTACGCCCGATGATGAACTCAATTTCATTGGGGCGCGATACACGGTTGCGTTCATCCCATACCGGAAAGTGTAGTACCACGAACAGATAGTTGTCTTCACGGTCAATCTTGGGGCGTTCGGTTTTACTGAGCAGGTCATCCAGATGTAAAGGATGAATTTCAGGATGTAAGGCCGATAAATGAGCAATATCTTCCCGGTCAGGGCGAACAATATTGATCCACGAAAAGCGTTTGCACTGAATAACAAAAGATGTCAATTTGTGCCTCGTTTCTGCGCCATAAGATGATTATCATAGAGTAGGGTGCGGCGTGGGAAAAATCACCGGGCAAATCCGATAGTTTTTTTTGACACTCTATATCGCTTGTGATATATTTTACACACGGTGAAGCCCCGCACCGCCGTACCTTCGTTTGTAATACGCAGCCCGTACACAAATGCGAAATCACACTGTGGTTTCTTTTCGGTGTCTGCGATAAACTCTTGACCCGTCTTGTGTTTGTCAGGGAGACACTGCATGGCGACAGCAAGCGTGACCAAAGCGAAACCGGATGGACTTGCCAAAGCAGGCCAGTCTATTCAAGTTTGCGCACCAAGCCGACGTGAGTTCTTGTACTACATCTGGGGCGCATCCATTGCGCTCATCCTCGGTCAGGCTTCAGCCGGCTTGATCTGGTTTGCACTGCCGCGCTTCAAAGAAGGCGAGTTCGGCGGTACGTTCAGTTTCGCTGGCGATGCCATCCCACCAGCGGGTGAGCCTCCGGTGAACATTCCTTCGGGTCGTTTCTGGCTCAGCAACATCACTGACGAAGGGTTTGTGGCGTTGTACGGCGTGTGTACCCATCTGGGTTGCCTGCCGAAGTGGGTGGAAACCAACAGCCGTTTTGAATGCCCGTGTCACGGCTCCAAATACGAGCTGAATGGTAAGTGGATCGAAGGCCCGGCCCCGCGCAGTTTGGATCGTTTCAAGACCAAGCTGACGTTTGACGATGGCAGCACCGCCGAAACCAACGAAAACGGCGACCCGATTCCGTTGAACGGCAAGAAAATTTTGAATGTGGCGATCAATACCGGTGCGCGGCTGAAGCGCAACGGGCAAGTTTAAGGCGAGCCTGTAACGTTCCGAAGTCGGACACGTGTTTGTAACGAGGAGACTGTATGTCCGTACTCCCCTTTCCATCCTTTTTGGACGATGTTAAAGAAAAGGGCCTAAAGAAGGCCGTCTTTGAACTCGTCGACGAGTCGGTGGAGCGTCTGACCGCAGGTATGAATGTGCAGGATATTCGTGAAGCCCTGCGCGGTGAGCCTGCCAGTCGTAAGCCGAATCCCCGCTTGCAACCTCATGCCGATGGCTTCTGGTTGCACATGCGTCCTGGCTATTTCCATTCGGATATGACGGGCTTATACCCCACCTTCCGTCTGGGTTGGCTGTCCACGTATCTCGTTTTCTTTGAAACGATCACCGGTATCCTGCTGATGGTGTGGTACACGCCGTCGCCGGAAGTGGCCTACAGCGACATGCTCAACATTCTGGGCAATGTGCCGATGGGACAACTGGTGCGTGACCTGCATCGTCTGGGCGCCGAAGCGATGGTGTTGATCGTCGCCTTACATATGGTGCGAACGTTCTTTACAGGTTCATACAAGAAACCCCGACAATTCACATGGTTTACAGGGCTTATCCTGCTGGCCATCACCGGCTTCCTGAGCTTCAGCGGCTACCTGCTCCCGTGGGATCAGTTAGCACTGTGGGCGGTCACGATCGGTGCCAGCATGATCGAAGCCACCCCGCCGCAAATCGTCGGCGATAACCTGAACTTGCTGATACGCGGTGGCCCAGAAATCGCAGCCAACGGTTTGTTGCGGTTCTACCTGCTGCATGTGCTGCTGCTGCCCGCGCTGCTGTTCGTCTTTACCGGCGTTCACTACTACAAGGTCATCGTTCACGGGCACAGCTTGCCCCCGCGCAAGGAAAACATCGGCGAAGACACCGCCAAGCGCGTCCCGCTGGACAAGCGCGTGTACTTCATCCCCGATGTGTTGACCAGTGAAATCATGTGGCTGGGCGTGACCACGCTCATCCTCGTCGTCCTGTGCATCTGGTTCTACGATGCGCCGCTGGAACACCATGCCGACCCGCAGGTGACGCCGCTAGGTACGACGGCTCCCTGGTACTTCCTGTGGATTCAGGGTGCGCTCAAGCTGGGTGATAAGGTGTTCTGGGGCATCATTTTCCCCGGCCTGATCCTCGGTTTGCTGGCGGTGTGGCCTTATCTGGATGTGACGGTCAGCCGTCGCTATGCCGATCGGCGTTTCGCCATCACCTTCTTCCTCTCCATCATTTCCTTCGTGACCATCCTCAGTTATATGGGGTTGGCGGAGTTCGGCGTAAGAACGTCGCCGGATGTGGAAATCTTCCACGAAATGACCTTCCCGCCTGCACATAATCATGTGGGCAAGCTGCTGCCTGTGCCTTACGAACAACTGGTGGCAGGCGTGTATAGCACCCGTCAGACATCCGCCAGCCCGGAAGATGCTGAAGCCGCTATCGGCGCGTTCAATGCCGAAATTGAACAGCAGATGGTTCCCGATCCATTGGTTGCTGGCAGCACGATCACCCTCGAAGAACGGGTGAAGCGCGATCTGGAAGTCCAGCACCTACCGCTGCCTAGCGGCCTGACCTTCCGCACCGTGCCGTCGGATGCGCCTGAACTGCTCCAGCAGCTTCAATACTTCGGTGATCGTCTGTTGGCAGCCAACAACGAGCTTTACAACGCATGGGGCGCGATCATCATTAGCCAGAATCAGGACAACCTGAAACGCATTGATCTGGTGATCTCATGGGATGAAGTAAAGGTCGAGAACGGTGAACCCGTTGTGGGTGCCGATGGCAAGCCCGTGCTGGTGCTGGATGTCAACGGTAATCCGATGCGCCGCGTAAGCACCGCCCATGTCTTCGTTCACAAAGACGCTGCGTACTTTTCGCACTAGGGATTGAACCATGTTTGAACGTATGCTCGTTGGCAGAATTGAAAATCGAGTCACCATCGGCGTCTTGGCTTTTGTCGGGATGATGGTGTTGTTGGGCTGGGCGGCCATCAATGAAGGTGGTCGTATGCAAGCCTTCACTAAGATGGAAGAAGCCCGTTCGATTGAACAGGGAGCCGCGCTGTTTTCCATCAACTGCTCTCGCTGTCATGGCACAGATGGGCGCGGGTTGGCGGGTTTCGGCCCCGGTCTGAACTCTCCCCAGTTCTTCGGATATGATTTCTTCCCGGAAATCACCAAGCAAATCAATGATCTGAGCGCCGAGAAGGTGGGACTGAACGCCGAGAAATCGCTTTCGGCAACCACTCCAGAGCGCAAGACCGCCATTGATGCGCGGTTGGTGGAAATTGACACGCAAATCGCTGAACTGGCTACCCAACGTAACGGGCAGATCACAGCAGCAGTAGATAACGGCTACGATCCGCAGCGCCCGATCCGCCTGAACAACCTCGGTTGGGTGGGGACGCAGGAAGCCCTGATCGTAACCACGCTCATTCATGGCCGCCCGACCAGCATCAACTACTGGCCGAACGGCGCGATGCCCGCGTGGTCGCAAACGGCAGGTGGCCCCCTGCGTATGGATCAAATCCAAGACCTCGCACGCTACGTTCAAAACTGGAACAAGGGCGATGCGTGGACGCTGGACGATCTGTTCGCGGTCAAGCAGTTCGCTAAGGAACCGGTGGATGGCGCGCCGCTGATGGCGCTCATCGAACAGCTTCAGGCTTCGGGCGGCGTCATCCCCGAACCGGTTGGCACGGATATCACCGCTGTGATTGAGCAGGTTGCCAGTGTGACCGGCGACCCGGTACGCGGCGATCAGCTGTACCACAACCAAGTACAATCGCAGTTGGGGCAGGCGTTGGCTTGCAACGGTTGCCATCAGCAGGATGTAAACGGCACTGGCCCGATGACTAAGGGGACGTTCTTCCGCGTTCAGAACGAACGGGTAAACGACCCGCTGTTGAAGGACTACACGCCCGAACACTACCTTCTTGAGAGCATCCTGATGCCCGGCAACTACCTTGTTCCCGGCTTCCAGAACGCCATGCTGCCCAACTTCGGCGAACGAATCACGCTGCAAGACCTTGCTGACCTGATCGCGTATATCAAGACGATGGATACCCCTTAACGGGTACACTATCTCGCGGTCTGTTGTTTCAAAGCCCCCGGCACATGACCGGGGGCTTTTTGCTAGGCATACCTCACCCCGAAAGGCTGTCCGCTTATGTTCCCAAACACCCACCCCTTCCGCCTCATGCTTCTGCTGGTCGGCCTGTGCAGCCTGCTGCTGGCAGGCGCGGCGGTTGCCCAGAACGACACCCCCGCCCCACTGACTCTGCTATGTGATCCGGTCGCACTGCGCGACCAGCAGGCGCAGTATGCGACGCTACTGACGGACTTTGATGCTGCCAGCCAGTCTGACCCCGCCGCCGCGCTCAAAACCCTGTTTGAAGTGGGTGCGGCCTATCAAACGTTGGCGCTGGACTGCGGCTATATCCCGCCGGACGCGGCAATACGCACCGTCGGGACAGAGGTCGAGCGCATTCTGAACACGCTGGACACGCTGTATGGCGACCCGCTGAACGGGCAAGTGCTGTACAGCGGCGCACTGGCCTGTTCGGGTTGCCACATGGTCAGCGGCGGGGTGGTCGCGCCACATACCGAAGGCACGTTCACGCGCACCGAAGAAACCCGCCTGAGCGATCCGTTGTTAAAAGACTACACGCCCGAACAGTACATCGTGGAAAGCATCGTCAACCCGGCGCAGTATGTCGCGCCGAACTATCAACCGGTCATGCCCACTGACTTCGGCGAACGGCTGACCGCGCAAGACCTTGCCGACCTGCTGGCGTTCTTGCTCAGTCAGGATGGCCCTTCGCCGGAGTGACGACGGGGGCATATTTCCTGCCAGATTTCATTCACTGCTATAATCGAAAAGGTGTCTACACGCTCAAGGATTGATGTGCATGGATGTCGGAATCGAATTTAGCCACTATAAAGTGATCGAACATATCGGGCGCGGTGGCATGGCGGATGTCTGGTCGGCACGGGATAAGCGCCTGAACCGTACCGTCGCCATCAAGACAATCGTGCGCGACCTGACGGTGGATACCGAGCCGATCAAGCTGTTCGAGCGCGAGGCGCAAACCATCGCACAGCTTGAGCATCCCCACATCCTGCCCATCTACGATTTTGGCGACTACGAAGGCCAGCTATACATCGTCATGCGCTTCGTCACCGGCGGATCGCTGGAAGACTCGCTCTCGGCTGGCCCGATGCCCACCGAAGAAGTGCTGCGCCACGCCAAAGCCATCGCTGGTGCGCTGGACTACGCCCATACCAATCACGTCATCCACCTTGATCTGAAGCCCTCGAATATCCTGATGGACAGCAACCAGTCGTCGTATCTGGCGGACTTCGGGCTGGCGACGGTACTCGGCCCGGAAGGACGTGCCGCCAACCCCGGCTATGGCACGCTGCTGTATATGGCTCCCGAACAGATCACGGCGGGCGAACTGGATCACCGCGCCGACATCTATAGTTTCGCCATTCTCGTCTACCAGATGCTCACGGGCGAACTGCCTTTCGATGCCACGACCTCGTTGGCGCTCAAACAGCTTCAGTGGCAGGAAGACCTGCCCGACATCGAAAAACTGGGGGGCAATCTGGGCGAGGCGCTCACGCCGGTGTTGCGGCACGGCACGGCGCTCAATCCGCAGGATCGCCCGAACACGCTGATGGAGCTGGTGCAGGAACTGGAAACGGTGCTAGGACAGATTCGCCGTCCGGTCAATCTGATGACGGATATGGACGATAGTGACATTATCGTTGGCGGGATCACGGTTGACCTGACCGGGCTGGATACCGTCCCCGATTCGAGTACGATGGAACTGCGCGAGGCACAGGATATTTACAGCAAAGCGCGGCGGGCGTGGGCGCATGGGCAGGGGCGCTTCCTGCTCGGCGTGACGCACTACATGATGATGAGCGATGCCTACATGCAGGCCGAGGACAATCATCTGGACGTGGACGAGGCCGGTTTGCAAATGCTCCTGCGCGGTGCGCTGGAATATGACCACGAAGCCGATTTCTGGTGGAACAAGCTCGATCACGAAAACCGCCGTTGGGTGGCGCTGCATGCCATCCGCAGCGGCAACGCGCCCGCCCGCGTCCGCGCCCTGTACCGTCTGGAAACCATCCCCGACAGCGACCCGCCGCGCATTCCCACGCTGGTCGCGCAGTCCTTAGCCGTCGAAACCAACGAGGAAGCCAAGCGGGCGGCGCTGGACGTGCTGGCCGTTCGCGCCAAGCACGATTTCCCCAGCGGCGTGTACCGCAAAGTCCCCGGCGCGGGGCTGACCGGACGGCTGCTGACGGTGCGCACCCGCGAGAGCGTCCTGACTCAAGTGGCGTTGGACTGGCGCAAAACGGTCTACAACGAAGAGATTGACGAACTGATCGCACAGATTGCGCTGGATCAGTCGCAGCCGGCTATTGCGGAACAGGCGGCGCGAACCGTCGGGCGCATCCGTTCGCTCACCGCGCTCAAAAAGATCGCCGAAGCGCAACGGGCGCGGACGCCGGGGGCGCTGCGGGCGCTGGCGCTGGTGCGCGACGAAGCGCCGTCGCTGCCGAACGTGGTCAGCCCGCAGGGGCGGCTGTATGCGTGGCTGGCGAACACATGGCGGCGGCTGTCGGACGACCCACTGCGCACGGTGAACCGCTTCGCGCTGGCGCTGATCGGCGCGACGCTGGCGATGGGCTTGCAGGTGTTCATCACCTTCCGTAGCGAGGCTATTTTCAACGCCGAACGCTGGGGCAAGACCATCTCGATTGGCCTGACCTTCGGCATGTTCATGGCAATTTTGACGGTGCTGGTGGCTGAAATGCCGGCGCGGGTACGCGGCTTCTGGCCGTGGTGGGCGCGGTTGATCGTCAGCGCGGTGGTTGGCCTGCTGTGGGGGACGCTGACGTGGGGCGCGTTCACATGGTTCTTCCTGAACTACCCGCCCGATTGGGATGTGATGGCGTTTGTCGGGGTCTGCACCGCGCTCGGCCTCATCCTGTCGTCGCTGGTCGGGCTACGCGGTTGGGTTTCGGTGCTGGTGACAACCGCGCTCACCTATCTGCCGATTTACGCCATGTACCAGTATTCAATCACGGGCGAATTGTTCCTGCCCATCGCGCTCACGCCCGTACCCATCCTGTACTACGATTATTTCACCTTCCCCGACCAGATTTTCACGCTCGGCATTCCCGTCGTACTGCTGATCGCCATCGGCGCGTTCGCGCAGGGAGTGTGGGGGGATGTGCGTGTGCTGTGGCGGCGGTTGCGCCCGCTGGTCAAAGCCAAAAGACATGGATGAGTTTCGCAAGCTGTTACGCAGTTTGCTCGGTGAGGGTGGCGCGCACCCGTTGAATGCCCCACCGCACACCTTCGCGCCGCCTGTCGGGGGCGAGGTTGCGCTGCCCGCGCCCATCACCCGCCGTGTGCTGATGATTACGCACAACCCGCGCTTGCGCTCGCAGGGCGGGCGCACCCTGAAAGAACATTTTCACTGGAACGACCCGAACGCGCTGGCGCAGGGCTACATCGAGGATGTTCTCGAATGCAGCTACGGCTATGCGCGGTACGAGATTGTTGAACGGTTGGTGATCGAGGGCTACCCGATCAAGCGCGACGGCTTCCGCTACACTGAGGACACCTATCTCAAGGCGTGGCGGGAACGCCGTTTCCATGACCCCGACGGCGTGGATTACATGGCGCTGGTACGCGAGTTTGACCTGCTGGCGCAGGTGCGCAGCGGGCGCATTGACGAGGTGTGGCTGTTCGGGCATCCCTACGGCGGCTACTGGGAGTCGATCATGGGCGGCCCCGGCGCATTCTGGTGCAACGCGCCCCCGCTGATGGGGACGGAAGCCGCTGGACGGCGCTTCGTCATCATGGGATTCAATTTCGAGCGCGGCGTGGGCGAAATGCTGGAAGACCTCGGACACCGCGCCGAGTCGATTTTGCACAAAGTATTTGAAGGCACACGCGGGGAGGCCAACCTGTTCGAGCGTTTCACCCGCTACCATAAGACGCACCCCGGACAGGCCGAGTGTGGCAATGTGCATTTTGCGCCCAACAGCCTGCGCGATTACGAATGGGGCAACCTGACCCCCGTCCCCAGCCGCGCCGATGCGTGGTATCGCTTCCCCGACCTGCACGGCGACCCGCGTCTGATGGACAGCCGCGAATGGGGCGGCGGGGATATTCGCCAGCATCACCGCTGGTGGATGCAGCACTTCCCGCATGTGGTGGGCGAGACACACGGCCTTTCGTGGAACTGGTGGGACTACATCATTGACCCCAACCGCGTGAAGGGGTAATCGCCAGCACGTCCCCTAAGCGGCGGGCGGAATCGGCCAGCCATGCGTCGGCTTGCTCTAGCGCCTCCTGCAACGCGCACGGACGCGGCGTGATGGGCAGCACCGCCGCGAACCCCGCCTCCCGCAGCGCCTCTGCTGGTGCATCCAGCCCGCCGACCAGCGCCACCGTTGGAACACCTGCGTTACGCGCCCGCTGCGCCGCGCCCAACGGCCCTTTGCCGCCGAGCGTTTGCGAGTCCAGCTTGCCCTCGCCTGTGATGACCAGCCCCGCGCCGGTCAGCGCCGCATCGAACCCGTTGTGATTGAGCAGCAAATCCACGCCGGACTCAATGCGTCCGCCCAACGCGCTCATCAACCCCGCCGCCAGCGCACCCGCCGCGCCGCCGCCTTCGGTGTGCAGCACGTCGCGTCCGCTGGCCGCCGCCAACCGCGCCAGAAAATGCCGCAGTCCCGCTTCCAGTAGACGGATTTCATACGGCCCCGCGCCTTTTTGTGGCCCGAAGACCGCCGCCGCGCCGTCCGCACCGACCGCCGGATTACGCACATCGCTGGCAAGAATCAGTTCAACCTGCGCCCAACGCGGATCGAGGCTGCTCAAATCCACCGACTGCACCGCGCCGAGTGTCCCGCCGCAGGCTTCGACGGGCTGCCCGTAGGCATCCAGCAACTGCGCCCCTAACGCCGCCAGCGCACCCGCGCCGCCGTCCACTGTCGCGCTGCCGCCCATGCCCACGATGATGCGCCGCGCCCCGCTGTTCAGCGCGGCCTGCATCAACAGCCCCGTCCCCCCTGTGGACGTGACCAGCGGGTTCAGTTCGCCAAAGCGCAGTTTTTCGAGGCCGGACGCCAGCGCCATCTCGACAATGGCGGTTTGCGCGTCCGGCAGCAGGCCGATTTCTGCCAGCAGCGGCCTACCAAGCGCGTCAGTGGTTTTCACGGTTATGCGCTGCCCGCCCGCCGCGAGGAAAGCATCCAGCGTGCCGTTGCCACCGTCGGCGATGGGCAGCAGCAGCAGTTCCGCCGCCAATGCCGATTCGCGCAGGCCACGCGCAATCGCTTCGGCGGCCTGCCTCGCCGTCAGGCTGTGTTTGAACGCGCCGGGGGCGATGACGATCTTCATCTACGACGCGCCCCAGTTCAAATCGCTGATCGTGCCTTCCTGATGGAAGCTGATCTGCCGTCCGTTATCGCCCGTGCGCTGGATGATGTAGATTTGCGCGATGTCCGGCGTGCCACGTCCGGCATTGATGAATGCGATCCAATCGTCCGCCGCCGAAAAAACCGCGCCGGGGGCGAAGCGCGTATCTTGCACAAGGCTGCGCGAGGTGTTCAGGCGCATATCCTGCACGCCGAAGCCGTCCGCGCTCACCAGCAGCAGGTAGCGCCCGTCGCGGGTGAAGTGCAGGTTATCCGCCACGATCTGCGTGCCGCGCTGTTCGGTCAGCGGCAGTTCTGCGAGGCGGCTGGTATCCACCTGCGATAGCAGCCCGCCCGTTTTGCCAGTGTTGTTATCGCGGAAACTCTTGAGAAAGAACAGGTTGGTGCTGGACGGGTCATAGGCCAGACTGTAATCGGGGCCGAATCCGGTAGGCATGGTTAGCGGCGGCGTGAGCGTGGCGGTGGTGGCATCAATCCCGTAGATCGAACCGCTGGAGAAGAACAGATACGCGCCGCTGTTGTCCCACGCCAGTCCGGTAATTCGGTTCTGCCCGCTGTCAGCCAGCTTTTGCTGATTGTTGCCCGCCGGACACTGACCGCTGCCGATGACTCCGGCGCGGTAGATTTCGACCGTTCCAGCGGCGGTTTGCGACGCGCCGAAGGCCAACGTCTGGCTATCCGGCGACCATGTGGGGAACAGGATACGCGCATAGCCAAGACATGACACTTGCTGCACATAGCTCCCGTCAAGCGTGGTGATGAACACCTCACGGGCGCTACCCGCTGCCACCGCGCTGTAGGCGAGGAACTTGCCATCCGGCGATAGAGTCATCTGCGCGGGTTGCCCGCCGACGAGAATCAGCTTTTCGTCCGATCCGTCGGCTTTGAGCGCGGCAATCGAGTCGCCGTTAAAAATGAAATAGATCGTGCCTGCGCCGCTGGGCGGGGTGGGCGTCCCTATAACCGGCTCATTCGTCGGCGGGTCGGTGGGGACGGGCGAGGGCGTCCATGTGGGCGGGAGGGTGGGCACGCTGCTGGTCGGCGGGATAGCCGCCGTCGCGGTGGCCGCCACAGCAGCAGCGGTGGCGGCGTCCTGCGTGCCGATCACGTTCAAGTCAATCAACGTGGGCAGCATATCGGGCGTATTGGATCGGGGCTGGCAGGCCGCCAGCACCAGCAGCAGCGCCAGCAGGAGAAGTCGGGTTGGTTTCATGGCACAGTCTCCCCACGCAGACACATTCGAGCGTTTGCTTTGATTGTAGCGCGAGTTTGAATCCGGGCGCGAACAGCGGCGCTGAACGGGTGTATTCGGAAATGGGAGCGGGCAGATGTTCAAAACCCTCACCCTTTATCCCTCTCCCTCAGGGCGAGGAACTTAAGAATCATGTAATCCTCTTAATCCCCTTCGCCCTGAGGGAGAAGGGGAGAGGGATGAGGGGGATTGCCCCAAAATCCGAATGCACCCGTGCTGAACGAGTGTCCGAAAATCCGGCGCAAAAGCCCTGTGGCGGGATTACAGTTGCATGTCGCCGCGCATGATCGTCACAGCATGACCGCCCACTTTGACCGCTTCCATCGCGTCCGGGTTGCCGATGACTTCGACATAAGCCCGCCCCGGTCGTCCCATCCAATGCCCCTGTTCAGCGATAAAACGCGGCGCGGCGATCAGGCGGTGATGCCACAGGTAAGCCGCCATACCGCCCGTTGCCGAGCCGGTGAACGGGTCTTCGGCGGTGTCTGGCGGCGTGCCGAAATGACGGGCAAAGGTTCGCCCTTCGGCGCTGATGCCCTGCACGCAGAAATGGTGCGGGCTGAAAAAGTCGCCCGTTTTTCGCAGTTGCACATAAAGCGCCGTGTTGAGGACGATGCGGCGCAGCACATCCAGATCGCGGACGGGAACCATCAGCTGCGGCGTGCCAGTGCTGACCGTCTGAATGACCGCGCCCGGTAGCATATCCTCCGGCGACAGACCAAAGGCCGGCATGACCTCCTCCGGCGTATAGGTACGCCCGAACCCAGGTTTCTTTTGCGTCATGGTGAAGGCCAGCCCGTCCGCCGCCGCACTGATGGCAACCTGAACGACTCCCGCCTGCAACTGCAAGCTGAAATCGGTATCGTCGGGACTCAATCGTCCGCTGTCCAGCAGAGCGCGGGTGACTGCCAGCGTGGGATGCCCCGCCAGCGGGATTTCCTCGGCAGGCGTGAAGTAGCGGGCGCGAAAACGAGCCACCTCCGAAGGCAGCACGAACGCTGTTTCGGAAAGGTTTGCTTCGCGGGCGATGGCTTGCATCTCGGCTTCGGTGAGCGATTCGCCGTTGAGAATCACAAGGCAGGGATTTCCGGCGAGAGGGGTGTGCGTGAAGGCATCCACCCACATGAAGGATAGATTCCGGGGCATGGTTGGTTTCCGTATCTAAATGGAACAATCCCTTTATTGTGCAAGGCATCGGCTGAATGTGCAATTGCCGTGTTGGACACCGTTTAGCGGCGGCGGGGCGGTATCTTGACCGATGGCGCATCTTCCTGTACGCTGTTCCATAGAACAGGTGTGTCATTTTTATTCATGAGCAGCGAGGAAATTCGATATGGAGTTGACAGCAGAACAACGTGAAACCCTACTCAAAACCATGAAAACCCGTTTTGAGAAAAACATGAACCGCCATAAGGGCCTTGAATGGGCGAAGGTGCAGGCCAAACTGGAAGCCAACGGGGAAAAACTGTGGTCACTTCACGAAATGGAACGAACCGGCGGTGAACCGGATGTGGTGGGTTACGATCCAAACACGGACGAGTACACCCTTTACGATTGTTCAGCGGAAAGCCCTAAAGGTCGCAGAAGCCTGTGTTATGACCGCGACGCGCTGGAATCACGGAAAGAGTTTAAGCCGCAAGATAACGCGCTTGATCTGGCGGCGGCGATGGGCATTGAGATTTTAACCGAGGAACAGTATCGAGCGTTGCAGAAACTCGGCAACTTCGATACGAAAACATCCAGCTGGGTGAAAACCCCTGCCGAGATTAGAAAACTCGGCGGCGCGATCTTTGCGGATCGCCGCTACGATCATGTTTTCGTGTATCACAACGGCGCGTCCTCGTACTATGGTTCGCGGGCGTTTCGCGGTTCGCTGCGGGTCTAAGCGCGGCTAAACGGGGGGGGTGGGGAGGTATTTCATTACAAAATAAATAACAATGCCTGTTTGAGAGCAAATTCACAAACTCTTAACCTATTGTACCTAAATGGTTCTATGCGTTCGGCCTCTGCATTTCATATACTGAGGCTATCGAAAACAAAACCGTAGGGGTCAATGAGTAACGTGGAACGTGAATTAGCGCGTCTGAACGAGGAACAACTGCGGGTGCAGTTATTCAAAGCGTATAGCGAGATGCGCCATTTAACACCGGAACCTGCATCGGTGCGGGACTTGAAGCAGGAATTGTATCGTCGCGGTTATGAACAAGAGGGTGTCATCGAGATTGCTGTGGCAGCCCTCATCCATCAAGCCGCACACTAAATCAGCTTATTCCCTCCCTCCTCTCCACGCAAAACGCCCCTCTTTCCGGGGCGTTTTGCCATTCTAGGGGCGGTTGCATTCGCCCGAATCGCTCAGCGTCCTTTTAGGAACATCTCATCTCAAGTTGGTTCGTGCCTATGATAGAATGACGCTTGTGTGAAAAAACGAACGAACACCAACCCATGACATCCACGACTGTCCAGCCGATTGTCCACATTAGCGGCCTTTCCAAGCACTACGACGAAGGTGAGCGCAGCCGTCTGGTGCTGGATAATGTCTCGCTCGACATCCTACCCGGTGAATTTTTCGTCCTGCTAGGCAAAAGTGGCAGCGGCAAAAGCACCCTGCTGAACCTGATGAGCGCGATTGATCGGCCTGATCGCGGTCAGATCGTGATTGCCGATACCGACCTCAGCCATCTGGATGATCGCGGTCAAACGTTGTTCCGGCGGGACAAAATCGGCATCGTGTTCCAGTTCTTCAACCTCATCCCCACGCTGACGGTGCTGGAGAACATCACGCTCCCCGGCGAATTGCGCGGCGAAAAGCGGGCGGATGTGGAACGGCGCGGGCGGGCGCTGCTGGAACGGGTGGGGCTGGCGGCGCGGTCGGAAGCCTTTCCTGACCGACTCAGCGGCGGCGAACAACAGCGCGTAGCTATCGCCCGTGCGCTGGCGAATGAACCGGCGCTGGTGCTGGCGGATGAACCCACAGGCAATTTGGATGAAGAAACAGGACAAAATGTACTAAATTTGCTGCTGGAACTCACCCGTGATGCCGGCAAAACCCTGATTATGGCGACGCACAATCCCGAAATTATCCCCTACGCCGACCGGGTGTGCCGTATTCATGACGGAAAACTGGTCGTCACGCTCCACAGCGATCATGTGCATAGCCAGATGGCACTTTCTCAGGCATAATGAATATAACATTAGTATCCTCTTTGTACGGCGGCAAAGTTCTTTGGGCGAAGACCTTTTCTTGCGGATGGTCCGATTAGGAATGGCATCGAAAGGCTCCACAATATGGATCCCGACCCCAACGACATCAAACAGCTTCTGGCCGATTTGCGCGACTTTGACAAAGACAAGCGTCGCACTGCCGTCGTCAAACTGGGCATGGTTGGCGGCGACCAAGCCGTGCGCGCACTCATCCTCACCGTGAAGAACGAAAATGAAGACCTGATCGCACGCGGACGGGCGGCGCTCATGCTGGGCAAACTGCGCGATGTACGCGCCGTCGAACCGCTGATTCAGGCGTTGGACGCTCCCGGCTATAAAACGCCCATTTTCGCTGCCGAAGCCCTCGGCAAAATTGGCGATCCGCGTGCGGTGCAACCGTTGCTGGCCGCCACCAACTCCAACAACGACTCGCTACGCGAGGCGGCGATGGCGGCACTCAAGCGCCTCGGTCACAAAGCCACCGAATAAACAAGTGAAGGCGCAGGTGCGTGACCGGGGACGAAAAGGGATGACCATGCTCCGAACGAACCGCACCCTGCTCATCACACTGGCCTTGATGGGGCTGGCGCTGTTCATGCGCGCCCTACCCGGCGCACGCACTATTGACGATGCCTTCATTACCTTTCGCTACAGCCGCAACCTGCTAGACGGGCTGGGATTTGTCTATAACCCCGGCGTGTTCACGCTCGGCACCACCACCCCGCTGTGGACGCTGCTCATGGCGGCGCTGGGCGGGCTGCTGCGCGGCGGCGATTTTCCGCATTACGCCATCCTTCTGAGCGCACTGGCGGACGCTGGAACCTGCGCCCTGCTGTACGTGCTGGCACGCCGCCTGACCGGACAGCCTGCGCTGGCGGTGCTGCCGGGGCTGCTGTGGGCGCTGTCACCGATGAGCGTGACCTTTGCGGTGGGCGGGATGGAAACCAGCGCGAACATCTTCTGGATGGTGGCGGCGACGGCGGTCTATGTCCACATCCCCGCGCCGGGAACGCGCCTCGCCCGCTGGCGACTACCGTTGCTCGGCGTGCTGTGCGGGCTGGGAATCCTCACGCGCATTGATTCGCTGTTGTGGGTCGCGCCGCTGCTGCTGGCACAAACGCTGGAGGCGCTGCGGGGTTCCGCGCCGTTCGTGCGCCGCCTGCCTCTGCGGACATGGGTCGCGTTCGGGTTGGTGCTGCTGCCGTGGTTCGCCTTCGCCGCGCTCACCTTCGGGTCGCCGTTCCCGCGCTCGTTGAATGCCAAAACGGTAGCCTATAGCATGCCGCCCGCCTCGGCGCTGGTGTCGTTCATCCAAGCCTACGCCACGCCGTTTTTTGAGTATGAAACCTTTGGCGGCGCAGCTATCGCGGTAGGCGGGCTGCTGTATCTCGGCCTGAGCGCGATAGGCTTGCTGGCGGTGGCTCGCCGTTTGCCGCGTTTACTGCCTTTCCTGTTGTATCCCTTTTTGTACCTGATCGTGTTTGCCGCTGCCAACCCGTTGATCTTTCGCTGGTATCTGGCGCCGCCCATGCCCGCGCTCATGCTCGGCATTTTCGCCGGCCTGTGGGTGGTGGCCGGTGGAACGCGCCAGAACGGTTTGCCCCGCGCTGGCCTGTTCGGGATGGCGGCGGTGGGGCTGGTGTGGATGCTGACCTCGCTCGGCGGTTGGACGCTGCATCCTGACCATGCGCCGGATCGCCCCGCGCCGCTGATGGCGTGGCACAAGATTGAACTGCTGTATGAAGCGATTGGCACCGAACTGCGCGAAAGCTACGGCGTGACTCCGCAAACGGTGGTCGCGTCCGGCGATATTGGCGCGGTGGGCTATTTCAGCCGCGCTACGATCCTCGATACGGTGGGGCTGGTGACTCCGGCGATGTCGGCTTACTATCCGATTTCGCCCGATCTCATCCCACCGGGGCAAAACTATGCCATCCCACCGCGCTTGATTCTCGACAATCAGCCCGCCTATCTGGTGGCGATGGAGGGCATGGTGCGCTTGGGGCTGGAACAGGACGCGGACTTCCGCGCACAGTACGAGCTACTGCGCGACATTCCCACCGACTTCTACGGCACAGGGATGCGCCTGTACCGGCGGCGCTAGTGCCGATCTCCCCGTCAATCACCGGTTGGAACCGAGCAACAGCTTGTGCGCCTGCTCCGGCGTATCGGCAAACTGGAAAGCGCGGTCTTTCAGCTGACGCCCGTACAGGCTTTGCACGCTGCTGAACACCGTCCGCAGCATGAAGTTCGCGCCCACCACCACCCGCCTCCCCTCGTTGGAACGCGCCTCGCCCTGCTTGAGCAGTTCGCCAATCACGCCGGAGAAGTCACGCGGCAACCCGCCCGCCTCGCGGATGTCCAGCAGCAGATGAACGGTGTGCGGCGTGGCAACCAGATAGTCGTCCACCTGCTGCACGGCGGCGCGCACATCATCCCACGTCCAACCGCGCAGGAAGCGCATGTGAATAATCGTCTGTTCTGGCGTATCCCAGCCCACTTCTATGCTCATACTCATTTAGTCCCTTCCCGTGTTTACGCTCATGACCGCACCAGTTGACTGTGCGTTGGCTCTTAAGGTTATCTCAGTTTTATTTCATCAAACGTTTATACGAACAATTTACCTTTTATACAGTTGTGTTAAACGCCATACGGAATACGTTCCGAACCGCTAACGGATTGCGAAATTCTAATGGAAAAAAGCGGCAGAACGGTATTCCAAAATGGCTCACGAGCATGGCTTAGTGTAAAACCGGATTGAGTTCATTTATCGTAAGGAGCAGGAAGATGAAGAAGTTGTTCGTATTGTTGCTGTCTGCCGTTCTGATGGTGATGGCGTTGCCTGCGATGGCACAGGATGCGCCCGGTACGATTGCCGACATCGTGGTGGCGTCGGCCTCGGCGGAAACGCCGGAATTCAGCACCCTGCTGGCCGCTGTGCAGGCTGGCGATCCCGCCGTGTTGGAAGCACTGAGCAACCCTGAAGCCGCGCTGACCGTGTTCGCCCCCACCGATGCGGCCTTCGCTGCGCTGGCGGAAGCACTGGGCGCGGAAGCCTTCGGCGCTGTGCTGGCCGATCCGGTTGCGCTGACCAACATCCTGCTGTTCCATGTGCTGGATGGCAAGGTCATGTCGGCGGATGTGGTCGCAGGTCTGGAAGCCAATAATGGTCTGCTTCAGGTTCCTTCGCTTCAGGGTCAGTACATTGACATCGCGCAGACCGACGACGGCATCACCGTCAACGGCGCGAACCTGAATCTGGACATGGTGGACATCGAAGCCAGCAACGGCGTGATCCATGTGATTGATGCGGTCATTCTGCCGGAAAGCCGCACCATCGCCGAGATCGCCGTCGAGATGGCGGGCGATATGGAAGCCCCGCAATTCACCGCCCTGCTAGCCGCTGTGCAGGCCGCTGATCCCGCCATTCTGGAACTGCTCTCCAACCCGGATGCCGCGTTGACCGTGTTCGCCCCGGTGGATGAGGCTTTCGCCGCCCTCGGTGAGGACACGCTGAAGTCGGTTCTGGCGGACAGCGCCACCGTGACCAGCATCCTCCAGTACCATGTCATTCCGGCGGGTGAGGATGGCGCGGTAGTGGGTAGCGACGATCTGGGCACACTGCTGGCGGATGCGCCGGCGGAAGGTCTGGATGTCCCGACGGCGCTGGAAGGCGCGAGCCTGAACTTCTCGGTGGTGGATGGTGCAGCGGTCATCAATGGCAGCACGGGCATCGTCATCACCAATGTGGACGCCGCCAACGGCATCATCCATGTGATTGACGCGGTGCTGCTGCCCCCGCAGTAATCGCTGACTGAACGCCTGACGAACAGCGCCGGACACCCTCCGGCGCTGTTTATGTCGCCGAACCGGAACATGCCCCGCCAATCCTACCTAGCAGATAACGTAACCTTCCTTTATAATTTTCCCCTCGCAATCCTAAAGGGAAACCTCCATGAAGAAACTGACCGCGTTATTGATTCTCGCGCTGGTTCTGCTGGCTGTCGTTCCGGTGTTCGCGCAGGAACTCCCCAATGTGGCCGATACACTGCTGACGGCGGCTGGCGCAGACCCGGCAGAATACAGCATTTTCGTCTCTGCCATTCAGTCTGCCGACCCTGATCTGCTCGAAACGCTCGCCAAACCGGATGCGAATCTGCTGGTTTTCGCGCCGACGGATGCGGCTTTCACGGCACTGATGGTGCAAATCGGCGAAGAAGCCTATGTTGACCTGCTGACTAACCCGGAAACAGCCAAGAAAGTTCTGGAATATCATGTGGTCGTCGCACCGCAAGGTTCGACCACCCATGCTAAACTAGCAAATGCGGGCAGCGACCTGCTATCCATTGGCGGCACGCAATCGCTGGTGGCGGTCAACGGGCAGTCGGTAGATGTTTCGTCAGCGGATGGCAGCGCGGTCACGGTGGATGGCGCGAACATTGTGCAGATGGACATCGAGGCCAGCAACGGCACGATTCAGGGCATTGACGCGGTACTGCTGCCGAACCTCGCCACTCTCGCGGATACGCTCACCAACTTCGCCACCAACGAACAGACACCGATTCTCACCGCGTTTCAGACCGCGCTGGAAGCGGCTGATCCGGCGCTGCTGGATATGCTGGCTGACCCCGAACAGCACCTGACCGTATTCGCCCCCACCGATGAAGCGTTCGCGGCGCTGGGCGAAGACGCGCTGAATGAGCTATTGAGCGACCCGGAACAGTTGACAGCGGTGCTTCAGTACCACATGCTGCCGGGGACGATTCACACCTACGATCTGGTTTCCAACCCGCAGTTGTGGTCAGCCATTCAGAATGACGCACAGGGCGCTGCCGCGGAAACGCTGCTGACCGACCAGACGATTGCGTTCACCAAAGATGCCAGCGGCAAGCCTCTCGATGTTCTGGTGAACGGCGCACACCTGACGGTCAAAGACATTGACGCGGTGAACGGCGTAATTCACATGATTGATGCAGTGCTGCAACCGGAAGAATAAGAACCTGACCAGCAGAGGGGGCGAACCATCGGGTTCGCCCCCTCTGCACCCCTACCCGAAGCGGCGGTTGCCCCATACGCGGGCGTTAAGCACATCCGCCACGTTCGCATAATCGCCTTCTGCCAGAACCAGATCGAACAGGACATTCGGGTACTGCTTCTGGATAATCTCGCGCATGGAGTCCGCCATGTCCGGCGTGGCGATCACGGTGGTGGCAAGGCTGCGATCAGACGGGATGTAGTTGATGTAATCCCAGATGGTCGCCACCATCGGGCGGAAGTTGTTCCAGTAGGCCTGCGCCGTCTCGAAGAACCAATCCGGTTCCAGACTGGGCGCGAGGATGATGATGTGAAACGAGGGTTCGCCATGCACCGACCCCGGCCCCATCGTCACCGGTTCCGGCATCACTTCCACCGCCGTGACATCCTTCAGGATGGGCAGCGTTTCCGTCAGGCGGGTGATGGCGCGGGCGGGGCCGGGGTCCCAGTAGGAATCTTCTTTCCACAGGCACACGCCAAAGAACCATGCCGGCGCTTGCCGCGCAATCCACTCGAACATGGCAACCGTGCCCTCGGCCTGACTCTCGTGGGTGTAAGGCGGGTAGCGGTTGTCCTGCTGGTAGGTGGGGATGGAGGAATCTCTGGGGAAGTCAAAAATCCCCCCTTCCGTCCCTAGCACCGGCACGGCCTGCGCCCCCCACAGCGCGGCGCAGCGTTCGTTGAACATGCGCCCCATCGCCGTCAGCCCCACTGGATCGCCGTTGGGCGTGAGCGTTGTCCCGCCGTACACCGTGCGTCCGGGGTCAGTCGCCTGACAGATCGGATCATACGGATACTCGAAGTGCCAACCGCTTTCGCGGGCGTTCTGTGTTTCGGGCGGGCGAGCGCTGCTTGCACCGCCGCCGGGAATTTCCTGATAGTAGTGGTTGAGGATGTAAGGATGGGTGGCGCAGTACAGGCCGTTCGCCAGCAGTTTAGCGAAGCGGTCATAATGCGCGTTGGCGAGATAGTTCAGGAAAGCGTCCATCCAGCGCACTGCGGACGAGTCCGGCGCGTCGCTCTCCGCCAGCGCGGTGAAGCCCGGATAACAGCCGATGCTGACGATGAACTCCGCCCATGCCAGCCAGTTATCCATCATCGGGCGGATGATGCCGTCGAAGTTGCGCCAGTCAATCCACACACCGGGCGGCCATTCAATCGGCAGGTTCGGCTCGTTGTAGAACTCGAACCACTTCACGCCCACGCGGGAATAGGCCAGCGTCAAATCGCGCATATACGGCGTGAACGCCATCGTGCCGGGGCGCTCCACATACAGGCGCACGACGGGCGTGATGCCTTTCGACAGGAACGTAGCCGCGTCGTCAATGTATTCGCCCTGCGCGTCCACCAGTTTCGCCCAGCCCATGTGCGGCAGTGACCAGCGATCACTATTAAGCGGGGTGATGAGAACTCGCTGAACGTGCAGGCCGCGTGGATTGTGCGACCAGATGTATTCGTCAAGGCGCACGGGCTAACCTCCGATGATCGGGCCGGGGGTGGGATAAATCGGCTCGGCGGGCGCTTCCGGCGTGCTGACCGCTGGCGGGGTGCTGACCGCATCCGGCGCGCCGCCCGGTGTGGGCGTCTGGGTGATGAACCCGCCGGGGGTGCGGCTAGGCGGCGGCCCGCCGATTAGCGGCCCCGGCGTGGGACTGAGCAGGTAGGCGGGGGTGGCGGTGGGCAGCAGCGGCACGCCGAACGGTTGGTTGGATTGCGTCCGCTGATTCAGCGCGGCTTTCATCTCGTCAAACGAGTCGAACACCAGCGGGTCGAACAACGCTTCTGGCAGCGCCTGCGCCACCGATACACCCCATTGTGCCGCCAGATCGCGGCGGGTGACGACGGTGACGATCATCGTCAGTTCGGGCGGGATCAACCGCGCCAACTCCAGATCGTTCGCAACGATGGGCTGAAAACGCTCGAAATAGGCGCGGGCAGCATCAAAAAACCATTCCGCACCCAATGAGGGCGAAAACAGCAAAAAATGATAGTTCGGTGGGACATCAGGAGAAGGTGTCATGACGGTCATATTACCACAAAACCCCGCTCGAACATGAACATTCGCTTTGTGTTCATAGCCAGTCCGCCCGGTTTGCGCTCTAATCAGAAGGATGTGAAGTGTGGAGAAATTGGCATGTTGAAATGTGGCATTATTGGAATGGTGGTACTGGTGGGTTTGTTGTTCGGGATGAGCGCGGCGGCGGCACAGCAACCGACGGACTGCGGCGCGGAACTGGCGGATGTGTATCTGGCGAGTTGGAAAGCGGCGAACGGCGCGGCCATTGGCGATTTGCAACCGATGGATGCCGCGCATGTGGTGACGCAGGTCTACAAAGCCTTCCGGCGCTTGGGCAGCGACGTGGGTTGCGCCGAAATCCCGCTGGAACTGACGCGCACACTGCTCACCGTGATCGAAAGCGGCTACAGCGGTGACGATGCCGCCGAGATTTACCGGATGATCTCTGACAACGTGAGTGTGCTGACCATCGCGGAAGCGCCCTGCGCGTATCTGCTGACCGACACCTTCCTGCGCCGCGTGGACTGGAACGGCGTTGAAGTCGCGCAGATCGGCCTGACCGCCGAGAAAGCCTTCGGCGTGGCGCAACAGGTCAGCGGCAGCGAGACGTGTGCGGAACAACCGGCACTGCTGCTGACACAGGCGGCGCTCAACCATGCCGACGCGCTGGCCGCCGATCCGCTGCTCATCCGGTCGGTGTATCAGGCGATTGCCGATGAGCTGGGCAGCGCGGACGCATAAGCATGACCGACCCGAAAGCCGTTGCCGATAAACTGAGCGCGATTCTCGCTCATCTTGACCACCTGAGTCAGCTTCAGGCTGAACTGCTTGGCATCAAGCGCACGATTCAACAGCACGGAGGCACGATGGACGACTCGCAAGCATACACGCATCTCATCCGGCTGATTCGCGCCGCCAGAGGCGCAGAAGCTGGCGGTTTTTACGGACTCTCCAAACTGTTGTGGGCGCTGGCCTATCGCGCCGAAATTCAAGCGGCAGGCACCGACATCCCGCGTGGCGACGCGCTGGAAACCGCGCTTGATACCATTCAGGCCGATCTGGTGGACGCGGGAACGCCGTCCGCCGTGCTGGAGGCGCTGGCGAAAGGCCGCGCAGCCCTGCGTGCCAATCAGCCCATCGCCCATACCGACATCCCCGATGTGTACGTCAGCCGCAGCACGGGCGACATTTATCTAGGCGACCCGCCGCCCCTAACGCCCATCGGCGAACACCGTTTGGGACTGCGTACCTTCAACCCGATCTGGTACTTCGACCTGCTGACTCCGGCGGAGGCTATCGCCGCGCTGGAAGCTGGCGCGGAGGCGGTGCAGGCGGCGCTGGACAGCCTGAGCGCCTATCAACTTGAGATTAGTCCGGCGGCGGGGGAATGGTGTATGCGCGAACTGCTCAATCACTGGCTGTTCGCACAGGAACTACTGGCGGCGCGGGTGGATAAACTGCTGACCGAGGACAACCCCACGCTGAAGGGGCTGGCGGTGTGGAGTATGCCCCCCGAAAGTGCCTCGGTGGGCGACATTCTGGAACGCTACCGCGACTCGCGGGAAGCGATTCTGGCGCGGTTGCGGGCGTTGCCGCCTGCCGATTGGTGGCGTAGCGGCTGGCACAGCGAGTTTGGTCAGCAAACGGTGCTGGCACAGGTGACGTATTTTGCGCGGCACGAGTTTTCGCATCTGCCGCAGGCGCAGACTATTCGGAACGGGCTGGAAGCGTAACCGTCGCTACAACTTCTGGGCGCTCATCTGGCGCAAATAGCCGCCCACGCCTAGCACTAAGGACACGCCCGGTAGCCACGCCAGCCCGTAAGCGGTGAAGCCTAGCCCGATGAAGCGGAACGGAGTCACGCCGCCCACCTCGAAGGCTGGCAGGTTATAGCCGAAGATCGCCGCGCCGAAGAACAGCACCCCCGCCGCGATGAGCAACCCGCGTCCCGGCGGCTGTGGCGGCAGGCGACCATCCAGCAGCGTCGCGCCGGTGGCACGTCCCCGATACCACAGAATCGCCCAGCACAGCGTCCCTAGCAGCGCCGTGAAAATCAGCGGTTCGTTCGCCAGCGCCCCGCGCAGGATGTGCGCCGCCAGCAGCGCCCCTAGCACCGCCAGCGCACCGAGCATCCCCAAACGCGGTAGGCGCAAATCGTCCTGCGCCACGCGGGAACGCGCCGCCCACCGCAGCAGCAGCACCAGCAGCAGCACCCCGCCCGCGCCCCACAGCAGCAACGTCGGCAGACTGACGATCGCATAGCCTTCTTCGGCTGACCACGGCGCAGCCCACACCCCCCACGCCAGCCCGACCACCACGCAACCCCACCCCAACCGCTTACGCAACCGCACCGAATCGCCCGTGAGGACGAGGAACAGGCCGAGCATTTCCGCCGCCAGCAGCGCATGAGCGCCCATCACCCGCGTCGCCAGTGTGCGCGGCAGATCGGCAAAGGCCGTATCGGGATGCAAGCAGAGCGCCCCGGTCAGGCTGATGAGGCCGGACAGCGTGAGCAGGCCGAACAGGTCACGAATGCGGTAACGGGCGATGAAGTCCAGCGCCAGCGCCGCCAGCGCCAGATAGCCCGCCGCCAGCGGCAGCCAGTCCAGCGGCGCACGGCCTAACGGGTTTTGCCACACCAGCACTTCGGAACCGAACGCCAGCAGCGCCGCCAGTAGCAGGGTCACAGACAGGGCGGGAACGCGCACAAGCACCTCCACGATATGCGTCCCCCAGTATAACGCAAATCGGGGCGGCCTAACCCTCGCCCCCCCCCCATCATGCGGAGTCCCGCGTGGGGAGGGGAGGCGTGCGGCGGGGCTTTCCCTACTCTGAATACCGTAGACCCTCTAGGGCTTAGGCATCGGCGGAATCAGCGACGAGAGTATATTTATGTCAAGCTGATCTTGATCCGCCGACGAATTTAATCCCGCTAAGGCTTGTTGCAATTCCTCCTGTCGCATTGTGAGTGTGTAGAGCATGTCAGTTTTTTCTTGGCTGAAAACCATCGGATCCTGGTTCATCTCAGCAGTTAAAGCCGCCAACTGAGCATTCACGTCCGCCAACGCTGCCACAATTTGATCCCTATCCATCATTGACCTCTACTCTGTATATCGGTAACTGTCATTGCTTCTGGTTCCCGCCGAGATTTTCTTTCGCGGGACTCGCAAAGTGCGTTTCATTGCACTTCTTAAGGGCATATTGCGAAATACAGCACTTGCATAGGTAGAATCTGAACTGCAAAAAAAGGGCAAAAACAGCCGATTTAAACCGTAAACAAACGTTTTACATATGCTTTTAAAATAAGTTACGTGGTTTAGAGAAAAAGTAATATATTCTGTAAGAGTTACCTATTCCCAAGAAATCTCACCCCCCAACCCCCTCTCCGTAGTAACAGGCGAGGGGGTGTCAGAGTCCCCACCCCTTGCCCCAACCCATACAAAAAAGAGGAAGGGAGTCTGGGTGTGAGCATTTCCCCCCTTG
>Ga0172373_10001733_pt1 | contig 34819 bp, 31 predicted proteins | sample Lak10m_2_FD_114546 | JGI IMG/M metagenome (GOLD analysis project Ga0172373, IMG submission 114546) | Freshwater microbial communities from Kabuno Bay, South-Kivu, Congo - kab_092012_10m | ecosystem: Environmental > Aquatic > Freshwater > Lake | place: Democratic Republic of the Congo...
GGTACATACGATTTCTGACCTATTTGATATGGCGGAAATTCTTGCTAAACAACCTAGACCGAAAGGAAATCGGCTTTCGATTGTCACTAATGCGGGAGGTCCTGGCGCGATCGCTACCGATGCCCTGATCAGTGGTGGTGGTGAATTGTCAGAACTAGCCCCTGAAACATTGCAACAACTCGACCAATTTTTACCGCCTCAATGGAGCCATCACAATCCCATTGATATTTTGGGTGATGCTAGTAGCGATCGCTATGCCAAGACCTTAGAAGTTGTAGCGAGTGATCCCAATAGTGATGGATTACTCGTGATCTTGACTCCCCAAGCAATGACTAATCCTACACAGACGGCGGAAAAGCTCAAGGTTTACAGTCAATTAGGTAAGCCTGTGATTACCAGTTGGATGGGTGGCGCAGAGATTGCCGCAGCAACCCAAATCCTCAATCAGGCAAATATTCCCACCTATCCCTACCCTGATACGGCTGTCAGATTGTTTAACTATATGTGGCGGTATACCTACAATTTGCGAGGGATCTATGAAACACCTTCCTTACCTGTAGATTCGGAGCAACATGCACCTGATCGACTGCTTGTCGAAAAAATCCTAGCGCCAGCTATCAGCAGCGATCGTAGTCTATTAACTGAATATGAATCCAAGAATTTGCTTGCTACTTATGGTATTTCCACCGTACCGACCGAAATTGCCACCAGTGATCTCGAAGCTGTTGAAATTGCCGATCGCTTTGGTTATCCCGTGGTTCTGAAACTTCATTCAGAAACGATTACTCACAAAACTGATGTGGGCGGTGTGCGTTTAAATCTATCTGATGCCGCAGCCGTTACTCGCGCTTTCATGGCGATCGCCTCTAAAGTGCGTGCTATTGATCCCCAAGCTTTCTTGGGGGTAACTGTGCAGCCGATGGTAAAGATGGAAGGCTACGAACTGATTTTAGGAAGTAGTCTTGATCCTCAGTTTGGGGCAGTGATGCTTTTTGGGATGGGAGGACAATTAGTAGAAATCTTTCAAGATCGCGCTTTAGGATTACCGCCATTAAATACTACCCTCGCGCGGCGGATGATGGAACAAACACGCATCTATCAAGCTTTGCAGGGGGTCAGGGGACGAAAGGCGATCGATCTTGCCAAACTTGAACAGTTATTGGTTAACTTTAGTCAGTTGATCGTTGAGCAGCCTCAAATTCGGGAAATTGATATCAACCCTCTGATGGTCTCTCCTGAAGGGATGATTGCCCTAGATGCGCGAGTAGTTCTTCATACAACTGCCGATATTGATAAGCGTCCCGTTCCTGCGATTCGTCCCTATCCCACTAAGTATGTGCAGCTATGGGAATCAAGAAAAGGAGATCGCCTTAAAATTCGCCCGATTCGTCCTGAAGATGAGCCGCTGATGGTGCAGTTTCATCAAAGTCTTTCAGAAGAGAGTGTCTATTTGCGCTATGCCCACATGGTCAAACTCAAGCAACGTATTGCCCATGAGCGACTCACTCGGATTTGCTTCATTGATTACGATCGCGAAATTGTCTTAGCTGCTGATTATAAAAATCCCCAAACATCAGAGCATGAGATTTTGGGAGTAGCAAGGCTCAGTAAGTTACATGGTACAAACGAAGCAGAATTTGCGCTGATCGTTAGCGATCGCTATCAGCATCAAGGCTTAGGTACGGAGTTATTACGCCAACTTTTAGCGGTTGGTAAGGAGGAAAACCTTGAGGCGATCGTTGGTTACATCCTCAATAGCAACGACAAAATGCAAAGCATCTGCCGTAAATTAGGATTTCAACTACATCAAGACGCTGAGGAGGGGATGTTGAAAGCTGTTTTTGTGAATTCCCACTAAATCAAAGAAATTTTTAAAACCCTTGCTTCGCAAGGGTTTTAAAAATTTCTTTGATTTAGGTTTGAGCGCAAAGCGCTTAAAAAAATAGACTTTACAAATTTGAATTAAATTTGCTAAACTAGATATCCGTCGCCTAAATTAAAATACGCCAAACTACGGCATAATTAAGAACAATACTTTGCTACCAAAATAAGCATGACTCAAATAATCGTTGGTGAAAATGAAGGGATTGAATCGGCTCTACGTCGATTTAAGAAAAAAATCCAGAAAGCTGGCTTACTAGCAGATATTCGTCGCTGTCAGTATCACGAGACCGCTGGCGAAAAACGTAAGCGTAAAGCTGAAAATGCTAAGCGTAGAGGTCGTTTTCGCCGTCGCGATAGTTAATAAAAAAATAAAAAAGAGGAACGCATTGCGCTCCTCTTTTTTATTAATAGCCAACACCTAATAATTTATTTTCGCGCCGAAATTGGCTCGGTAGCACCACATCAGTACCATTTGCCCAGACCCCTAGCCGATCGCTTTGTGCTTTTAACTCAATTTCTGCATATCCTTGGCAATCTTTTTCTTGCAGGCGATCATAATGCGCTAGTCCCAAAGAAACCATTACTTGATTAGCATTTTGCCCGCCCGCCAAGACTTCGCCGTTATAACGCCCAAATTTATCTTTTTTAAAGACTCTGACAAAAATCTCTTCATCATCAAGGATATTTTGCAGAACTTTACGAGCATGTTCTCCTTCAGCTTGAAGTAACTCAGGCGCATCAATACAGGCGAGATGGACTTTAGTTTTGATGCCGCGATCTACCAGAGTTATGTTGTCACCATCAAAAACCCTAACTGCAAAGTTTGTTGCCCATGCAGGTTGAATAGCGATCGCCAAATAAATCAAGTTGATCAGTGCGATTAAGACAAACTGCTGAAATTTATTAAAAAAATTGACAAGGGACATTTATCAGAATGATGAAGAAATTAGATTAATCATAAAGGGTTGCTTCGCATTTCTTGATGATTTTGTTGTTTCCAGCGCCTTCGGTGCTGGAAACACCCACAATGCGAATTGCTGATATGTGACTTTTAGGTAGCAGCAATCGCAAATTCACCCCGACATTTTGCGCTGCCATCGGCGATCGCTAGCTCATGGAGTGTAAATTCATCACCTAGTTTATGCACTAGTGTTTCTAGCAAATCTCGAATCTCCTCATCTGTATGGACTATAGGAGGAGTATCTGAGGCGATCGCCTCTAAGAAAATTGTAGACTTGAGGCAACTTTGCAAATCTGCGGCTGAAAGCTCGACATCCATGGTCACGCGGATAGGATCAAGTAATCGTAATGCTTCGCCTTTAAGGATTTGAGCAATATTGAGGTGGATGGCTTCGGCGCATAGGTCAATATTGGTGACAGCCAAACCCTGATACTTTGCCCCTGTGCCGCTTACATTTGCTTTAGGAATATCCCCGCTTAAAATCTGACGACTTTTGCCAGCAATCGCAATTTCGACGGTTTCGATATGCTCGACCTGCGATCGCAACCATAGTTTAATAATAGGAATTAATACAGAACTAACCACAGACATGAGTTGAACCTATTTAAGGTATGGACAGTCAAAACTAATAGCTTAGAAATAAGTTAAACCTGCCAATATTGCCTCAATAAGTATAGATGCTCATATGGATGTTCGCCATAGATGTTCAGAGCGGTAAACATAGATATCAGAGAATCACCTCACAATGATCCCGATCTCACGATTGTGCAAGCTTGCTTGCAGGGTGATCCCCATGGCTTTAAAAAACTGTATCAACGCCATCATCATAAAGTCCGTTCAACGCTCTTTCAGCTATGTGGTTCCGATGGTCTAGATGATTTGGTGCAAGATGTGTTTTTGCGAGCATGGAAAGGACTAGCCAAATTTCGGCAGTCCGCGCAGTTTTCGACATGGCTCTATCGGATTGCTTTCAATGTGGCAAGCGATCGCCGCAAAGCTCTAGCCAAAATGCGATCGCGAAATATCTCTGTCGAAGATGACCAACTGGAAAATCTTGCTGATGATGCGATCGCCCGTGAAAGTGATGAACAGCCTAGCCTAACCCAAATGCATTATCAAGACCTGATGCAACGCAGTTTAGCCAAGCTAAGCGAAGAGCATCGCGCTGTGCTAGTCCTGCATGATCTTGAGGAGTTGCCCCAAAAAGATATCGCCGAAATTTTATCTATTCCAGTTGGCACGGTGAAATCAAGATTGTTTCATGCCCGTAGTGCCATCAAAAAGTTTTTAGAAGCGCAAGGAGTCGAGTTATGAAAGATAAATATTTTCAGGGATTGCCCGAAAACTTTGGAGAAGATTCTCGCGAAAGTGCCCATGACTCCTTGGTATCTTTTCTTAAGCAAAACAAGCCCATCGCCCCACCACCCGCACCAGATTTTGAGCAGCAGCTATTTGCCGAAATCAGGAAATACCCACAGCAATCGCCGAAATCCGCTAAAGCAAATCTTCGTCGTTGGCTACCTTGGGCTTTGTTAATTCCCGCCGCGATCGCCTCAGCTCTAGCATTCAATTGGGCAACTAATCGCTCACAGTATCAAGTCGCTAATATCCCCAATATCAGTCAAGGAAAACTAATTAGTGAGGATGAGCAAGTGGAGATCGAGCAGTCATTGATCAATAGTTGGAGTGCAACCGATATCAACGTTTTACATGCTGCAAATACATCGACAACTGCATCAGACACACAACTTTTGATGGAGTTGTCTCCCCTTGAGTATGAATAAGCCTCACCCCAAACAGAGGGAGAGGGATTCAAAGCGAGATTTGTTAGTTAAATATCGAGATAACGAGAAATACTATGTTTAAGTCAAAAATCTTTCAATATGGAGCGATCGCTGTAGCCGTAATTGCTACTAGTGGTGCGATCTGGGCTAGTAACGCTAATTTAAAGTCACAATCTCTCGCGCAATCTCAAACTCAGTCACAAATAAATTCTCAGCCTAGCTCTGAAAACAAACCAGATTTAGACCCCGACGACATATTAGCCCAAGCCCCAAATCGTCCAGATCGTAATGAAAATGCGAATATGCCCTCAGGTAGGATGCTAAAGCAATTAAATTTATCGACTGAGCAGTTACAAAAACTTAAAACCATTCGCGAGCGAGAGCTTGTGCGTATTCGAGAGCTTGCACAGCAATCACGTCAGGCTAATAAAGAGTTACGAGATTTACTAGCTGGTACAGCCAACAGCGATACGATTCGTTCTAAACATGATCAAGTATTAAGTCTTCAACAAGAATTACAAAAGCAACATTTTGAGCGGATGTTAGCTATGCGTGAAGTCTTGACCCCACAGCAGCGATCACAACTCCGCGACATCTTACAAAAAAATCGCCAAGATCGGATGAAAGAAGGTATGCGCGATCGGTTCAAAAGCCGTTTGCAGAAACAGATCGATGACATGGGTGATCGTTCAGTAATGTAATGTGAGTTCGATATCTCCATTTGCGTTGCGGCGTGCAAAGCACGCTATAAATGGCGAAAAATGGTAAGAATCGCCAAGCGATTCTTACCATTTTTCGCTTTCGTCGAACTGACGTTATACCGATTCACGAAAGTGTGCCAACACTTTTGTGAATTAAAACCCAAATCCAGTGAAGGTTTTAAAAACACAAAATGGCATTGCCATTTGTGTTTTGGTATTAATGTAGCTCTCAAAGATAAGAGGCAGTACAAATCGCCGCCTCTTATCTTTGGGGTTTAAAGTAATTTGCGTTCAAGATCAAACAAGAGATTTTTTGAAAGCGTTGCTTTTCAGCACTTTCAAAAAATCTCTTGTGGTGCATTGGTCAATAGGTTAACTAAAAAGATTGTATTTAAGAATGCAATAGATTGCCTGAACACCATCTTTCCAGCCGATCTTCTTTCCTTCTTCATAGGTGCGTCCATAATAGGAAATCCCCACCTCATAAATTCGGCATCCCTTTTTGGCGACCTTTGCGGTGATTTCAGGCTCAAACCCAAAACGATTCTCCTCAATTTTGATTGATTGGACGACTTCTCTCCGAAATGCCTTATAACAAGTCTCCATATCGGTCAGATTAATGTTTGTTAGCATATTTGAAAGCATCGTCAAAAAGTGATTGCCGACCATATGCCAGTAATAGGCAACGCGGCGCGATCGCCCACTTACAAAGCGCGAGCCAAATACGATATCAGCTTTACCGTCAAGGATTGGCTGAATCATATCAGGATATTCTTGAGGATCGTACTCTAAATCAGCATCTTGGACAATCACAATATCACCTGTTACAGCCGCAAAACCTGAACGTAAAGCAGCTCCCTTGCCATAGTTCCTGTCATGGTAGATAACCTGATCGACTAGAGTATGCAATTCATTTTGTAATAACTCTCTAGTTCCATCTGTAGAATAATCATCAATAATGATAATTTCGCAGTCAGGAATTGGTGATCCTTTTACTGCATCGATAATTTTCTGAATAGTTTCAATTTCGTTATAACAGGGAATTACTACAGTCAATCGCATAGATAGCTTTACTTGGGGTTTTACTTAGCAACGACACAAAAATTATTCATCCAAAATTGAAAATATTTGTGCATAAACTTCTGAAATCCTATTTTCTTAACCAATAAATTTTGCAGCTTGGTACGAGTGTAATATCTTTTATGATCACGAATTTCTACCTCACTCACAATTCTGAGCTTATAAGCTAAAAATTCCAATACAGGCTGCGACCAGATTGATGGAACTGTCAGAATTAACTTCCCATTTGGCACTAAAACACGATATATTTCCGACAAAATTTCTTGTTCATTTTCAATATGCTCCAATACAGCCAGCATTGTTACTACATCAAAGCTAGCATCAGCAAATGGTAAGTCTTTTTCTAAGATTAGTTTTTGAGTTTTGATATTGGCGATCGCTATATGTTCATCAACTTTAAAATCTATACCTATCCCCTGATTAATGTGCGGAGCTATAGTCCTCAGCAAAGCAGCTGATCGCCCACACCCCACATCTAAAACATTGGAAGCCTTCTGAATGTATGGAGTCACTCGTCGCATTCGCATCCATCTCAAAATAGGCTCTAGGATTGGCTCACCCATCAGTTTAAGCTTTAGCGCAAAGTGTCGAACAATCAAGAAGTATCTGGATCATAATCTAAATCAGACGGAATGAATATTTTACTAATTGTTATTTCATTTATCTTAACTCTAGTCAATGCTTATATCTGGAAGCGTAAACCCCATAGCTATAAAACAGGTAGATTGAGGGTTGCTTTTATCAAAACAGCAATCATCTATGGGCTGATTATCACAGCGTTAACAGAAGTTTTAAGTATTTGGCGATCACTAAACTTTGTTAGTGTCACTATTTTTTGGAGCTTATTCTTATTGCTTAACTTGTTAACTTTAAGAAGTAAGATTTCTCGACAAATTTGTTTTCATTTTATACACAAGAAACTATCTATATCTACAAGTTTTAAACATCCAGAATTTAGAGCAATAGCTACTATCTTAATTATATGTCTAATTACTGCCATTATCTCGTCTTCAAATAACTGGGATGTAATGACATATCATTTGCCAAGGGTAATGCATTGGGTTCAAAACCAAGCAGTATTTCATTATCCTACTAGTAACACTCGTCAGATTTCTTTCCCCACTGGTGCAGGTTATATTGTTACACATTTTTATATTCTAACTGGTAACGATCTCTTTGTTAATTGCTTACAATGGTTAGCTTTTTTAGGAAATATATTAGTAATTTCTTTGCTTACTAATATTTTAGTTGGAGCTAGCTCTGAATGGATTGGCGCACTAGTTTGTGCAAGTGTACCTATGGCAATTATGCAGTCTACTACTACTCAAAATGACTTAGTGGTAACTTTTTGGCTGGTATGCTTCACATATTTTATCTTTAGGACTGATCAATACACCAAGTCAGATATATTTTGGTTATCTGCTTCAATTGGACTAGGGATTTCCACAAAACCCACTGCAGTTATCTTTTGTTTACCATTAGTTATAGTTTTACTAATTAGGATTGTTAGATATCAATTTAAAGTTAGCTTGAAGGACGTTTATATATTAAATCTAATTCATATTTTATGCCTAACTTTAATTAAAATTTTACCGCTACTATTCGTTAGCTTATTACTTTCTGCTCCCAACTATCGGCGTAACCTTAAAACATTTGGTAGTTTCTTAGGGAACGACGGAAATAATACAAGAAATAGCTTGCTAGGGCTATTTCAGATGACTTCCAATATCTTAAAAAATCTAGCTATTAATTTTGTGGTTCCTGAGTTTTGGACAATAGTTAGATATATCCATAAATTTGTTCTTCATATTGACCTTAACGATCCTAAGCTAAATTTTTCTGACATCAATAAATATGCCAACTTTACAGGATCGTTAAGGTTTTTATCCCCTAATGAAGACTTTGTTGGTAGCCCTATCCACTTAACTCTATTTCTAATAGTAGTTTGTGTACTATTAGCTAACTTTTTGAAACACATTAAAACTAATCATACCTCACAGACTGTTGCTAATAATGATTCAAATATTTTAATTGAGCAGGGATATTCAAAATCAAATCATTTATTGATATTAAGCCTAACAATTATATTGGGATTTTTAACCCATAGTTTTTTGCTTAAATGGCAACCTTGGGGGAATCGATTAATTCTACCTTTAGCAGTTCTTACTTCTGTCCCGATCACCTATTTAATCACCCATATTTTTAGTGCCAAGGCTAGAAAAATAATTCTGATATTTCTAACTACTACTTCAATTATTTACTCATTAACTACAATGAGGCATCCCTTAATCGCGTTGCCAATCTTAACTGCTGAACATGCAAAGGAGCAGTCTGCATCAATTTTGTTTTTACAACGAAGGGACATGTACTTTAGTAGTGCTCACAAAGAATTAAAAATTCCTTATCAATCAGCCTCAGATTTAGTCAACCAATCTCTATGTAAGTATGTGGGTTTAGCCCTTGGTTACGACGATGTTGAATACCCATTTTGGGCATTATTAAATCGGGATATTAAAGTCAAAAATGTCAATGTCCAAAATTCATCTATTCAAGCGCAGGAAGAGTTCGCTGAAGTAAAGCTATGCGCCATAATTTCCACTACTCAAGATTTTTTGCCAAGTCAGTTATCGAGCAATCCGATGAGCTGGCAAATCATTAATATTTCACAAAGCCCGTTTCTGACGGTTTACACAAAGGCTAGTTAGCTAAGCTTAATCTTCAACAGCATCGATTGTGCTCACTGCACCACAGATTTTGGTGCTGGTTGTTTACTTCCGCTTAGTGGTGCTGCCGCACGAAGCTATAGGTAGCTTTCTACCTATAGCAATGCTTATTTTGGATGTCAGTGTAAATACCTAACGCGAAGAAATTGTTAAATCCCTCCGCCAAACCTAGAACTGCTCTTAATATGATCTCTAATTCTTACTAATACTTCTGTTGAATTTTATCAAAATTCACGAAGAAAGCCTGAACCTAATAAACTTGCATGACTGACTCTTTATCTTCTTACAAACCAGAAACCCAATCATTGCCAATGGCTGAAAAATCTACTCATAGTAAGCCTGATGTCACAAACCGATTGATAGAGCCAGTTGTTTTAATTCGTCGCATCGCCTTTGGGATAGCGATCGCCACTTGGATGGTGATGGCGATCGGCAGTGCTACCCGTGTGATGAATGCAGGCTTGGCTTGTCCTGACTGGCCACTATGCTATGGATCGGTATTACCTGCTGAGCAGATGAATCTCCAAGTATTTTTAGAATGGTTCCATCGTCTCGTTGCTTCCTCTGTGGGTTTTGCCACAATTGTTTTATTTGTAGCAAGCTGGTATTTCCGTAAATCTTTGCCAACATGGTTGCCTTGGGCGACTTCAGGATCATTATCTCTAGTAGTTTTTCAGGGAGTTTTGGGTGGGCTGACGGTAACCCAATTACTGCGATTTGATATTGTCACTGCCCATTTAGGCACTGGACTATTATTTTTCTCTAGCTTGCTAGCGATCGCTACAGCTTTAACTAATCAAGCCAGTTTTTTTGACATGGCAAGACCATCAACAAAGCTGGCTTGGCTTGGCTTAGCGGCAGCAGTTTTAGTTTATTTCCAAAGTATTCTCGGTGCATTAGTCGCTTCTCAATGGGCATTACACCAATGCTTCGCCACACAGGATATGTGTATTGTTTTGAATGCACACTTGCTCGGCGTGATCCCCACTACCCTTGCTAGTGTCGTTTTAGTAGTGACGGTCTGGCTATCAAAAGCGATGGCCTCTGTATTAAAACTTGTGGCAACGATCGCGGGTTTATTGGTAATTGCTCAAGTAGCGATCGGCTATGCAACTTATAAACTGCATCTACAGGTCGAACCTCTCACCATTGCTCACCAAGCTACAGGTTCAGCATTGCTCGGAACCCTCGTTTGCTTTGCTGTGTTAGCATTTAGAGCCACTAGACAAGAACAATCTATAACTCAAGAACAGAATCAAGTACAACCTGCGATTCGCTAACTGTAATAACTGCGAAATATTTTAGGAGTTAAGCGTGATGCAAGAAACAGCGGTCCCAGAAAGCGTATTTGTTGAAACTAATCAGACAACGCAAGCAACTCGCAACTGGCGCGATGTGATTCAGGATTATACGGAATTAACTAAGCCACGCATTATTGTGCTGCTATTAATCACTACCGCAGGAGCCATGTGGATAGCTTCTGAAGGACAGGTAGATGGATTTTTGATGTTCATTACGGTTTTAGGAGGGGCGATCGCCGCCGCATCGGCGAATACAATTAACTGTTTATATGATCGCGATATCGATGCGAAAATGGAACGCACCAGTTGGCGACCACTTCCATCGGGTCGAGTTCAGCCTCTTCATGCCCTAATCTTTGCGATCGCCTTAGCGATAATTTCCTTCACGCTGTTGGCTGTTTATGCCAATCTCCTTGCCGCCTGCCTAGCCATGTCGGGAATTGCTACCTATGTCGGGGTTTATACGATTTGGCTGAAGCGTTCTAGCACTCAAAATATTGTTATTGGTGGTGCAGCAGGAGCGATACCGCCTTTAGTTGGTTGGGCGGCTGTCACTGGAGAATTAAGCTGGGCAGCATGGGTTTTATTCGCAATTATTTTTGTGTGGACTCCCCCGCACTTTTGGGCTTTGGCACTAATGATTCGTGATGAATACGCCAAAGTGGGTGTGCCCATGTTACCTGTCGTCAAGGGTGCAGAGGTAACGGCGCATCAGATCTTGCTCTATACCCTATTAATAATTCCTGTATCGTTATTACTGGTTTATCCTTGCAATGTTATGGGACTAGTCTATGCCCTGTCAGCCGTTGGACTAGGCGGTGCATTTATTTACAAGGCGACTCAGTTACTCAAGGAACCGAGCGATCGCACTATTGCTCGTTCTGTTTTCAAATATTCGATTCTCTATTTGGGATTACTTTGTGTGGCGATGGGGGTCGATAGTTTGCCAATTGCTCACATCTCTGGAGATCAAGCGATCGCTTTATTACAAACTACAGTCGCAACGATCAGCCCATAGGATTCAATAGACCAAGTAATCCCAAAACATGAAACGGCGTAGCCGCTTTGTGTTTTTAAACCCCTTACTGAACTTGTTTTTTAATTCAACGTCAGTTCGGCAAATGGCGATATCGAACTCACGTTAATTTAATAAATTTGCGGTGAAGTTTTTAATTTTCGGCAGCAAATTCAGGATGAGTTGCAACTTAGTCCCAATTTACAAGGTTATCTACAACAGATTTTAGATGAATTCTACCTAGATGCTTGTGAAGCTGCTTTTATTACAACATGTTTACCTTTAAATACATTTCCAAAAGCCCCTCTTGCGACCATAGAACAAGTTTTAGACAAGTGTTGGTTTGGTTGAGTGTGGTGCTTTTGCGCAGACTATTTTTTGTGAGAAGAAGCGATCTCTAATCTTGAACTGGATTCTGTTAGAATGTGATCGCATTGATTAAGCTAACGTAAATACTCAGAAATAATCATTCAGGAGTAACTTTGTATGGGTGAAGCCGACTTACTAGATAAGATTCGTCAGCAGTTTGACAGTACCCCATATCCTAGAACTCCTCTTGAAAAATCACCTAAAGATGATCCCAATGATTTATATATTCATAATTTAGTAACTGCCTTCTATTTGAGAAATCAAAAGGTTATTGATACTAAAGGGAAAGTTATTTTAGATGCGGGATGTGGTTCGGGGTATAAATCTTTGATTTTGGCAGAAGCAAACAAAGGCGCAAAAGTAGTTGGCGTAGATATATCTGTAGAGTCGATTAAGTTAGCAGAACAACGATTAAAATATCACGGTTTCGATAATGCAGAGTTCATTGTCGCTTCAATTGAAGAATTGCCTTCCTTAGGTTATCAATTTGATTACATAAATTGTGATGAAATGTTATATCTTTTTCCTGACCCTGCGATCGCACTTAAGGCGATGCAATCAGTATTAAAACCTGAAGGCATAATTCGTAGCAATTTACATAGTTCCATTCAAAGAACCAACTTTTTCCGCGCACAAGAACTATTCAGAATGATGGGCTTGATGGATGATAACCCAGAAGATCTGGAAGTTGAAATTGTTGTTGAGACAATGAGAGCATTAAAAGATAATGTGCTACTCAAAGAGCAAACTTGGGACACTACAAAAGAAAATAAGGAATACATCTTGATGAATCACTTATTCCAAGGTGATAAGGGTTATACGATCGCTGAGTTATTTGCGGCTTTACGATTTGCAGATCTAGAGTTTATTAGTATGGTCAACTGGCGTGAATGGGATTTTAGGGACTTATTTAAAGAGGCAGATAATTTACCCGTCTTTTTGGAAATGAGCATGTCAGAGCTATCGATTGAAGATCGTCTACAAATGTATGAACTAATCCATCCAATTCATCGCTTATTAGATTTTTGGTGTGGTCATCCCCAACAAAATCAAACCTTTGTGCCTTTTCACGAATGGCGTGATGACAATTGGCAAACCGCTAGAGTATCTCTGCATCCTCAACTAAATACTTCTAAGTTTAGAGAAGAGCTCATCACCAATGCGAGAGGTTGCGGGACTACTACTCTTCATAAATATCTATCAACAAATAAGCAAGTCGTAACGCTTGATAGCTCAATGGCTACTTGTCTATTACCCTTGTTGGATCAGCCACAGACCATATTCTCTTTAGTTGAACGTTGGCAACAATTTAGACCTGTAGATCCTGTAACTTTGGAGCCGATAGATCAGCAGACAGCTTTTCAGTTAGTACAAAATACAGTAACCTCTCTAGAGAGTCTGGATTACCTCATGCTTGAACTTCAAAGTTGATAGTATTTATCTTCAATCATCTTAAATTTTTGGTAGTGATCTAGATGATGGGATGGACGGTACTTTGTACTGCTTATCTCACCCCTAAAATCCTGCCATCTAGATCACTACCAAATTTTTTATAAAGGATTTAGTTATGGAATTAGCCTCTGTTTCTAGCGATCGCTATCTTGAATATATTTTCAGCCACTATCCTGATCTTGATGCCAACATTTTGTCATCGGTCGAAGCGATATTTGAAGGCACTAACTGGAGCAATCCTGAGACTTCGATAGATTGGAACAATTTAGCTGTTATCGATTTAGTTGAGGCTGAGCAGTCTGAGGATTTAGAAGCAAGAACAAGGCTAATCCACATCGCCATGGGCAAACTAGAAAAAGGATTTAGTCTAGACCAAAGCCCCCATTGTGCTGCTCACTATGTACTTATTCAAAGTATGTTAGGGGAAACTGACAAGGCAATTCAGTTAGCTTTAAATACATCTGTCAATATATTTCAGCCAATTTATACGAATTCTTCAAAAATTATTGAGGTAGGATTAGTTTACCTTCCTCCTTCGACAAGAGATTCGTTTGAGTTAATTATCAATGCTGAAAATGGATATGATCAAGCCTTAATGCTGCTATCTGAAGCTTCACAGCGATCGCAATTTGTGTTTTATAACTCCCTAGGAATTCGCTTTTTGAGATTAGCTAATCAGCTTTTTACAAATAGCCCCATTACTTGCTTAATGCTAGGCGTTGCTGAGCTGATGGGTGGTCAGGTTGAAGGAATTATCCATTTACATCATGCGAGAAAACAGACTCCAGATTATGCGCCCCTTTTACAAGCACTTTCCCTTGGCTATCGTGGTATTGGTGATTTAAATACATCTAAGTATTGGCTAGACACAGCCTATGACATTTGCTTAGCGCAAAATAGTGACGCACCAGAATGGCAATGGACTAAACTCCCGGTGGATGGTGGGATCACCTATGCTGCTTTTGATGAAGATATTGTCTTAGCAGTAGAGCCAAACTTTCGCAGTATTGTCACTTGTGTTTTAGTTGCACAAGGAGACTGGTTTGAGCGAGAAATAGAGTTTTGGCGCGATCGCATTCAAGCAGGAATGACAATAATTGATGTCGGGGCAAATGCTGGTGTGTACACATTTAGTGCAGCGAAGAGGGTTGGGGCAGAGGGCTTAGTCTTAGCGATCGAACCATTCTCTCAATGTGTTGCTTACCTTAATGAAACTTGTCGAGTCAATCAACTAGATTGGGTAAAGGTTTGTGCAGGAGCCGCAAGCGATCGCCTTGGCACTGCAAAGTTATCAATTAGTTCTGCAAGTGAGCTTAATGAACTGATTTCGGAAGAGGAAGGGCAAACTAGAGAGGTAAGTAGCTTTGAAGAAGTCGAATGCTTCACTTTGGATAGTTTAATTGATAAGTATGATGTGAATCGAGTTGATTTTCTCAAAATCGATGCAGAGGGGCATGAACTACAAGTCTTGAAAGGAAGCGATCGCCTTCTTACTGAATTCTCGCCAATCATCCTTTATGAAAACATTGCGGGACATCAAGGCAGTAATTTACCTGTAGCAGATTACTTGCGAAGTATCGGATATAGACTCTTTCGATATCAGCCATACTTACAAAATCTGCTTCCTGTTGATGTAAATTCTGATTTTCAGGATAGTCTAAACGTAATCGCTTTACCTCAGAACATACTTACTCAATAATAGTATTAGGGCTTTACAATGAATCGCGAAAACCTGATTTTAAACAATTTATAAAAGCAAAGAGATTTTTGTATGTCAGTATTTCTTCCAATTTTAAAGAAAAATGGTTTTTTGGATCTCATTCATATGACCGTTTGTAACGTGGGGTCACGCAAAATAGGTAATTATGACGACTATGCTAGCCAAGGATGGGGATTATTTTCTCCTAACCTAACTATTTATGGGTTTGATGCTGATGAAGAGGCTTGTGAAGTTGCCAATGCTGATCTAGAAGCGCGACAAATTGACTGGAAAGAGGTACATATTCCTCTAGCTCTGGGTAAGGCTGAAGAAGAAAGAACGCTTTATGTCACTAAAGCACCAATGTGTAGCTCTCTTTATCAACCCAATGAACCTTATTTAAGCCGTTTTGCGGGTTTACCAGAATTAGTTAATTTAGACTTTAGTTGTCAAGTCGAGACAAATACTTTAGACGATTTCTGCGAATTGGAAGAAATTAACGAGATCAGCTTTCTCCAGATTGATGTTCAAGGAGCTGATCTAGATGTTCTAGAAGGAGCAAGTAAAATTTTAGATAGCATTTCAGCTATACAAATTGAAGTCGAATTCTCTCACTTGTACGTTGATCAACCTTTATTTGCCGATGTTGATATATTTTTGCGAAAACAAGGTTTCACGCTATTTGATATCTCAACTTCTTACCGAGTGAGATCTAGTTCACCAATTCGCTCCAATGTCCGTGCAGGACAATTACTATGGGGAGATGCTTTTTATTTTCGAGATCCAATTCAATCAAAAAGCCAGAATCCTGAGCAAATATTGAAACTTGCTTGTATAGCTGATGTGCTGAATTTTCCCGACTATGCTTTAGAATTGCTAGAATACCTGACCCTGAATTATGGCAAAGATCCTAAATATAACTTATCCAAAATTATTATCGAAGGTTTATCTCAATCTCCCGAACTGGTTAATCAAGGATTAAGCTCTTTGCCCATTGTATTAAGAATCCAAGAATTCCTTGCGGAACTAGATAAGCCTTCTTCTTTGGCAAGTCAATTACCTATCCCAAATGACAATTTCCCTCCGCTATCTGTTTTTCATTCTGAAGAGTATTTGCGGCATAATCATAGAAGATTGGAACATCTAGTTAGCTTGAACTTAAATATAAGCAGTTCCTATGTCCTTGAAGTTGGGGCTGGAATCGGTGATCACTCAGAGTTTTTTATAGACCGTGATTGCTCAATAGTCATAACAGAAGGAAGACCTGAAAATGTTGAATTGCTGAGATCTCGTTATCCTAAACTTGATGTTAGGTATCTAGACATGGAGAACCCATATCTAGATGCAAATGAATTATTTGATATCGTCTACTGCTATGGACTTTTATATCATCTTAATAAGCCTTTAGAAGCTATTGAATTTATGTCAAAGCATACCAAGAATTTGCTTTTACTAGAGACTTGTGTTTCTTTTGGTGACGAGGAAGCTATAAATTTTGTGAAAGAGGATGCAAACTATCCATCTCAAGCAACGTCAGGATATGGTTGCCGTCCTACAAGATCTTGGATTTATAACCAACTGAAGCAACATTTTGAGTTTGTATATATGCCAATTACTCAACCGAATCATGAACAATTTCCTCTCGATTGGAACTCAGAAACTGAACCTAAAGCAAGATTTGCTAGATCAGTCTTTATAGCTTCTAGACATAAGATTGAGAATTCTCTTTTAATTGAAGGTATCCCTATGGAACAGACAAGACATTAAAAAATTAAGTAGGCGTTGCAAGTCCAGAAGTCACGCCTGCTTAATAAACCGTACAAGTGTTATACCAATGTACAGAAGTGTGGCTACACTTCTGTGCATTAAAAACCAAACCCTGTAAGGGCTTTGAAAGCACAAAATGGCTACGCCATTTTGCGCTTTGGTATTAATCATGATTGCTGCAGGCGGACTTGCCACATCTGCTTGTACGCTTTTTCCATATCTCTGGTGAATTGTTTAGCATTCCAAAGGGGTGAATTTTTACGAGATTCTTTGAGCTTCCAAAATACTTGCTTACGTAAATTTTCATCAGTACCTAGGCGAATTCCCCAGTCTATATACTCTTGATCATTCCAAGCTATTCCTTCAGTAACACCAGCATTCATCATCATCGTGTAGCTGTTGCGCGCGGCAAACTGTTGGCCCACCTTAGTTACCATCGGAATACACATCCATAGAGTTTCCATAGTTGTCGTAGCACCATTATAGGGATAGGTATCTAAAACCACATCCGCAATATCTAAATTAGCTCGATGTTCTGCTTCTGTTTCTGCCATAGGCAAAAATCTGAGGCGATCGCTACTTACACCAACTTGTTCGGCAATTTGCCTAAAAAAGACCTGAATCTCTTCTTGATCGGCATCTCCCTTGATCAAGAAATAACTGTTGGGGACAGCTTTGAGGATTTGCATCTGGAGGCGCACTGTATCAGGGTATCTCTTACATCCTCCCTGCGAACTAAAATAAATAACTGCATCAGCAGGAATATTTAAGCGATCGCGTTGCACAGTTGGGAATAATACTTCAAAGCCATCAACAGCAATATAGGTATTTGGCAACCGCCAAATCTTCTCTGCATAATACTCTTGAGCATTGTCTGGTAAAACGTAGGGATCAGCAATAAAATAATCAATAGCAGGTAATCCTGAAGCATCTAATCCTAGCCAAGTCACTTGAATAGGTGCAGGCTTCATTGACATAACTTCACAACAAACATCTGCCGTAATACTATCGAGATCAACCAAAATATCTATTTGATCTTGCCGAATGGTTTCTGCTATCTCCGATGCATCATATCCAAGACGGTGGAATTGATCACTATAACCTGCGATCCAAGTTTTAACAGAATCAGAAGAATTTGGTTTATCTAAAAAAGAATAAGTGTAAATCTGAAATTGATCATGATCATGGTGCTTAAAAATCCACCTGCATAACCATCCTACAGAGTGCTTCCCAAAGCAGTGAGAAATATAGCCAATTCTTAGAGGTCTATTCTCTTGGTGAATGTTTACAGGTGATTGAGAATAACCCAAATTATCATGGCATATTTTGACGAGTTGATTTTGGAGAATTCGATTTATTTGGGGAGAGTCTGCAATGTAAGACAAATGGAATCCAGCGCTAAATAAGCGATTTGCTTCTTTGTGGCTTAGATTTTGAGGATTTTCGGCTATTAGAGACTTAATTAATGCAGATTGTTGATCTGCTACTTTTAGGATATCTTCCCATTGCGTGCCGCCTTGTAGAAGGACATGGAGTAATAAATAGTTAGCAAAAATTTTATCGGGTAAGTCTATAGCTGTCTGAGCATAGGATTTTGCAGCATTCATAGCTTCTTTAAATCGAAACGCTGCTCGATAAAATCGGGCTAAATCTCTTAATAGATCTAAATTTGAAGTTAAACTGATATCTTGAGGTGCAAGATTTTGTAAGGCTTCCAAAATAAGTATGGAATGATCATAGCGATTAAATTTATGTCCAAATTCAGTCGCAATGTTACGCAAAAATACAAACAATTCATCAAGGGAAGTATCTTGATCAATGCTTAACAACCAGCTAGCTTGAGCGGTTGCTGATTGTCCTTGAAACAACTGACATAATCCTAAATACTGATAGACAGAGCGAAGAGAGACGATATCGTCTGTAATATCTATCAGGTTTTGGAAAGCAACTTCAGCCTCCACATACTTGAACTGCCAAAAAAGCTCATAAGCCTCATCCATTGTAAATCTCCCACATCTGTGTATATGCTTTTTCCATTTCCTTTGCAAATTGTCTGCCATTCCAGAGTGGAGAAGTTTGGCGCGATCGCCTTAATTTCCATGCCACCTCTTGCCTGAGTAGTGGCTCTTTGCCAAATCGAACTCCCCACTCCACATACTCATCTGCATTCCAAGCAATTCCTTCGGTGATTCCTGCATTCATCATCATGGTATAGCCATTCCGAGACACAAATTGCTCGCCTACTTTAGTTACTATGGGAATACCCATCCATAGGACTTCCATCGTCGTGGTTGCGCCATTGTAGGGATAAGTATCTAACACGATATCAGCGATCGCTAAGTTAGCTCTATGTTCAGATTCAGTTTGTGTAAGGGGTAAAAATCTTAACCTGTCAACCTCTACACCTTCAGCTTCAGCATGATCATAAAACAACTTTTGGATGTTGTTTTGATCTGCTAAACCCTTAATTAAAAAATAGCTGTTGGGGACTTGCTTAATGATCTTCATTTGCGATCGCACAGTTTCAGGATGTCGTTTCCTGCTTTGCTGGGAACTAAAATAAATAATTGCATCATCAGGAATTCCCAATTCACTGCGCCCCAAAGTTGACAAGTAAGACTCAAATCCATCTACCCCTATATAGGTACTAGGAAGCCGCCAAATCTTCTCTGAATAATATTCTTGGGCGTTTTCTGGCAGTACATAAGGATCAGCAATGTAATAGTCTATTGCTGGTAAACCTGAAGCATCCCACCCTAACCAAGTAACTTGAATTGGAGCTGGCTTTAGAGATAGTAAGCTACAGGTATTGGAAGCAGTCAGGCTATCTAGATCAATTAATATATCAATCTCATCCTTGTAAATTTCTTCAGCTACGGCTGTATGGTCACCCCAATAATCTATATCACCCCGAAAAGACTTATGCATTTGGGTGGCATACCACTGTTGTAAAAAATCATTTTTTTGAAACCAAGGGAAATAACCATAAAGCTCAAAAGAATTGCGATCATGATGTTGAATCAAGGATCTAGCTAACCAACCTACAGAATGTTGGCGTAAGCAGTTAGAGATATATCCAATCTTGAGCTTTTGATGGTTATGCTTGGATTTGGAATGAGGCTGAAACTTTTCAACTAGGTCAGGCTTAGAATAGCAAATATTTTCTTGAAATAAATTGAGAGCTTGGTTTTGCTTTAAATGTGTAATTTGAGGAATATCACTTAGATAAGCAGAAAAGAAATAAGCACAACACAAAAAAGACTGGGTAAGACTGGGTAGATCTTTAGGGCCTTCTGCAACTAGTCTGTCCAAGACTAGCTGGTACTCAGCATAAATCGATTCTATTTCTTGCCATTTCCCTCCTGCTTGCATAATTGCCCCTAAGAGGAGTTGGTGTGACACCACTTGATCTGATAAATCCTCTGATTGGGGTAGGTCACGGGCTAGTTGAATTGCTTCTTGGTGATAACCATTTCTCGAAAGCATCTGGGATAAGCATCCTTTGGCTGATAAGCTTTCGGGGGCAATCACTAAACAGAGATGATTAATAATTTGCTGCGCTCTTTCAAAATTTGATCGCTCTGCAACATAAAGTAAGGTTTCTATACAGATTTGTTTATCTTTTATGTATGGTAATAATCTAGAAGTAAATTCAATACTTTCATCGAAAGGGATCTCAGAGGTAAGCACATTTTGTGATAGCTGTAAAATATGATTGTCATTGATCTCCAGCTTAGGTTCAGCATCTAATAATTCCCAAAAATCTAATTCAGCTAGAGTCTCGCTATTCAACATTTTTAGATGCAAAGAGAGATAAACAATCTGAACTAAATTATTAAAGTCAAGGGGGCATACTTGACGTAAGTGATGGCGAATTATCCAAGCTGAAAAGTGGTTGTTCTGCTTTTCTTGATAGTTAGCTTCATCTTCAAGGATTTTGCCAAGATTCTGATCGTATGACTCGTTAGGGATAGCATTTTCTTGTCCAAGTAACCATACCATTTGAGCTTCTTCTTCTTGCTCAGATAATAATAGGGCTAACCCTAAATAGTGGTAATTTTCGGCAATGCTTTCATCTGTCTCTATGGCAGTCTCGTAAACCTCTATGGCTCTTTTAAGGTTGTTTCTCAATTCCAAAGACTGCCAACTACTTAACATAATTATCTAAAGATCTAAATTATTTGATTATACGGAAGATATGCATCTGCTTTTGACTAATTTGACTAGAAACAGCAGATAAAAAATCACTGCTCAAAGGCAATTAATAAAAATCCCTCGCTCTTTATTTCAATTAGAAATTTAAGAGTGAGGGATTTTTATTAATAATGTCTTTACAATTTAAAGACTATTGGATACCAACAAATCCAAGCAGAGTAGTACCAACAGTTGTGTTGCAGGTAGGAGCAGCCGTAACTGAATAAGTTACATATAGGTTAGTACCAGAACCAGAGTCGGTTGTGTTACCACCGTTAACAGGAGGTAGTGCAGCTTCGCAGAGAGCCGCAAGTGTGGTAGCTTCATTAGAACCAGCAGGAGTAGCAATGTTAACGCCACCTGCGTAGCCCTTGACAGTTGCAGCAGGACCACCAGTAATGGTGTCAGAAACAGTTCCAGCACCAGCAGCAGTGACGGTTGCAAGAGGAATACCGAAGACGTTAACACTTTGGCTTACGCCAGAAGCAGTTTTACCACCGTTACGAGCAACGCCATAGCCATAGTTTTCAGTGGTTTGGGCAATGCCAACAGCAAGAGTTACTAAGTTAGGAGCGAATTGTTGCTTTTCTAGGTAGTAAGCTTGTTGAGCGCGGTTCATGGAACCAACGTAGGTCTTAGCTTCAGACTGACGAGCTTTTGCAGCTTGGTTAAGGAAAGAAGGAAGTGCGATCGCAGCGAGAATACCGATGATGATGATAACAACGAGAAGTTCGATCAGGGTGAAGCCCTTTTCGCCATTCTTCTTGTTGAGCATGTGTTGGATGAGCTTTGTCTTGAATTCAGATTTCATAATTCTTTAATCCCGTGTATGTCAAGAAAGTTAACTTGTTGGGTTGTTGTGAAAATAACTTACCCACAAAAAAACAGGATGATATCACTCTGGCTAAAAATATTTTTGAGAGCTTATATCTTTTACTATCAACTCACTATTCCTGCAAGGAAAACCCCGTAGGACAAACCATTGTCTGAGCTATGGAATTCAGCGCCCCAGGAGGGATAGGACTAATATTTGGTGTATTCCCAAGGCAAAAGATAGTGTCAATCCGCACTATTCCCGGAATACCTACCACACCAACAAGTGACCTGAGATAAGGAGAGTTAGGTACAGCCACATTTGTAATTAGCTGTTTGGGTTGCTGTGGCGTGAAGTTTCCGTCCACACTACCCGCCAAAGCACTGTAAGTATAGGAAGAAGAAGCAGTATCTACCCCTAGCCCCAAGTCACCAATATTGCTGGTAAATGTTTTTTTCTCTAGGTAGTATGATTGCTGTAAGCGGCTCATAGTAGCAACATATGCCTTAGCCTCGGCAAATCTAGCCTTGTCAGCCTGACTCAAAAATGAGGGTAGCGCGATCGCCGCCAGCAAACCAATAATGATGATTACCACCAATAACTCAATCAGTGTAAATCCTTGGTTGTCCTCGTTATGGCTTTGGACGAAACGGCGATCGCGTAACCATAAACTAAAAATATATGCCAATTCTAAATTCTTAAAGTTCACTTTCCCTTACCTACAGATAACTTGTACCCCTGCCCTATAGATTAAGTTACCCATTTTTTCAGGCATTTAAACTGCTTGAAAACATTAAAAATCAATAATTCTAGTCTTTGCGCCATTTGCGCCGCGCGAAGCGCGGCGCAAATGGCGATATCGAATTCACGTTAATTTAATAGTAGAACTTTCTTTAACCTAAGATATTGCTAATTCGTGAATCAATATCGATTACATCTCGATCATTACAAAACACATTAGCCTTGAGACGGCGATCGCTACATAATCCAATCACTAAAACATTAATATGCTCAATATATGCAGCATTCAGCGCCGCCTTGCCCTCCTCATATACAAGCGGAATACCAGGTTGAATGATGGCAAGATTTTGAAAAAATTGGTTAGTACTAGCAAAACAGCGATCTATATATTGGCTAAGCAAATCGAAATCTACCGCAGTTTTGCCTTGAATATCGCCAAGGGTATAGGCAATCATGTCAATTGGGGTGCGATCGCTGATAAATGGGGTTTCTGAATTTTTCCAAACCTGCTCGGCAGCATCTAAAACATGATTCTGGACAAATAGCCTTGTCTTAAAGTCCATTGGTTCCGCAGGGTCTAAACCAAGTTGGGCAAAAACTTGGCTGGTCGTGGTGCGAACAAAGGGGATATTTAGCTGTGAAGAGATTGCGATCGCTAATGTTGTTTTGCCAGTCCGATGTGCGCCACAAAGTCCCAAATTGCCATTGAGTCTAAACATCGTCTGGATCGATACCCAAAGCTCGTAACCGTTCCGCAAGACGATTAGCCCGTAGGCTTTCCTGCTCAGCGCGTAGACTTTCCTGCTTGGCACGTAGACTTTCCTGCTCAGCGCGTTGCTGTTGTGCTTCAGCGCGTCTACGCTCTTGGGCGGTGCGTTGCTGTTCTTGCCAAACTTGGATTTCTGATTGCTGTAAACGTTGACTTAGTTCTACGGGTGACAAAAATCTCTGACCGTCGGGACGCGAGATAATTAAATCCTGCCCTACTGCCCAATCAAATCTGATCCCTAACAATGGACTAACCCAATTGAGCATTGATGGAATTTGGATGAGGCGATCGCCAATTCGCTGCCAGCCTTCTAAGATCAAATCATCGGGATCGTAAATGTAATATTCCTGAACCCCATAGGTTTGATAAAAGTCAAACTTATCTTCGAGGGAATCTTGACCACGCCGATCTTTATTACTGGGTGACAGGATCTCAAAAACAACCTGTGGGGCAATATTATCCTCTAGCCATTGTTTATAAGAGCCTCTGCGACCCTTGGGACGACCTAGCGCCACCATCACATCAGGTGCAACTCGTTTTTGAGTGCGGCGCACTGGATACCAAAGCAAATCTCCCGCCACAAATACATTGGGGTCATAAGCGTACATGATCTCTAGATTTTCTTTGATGATTACAATCCAGCGATATTGTTCGGTATTGTCAGCCATAGGATTACCGTCACTGTCAGGATAATCGATCTCTGGGGTGATCGCTTCTTCAGATATGAGAGGTTGCAGAGTCATGGATTTGCCCTCACCAAAGCCTGTGCATGATTTGTCCATTAAAACATAATCTTCCAAGCGCAGAAAGGCGGTGCTTCTCGCCGACTTTCTACGCTTTGAATCAATGAAGGCGGCGCGAAGCACCGCCTTCATTGATTTTGATTTTTCCTATGAACTGGTAAAAGCATAATTGCTAATATCATGCCGATTTGATTCACATAATATTCTTGAGAATCAATGAAAACTTGTTTATCCTTTAAGAGCAGAAATTTCCAGACGGTTCCCGTAGAGACAACACCATAGATCTCCTCATAATCCTGACTTTCTTGCTGGTTAAAGATTTGTGCGGCAACCATCTCGGCAATACATTGCCCTAGTCCATTCTTGATATTTTCATTTTTCGCTTCCACGATCGCCATGATTGGCGCTCGAATAAAATACTGTTCTTTCGAGAAACTAATCAAATAATCACAGTAGCCTGCTAACCCTTTTTCCTTATCAACATTAAACTCAGTGCCAGAAAAGAGACTGATTTGATAGTTAGCTAAACGCCTCAACTCAGCAAGGATAGGTGCAATCAAAAATTCAGAGCGCGATTTCTCAGTATTGATAGCTGTGGCTAGGGGTAAATATTCTGTAAGGGTTTGTTGCAAGTAGTCCGATGGGATCACGCTTTCTAAAAACCCAAATAAATTACGATCTTCTTCTAGGGTTAAATCAAAAGTAGTTTGAACATTATCAAGCGTAGTAAAGTCACTGTAGGACATGGTTGTAGCTCCTTTGGTTGCAAATCAGCCCATAGAGTCGCATTCTATATGCTTAGCCTTAAATCCCAAAAACTCGTTTAGCTCTAGCCAAATAGGACTGGCGATCGGCTAACCCATTTGTACCGCCGTTGATGATACGGGTAATAGTAAGGACATCATCACGATCAGCATGACCATTAAGTTTACGAGTATCCCAATACCAACCCGCACTGAGACAGGCTAGATCAAAATCTCCTAAACGCTGCGGATTACTAATCAAATCCACACCTAAGGCTCGACCACAATCAGCATAGTTGGTTCTACCTGTAACTTGGATCAATCCACGCCCTTTAAACCTTACACCGTCGCCAGCTTGAGTATTACCGAGATCTCTCCTTCCTTCATAGTCTGCACCAGAGGCATATTCCTCGTTAGTGTTAAATCCGTCGCTCTCATGTCCCAATTGAGCGAGGAAATGTGCTTTACGCAGAGGTGTCGTGATTGCGTAACGCTGCATTGTGTTATTCAAGTGAGGCAGCAACTGTTCAAGGCGATCGCGTTTGGAATAGGGTGCGATCGCACTCAGTTGTGCTTGAGTAATCAAACCCGAATCTGTAACTGGACTAGTTTCGGTAGTACGAGGATATAAGCCCTCATAAGGCTCTTGATCGGCACGACGTGGTGGCAGATTATTTAGAACCCGAATCGTACTATCAACTAGCATATCCTTGGGATTGAAATCATCTTTAAGCCCAGTAATCAATTGATCTAACCGTCGCGCTGCAAGTTTGCGATGCTCAGCAAGATTTGGCGCTTGGTAGAGTCCTTCATAGGGCTTGCGTGAGGCGGGACGCAAAGTTAAGCCACTCATTACCCTAATCAAGTCATCAATGCGACCATCAGCACTATTATGTTTTGGATCGGTGATCTGACCAATCGCTGCTACTAAAGCCTGAGCCGCTTGTTTACGCCATGTTGCCAAATCCGCCGCAGGAAAAAGTCCTGCATAGGGAGATCGCCCCATTGGACGTGCGGGTAAATTACGCAAAAAACGGATCAAATCGTCGATCGCCCCATCAAAAACACTCCCTTCAACGTTAGGAATCTTTGGTACTGAAGCCTGAAGCGATACGGCTGCACGGTTGCGCCATGTTGCCAAATCTGCCGCAGGAAAAATACCTGCATAGGGCTGTCGAGCTTCTGGACGTGCGGGTAAGTTATTTAATGCGCGTACTAAATCGTCTACCAGTCCATCTTTTTCATTGATTGTACTGCCGACAATTTTAGGAACCAGAAATGCAAGGGTTGCGGCTGCTTGCGATCGCCAAATCTCAACTTGTTTCATGGCACTTATCAGGTAATTTCCACTTTGCGTAATACCATCATCTTATGAAACGCCCAAAAATCAATTTGACGAAGAAGGGATAGTGGAAAAAGATTTTGCCTAATCCACTGACAATCCATTGGCGTAAACTAATGATTGCCACTGGCAAATAAGGCTCCACCAAGGACTCAAGAGTAACGGTAAAGCTATTTGCCCTTGCCTCGATAGGTATGACAACTTTGTTCGCAATCCAACAAAAAAGCAAAGTGATGACCACCGCGATCGCCACCAGCCGAAAAACTTGACTTTCTAGAAGACCGAGTAAATTTGTGAAAAATTTCTGACTGGGTTTGGGTAGCGGCGGCAAGGTCAGATTTAGTTTGGAATAAATCCACCAAATCATTAAGACTACTATTGGAGCAGCACTCGCCATCGCCCAGCATTGATTAGATAAATAAGCAGTTAAATCGGCGGAGAAACTAAATCTTTTTCCCAGATTTTGCAACGGATCACACCATGTGATTGTCGTTGTAAAAGATACAGTGGCGATCGCAAATGGTCGTAATTTTTGCTCAATATAATCAGCGATCGCCGTCAAAAATTGCTGCGAAATTTGACCAACCAGAAAACTATGAGTCTTTAAAATGCGATCGGCGTGAGGATGATGCAAGATTTCTTGACAAACCTTTTGACTAAGATCGCCATCTATATGTATTAAAGTCCGCAATATGGGTGGATCTGTCTCTGTTGTAGAGTTACCCAAATTATCAATTTTATCTGTGTAATAAGTCCAAATGGCGATCGCCCCTTGCTGTTTGGCTGCCATGCCCAAACTAGAGGCTAATACTTGCAGTAAGTCTTGACTATTAACTCGATAAATAATCTCATTAGCATTGACTAAACCCTGGGTATCTAGATAGATCTGTTCTATAACAGTGGGATTTAGCCACAAACTGATTTCGTCATCAAGAATAGCCAACCAATCAGGCGTAGCCATCATAATTATAAGTTACCCAAATTTGCAAGGTTGCGCCCCTTTGTAGCACAACCTTGCGAACTCCAAATTGTAAAGTTGCGTTTCTACGAAGCACAACGTCGCGAACTCAAATTGGTAAAGTTGCGCCCCTGTGGGGCACAACTTTACCAATTTGAGTTCGCAATTGATTACGTTCATAATTATTTTGGTCGGAACTGCATTAAGTCTCTGACTAGATTTACGCAAGTGAGGATCAATCCTGACCATTGTTTCTCAGCATTTTTGACCCCTTGATAATGCAAATCAAAAACTAACTTTGCCATCTTAGGATCGATTTTGCTTCTAGCTGGCACAAACAAATCATCCAAAAATCGATTGGTCAAATCACCATCAAGATGAAATTTTGTTTGGGCATAAATACGTTCACTATTGAGAATTGATTGTTCAAGCTCCCATAACTTGCGGAAATAGCAAATCATTGGTGCATCGGCAATGATCATTCCTTTAGCATCCTTGGGAATATCCAAATGCAGTACCTTTTCTGCTAATTCCTCATAACAAGCTTGTTCGATTTCAAACTGCTCCTTTTGCCTAGGATCAGTTGTATTTTGGCGATTGTTAAAAGATCGCTCTGCACGTTTGTAAATTTCTAAATCACGGTTGTATCGATCAAGCTCTGTCTGAGAAGCTGTCGATCCTTGCTTTTGAAGTTCTTTACTACGGTCAAGGAGAGATCTTCTGATGTCTTGTAACCCCTCCTCAGTTTTGTACATGATACTTTCGAGCAGATCAGAATAAAATTGCCTTGCATCAAATCTGGTAATTGGAATGTGGCTGACAATCATAGTGTTGACTTCCAGCACCGTAATTTCTTCTAAGACATCTTTAATCGTTTCTCGAAATTTATTAAGAGTAGTACTTTCACCTGCACCATCTTTTTTAGTCGGTGTTGAAGGCTGAGTATTGTTAGCAAGGTTTACGCGACCCGATTTAATCCGAGTCGGCGCACTTTCGGCATTAACTTTGTTGTTTGTAGCCTGATCTTGCATACAGATTCCCTTCGCGGCAGGTCTTATAAATTAGACAGGACTAGACTCGACTAAAGTAGTGATCGCTACTAAAGCTAGCCGCATCTTCTTCAGGCTCTGATTCATTTTCACCATTTAACAGCCCTGTTACCTTTTGCCCAATATCGACAAGAGTCTTCAGATTATTGGCGATCGTCTCTGAACCCTTCTCCACTTGTACTTCATGGAAGCCACGTAATTCTGCATAGGGCGAACCCTGCAAAAAGTCTGCTCCTAACTCATTTTCGATGTCACCATCAATCAGGTTAATCTTTGTCTTCAAGCGGTTACCCGCTCTATGAGTAGTATCACCTTCATGGGCTACCCAAGTTACAATTTCTAACTGCACAAGGTCAGAAAATATCTCCACTAGAGCATCACCGAAATTCTTGGTTTCTTTGAGCTTACTTTGAAAACGCACTGACGCTGTAGTTGTAACTGATACCGAAGAACTTGCATACGTCATAACTGATACCTATAAGAATTTAAATAATTGCTGAGTCAAGGCAAATGGCTAGCTAAGATCTTAAATCTCTTAACAATAGACTTTATTCACAATAAAGCATTTTACAAATCAATTTTTATAAGTATTTTATGAATTAGTCTGAGCTAAAGCAACCTAGGCTAATTGAGTTTAATCATCTTAAACAAGCATTAAATAAGCTTAATGATAATCAGATAGCTCTATTAATTCCATTGGCACAAAGCTCTCTTGCGGCAGCAAAATCAGTTGGGAGTAAATAAGTTTTCCAGTCATATCTATGCGATTGATCGCGATTCCCATTGGACGGGGAAGCTGTGCTGCGTAGGAATCAGCATAGTAGCGATAAATCTGCTTCGCAGCTCTGATAATAATGGGATCGACTTTTTTGGCTACAGGTTCTGACTGTCGCTCTGGATATTCAAGGCGCTGGGCGGCATATGACACAATGTAAACCCCTTAAATTTGACTATTATTTGCCTTATAAAAAGCTGCATCAGGACTTTAGCTGACTTTGTTTTTTTTAGCAAGATTTGAGTTTAGGATTATACATGAGTTGATATTTTTTGGGGGCAATCCGATCAAAAGTTAGTAAAAGATTTAATTGCCATCCACACTAGCTAATTTGATCCGAAACAACTTGCTGTAAAAGATTTGGGGGAAATCGGCATAGCCCTTGTCTCGAATATTTGAAACAACATCGATTAAATAGCCAACAAATTCTGAATTTTCCAATGTCATTTCATAGCTCATGTCAGCATCACCCTCAAAGGTCAAACGACATAAAGCTAGATCTGATGGTAAGTTTGCTACTCGCCATACTGCCATAAAAGAAACGGCTGGACTTCCTTCAATATGCCGTTCACCCGTGATTTCGCCTTGTTTGTAAAGAGAAATAGCATAGGGGAGAGCTTGACGCTTGTTTGGCTCTCGGTAATAGGGCATGTAGATGGAAACTTCTTGTGGAGGAGCAGCTTTAAGTTCGATCGCCATAGATATTGCGTCTCTATACTTAGGTAAAGGCGGGGATTTTTACAGAAAGATTAGCAGATTTCTTGTCTAAATTAGAGATGAGGCTTTGCTTCTTCTCTAATTTAGCGGGATTGTCAAAACACAAAATGGCTCAGCCATTTTGTGTTTTGAGTTTAAGGCGAAACGCGATCAATTACAGTGATTTTGCCGTCGGGCTGGACTTCCCAAACGTCATAGCTGCCTTTAACATCGCCATATTCATCTAGATCTACATTGCCGCTTGCGCCTTGATAGTCAATGTCTGTGCCAGCTTTGACCAGCTTGATTGCTTCACAAACATCACTAACTTCTTGTCCAGGGGCATTGGCTACTTCACGGATTTTACTCTTGATGCCATCACCAGTGCCATCTTTGGCAGCTTCGGCAGCGATCGCGATTAGAGCAGCTGCGTCATAGGAATGAGGTACAAATGCACCCAACTCTTGACCAGTCTTTTCCTTGAAGTTTTTGGTAAATGTGTCAAGAGACTTGCCGTCAGCACCAGGAACTGTACCGATCGCACCTGCCAAGATCAATTTACCTTCGGGGGTATTCCCAATTAGCTTAGGAAAGTCTTCGGTTTTCACACCATCAGTGAGCAAAATTTTCACATCTTTGGTTAAGCCCTGTTCAAATGCAGCTTTAATTACCGCACCGCCAGAATCAGGATAAAGAATTGCCGCAACTGCATCGGGTTTACTACCAAATGCTCCCTTAGCCTCAGCTTCAAAGGTGGTTGCCTTAGGATCGTAGCGAGTTGGTTTGCTTTTGTTAACAATTGTACCGCCGAGTTTTTCAAAGGCTTCCACAAAGGCTTTCTCAAAACCTACGCCATAGTCATTGTTAATGACAAGGGTAGCAACTTTCCTTGCGCCTTTTTTATAGGCAAGATTTGCTAGAGCTAGAGCTTGATAGGTATCAGGAGGAGCAGTGCGATACCAGTAACCGCTAAATTCACCTTTTTTGGCACGTTCGGTAAATACGGGACTAGTACTTCCTGGAGAAATCATCACGACTTTATTAGGAACAGCGATCGCCAGCGCTGCCGTAGAAACACTACTAGCAAATGCCCCAACCACAGCCCCGACGTTATCAACTTTCACCAGTTTTGTCATGGCTTCAGCACCTGCGGGTGGGTCGGTGCGATCATCTTCCTTAAAGAAAGCAATCGGTTTGCCTAGTACACCGCCACACTTGTTGACTGTTTCCACCAGAAAATCAATGGATTTGATCATCGGCGCACCAATCGATGATAGGTCACCTGTAGCAGGGAGAACTGCGCCTAAACGGAGGGTATCTTTAACGCCGCCAGAGCCTGAGCCCGCTACGGGTGCTGTGGTATTAGCGGTGGGTTTAGAGTCTGTAACTGTAGTACTAGGCTGACAAGCCACAATCCAAATCGTTGTCACTGTTGCCAGTAAGGCTAGGCAGAGTGTAGAGAAAAATCTTTTAGTCATGGTTACGATGGACTACGATCATATTTACAAAGTTGCTGTAATTGTATCCGTAACTGTAATTTTAAGACAGTCAAGGAGCTTAAGCCCCAGCAATTCTCATTATGAACCGATTTTGGTGTTTCCAGCGCCTGCGGCGCTGGAAACACCAAAATCGGTTTTTTGAAAGCCAACCAAAGGTTGGCTTTCAAAAAACCGATTTTTATAATGAGAATTGCTGGCTTAAGCCTACTAAATCTCAGTAAAAAGTTCCATGTCATCTACCATTGATCCACGTCGTCAAAGAGAATTAGTTCGTTTGTTAGAACAAATGGGACTAGAACAATCGAAACTAGAGAGGATTAATCCTCAAGGTTTTAATTGGCTATTAATCGATCAGTCTTTGGTACATCCCAGTTTTTCTAACACCTATAACAATGATCAGTTGGAGTTTGTGGGCGATAGTGTGCTGCGTTTGTCAGTGAGTTTGTTCTTGCAAGAGAGATATGGCGATCGCAAGGTGGGTGACTTAGCAGCTTTGCGATCGCATCTCGTCAGTGACAAAACCCTTGCCGAAATTGCCGGAATTTACGATCTCCAAAAATATGTAGTGGTTTCCAATGCGGCTCGTAATGATTCGCAAGCCCTGCGATCGCTGCTAGCCGATGCCCTCGAAGCATTAATGGCAGCCCTATATGTTAATACGCAAGATTTAGCATTCATCCGTAAATGGCTTGATCCGCATATGCAGCGTTTTGCTGAGGCTTTGTTGGCGATTCCTGCGCTGGGTAATTACAAGGTAGCCCTGCAAGAATTAACTCAAGGACGCTGGAAACGTTTACCTGAGTATCGCAATGTTGACACAGCCGCCAACAATCCCAGCAACCTATTTTCTGTAGAAGTATGGTTTGATGATCGCTGCTGGGGTACAGGACAGGGCAAAAGCATTAAAGCCGCTCAACAGGAAGCGGCAGCGATCGCCCTCAAAGAAATGTCTCAACTTTAGCCACATAGCCAATGAAGGAGGCGCTTCGCGCCTCCTTCATTGGCTATGGCTTGTTATTCTTTACAGCAATGCAAGGAACCCCAATAAGTGAGTGGCGGAGCTTCGCGCCGCCACTCACTTATTGGGGTTTATCTCTAAGCAAAACTTACATTGCTATAGCTTGCTGTTCGGTCCTTGTCATACCAAAGCACAAATTGGCTATGCCATTTTGTGCTTTAAAACCCTTACAGGGTTTGTTTTTTAATTCTCCGAAGTGTAGCCAAACTTCTGTGAATTGGTATCACAACATTTTTGTTAATTTAACGTCAGTTAGACGAAAGCAGAAAATGGTGAGAATCGCTCTGCGGTTTTTAGCATTTTGCACGTTCATCGAGTTGAGGTTAATTTATTGAATTTCCCTCTTCAGATATTTATTAAGATTTACGGATAGGTGTATAAATACTTAGCGTCAAATCGTAAATTTTTCTACAAATGCAGGACAAGCGTCGTAATATTTCTTAGTGTGCTAATTTCGCTCATCTGATCAATTTTTAAGATTAGTGCTTCGTGTGGTAAGAAGGAGTCAAGAGTCATTCTGATACTAATATCGATCCTGGCCGCTCTAAATGCTTTGGCAGCAATGTGGCTATTACTTTATGGGCTAAACGCTTATTGGCTCACTGCTGTCCATAAGCCTAAGCTCTCTCTACGGAAAAAATTTGTTTTTCCGCAACTTAATCCTGTGCGAGAATACCAAGTTGCTCAAGTCGCAACATCAGCACCCAGTTCAGGTGCGATCGCTGTCAATAATTTTGATAACTTTGAAAATTTTCGCCTCGACAAGCCGCTTTCTAATAGCTTCTCTAGTTATGTTTTGGCAGTTGAGCCACCTGAACATTATCCGATCGCTCCAGAAGATTTACCAATTGTCACCATCCAGTTACCAATTTTTAATGAGCGTTATGTTTCACGCCGATTGGTAGATGCAGTTTGTCAGATGGACTATCCACGCGATCGTATGCAGATTCAGGTACTTGATGACTCCATTGACGACACGCAAGCTATTCTCAGCGAAACTGTCCAACAGTACCAAAATCAGGGCTTTTGGATTGAATATATCCATCGTATTAATCGGTCTGGCTTCAAAGCAGGTGCTTTGCAAGATGCAATGCCATTAGTACAGGGCAATTACATCGCTATTTTTGATGCCGATTTCATTCCTTCAGCAAACTGGCTCAAAGATACTATTCGACATTATGTAGAGAATCCTGATGCTAAGGTTGCCGTTGTCCAAACCCGTTGGGGACATATCAATTCTGAATATTCGTTACTAACCAAGTTGCAATCAACAGGAATTGACGGGCATTTTGCGATCGAGCAGCAGGCTCGATCCAATAATGGCTATTTCCTAAATTTCAATGGGACTGCGGGTATTTGGAATCGTCAGGCGATTATTGATGCTGGTGGTTGGCACGCTGATACTTTAGCCGAAGATATGGACTTAAGTTATCGCGCTCAACTCAAGGGCTGGCAAGTTGTTTATGACAATAATATTGTCGCGCCTGCGGAGTTACCTGTTGCCATGCTTGCTTTTAAATTGCAGCAATTTCGCTGGGCTAAGGGCAGCATTCAATGTGCTAAAAAGTTAGTTGCTCAAATCTGGAAAGCCGATCTGAGTCTGGCTGTAAAATTTCAAGCAACCATGCATTTGACAGGCTATTCGGCACATCCTTTGATGCTGCTCTTAGTTTTGCTTTCAATTCCCTTGATGTTGGTTATGCCTGATCGGGCGATCGCCATGCGGATTTCCTTTGAGAGCATTTGGACAGTCTTTATGCTTCCCGCCACCTTTGGTCCCCCGTTCTTATATTTCCATGCCCAGCGTGAGTTGTATCCTAAATCTTGGCAGCGTCGCCTTGGTCGCATTTTCCTATTAGCCGTTCTTGGTACGGGTATTTCTTGGAGCAATAGCCGTGCTGTATTTGCTGGTTTATCAAATACAGGGGCAAATTTTCGCCGTACCCCTAAGTTTGATATCAAGCATAAGAGTGATCGCTGGGACAACAAGGCTTATAAGATTCCCCTTGATGCTACTGCCGCGATTGAAATATGTCTATGTATTTATAGCGTAATCGCTTCTCTGCTAGCTCTTAGTAAAGGACTATACATAACTTTGCCCTTTATGGCACTGTATGCCCTGAGCTATGGCTATGTAGGTGGTCTTACCCTCTGGCAATCTTGGCAACAATCTCGTCACTAAAAATAAAGGGTGCAAAAGCACCCTTGCTGAGAGTAATAAAAAAGTAGAGGACGCTAAGCGTCCTCTACTTTTATAATGGTCAATATGTGGTCAATTGTTATCCCAACTTATAACCGCTTACCCATCTTGCAGAAATGTTTGCAAGCTATGGAGGCACAGAATTTTACCCAACCCTATGAGATTGTAGTGGTTGATGATGGCTCCACCGATGGCACGGTGGAATTTTTGCAAAGCCATGCTGATGAATTTCCCCATGTTCGTTTATTTTTACAAAACCATGAAGGGGCGGCGATCGCCAGAAATACGGGCATAGATCTAGCACAGGGGGACATCATCGTATTTATCGATAGCGATCTTGTCGTTACGCCAGTATTTTTGTCAGCCCATGCTAAGGCTCTGGAAAAAGCTGCTAAAAATGGCGATCGCGCCTTTACTTACGGACTGGTAATTAATACCAGCAATTTTGAAAAACCTTCCTCGGAGCCACTGAAAATCACTGATATTTCTCAAGCTTTTTTTGCAACGGGTAATGTGGCGATCGCTAAGCATTGGTTAATTGA
>Ga0172373_10001734_pt1 | contig 34815 bp, 19 predicted proteins | sample Lak10m_2_FD_114546 | JGI IMG/M metagenome (GOLD analysis project Ga0172373, IMG submission 114546) | Freshwater microbial communities from Kabuno Bay, South-Kivu, Congo - kab_092012_10m | ecosystem: Environmental > Aquatic > Freshwater > Lake | place: Democratic Republic of the Congo...
ACCACCGCCGTCAACCTCGCCGCGTGCCTCGCCAGCCTCGGCCAGCGCGTGCTGCTGGTGGACATTGACCCGCAGGCCAACGCCACCAGCGGCGTGGGCCTGCCCAAGACCGAGGGCGCGAGCGCCTACCGCGCGTTGCTCGGCGAGGGCACGCTGGCGGAGCACATCCTGCCCACCGCGTTCGAGCGGCTGGCGATGGTGCCGAGCGAGGTGGACTTGTGCGGCGCGGAGATCGAGCTGGCGCGGTTGGAAAATCATTTGCAGCGGCTGGCGCTGGCGCTCCAGCCCGTGCGCGACGCGGGCCAGCACGACCTCATCGTCATTGATTGCGCGCCGTCGCTGGGGATCCTCACGCTGAACGCCTTCGCCGCCGCCGACTCGCTGCTGGTGCCGCTGCAATGCGAGTATTACGCGCTGGAGGGGATCTCGATGATCCATCGCGTGCTCGGCCAGGTGCGCGACTCCGGCGTGAACGCCCGCCTCGAACTGCTCGGCGTGGTGATGACGATGTTCGACGGGCGCACGCGGCTCTCGCAGCAGGTGGTCAGCGAGGTGCGCGAGCATTTCGGCGAAACGGTCTTCGAGACGGTCATCCCGCGCACGACGCGCCTCGCGGAGGCGCCCAGCCACGGCCAGCCGATCATCCACTACGACAAATACAGCGCCGGAGCATCTGCCTACGAGGTGCTCGCGCAGGAAGTGCTGGAGCGGCTGAAGTAGCCCCGCCGCCAACCAACCCGCGCCATGAAGCCCGCCGACAGCCCGTTCCTCGACGAGGCCTTCGGCGACGCGATGGCGGCGGAGACGTTGCGCAATGCCCGGCTGGTCAACCGCGTCCGGCTGGCGGCGCTCTCCGCGTTCCTGCTGCTGCACCTGGTGCTGGGCGGCGTGCTGGGGCAGCCGGCGTGGCGCGCGGCCCTGGGCGGGCTGGTGCTCTACTGGGTGGCCGCGCTGCTCATTTTCCTCGCGGGCCGCAAACACGGCCGGCTCACCCGCCTCAGCGGCTACGTCGTCGGCCTGCTCGATGTGCCGATGGTCTTTCTGATCCAGGCCGGCTCGCTGGGCAGCGCGACGGATGCACGCGCCGCCGCGATGTTCAACGTCGGCGTCCTTCTCTTTCTCATCATGCTGGCCGCGCTCGCGCTGCGCGGGCGGCAAATCTGGCTCACCGCCGGCATCAGCGCCGCGTGCCAGACCGCCCTGCAACGGCTCGCGGACGACACCGCCGGCGGCCTCGCCGCCTCCGTCCTGCTGCTGGGCGCGGGCGCGGGCGTGTGCGCCTTCGCCTTGAAGCGGCGCGTGGAACTCGTGCGGCAGGTGGTGTTTGAGCAGTCGCGCCGCGAACGGCTGGGCCGCTACCTCTCGCCCGCCGTCGCGCGGCACGTCGAGCGGCAGGCGGGCGGCCTCGTCTCCGGCAAGGCCTGCGAGGTCTCCGTGCTCTTCAGCGACCTGCGTGACTTCACCGCGATGAGCGAGAAGCTGCCCAGCGAACGCGTCGTCGAGTGCCTCAACGAATACCACGCGTTCATGGTGGACGTGATCTTCAAGCACGGCGGCACCCTGGACAAGTATCTCGGCGACGGCATCATGGCCTACTTCGGCGCGCCGGTGGCGCAGGAGGACCACGCTATCCGCGCGATGAAGTGCGCCCTGGAAATGCACACCCAGCTTGCCCGGCTCAACACGGATCGCGCCCGCCGGGGCGAGCCACCGTTGCGCATGGGCATCGGCATCCACACCGGCCTCGCCGTCGTGGGCGACATCGGCGCGCCACACCGCCGCGAATACACCGCCATCGGCGACACCGTGAACCTCGCCTCGCGCATCGAGAGCCTCACGAAGGTCCACGACACCACCATCCTCGTGTCCGAGGCGACCCGCAGCCGGTTGGGCGACCAGTTCGCCTTCCGGGACGCCCCGCCCATCGCTGTCAAGGGCAAGGCCGACCCCGTGGCGACCTTCACGCCCATCATCTGAGCGGCCGCCAACGCCGGAACCCGCCGCTCAGAACGCGTAGTTCAAGCCCGTGTTCACCGTCAGGATGCCGTCGAGCTGGAGGTTCGAGGACTTGCCCTGCACGGAGGAGCGGGAGTTGCCGGCGTATTGGTAGGCCAGGCCCAGTTCCCAGCTCCACGCCTCGTTCAACGCCACGTAGAGGTTCGCCCGCGCGAGGGCGCTGAAGAGCCAGTCGTCCGCCGAGACGCGCCCGGAGCGCGACGCGGTCACGACGCCCGGCACCACGACGGTCTCGCTGTAGGTGTAGGTGGTGCTGGCATAAACCACGCCCAGCCCGCCGCCGAGGGTGAGGGAGACGCGGTCGTGGAGCGGCAGCTCGATGAAGGGGCCGATGTTGAAACCGTAGAGCGAGCCGTCGAGCCGGTTGTTGACCGTGCCGGTGGCCGCAACCGCTGTGACCGCGCGGTCCGCCGGCACATCGGGCAAAAGCGGACCGGCGGTGGCGAAGCTGCCGGCGTAGGGCGCGAGCGGCGGCAGCACCGCGCCCGGGGCGTATTTGTCCGTGGTGAGGCCGACGACGCCCGCGAGCGGACCCGAGTCGCGCTGGCCGAGCCGCAGGTAGCCAAAGGTCGCAAGGATGCCGATGTTCGCGCGGCGCTTTTCGGAGACGTGCCAGCGCCCGAGCACCTCCTCGTAGGCCAGCTCGAGGCCGGGAACCATCTTGTCCCGGCTGCCGCGCGTCTGGCCGTCCGCGAGCGAGCTGACGGAATGGAAGGCCAGCGAACTCGCGCCCAGGAAGGGCGCGGCGGGGTCGGCGGCGAGGAACTGCCCGGCGGTGTCGTAGCCCCAGTTCCACGTCGTGCCGCCCGCGTTGCCGCTGACGTCCACGCGCACAAACCCATCGTCGTAGGTGCGGTTCACGCCGGGGACGAGCGCGCCGGAGTTGTTCGGCGTGGCGCTGGTGAACTCGGTCTTGATGCCAAAGTTGAACGTCGCCTTGAGCGAGAAGCGGTTGCGCCGCTTGAGCATCGCGTCGTTGAACTCCTCCGCCGGGAAGCGCTCCTGCGCGACCGCCGTGCCGCCGACGCACGCCAAGCCCACCGCCCCAAACCAAAGTGTGTTTCTCATGTCGCGGGAAATTGGTTACGGCACCTGGAGCAGCCGGTAGAAGCGCGTGCCCGCCGCCGTGGGCAGGCTCGTGGTGCGCGGCGGGCCGGTGTCCACCCATTGCAGCCGCCCGCCCGTGCCCGCGACGCCGGGGAAGGAGGTCTCCCACGGCCCCAGCGCGCTGGCGCTGTATTGGATGTAGTAGGTCTTCCCGGCGGTGCTCAGGAAATCAATCTTGAACCGGCCCAGGTGAAACTCCGCGCGGTCCGGCGCGAGCACCGTGCCCGCTGGCGCGACCGGGAAACCGCCGGTGACGACCTCGACCACGAGGCGCGGGCGGGGCGAGGTCACGCGGTCGGAGACGTAATACTCGACGTTCAGCGGGAAGGAACCCGCCGGCGCGATGGTCGTGGGGATCAGCACGTAGGGCACGCCGTTGTTCGTGCCGGTGGCGTTGATGAGGTAGATGGCGTTGCCGAGCGAGTCCACGCCGAGGTCGAAGAACGAGATGCGCAGGAAGGTCAGCGCGCTGGCGCTGCCGGCGGGGTTGAAGATCGGCAGCGCCTCCTCGGTGGCCCCGGTCTGCGAGCGCAACTGGTAGGCGTTGGTGCCGGTCGCCTTGAACACCACCGCGCCGCTGAGGAAGTAGCTGGCCAGCGGCGCGCTCGCGACGTCGAGCACCTGGTTCGTTGTCGGGATGCCCTGCAAGGTCAGGCTGGCGATGCTTTGGGTGACGCCCGCCGCGACGGTGAAGTTGAGGAACAGCACGGCGTTGCTGCCCACTGTGAACGTGCCCGCGCCAGCCAGTGTGAGGTCAAAACCAATGCGCCCCTGCGTGGTGGAGTTGGTCGTCGTGAGCGCCGCCGTGGTGAACGGGCTGGTCACGCTCACGAAGGCGAGCTTGTTGGTGTCGTAGGCGATGCTGCCGCGCACGCGGTTCTCGCCGCCCTCGGCCAGCAACGCCAGCGGCACCGCGATGGCCGTGCCGGCGGTGAGGTTCGTCGTCTGCGTGGTCACGACCTGCAAGGTGCGGTTCGAGAGCGCGAGCGTGGCGTCCACGCTGGTGGCGGAGCCGTCGGAGTTCGAGACGACGACGCTGTAGTTCGCGACATCGGCGGCGGCGACGTTCGCGAGCGTCAGCGTGGCGTTGGTCGCGCCGGTGATGGCGGTGCCGTTCTTGCGCCACTGGTAGAGCAGCGTGGGCCGGCCCACGGCGATGACGCTGAACGTCACCGTGTCGCCCGCGAGCACGGAGACGGACACGGGCTGCACGATGATGACCGGCGGGTCGAGCACCGTGAGCGTGGCGTTCGAGCTGGTCGCGGAGCCGTAGGGGCTGGTGAGCACGACGGAGTAGAGACCGGCCTGGTTGGTCTGGACGTTGGTGAGCGTGAGCGGGTTGTTCGTCGCGCCCGCGATGTTCGTCCCGCCGAAGCGCCACTGATACGTGAACGGCCCGTCGCCGCCCGGCGTGACGGAGAACGTGGCATTCGAGCCTTTGTAAACTGTGAGCGACTGCGGATGCGCGAGAAACGACGGCGGCGTCTTGAGCATGAGTGTCGCGTTCGTGCTCGTGGCGGTGCCGAAGGGATTCGAGACGACCACGGAGTAAAGGCCCGCGTTCGCCGTCTGCACGTTGGTCAGCGTGAGCGTCGCGGCGGTCGCGCCGGAAATGTTCACGCCGCCGAAGCGCCACTGGTAGCTCAACGGCGCGTCGCCGGTCGCGGTCACGGTGAAGGTCGCGTTGCTGCCGAGGATGGACTCCACCGAGACGGGTTGCACCACGATGGTCGGCGGCACGTTGACCGTGAGCGTGGCGTTCGAGCTGGTGACGGAGCCGTAGGGGCTGGTGACGACGACGGAGTAAAGGCCCGCGTTGGTGGTGAACGCCGCGCCGTAACCGAAGGCCGCGTTGGTCGCGCCCGTGATGTTCACGCCGCCGAAACGCCACTGGTAGGTGAACGGCCCGTCACCGCCCACCGTGACCGAGAACGCCGCTGGACTCCCTTGCAACACCGTCAGCGACTGCGGCTGGCCCGACTGCGGCTGCGTGACGATGAACGGCGCGGTCTTCACGTCGAGCGTCGCGTTGCTGCTCGTGACCGTGCCGTAGGGATTGCTCACGACCACCGAGTAAAGCCCGAGCTGGTTGGTCTGCACGGCGGTCAAGCTGAGTGTGGCGGCGGTCGCCCCCGTGATGTTCGTGCCGTTGAGCCGCCACTGGTAGGTCAGCGTCGGGTCGCCGCCCGCGACGATCGTGATGGTCGCGTTGCTGCCGACGATGACCGTCTGGTTCGTCGGCGTGGGCTGCGTGATGATGAAGGGCGGGACGCGCACGGTGAGCAGCGCGTTCGAGCTGGTGGCGGAGCCGAAGGGATTGCTCACGACCACGGAGTAATTGCCGGCCTGATTGGTCAGCACGCCGGTCAGCACGAGCGGGTTGTTGGTCGCCCCAGCAATGTTCGTGCCGTTGAACCGCCACTGATACGTGAACGGCTGGTCGCCCGTGGCGCTGACCGAGAAGGTGGCGTTGCTGCCCTGGATGACCGTCTGCGGCTGCGGCTGGCCGAGGTCGAAGATGTTCGGCGGCGACTGCACGGTGACGACCGCCGCCTGGCTGGTGGCGGAGCCGTAGGGATTGCTCACGACGCAGACGTAGTTGCCTTCGAGGCTTTCCTGCACGTTGAAGAGCGAGAGCGCGGCGGCGGTCGCGCCGGGGATGGGTGTGCCGTTGAGGCTCCACTGATACGTCAGCGTCGGCGAACCGGTGGCGGTGACGGAGAGGTTGAGCGTCGCGCCGTTGGTGAGCGTCTGCGACACGGGCTGCACGATGATGGTGGGCGGCGTGAGCACAGTCAGCGTGGCATTCGAGCTGGTGGTGCTACCGAAGGGATTGCTGATGACGACGGAGTAAAGCCCTGCCTGCGACGGCTGCACGTTGGTGAGCGTGACCGAACTGTTCGTCGCGCCGGTGATGTTCACGCCGCCGAAGCGCCATTGGTAAGTCAGCGGCGTGCTACCGACGACATTGACGCTGAAGCTCGCGCTCTGCCCCTGCACGACGGTGAGCGACTGCGGCTGGCCGGTCGCTGGGTCGCCGCCGCCCGCGCCCGGCGTGATGGCCGGCGGCGCGGCGATGACCTCGGTGGCCGAGTTGGTAATCGCGCCGAACTGGTTCGAGACGATGATGGTGTAGAGGCCGCCGTTGGTGAGCTGGAGGTTCGTCAGGTTCAGCGTCGCGTTGGTCTGGTTCGCCAGCGCCGCGCCGTTGAAAAGCCACTGGTAGAACAGCGGCGTGGTGCCGCCGGCGGTGACGGTGAAGTTCGTATTCTCGCCGACGAGGTTCGTCTGCGAGGCCGGCGGCGCGACGGTCAGGAAGGGCAGCGTGCCCAGCGTGAGGCTGGCGTTCGAGCTGGTGGCGGTGCCGGCGGCGTTCGAGACGACGACCGAGTAGAGGCCCTCGTTGATGGCCTGCGAGTTCGTGATGGTGATGGGGTTGTTGGTCGCACCCGCGATGTTCACGCCGTTGAACCGCCACTGGTAAAACAGCGGCGCGGTGCCGCTCGCCGTGACGGCGAACTGCGCGGTCGTGCCGGTGAGGATGAACAGGTTGGTCGGATGCGAAATGATGAGCGGCGGCGTGGGGTCGGCGGTTTCGACGCGCGTGATGAAGTTGAGCGGGAGGTTGTTGAACTGCCGGAACTCGCCCACGACCACGAGCAGGGAGTTCGTGTCCAGGGCGCTGGCGTTGACGGCGGCATTGCCGGCGCTGTCGAGGAAGCCCGCGCCCGTGCCGGGATTGAAGGTGGTGTCGTGCGCGCCGTTCACGTCCAGCCGCGCCACGCTGCGCCGGGAGACGCCGTTGATGTCGGAAAACACGCCGACGATGAGCAGCTTGCCGGTGGGCAGCAGCTCGGCGTCGCGGATGTCGGAGTTGATGGCCGTCGTCGCCGCGTAAGCCGTGTCAATCGAGCCGTCCGCGTTGAGCCGGATGATTTTTGCACGGGCCTGGCCGTTGAAGAAGTTGAAGCCGCCATAGACGATGATTTTGCCGTCGGTCTGGATGATGGCCCCGTTCACCAGCCCCGAAGCACCCGTGCCGGGGGTGAACGTCGCGTCCACCGAGCCGTCGGTGTTCAGCCGCACGATGCCCGCGCGCGCCACGCCATTGAACACGGTGAAGTTGCCCGTCACGATGCTCTTGCCGTCGGCCTGCAACTGGATGGACACCACCGGCGAGTCCGGCCCGGTGCCGGGGTTGAACGTCGTGTCCCGTGACCCGTCAGCGTTCAGCCGCGCGATGCGGTTGATGGCCGTGCCGTTGAAGTTCTGGAAGCGCCCGCCCAGCAGGATGTTCCCGTCCGCCTGGAGCGCCAGCGCGTCCACGCCGTTGTCCGCGGCGGTGCCCAGCGCGGTGGTGAAGGCGGCGTCCAGCGAGCCGTCGTCGTTGAGCCGCGCCAGCCGCCGGCTGTTCACGTTGCCCACGCCGAAGAAGTCGCCGCCGATGACGGCCTTCAGGTCGGGCTGCAACGCGATGGCGTTCACCGCGCCGTCCGTGCCCGCCGTGGCGAAGGTCGCGTCCAGCGCGCCGGTCTGCGAGAGGCGGGCGATGCGCTTGATGACCGTGCCGTTGTAGCCATCGAACGTGCCGCCGATGTAAATCTTGTTGTCGTTGGTGCGGACCTTGGTGGTGAAGACGACCGCGTTGGCCCCCGTGCCGTTGGTGAAGCTGAGGTCCACATCGCCGGGGGCGGCGAGCAGGCGGGCGGGCAGGAGGCCGGCGGCCAGGAACAACAACAGGAGGAAGGCGCGCGGCCAGCCGGTGGCTTTCATGTCGAAACGTCTGCGGACATTGGACAATTTGGTAGCAGACGAGCGGGTGACTGGCGAGCGGATTTCCCGCATCAGTGTTTCACCGACGCGAGGACGTCCTTGAGCAGCGCCTCCTCCATCTCAATGAGGTGGCCGCGCTCCGGGAAACGCCCCGCCTTCACGTCGGCGACGTATTCGCTGAACGCGGCGATGCGCTCGCGCTGGAGGCGGCGGTGTTCTTCCAGGAAGTTCCGGTAAGCCTTCGCGTGGCGCGGCAGGCGTTCGTCGTAGTCGCCGAGGATGTCGTCGGAGAAGAGGAACTGGGTGTCGCAGCCGCTGCCGGAGCCGAGGGACATGAGGAGAAGCTTCGTCTGCCGGCAGAGGAAGGCCGCGAGGTTGTGCGGCACGAGTTCGAGTTCGGCAGCGTAGGCTCCGGCGCTCTCCAGCTCCTTCATGCGCTGATAGAGCTGCTTCGCCTCGTCCACGGTCTTGCCGATGGCGCGGTAGTTTGTCCAGGTGACATGGCGCGGCACCATGCCGAGATGGCCGACGACGGGAATCCGCTCGCGCGCCATCGCCTCGATGAGGAACGGGCTGGCGGAGCAATAGACGGAGCTGGCCCCGAGTTCGAGCGCGCGAAAGCCGACGCGGATGGCCTCCTCCGGCGTGGCCAGCCCGTGCGGCGTGGAGCCGGAGAGGAAGCTGTTGGGCGCGGCGGCAACGAGCAGCGGCAGACGGGCCTGGGCTTCCGGGGAATCAAACGGGCAGCTCATCAAGTCCACGCCGGCGGCCTCGGCGGCGGCGGCTTCCTCGGGTGACTTGACGTGGATGTGCGTGAGGCAGCGCTGGCCCTTGAGCTGTTGGAGGTCGAAGACGGTGTGTTTCTTGCGTGGCCGGAGCATGGACGGAGCGTGGCGGAATCCGCGACGCCCGGCAACCTTCTCCGAACCCAGAAGCGCGGAGGGTGGAGGATTGGAGTGATGGAAATGGGCACCACGACCCGCCATTGCTCCACCACTCCAATGCTCCCGGCTCCCCGTGTGTTTCCTTGCCGCCTGCACGCCTATCTCCGAATCTCCCGTCATGGCCGACAACGCAAATCTCCGCGACCCCTTCCGCGAGGCCCGCCGGAAGGACGGTGTGCTGCAATGTCCGTTTCAGGGCGAGAACCTCCCCATGATTCTGCGCCACGCCGACGTGCGCGAGGCGGCGAAGGACTGGAAGACCTACAGCTCGGACGCGCCCTTCCGCGTGCCCATCCCGTCGGAGGAGGCGGTCCGCACGATGCGCCAGTTGCCCATCGAGACGAATCCGCCGGAGCACACGGAGTATCGCGCCATCGTGGAACCGTTCTTCCAGCGCGCCAAGCACGCCGACGTCATCGCCAAGGTGGAGGCGCTCATCGCGGAAATGCTGTCCCGTGCGCTCGCCCGCAGCACCGTGGAAATCGTCAGCGACTTCGCGCTGCCCGTGCAGTCCCGCGCGCTCACGTATCTGCTCAACGTGCCGGAGTCCGAGGCGGACCTCTGGATTGGCTGGGGCATCCATGTCTTCAAGGTCACGGGCGGTGAGTTCAAGAAAGGCACGGTGCTTGAAGACTATTTGCACGCGCAGTTCGACCGCGCGGAGGCGCAACTCAAGAACTCCCTCGCCCCCGCCGGAGCGCCGAGCATTGCTCGGCAGGAGGCCGCGTCTGGCCGAGCAATGCCCGGCGCTCCGCATGAAGCGACTCCCTTAACAGCCGACGACAGCCTTTTCACCGCCCTCGCCAAGGCCACCTATCGCGGACGCAAACTCACGCGCGAGGAAATGATGGGCTTCGGCAACCTCACCTTCGCCGGCGGACGCGACACCATCATCCACAGCATCTCGAACATCATCGCATACCTCGGCCAGCACCCCGACGCGCTCGAATACCTGCGCGCCGACCCGAAGCGCATCGTCCACGCGGGCGAGGAGTTCTTCCGCGTCTTCATGCCGCTCACGCACATCGGCCGCGTGTGCCCGGTGGAGACGGACGTTCACGGCGTCAAAGTGCCGCCCGGCGGGCGCGTCTCGCTGGCGTGGTCCTCGGCCAACTTCGATGAAGCCGTCTTCGACGCGCCGGAGGAAATCCGCCTCGACCGGAAGCCCAACCCGCACATCTCGTTCGGCTTCGGCACGCACCTCTGCCTCGGCGCGCCGCACGCGCGGCTCATCGTGCGCAGCCTGCTGGAGACTTTGGTGGAGCGCGTGAGCCGCATCGAAGTCATCGGGGCGAAGGCGCACATCGAACACGAGCCTCGCTACGAGCGCGCGAACGGCTACGACTCGTTGACCGTCCGGTTCGCCGCGCGCTGACGGAGCGTGGCATTCATGCCGCAGCAGGCTGGAGCGGTTGAACTCGGTCGGACGACGCCGAACCAAAGTGCCTTTCTGCGGCCTGAAGGCCGCGCTCCTCGTCGTCAGCTCACCTTCTCATTGGCTTCCAGGCTGAATTGGTTCAACCTCCCCGCATCAAAAGCCCGTCACCATGAAAACCACCCCCGCCCTCCTGTCATTGCTTGCCACGCTCCTGCTCGCCCCTGCCGCCCAGGCCGCACCCGTCCCGCTCTTCGATGGCAGGACGCTCGACGGCTGGGATTACGATCCCAAGGTCTGGCGCGTGGAGGACGGCATGATCACCGGCGGCTCGCGCACGGAGAAGATCCGCGAAAATTTCTTCATCGCCACCAAGCGGAATTTCCAAAACTTCGAGCTGGTGATGAAGATCAAGTGCAGCGGCGACCCCAAGACGGGTTTTATCAACAGCGGCATCCAGGTCCGCAGCGTGCGCGTGCCCGGCGGCAACCACATGAGCGGCTACCAGGTGGACTGCGGCGCGGGCTGGTTCGGCAAGATTTACGACGAGTTCCGCCGCAACCGCGTCATCGCCGAGCCGGTGGACGCCGCCGCGCTCGCGAAGGTGGTGGACGTCTTCGGCTGGAACACCTACCGCATCCGCGCCGAAGGGCCGCGCATCCGCACCTGGATCAACGGCGTGCTGGCGATTGACTACACCGAGACGGACAAGAACATCGCGCTGGACGGCCAGATCGGCCCGCAAGTCCACGGCGGCGGCGTGTGCCTCGTGCAGGTGAAGGACGTGACCGTCGAGGAACTCCCTGCCACGCCCGGCGTGCCGACATGGCAATCCCTCGGCGGAGTGGACGCCGCACGGAAACTCGTCACGCCCGCGCCCAAGAAGAAGGCGGACGAGAAGAAGAAGAAGAAGCCGGGGGCCGACGAGAAGAAATGACCGCGACACGCGACTTCCCTCGCGCCGCGCGGTGACTTAGATTCGGGCCATGCAAACCACCGCCGACTCCGCCGCCACCACCCGCCGCCATTTCCTTGCCACCAGTGCCGCCATTTCACTCGCGGCCCCGGCAGTCCTGCGCGCCGCCGGGCGCGGCGACAAGCTCAAGCTCGGCCTCATCGGCTGCGGCGGGCGCGGCACCGGCGCGGCGGCGCAGGCGCTCACCGCCGACAGCAACACCGAAATGTGGGCGATGGGCGACGCCTTCCCCGACAAGCTCAACGCCAGCCGCGAGACCTTGCGCAAGGAGTTCCAGAAAGACCCGCAGCGCATCAAGGTCGCGGACGACCGCCTGTTCACCGGGCTGGACGCCTACCAGAAGGTCATCGCCAGCGGCGTGGATGTGATCCTGCTCGCCGCGCCGGGCGGGTTCCGTCCATTGCATCTCCGCGCGGCGGTGGACGCGGGCAAGCACGTTTTTGCCGAGAAGCCGATGGGCGTCTGTCCGGCGGGCGTGCGCTCGGTGCGCGAGTCGGTGGAGATTGCGCGGAAGAAGAGCCTCGCCCTGCGCGCGGGCTTCAGCATGAGGTTTGAGACCGGCTACCGCGAGGCGATGCAGCGCATCCACGACGGTCAGATCGGCGAGGTCGTCGCCATCTACTCGACGCGCATGAGCAACCGCCTCGCGCGCTTCGACGGCACGCGCAAGCCCGGCCAGACGGACCTCGAATGGCAGCTCCGCAACTGGCACCTCTTCGGCTGGCTCTCCGGCGACTGGATCATGGAGGTGACGGTGCACAGCGTGGACAAGCTCGCGTGGGTGATGAAGGACGTGCCGCCGGTGAAGTGCCAGGCCAGCGGCGCGCGCTGGCAGCAGACCGTGGGCAACGTCTGGGACCAGTTCGACGTGACCTACCACTGGGAGAACGGCGTCATCGCCGTGCTCAAGACGCGCTACCAGAACAGTTGCTACAACGAGCACGACGACGTGATCATCGGCACCAAGGGCCGCTGCCTGCTGCGCGGCTACAACGCGCAGATCACCGGCGAGAAGCCGTGGCGCTTCACCGGGCCGAAGCCCGCCTCGCACCAGGTCGAGCACGACGAGCTGTTCGCCGACCTGCGCGCCGGGAGGATCCCCAACGACGGCGACCGCATGGCCAACAGCACCCTCATGGGCATCATGGGCCGCATGTCCGCCTACACGGGCAAGGAAGTGACCTGGCAGCACGCGCTGAACTCGAAGCTCGACACGTTCCCGAAGAACCTGGCCTGGGACATGAAGCTGGAAGTGCCGCCGCCCGCCGAGCCGGGCAGGACGCTGCTGATTTGAGCCGGCACAGCTCGACATTGGAATGTCGAGCCACCGTTCACTTCGCCCTCAGCTTCGCGAGATAAACATCGTTTCCGCCCGCGCTGGTGACGGAGTGCGGCCCAAATTTGGCGGGGCCGCTGATGTTGCCGGAGAGATAGAGGCTCCCCTGCGCGTCGGCGACGACGGTGTAGGCGTTGTCGCCCTTCTCGCCGCCGGCCTGCGTGAGCCAGCGCAGCGACCCGGCGCGGTCGAACTTTGCGACGTAGATTTCCGTGCTGCCGGTGCTCGTGAGGGAGGTGCCCGCGACTTCCGCCGTGTCGGTGAACTCGCCGGTGAGGAACGAATTGCCCGCGCCGTCCGTGCTGACACCCAGTCCGTAATCCACGCGCGGCCCGCCGCCGGTGCGGGTCCACAGACGTTTGCCTGCCGGGTCAAAGCTCGTGAGCAGCAGGTCGCTGTCGCCGTGGCTGATTATGGGGCGGGCGCCGGCTTTCAGCGCGCCCTTGAACATGCCGGCGGCCCAGACGTTGCCGGCGCGGTCGCAGGTGATCTCGTGAATCATGGCGTTGGTGCTGCCGTGGCCCTCGTGGACCCACGCAACCTTGCCGTCAGGCGTGAATTTGGCGATGAACACGTCACGGCCCGAGGCGTTGGTCAGCGAGCGGCCGCCGAGCGTCCCCGCGCCGCCGCTGGAACCGCCCACGTAGGCGTTGCCCGCGCCATCCACCGCGATGCCATGACCGCTGCCACGCGCGTTCCCCACGGCGGTCTTGGCCCAGAGCAGCTTCCCCGCAACGTCGTAGCGGGCGCAGAAAAGATGCGCGCCGCCGGCGGCGGTGACCTTGAAATCACCAAACGTGCCGTCGCCCACCAGCGCGCCGGTCACGAACACCCCGCCCCGCCCATCCACCGCGATGCCATGCCCGTAGTCATAGCCCTTGCTGCCGGCGGCACGGACCCACAGCAGCTTGCCGTCCGGGTCATACTTGGCCACGAAGATGTCGTAGTCGCCCGCGTTGTGGACCGCGACACCGCTGAAGATGGCGTTGGTGCTTTGGTAGTGACCGGTGACGTAGCAGTTGCCCGCCGCATCCGTGGCGACGCCGTAACCCCGGTCAATGCCGCTGCCGCCCGCGCTGCGCGCCCAGAGGAACTTTCCGTCCGAAGAACACTTCGCGACGAAAAAGTCCATGTCCCCCGCGCTGGCCAGCGTGTGCTCGCCGAACCGCGAGGTGCCCACGAACTCACCCGCGAGGAAGACGTTCCCGCGCGTGTCCACGGCCAGGCAGCGCGTCTTGTCGTGGCCCTTGCCGCCGGCGGAGATGGCCCAGGCGAACTCCGGCGCGGCTTCCGGCAAGGCGGCGGGCGCGGAACAGATGGCCAGCCAGGAAACCGCGCACGCCCAGCGGACAAAGTGGAGCTTCAACATGACGCGTTGGACGCGGGGCTACGGGAACCGGCTTCAAGCCGTCTTTGACAATTCGCCGCGCTTCGCAAACATTGCGTCACTTTTTCCGGTCAGCCGGAGGCGGATGAAATCCACTGTCGCCACAACAGAAGAGCACAGCCAGGTCTGCGACCTTTGCGGGAGCGGGCGTCACCAGGTCTTTGCCACGCGCGGGCGCGGCGGCTCGAAGCTCACCACCGTCATCTGCGCGGACTGCGGGCTGGTCTATACGAACCCGCGCCCGACCGAGCGCGAGAACGCGAAGTTTTACCACACCAGCTATTGGGGCGCTTACAAGCACCAGACCGTGCCCGACGAGCGGTTCTTCCAGCGGCGGCTGCCGAAGATCCGCCCCATGCTCGCGCAGCTCCGGCCCTACCTGAAGCCCGGCGTGCGCGTGCTGGAGATCGGTTGCAGCGTCGGCGCGCTGCTGTGGAGCATGAAGGAAGTGGTCGGCTCCACCGGGCACTTCACCGGCATCGAGCCGCACGAGGGCCACGCGCAGTTCGCGCGCGAGAAGAAGGGCCTCGAGGTCCACAACGGCCTGCTCGAGGAGGTCTCGCACAAGCTCAAGCCCGCGAGCTTCGACCTCGTGGTGATGAACCACGTCCTCGAACACACCATCAGCCCGACCGCGACGCTGACCACCATCAAGAAGCTGCTCAAGCCCCACGGCCACTACGTCGTCGAGGTGCCCAACGTCGAGGCCCCCGGCTCGCGGCTCTCGCACTTCTTCCACGTCGCGCACCATTACAGCTTCTCGCCGCGCACGCTGCACCGGCTGGCGCAAAAGACCGGCTTTGCGGTCAAGCGCGTGGACTCGCTCGACGGCGACCTGCCCGGCACGCGTCTCAATGCGGTCTTCGAGAAGCCCACCTCCGCCGAGGCCGGCGTGACCACACGCTTCATCCGCGACGACCCCAACGAACGCGCCGCCGCCCTGCGCCGCTACGAGCGCTGGTATTGGCTCACCGCCGCGAGCTTCCGCAAGAAAATCACCCACTGGCAGCGCCAGCGGATGTGACACGGTCTGCCCGCTGCGGTTCAGCGACGACTCTGGCAGGCACCATGAAGCTGGGTCGCAAGTGGTTTCCCTCGCTGGACAGTCACAATCGCGGTGACAGCCAACCTTCCGCACCTTAACGTGCCGCCACCATGCGTTCCGTGAAGGTGTCCCTCGGGGCACGCAGCTACGACATCAAGATCGCCGCCGGCCTGCTCGCCGGCCTCGGCGCGGATTGCGCGGCGCTCAAGCTCGGCCAGAAGTGCGCCGTCATCACAAACACAACGATTGCAAAACTCTACGGTGAGGAAGCCGTGAGATCGCTCCGCAGGGCAGGGTTTGAACCGATTATCATCGCAATCCCACCTGGAGAAAAAAGTAAACGCCTCAGATACGTCGGTTGTTGTTACGAGCAGCTTGCGTCCCATCGAATTGAGCGCAAATCCTTCATCGTTGCGCTTGGTGGTGGGGTTCCTGGTGATTTAGCTGGCTTCGTTGCAGCAACCTACCTGCGGGGTATTCCTTTTGTGCAGGTTCCGACTTCGTTGCTCGCGCAGGTGGACAGTTCCGTCGGCGGCAAGACCGGCGTGAACCTCGCGGCGGGCAAGAACCTCGTCGGTGCGTTCTACCAGCCGCGCCTGGTGCTCTGCGACCTCGACACGTTCCGCACACTGCCGGAGCGCGAGTTCCGCGCCGGCCTCGCCGAGGTCATCAAATACGGCATCATCTACGACGCGGCGCTCTTCGCGCGGCTGGAGCGCGACATGGCGAGAATCCTCCGGCGCGACGCCGCATCGCTCGCCCACATCGTCGCACGTTCCTGTGAAATCAAGGCGGACGTGGTCTCGCAGGACGAGACCGAGGGCGGGCTGCGGGCGATTCTGAACTTCGGCCACACCATCGGTCACGCCATCGAGGCGATCACGGCCTACGGGCGTTACCTGCACGGCGAGGCCATTTCCATCGGGCAAGTCGCGGCGGCGCACCTTTCGGCGGAACTGCTTGGGCTGCCGGCGCGGGACGTGGAGCGAATCCGCGCCCTGTTCGTTGCCGCAGGCTTGCCCGTAAGCATCGAGCTGAGTTCCACGCAACGCACCAAGCTCCTAGCCGCCATGACGCTCGACAAGAAAGTCAGCGGCGGCGAAATCAAGTTCGTCCTCGCCGAGCGCATCGGGAAAGTCGTGTGGGGCCAGCGCGTGCCCACCGCCGCGGTGCATCGCGCTCTCGACGCGGTAGCTTCGTCCCGGACTGAAAACTGAACACTGATTACTAATCACTTTCCCCGTGAGCGCCGTCTCCGAAACCATCGTCCGCGAATACCTCGAGCTGCACGGCTTCTTCGTCCGGCAGCAGCGCAAGTATGTCGCGCCGTCGCGCCGCGAGGACGACGAGATTGATTTCTACACGCTCAATCCGCACTACACGCCCGGCGCGTCCCTGCCCTTTGTGCTTGGCTCGGCAGACCTGGCGGGCGTGGCGCGCGCGCTGGTGGTGGTGAAGGGCTGGCACACGGAGACCTTCAGCCCGGCGGTGCTGGCCAACGCGCCGGAGATTTTCCGCTTCGTGGAGCCGGCGGCCTTCGAGCACGCGGCGAAATCCTTCGGCGGCGATGGACCGCTCACGAAGATGCTCGTCGTGCCCGCGCTGCCCAGCGGCGAGGAGGCGCGCGCGCAAAGCATCGAGCTGCTGCGCGTGAAGGGCATTGATGCGGTGATTCCCTTCCGCACGATGCTGGCGGACCTGATCGAGGAGATTGAGGTGAACCGCAACTACCAGAAGTCCGACCTGCTCCAAATCATCCGCATCCTCAAGAACTACGACTTCTTCCGCGAACCGCAGTTGGAGCTGTTCAAGCCGGGGAGGAGGAAGCGATGAGCTTCGCAAGCTCCAAATCCCAAGCGCCAAGTTCCAAAGAAGTTCCAAGCTCCAAGCTCCAAGCTGTGTTTTCACCGCCCGTGCAAGGAGCACACCCCAGTTCGCCAGACGCCCCGACGAAACGGACCTTGAAGCTTGGGATTTGGAGCTTCTTTGGAGCTTGGCGCTTGGCGCTTGGACTTTCTGTCCGCCTCGCCGCGTTCACCGCCGCCTTAATCGCATTTCTGCACATGCCCGCTCCCGCCCGCTCCCAGTCCGCCACCAACTTCGTCCTCGTCATCCACGGCGGTGCGGGCGTGATTCCGAAGGAAGAACTCACGCCGGAGAAGGAGAAGGCCACGCGGGCGACGCTGGACGCGGCGTTGCTCGCCGGCCATTCCGTGCTCGCGCGCGGTGGCAAGTCGCTCGACGCGGTCATCGCCGCCATCAAAATTCTGGAGGACTCGCCGCTCTTCAACGCGGGCAAAGGCTCCGTCCTCACCGCCGACGGCACCGTGGGCATGGACGCCTCCCTCATGGACGGCGCCACGCACAAGGCCGGCGCGTGCGCCGACGTGAAGCATGTGAAGAACCCCATCGAACTCGCGCGCCTTGTCATGGACAAGACGCCGCACGTCCTGCTGGCCGGGGATGGCGCGGAGATTCTGGCGAAGGAGCACGGCCTGGCCCTGATGCCAGCGGACTATTTCATCACCGAGCACCGCAAGCTTCAGTTGCAGCGCATCCAAAAGCAGGAAGCGGAAAAGGCGCGCAAGGCCGGCGAGAAGAAGGCGCAGGCGAACAGCTTGGAGAGCATCGGCACCGTCGGCGCGGTGGCCTTGGACAAGCATGGAAATCTCGCGGCGGGCACCTCGACCGGCGGCATGGTGAACAAGCGCTTCGGGCGCGTGGGCGACTCGCCCATCATCGGCGCGGGCACTTACGCGGACAACCTGACCTGCGCCGTCTCCGGCACCGGCCACGGAGAGTTCTTCATCCGGGGCGTCGTCTGCTACGACATCGCTGCGAGGATGAAGTATCAGGGCGTCGCGCTGACGAACGCGGCGGAGGAAGTCGTGCTGCGCCAGCTCAAGGACGCCGGCGGACGCGGCGGCGTCATCGCGCTGGACGCGAAGGGCAAAGTGGCGATGCCCTTCAACACCGAAGGCATGTATCGCGGCATCATCCGCGCCGATGGCAGGCCGTGGACGGCGATTCGGCGGGAGTGACGCCGTCGGCTCATGGACGCGGCCCCCTCACCCCGGCCCTCTCCCCCGTTGGGGGCGAGGGAGAAGAGCGCTCGGAGACAGATGGCGCTGTGGGTTTTCAACGCGCTGCTTCTCGTGGTGGCCGTCGTGCTCTGGCAAAAGCTCCGCTGGCGCAAGGTCAGCGACACGCCTGCCGGCGTCGTCTGGCAGCGGAGCCAGACGACGCACGTTGACCGCAACCGCGACGGACGCGTGGACGAGGAGACGATTCGTCTGCCGGAAGGGATTGCAGTGATTCGCCGCGACTCAGACTTGGATGGCTGGTTCGACCTGCGTTACGTGGAGCGGCGTGGGCTGGCGACGCGCTTGGAGCAGATTCGCGAGGAAGCGCCGAGGCACTGAGTAGTCGCAATCTTCAGATTGCGAATCCATTCGCAGGCTAAAGCCTGCGACTACTCCTTCTCCTGCCCGTTGTTCCAGAAGCGGAACATCTCCTCCGCCGTCGGCACCTTCAGCGGGCGCACGATGCGGAAGCCGAGGAACTGCGCGTCGGTGAGATACCAGATGCTCTTCGGGAGCTGCGGGTCCTGCTGCTTCCACGACTTGTCGGAGCCGCGCCGCGCCGCGCTGCGGAGCTTGGCGAGGCCGTCATCCCACGAGCCCCCACGCGCGACCTGCGGGTAGGGCGAGGACTGCTTGAGCCACGGGTCTTGGACGAGCGCCTTCACCTTGTCGTAGTTCGGCTCGTATTGGTCGAGGCACCACTCGGCCACGTTGCCGTGCATGTCGTAGAGGCCCCACGGGTTGGGCTTCTTCTTGCCGATCTTCTGATACTTGAAGTCGCTGTTGGCCTCGAACCATGCGTATTGCTTCGCATCCGCCACATCGTCGCCCCAGTGGTAGGCGGTCTTGGTGCCGGCGCGGCAGGCGTATTCCCACTCGGCCTCGGTCGGCAGCCGGTAGAAGTGGCCGGTCTTGGCGGAGAGCCACTGGCAATACTTGTTCGCCGCGTGCTGCGTCATGCTGATGGCCGGATAGCCATCCTTGCCCATGCCGAACGACATCTCCACGTAGGGCTTGGTCGGGCGCGCGACCGCGTCGGAGACCTTCTCGCGCTCGGCATCGGTCTTGATCTGGTCCTTGAACCGCTTCTCCGCGTCCACATACATGAACAGCTCAAACTCGTTCCAGGTGATCTCGTGCGTGCCCATCCAGAACGGGGAAACCTTCACCTTGCGCTGCGGACCTTCGTTGGCCTCGCGGCCCTTCTCGCCCATCGAACTGCCCATCACGAACTCGCCCGCCGGGATCGGCACCAGCGCGTAGCTCACGTCGGTGCCGGGCACCGTGTTCGTGTAGGCCCTCATGCTGGCGGCGGTCTTTTCCTTGTGCGTTGCGGTGATGAGCTTGTGGATGCTGGCGACGGTTTCGTTCTCGTTCGCGCCGGGCGCGGCCTCCTTCTTCTTCTGCACGAGCGCCAGGCCGTCCGGCCAGACCGCGCCCTGCTGAATCCACAACTTCACAAACTCAATCTCCTCCTTCGTGAGCCGGTCCTTGGCCTTCGGCGGCATCACCTTGTCATCGTCAATGGGATGGGTCGTCGAGGTGTAGATGGGGCTTTTCTCCGGCTGGAACGGCACCACGCCGGTGCCGCTCTCACCGCCCTTGTAGGTCAGCTCGCGCGTGTCCATGCGCAGCTCGCCCTTCGCGTGCCCCTCACGATGGCAGGCCACGCAGTTGAACTCGAAGATGGGCTGGATGTCCTTCGCGAAGTTGATTTTCTTCGCGACGCCGAGCTTCACGCCGACCGGCCACTTCGCGCCCGTGTCAATCCATTCGCGGAGCTTGGCCTGCTGCTCCTTGGGCAGAATCCCCTCTTTCGGCGGCGGCATGAAACCGTCGTCGTCCGGCTTGAGCGTGGTGGAGGTGTAGAGCCTGCTCTCCTTCGACTTGCCGGCCACGAGCGCCGTGCCGCTGTCACCGCCCTTGAGCGTGTCAGCGAGCGTGTGGAGGCGGAGGCCGCCCTTCTTCTGGTCCTCGCCGTGGCACTTGGTGCAATGCACTTCCAAAATCGGCTGGATGTCCTTCACGAAATCCACGGCTGCGACGGCGGTGGAAACGAGCGCGAGCGAGGCGGCAAGAGTCGGAACGAATCGAGTTTTCATCAACAATGTGCCGGGAAGCTAGTGGCGGGTCAGGCAATTGAAAAGTGAAAGTTGGCTCCCGCAAACGCACCACGGCGCGGGAGGGGCAGCTCCCGCGCCGGGTGCGTTGTGTTACCAACCTCGCCGCCGCTCCGGTCCACAGCCACGTAAACCAGCACCGGCGGCGAAAGGGTTTCAGGAGCGGCCCGCGCTCCGGGTTCAGCTCACCCCCGCTGGCAGGCAAGGGGCGGCTGCTTCTCCTTCATCATCGGCGGCCTTTCATTTCAGGGTTCATCGGGTGATTGAGTTTCTGGTCTGATGTCTGTGGTCTGCGGTCTGCGGTCTGAAGTCTGTGGTCCAGCTCAGTTCCGCTTGAGCGTCACGCTCGCGCCCGCCGCCAGGGTCACGTAGGTGATGCGCTGGCCGGCGTAGGTCTCGCTGCTGATCGTCGGGGCCTTCACCGTGTAGCTCACGATGCCGCCGTTGACCAGGCCCGTCACCGGCACGCGCGCGGCCTTCGTCACGGTGAGGGTGACGGTGTTGTTCGCGTTGCGCGTGGCCACCACGCCCGAGGCGTTGTAGGCCATCCGGCGCTGGAGGGTCGCCGCCAGGTTGTTCATCGTCGGGGAGAGGGCCGGGAAGTTGTAGAGCTTCTCATACTTGTCCGCGACCTTGTTGAGCAGGTCGCCCAGCAGCGTGTTGCCCGCGCCGTTGTAGTCCCGCAGGTTGGGCTGGTGGAACATCAGCGGGCTGACATCGCCCTTGAGCAGGAAGCCCAGCAGGAGTTCCGCCTGGTTGTCCAGGATCTCGGCGTAGCTCAGGTCGCGGCCCCAGTAGCCATTGTAGATGCTGTTGTATTCGCTCGCCCACTCGGCCGGCGTGCTCACGTTGTAGAAGAGGTTGTTGGCGTGCCGGGGGATCATCAGGATGCGCGCGTCCACCCAGTTGGGGATGCCGGTGTTCGGCGTGGTGGGCCGGTGCGCGGGGATGGAGGTGTCGGTGACGAAGTAGCGGATGCCGGCGTCGTAGGCGGCCTTGATGAACTGCGGGTTGTTCAGGCCGGTGATGTTGGGCGTGACCATGTTGGCCCGGCTGTAGTTCGGGAGGCCCAGCCCGGTGGCGGTCTGGTTGTTCTTGGTGATCTCGGTCAGCGCGTCGGCGTAGGAGATGTCGTCGAGGTAGGGGTGCGTGTAGGTGTGGCTGATCCACTTAAACATCGCCTTGTTGGTGCGGACGTAGGGCGTGAGGTCGTCGTTCTCGTATTCGCCGGCCACCGTCCCGAGGCCGTTGAAGGCCATGTCGTAGCGGAAGTTCTTGCCCAGCGTGCGGGTGTTGAAACCCTTCTGCCAGGCGATGACCGCCCGCCAGTCCTTGGCGCTCTGGCGGAACTCGCCGGCGGGCCACATCTCGTCGGCCAGGAACACGTCGTCAATCTGCGCGGAGAGGTAGGTGTGGCGCTCGCCCAGGAACAGGCCCTTGTTGGCCCAGGTGACGAGGCCGTGGGAGAGCACCGTGCTGTGGATGAGCCAGGGGGCGTTGTCGAAGGTCATCGAGAGCACCTCGCGGCCGTCGGCGTGCTTCTTCACCGCGATGAGCGCGTGGCCCTGCGCGTCGGAGAGCCAGACCGTCGTGTTCGTGTCGAGGGGCGTGGCGAGGTAGGTCCAGACGTTGGAGACGGCGAAGGCGTTGGCGGTGACGAGGTAGGGGAAGGAGGGCTTGGCGGCGGCGGACCAGGTGCCGAGGGCGGCGTTGCCGGTGGCGTCGAAGGCGGCGGTGGGCCAGTTGAAGCCGGCGTCGGGCGTGGGGTAGCCGCTCCAGTTGATCTGGCGCACGCCGAAGTCGGCGGCGTATTGGTTCAAGGCCGCCCACTCAGCCGTGTTCAACGCCGAGGTCCAGGTGGTGCCATCGGGCGAGTAAGCCAACTGCGAGTCGGTGAGCATCACGCTGCTGTAGAAGCCGCGCAGGCCGGCGAAGAGCTTGTCTGCGGTCAGGCTGCCAGGCTGGGCGGAGGCCACATGCACCGTGTAGGGCGTGCCGAGGAAGTCGAGGGCTTGGCGGATGGCCGGCAGCGCGGCGTCATTGGCCGTCGCGCTCACCACCAGCACGGCGAGGTCCGTGGAGGAGTTCGTGAGCGCAGCCTTCGCGGGCTTCACAAACACGCCGCCGAGGACGGCCACCAGCATGGCGACCATCAGCGTCAGCGTCGGGCGGGGCGCGTAAGCGGCGACCGCCGGCTTGCGCGGCACCCACGCGAGCGGGGCTGCCTTGCGCACCGCGACGCGCATGGTGGTTTCTTGGGCGAACTGAACGCGGATGACTTTGACAGCCTGTCCCTCGTTCGTGGCTGAGAACGTGTTTGTTTTCATGGCCCCAGATTACGCGCGGGCGCGGGACGCGGTATCGGGCTGGCGACCCGATAGTCGGTTAGGGGTGCCCCCTACCCTGCCCTGTCGAACTTGCCGCTCATCCCAAGCACCGGCTCACGTTTGCCACGACCGGGGCAATCCAAGTTCAGTCTCCGACAATTGCCCGAAAGCCGGATCGCGCCGGTTGCGCTTGGCTGCGTCAGGCATGACTGCCGTGGCCCCACCCGGACAAACCACCGCGCCCGTCACCTGGCACGACCAGCCGAGTGACGCGGCGTTCCGCGTGCTAAGTTCCTCACCGGAGGGGCTGGCCCCTGACGAGGCGGCGCGCCGGCTCGCGGCCCACGGCCCCAACGCGCTGCCGGAGGCGAAGCGCCGTTCCCTGCTCGTCGTCCTGCTCCGCCAGTTTGTCAGCCCGCTGATTTACATCCTGTTCATCGCGGCGGCGGTGTCCTTCGCGGTCGGGCACCGGGGTGATGCCTTCGTGATTCTGCTGGTGGTGTTCGTCAACGCGCTTATCGGCACGTTCCAGGAGGGCCGGGCCGAGCGCTCGATGGAGGCGCTGCGCAAGCTCTCCGCCGTGCGCGTGCGTGCGCTGCGCGGCGGCCGCGAGTCGCTCATTGAAGCGCGCGACCTCGTGCCCGGCGATGTGGTGCTGCTCGCCGCCGGCGACGCGATGGCTGCGGACGCGCGGCTCATCGAGGGCAACGCCCTCGAAGCCGCCGAGGCCGCGCTCACCGGCGAGTCATTGCCGGTCACGAAGCACCCCGAACCGCTGCCCGCCGACACGCCGCTCGCCGACCGGCGCAACATGGTTTTCTCCGGCACGCACATCGCCGCCGGGCGGGGCAAGGCGCTCGTGGTCGCGACCGGCGTGGACACCGAGGTGGGCCGCATCGCGAGCCTGACCGAGTCCGCCGAGGAGCCGAAGACGCCGCTGGAGACGCGCATCGCGCAATTTGGCCGCTACCTCGTCGGGGCCGCCATCGGCCTGTTCGTGCTCGTCATCGTGGTCGGGCTGATGCGCGGGCTGCCGTTCATTGAGATTCTCATGGTCGCCATCAGCCAGATGGTTTCGATGGTGCCGGAGGGCTTGCCGGTGGCCATGACCATCGCGCTCGCAGTGGGCATGCAGCGCATGGCGGCGCGCAAGGCCGTGGTGCGCCGGCTCTCGGCGGTGGAGACGCTCGGCTCCACCAGCGTCATTTGCAGCGACAAGACCGGCACGCTCACGCGCAACGAGATGACCGTGACGGCGCTGTGGCTGCCGGATGGCCGCGCGGTCGAAGTCACCGGAGCCGGCTATGCGCCGGAGGGCAAGCTGCTCGTGAACGGCGCGGAAATCTCCGTTTCGGAAGACCCCGCCCTGCTCGCCCTCCTCGAAGCCGGCGCGCTCTGCAACGACGCGCAGCTCGTGCCGCCCGACCGCGCCGACCCGCGCTGGCGTCCGCTGGGCGACCCCACGGAGGCGGCGCTGCTCACGCTGGCCTTGAAGGGCTGCGTGGACCCCGCCGCGCTCCGGCAGCGGCATCCGCGCCGGGCTGAGATTCCTTTCGACTCGACCACCAAACTGATGGCCACGCAGCACGGACACTCGGCCCGGGGGCGCATTTGCATCAAGGGCGCGCCGGAAATGCTGCTGGCCCTGTGCGCGTTCGCGCGGCGGGGGGAGAAGCTTGTCCCGCTGGACGAGCCGTGCCGGCGAACTTTCGAAACGACGTCCGCCGAGCTGGCCGGACGCGCCTTGCGCCTGCTCGCAGTGGCCGAGGTGCCGGAGGCGGCGCTGGATGAAACCTCCGGTTTCGCCCAGTTCGAGCGCCGCGCCACGTTCCTCGGCCTCGTCGGGCAGATGGACCCGCCGCGCGAGGAAGTGAAGGCCGCCGTCCACGAATGCCGGCGGGCGGGCATCCGGCCCGTGATGGTCACGGGCGACCACAAGGCGACCGGCCTGGCCGTGGCCCGTTCGCTGGGCATCGCGCGCGACGGCGACCTCGCGGTGGACGGCCGCGAGTTGGAGGCGATGCCGGAGCAGGATTTGCGGCACGACCTCGACCGCATCTCGGTCTTCGCGCGCGTGCATCCGGCGCAGAAGCTCCGCATCGTCGAGGCGCTTCAAGCGAAGGGCAACGTCGTGGCAATGACCGGCGACGGCGTGAACGACGCGCCCGCCCTGGCCCGCGCGGACGTGGGCGTGGCGATGGGCATCACCGGCACCGAGGTCGCCAAGGGCGCGGCCAAGATCGTGATCGCCGACGACAACTTCGCGACCATCGTGAGCGCCGTCGAGGAAGGGCGGCTCGTCTATCGCAACCTGAAGAAGGTCATTATCTTCCTCTTCGCCACTTCGATTGACGAAGTGGTCGTGCTGCTGGGCGCGCTGTTCTTCGGCTATCCCCTGCCCCTCGCGGCGGTGCAAATCCTGTGGATCAACATCGTCACCGAGGGCGTGCTGACCGTGAACCTGGTGATGGAAGGTCCCGAAGGGAATGAGATGAACCGCCCGCCCATCCCGCGCGACGAGCCGCTCATCACGCGCGGCATGGTGACGCGGATGCTCGGCATGGTGACCGCGTCGGTGGCGGCGACGCTGGGCTACTTCATCTGGCGGCTCTCCACCGGCGCGCCGCTCGACCTGGTGCGCAGCGAGACCTTCACCGTGCTGGCGGTTTGCCAGTGGTTCAACGTGCTCAACTGCCGCAGCGAATCGCAGTCCGCCCTGAGCCTGAGCCTCTTCAAAAACTACTGGCTGCTCGGCGGGCTGGTGCTGGGCAACCTGCTGCACTTCCTGGTCATCTACACGGAGCCGATGAACCGCATCTTCCACACCGTCCCGATTCCGCTGTTCAACTTCTTCCTCATCGGCGCGGTCGCCAGCGTCGTGCTCTGGGTCGAGGAGGCGCGCAAGCTCCTCGCCCGCCGGCAAGCGAAGATCCATTGAACCCGAATCCCGAAGCTGGCCGAAAGGAACGAAAGAATACGGAAGGAAGCGAAGCGCTTGGCGAACCAGGGGCGGAACGATTCACCCATGCTTCTTCATTGCCACCGTCTCCGCTCTTTTCGGTGTCTTTCGCTTCTTTCGGCAATTCCCTTTCGGAGATCGGGTTGGAGGCGGCTGGTTCTGCTCGCCTGAACAAGGCCGTTTCAACCACGATTCGCCCATGAGCACCGTCGCCTTCTACGACACGAAGCCCTACGACCGCGACTACTTCCAGCGGGCCGACCACGCGGACCAACTCGCGTGGCGCTTCCACGAGTTCCGCCTCAACGCCACCACTGCCACCTCGGCCAGCGGCGCGCAGGCCGTCTGTGTGTTCGTCAACGACCGAGTGGACCGCGCGTGCCTGATGACGCTCGCGGAGCTGGGCGTGCGGCACATCGCGCTGCGCTGCGCGGGCTTCAACAACGTGGACCTCGTCGCCGCGCGCGAGCTGGACCTGGCCGTGACGCGCGTGCCGGCCTACTCGCCGCACGCGGTGGCGGAGCACACGCTGGCGCTGCTGCTCGCGCTGAACCGCAAGATTCACCGCGCCTACAACCGCGTGCGCGAACTGAACTTCGCGCTCAATGGCCTCGTGGGCTTCGACCTGCACGGCAAGACCGTCGGCGTGGTGGGCACGGGGAAGATCGGCCGCATCGCCGCCGGCATCCTGCGCGGCTTCGGGATGAACGTGCTGGCTTACGACCCGTTCCCCTCGCCCGACTGGGCGCGCGACGCGGGCGTGACTTACACGGACTTTAGCACCCTGCTCGCCGGCAGCGACGTGGTGACGCTGCATCTGCCGCTCACGCCGCAGTCGCATCATCTCATCAATGCCGCGTCCATCGCGCGCATGAGGCCGGGCGCGGTGCTGGTCAACACCAGCCGCGGCAAGCTCGTGGACACCGCCGCCGTCATTGAGGCGCTCAAGGGCGGCCAGCTCGGCGGCGTGGCGCTGGACGTGTATGAGGAGGAGGAAGGCATCTTCTTCGAGGACCATTCGGGCGAGGTGTTGCAGGACGACGAGCTGTCGCGGCTGCTGACGTTTCCCAACGTGCTCATCACGGCGCACCAGGCCTTTCTAACGCGCGAGGCACTGAGCGAAATTGCGCGCGTGACCGTGACGAACATTCAGCGACGCGCGGTGGATGAGACATTCTTGGAAGGGACGGCGTTGTGACGTGAGGCTGGCCACTGAAGAACAACCGGACGCGGGCCAAGGACGAAGCTGCCATCCTCCCTCTCCCCTGCCCTCTCCCGCTGGGAGAGGGAGAAACGCAGCCAGCGGCGGGCGCTGCGCGTCATGCCCCTGACCATGAGCACACCAAACTCCGACCGCACCTGGGTCATCGGCCAAAGCGTGCTCATGCTCGCAGTCGTCGGGCTTGGCGTCACGCATCGCGGAGCGTGGCAGAGCGACGCGGGCTTTATGGCGGGTGCGGTGCTCTTCGCACTCGGAGCCATCGTTGGTGTTTGGGGCGTGCGGTCGCTGGGCCGCAGCCGCACTCCGAATCCAACTCCGAAGGCCGACGCGGAACTCGTGCAAACTGGCATTTATCGCTGGCTGCGGCATCCGCTCTACAGCAGCGTGATGCTCGCGTCGCTGGGCTGGGCGCTGTTGTGGCAGAGTGCGGCGGCGCTGGCGGCGGGCCTGGTGCTCTGCGTGTTCTTCGACGCGAAGGCGCGGCTGGAGGAGCGGTTGTTGTTGGCGAAGTTTCCCGATTATGCGGCGTATCGGGAGCGGACGTGGCGGTTTGTGCCGTGGGTGTATTGAGTGGGGAGTAAAACGTAATGCGTAATACGTAAGGGGAGTCGCTGCCGCCGCTCGTTACCGTGCGCAATCTGGGGGGAGTTTCCGGCAAACGTGGAAAAGCGGTTCGCCCCGTTGCGGGCGACCAATCTGGTGAGGAGGGCGGAGAGGGTCGGAGCGGAGGGGTGGAGCGGCCACCCTCTCCCTTGGGGAGCCGGGCCGGGCAAAGGCGGCACCCGGAACGGCGGGAACGAGTCCGCCAGGATGGAGTCGGTTATGATTGCCCTGAGTCGTTGGAGCCCCTTCAAGGAAATGGAGGAGCTGCAGGGCCGGCTGGGTTCGTGGATGAACCTGCCGGGACGCGCCACCACGAGCAAGGAAGCCCTCGCCGTGGCGGATTGGTCGCCCTTGGTGGACATCACCGAGGACGAGAAGGAATTCCTGCTCAAGGCCGAGCTGCCGGGAGTGAAACGGGAGGAAGTGAAGGTGACGGTCGAGGACGGTGTCCTCATGCTCTCGGGCGAACGCCGGTTTGAGAAGGAAGAGAAGGAGAAGAAGTATCACCGCATCGAGCGCGCCTACGGCAGCTTCGTGCGGAGCTTCACGCTGCCGGAGGAGACCCCGGCGGACAAGGTCGCGGCGGAGTTCAAGGACGGCGTCCTGCTGGTCCACCTGCCGAAGGCCGTGACGCCGAAGCCGAGTCCGATGGAAGTGAAGGTGGCGTGAAGGGCAGTGCAGCAGGCAGTGAGTAACAGGCGGGCGCGGCCACAAGGCTCACCCGCCTCCTTCGTTGCGGAGGAGGACAGAGCCACGGCCAGCGCGGGCCAGCGAGATTTCATGCCCGGTTCCGCCGGGTTTCCCGCTTGCTAGAAGCGGAAAAATAGGCATCATTTTCCCCAGTTCAATCGGACGGCAGAACGCAGGCGCGGGGGACGCAGTGGCAGGCTGCCTCCCGGCAGGAGCGAACACCGCCGGCAACTTTCCTCAGACATGAACAGCTTCCTTCGCCCCCTCGCGGTCGGGCTTGTCGCCGTGCTGCTGTGGGGGCTGCCCCAAACGGCGGCGGCGTCGCATTTCCGCTTCGCCAACCTCTCCTGGAAGCGCGCCCCCGGCACCAATTCGCTCGCGGTCGAGCTCACGGTCACGGAGGCGTGGCGCTCCGAATCCTTCGGGCAGGGGGAAATTTATTATGACTTTGGCGATGGCAGCACGGGCTTCACCACGGCCACCGCCACGCGCATCGCCACCCTCACCGACACCGCAGGCGAGGAATACGAGGTCTGGCGCTACACCGCCACGCACACCTATCCCTCCAACGGCCTCTTTCAGGTGTCCGGCTCGTCCTGCTGCCGCATCAGCACGCTGGTCAACGCGGCGGATGCGAGCGAGTCGTTCCAGATGCTTGTGGACCTGCGCGGTGCCGCCAACACCGGCTCGCCCGTCACCACCGCGCCGGTGATCCTCCAGATGCAGGCCGGCGCGAACAACTCCATCGCGCTGCCCATCGTGGACCCGGACGGGGACGCCTTCACCGTGCGGCTGGCCACCAGCGCGGAGTCCTCCATCTTTTCCCTGCCGACCGTGGGGGCCAACTCCCTCAGCGTCACGGCGGGCGGGGTGTTGAACTGGAACACCGCCGGCGGGTCCAGCGGGCAGAAGTTCGCGCTGCAGGTCATCATCGAGGAGAACCGCGCGGGCAACACCACCGGCACCAACGGTCGCGTGCCGCTGGACTTCATCATCGAGCTGGCCGGCTCGCTCACCAACCTCCCCCCCACCGTCACGGGCACCAACGGCTCCATCACCCTCGCGCCCAACCAGACGTTCACCACCTCGTTCGCCGGCACCGACCCCGAGGGCGGCCCGCTGCGCGTCAACCACCAGGGCCTGCCGCCCGGCGCGACCATCACGCCGGCGGATGGCACGACGAACGCCTCGCCAACGAGCGTGGCGTTCTCGTGGACGCCCGCGCCGGCGGACGTGGGCAGCTCCTACGCGGTGCTGATTTTCTTCACGGACCAGGGCGGCCTGCAACGCGCCGCCTCCTTCGCGCTCACCGTTTCCGCGGCGCTGACGGTGCGGGACTTCGAGTTGTTGAGCATCAACTCCGGCGGCACGGCCAGCGGCAGCGGCGCGTCGCTGAACCCCGTCGTCAGCAGCAACGGCCAGTTCGTCGCCTTCGTCAGCGAGGCGACCAATCTGGCGGCCAACGACAACAACGGCACGCGGGACGTGTTCTGGCGCGACCGCACGGCGGGCACCACCCGGCTGGTGAGCCGCACCCCGGCGGGCGCCAGCGGCAACGGCGAGTCCGACTCGCCGGTCATCAGCGCGGACGGCCGCTATGTGGCCTTCCACAGCCGCGCGGGCGACCTGGTGGCCGGTGACGCCAACGGCCGCTACGACGTCTTCGTGTGGGACGCGCACGACAATGGCGTGACCCTCGTGAGCCGCACAGCCGCAGGCGCCAGCGGCGCAGGACACTCCTTCTCCCCGCAGATGTCGGCCAGCGGGCGGGTCATCTCCTTCGCCAGTGACGCGCCGGACCTTGCGGGCCTGGACGCCAACGGCACCCTGGACGCCTTCGCGCGGGATATGGACGCCGGCGTGACCCACCTCGTGAGCGTCACGCCGGGCGGGGCCGCCGGCAACGGCTCCTGCGGCGTGCCGGTCATCAGCGCCAACGGGCGGCACGTCGCCTTCGTCAGCCTCGCCAGCAATCTCGCGGGCAACGACACCAACGGCGTGGATGATGTCTTTGTGCGCGATCTCCAGACGCAGGTGACGACGCTGGCGAGCGTGAACCCCGCCGGCACGGCCAGCGGCAGCAAGTTTTCATTCGAGCCGGCCCTGAGCGCGGACGGGCGTTACGTGGCCTTCGCCAGCCAGGCGACGAACCTCGTGGCGACGCCGGACACCAACGGCGTGGCGGATGTCTTTGTGCGCGATCTGCAACTGGGCGCGACCAGGCTGGTGAGCGTGAACGGCTCCGGCACGGCGGCGGGCGGCAACGCGGGCATCGCCACTTTGCGGGCCGAGTCAGTCTCGCCGGTCCTGAGCGCGGACGGGACGAAGGTGCTGTTCGTCAGCTTCGCGCAGGACCTGGTGGCCAATGACAGCAACGCCAAGCCCGACGTCTTCTTGCGCGACCACGTCAACAACACCACCACGCTGATCAGCACCAACCGCTTCGGCACCGGCTCCGGCAACGCCGCCTCGGGCGCGGGCCGGCACGCCCTGAGCGCCGACCTGCGCTACGTGGCCTTCTTCAGCGAGGCGGCCAACCTCGGCGCGGCGGACACGAACAGCCGCACGGACGTTTTCCTGCGCGACCTCACGACGGGGAGCACGAAAATCATCTCCCGCGTGAACCTCGGCGGCTTCGCCGCCAGCGGTCACAGCTTCCAGCCCGTCCTCAGCGCCGACGGCTCGACGGTGCTCTTCACCAGCGAGGCGGACAACCTGGACGACCGCGACGCCAACGGCGCGCGGGACGTGTTTGCCGCCGCGACCACGCTGGGCAATCCGAACTTCGGCGTGGCGGACGTGGCCGTGAGCATTTCCAGTGTCGGCGACCAGACGGTGGGCGGCAGCTTCACCCTCACGGTCACGGTCACGAACCTGGGCGCGAACCCCGCCACCGGGCTGGTGGTGGGCAACAGCGCGCCGGCGTTCCTGCAATTTGTCTCCGGCACGGCGTCGCAGGGAGTCATCGGGAGCAACGCCTGGGTGGTGGGCGACCTGGCACCCAATGGCGGCGCGACCGCGACGGTGACGCTGGTGGCGGGCAACCTCGGCAACGGCGACCTGGTCGTCTCCATCACCGAGCGCGACCAGCTCGACTCGAACCTGAACAACAACGCCGCGCTCTCGACCATCACGGTGAACCAGACCGCCGCCGGCGCGCTCTTTTACCTGCCGGGGAACACCGCCTACCTCAGCCGCACGAACAGCCCGTTCTTCGCGGACATCCTGTCCGGCGCGGTGACGTTGGAGGCGTTCGAGCGCGGCAATTTCAGCGTCGCCGGCGTGACCGCCTCCACGGGCACGAACTACGCGGCGTCCGCCATCACCGACTCGGTGGACGCGGACGACGGCTCCGTGGACGGGGGCGGCACGGGCGGCCAGTCGTTTTTCGTGACCGGCACGAACGCGGTGACGTTCAGCTTCGACGCCCGGGTGCTGGGCCGGCTCCCGACCAGGGTGGGCATCGTGCTCACGGACGGTGATGATGATGGCGCGGGCATTCAGGCGTTCGACACGAACGGCGTCTCGCTCGGCATCATCGGGCCGTTTGCGATTGGCGACAGCGTGTTCACCGGGGAGACGGCGGAGGACCGGTTCCTCGGCGCGGAGTTCGCGGGCGGCATCTCGGCGTTGCGGGTGTTCTACGTGTCGCCGGGCTTCGAATTGGACCACTTGCAGTTCGACCTCCCGACCACGGACCTGGCGATGAGCGGGACGGGACCGACCAACGTCGTCTTTGGCTCGAACTTCGTGCTGACCCTGACGGTGACGAACGGCGGGCCGCTCGCGGCCACGGGCGTGGTCGTGACCAACGCCGACGCCGGGGACGTGGAGTTCGTGGGCGTTTCAACTTCGCAGGGCACGGTGGACACCAACGGGACTTGGACGGTCGGCACGCTGGCCGCCGGGGCGACCGCGACGTTCACCGCCACGCTCACGCCCGAGGGCAGCGGCTTCCTGCTGTTCCGCGCGGGCGTCAGCAGCGCGCTGCCGGACGCGCACACGGGCAACGACGTCGTGACGCTGGGCGTCACCGTGCCCAACCTGGCCCCGAGCCTGCGCTTCGCGTCGAACACGCTCACCCTGCCGGAGGACTTGCCGGCGTTGTCCTTCCCCGCGTTCCTCCAGGTGCATCCAGTGGAGAGCAACCAGTTCATCACCAATCTGAGCGTCTCCGTGGACAACCCCGCACTGTTCTCGGCGGGACCGGCGCTCCAGACCAATGGCCTGCTGCAACTCACACTGGCCACGAACGCGACGGGCACCTCGACGGTGACAGTCAGCGCCACCGACAACGGCGGGACGCTGGGGGGCGGCATCGCGACCGGTTCCAATGCCTTTGTCATCAACGTGACGGCGGTGAACGACGCGCCGACGTTCGGGTTCGCGACCAATCACGTCGTGGGGTTGGAGGACGCGGGGGCGCAGACGGTGTCAGGGTTCATCAGCAGCACGAGTCCGGGGCCATCGGATGAGGCGGGCCAGAGCGTCACCAACTACCTTGTGACCACGAGCAGCAACGCGCTCTTCGCGGTGCTCCCGGCGGTCGCCCTGAACGGCACGCTGACCTTCACCCCGGCTGCCAACGCGAGCGGCTCGGTGACCGTCACGGTGGTCGGGCAGGACGATGGCGGCACCGCCGGCGGGGGCATGGACAAGACGACCAACACGTTCACCCTGACCATCACGGCGGTGAACGACGCGCCGTCCGTCGCGTTTGCCACGAACAACGTGGTGGTGGCACAGGACTCGGGCGCGCAGCTTGTGCCGGGTTTTGCGACGCCGGGGTTTGGCCCGGCGGATGAGGCGGGGCAGGCCGTGCTGAGTTACACGGCGTCGCCGAACAGCGCCGCGCTGTTCCAGGTGTTGCCGGCGATTTCCCTCGGCGGCGACCTCACCTTCACCTCGGCCTCCGGCGCGAGCGGCTCGACGCCCGTCACCGTCATTGTGCGCGACAGCGGCGGCACGGCCAACGGCGGCGTGGATCTGGCGACCAACACCTTCACGCTGATCATCACTGCGCCGGGAACCACGAATTTCACCTGGCTGGGTGGCAGCGGCGACTGGCACAACCCGGCGCTGTGGTCGCCCGCCGGCGTGCCGGGCCTGCTGGACATGGCGATCCTCTCTGGCGGCACCGCGCAACTCACGAACGCGGTGACGGTGCGGGGGCTGGCCCTGGCGTCGGGCACCATTGCTGGAGCCGGTTCCCTGACGGTCAGCTCGAACCTGAGCTGGACCAGCGGCACGTTCGATGGCGCGGGCACGCTCGTCATCAGCACGGGGGCGGTGGCAACCGCCAGCACCACTTCGACCAAGGTTCTGCGCCGCCAGTTGGACAACTTCGGGACGTTCACCTGGGCGGGCGGGAACCTGCAGGCGAACAACAATCCGACGTTCAACAACCTGGCCGGCGCGCTCTTCGACATCCAGGTGGACAACACGTTCTTCACCACCACGGACAGCAGCGTGCGGACGTTCAACAACGCCGGCACGGTGCGCAAATCGGCGGGCGCGACCTCGACGACGTGGGAGGGCGTGATGAACAACACGGGGACGGTCGAGGTGCAGGTGGGCACGCTGGTGTTCAACGGGAGCGGGTTGTCCTCGGGCGCGTTCACGAACGTGGCGGGCACGGTGCTGGGGTGGACGAGCGGGACGCACGGGCTGACCAACGGGGTGACGTTCACGGGGGCGGGGACATGGGCGCTGGCGGGGGCCACGCTCGAGGTGCAGGCGGGGACGACGGTGAGTCCGGCGGGGACGTTTGCCCTGAGCAGCGGCATACTGGGCGGGGCGGGCAACTTCACCGTGCCCTCGGGCAGCACGTTCGCGTGGACGGCCGGCACGATGCAGACCGGCGGGGTGTTCACGGTGGCGGCGGGCGCGGCGCTGACCGCCAGCACCACTTCAACCAAGTCCCTGCGCCGGCAGGTGGACAACGCGGGGACGATCACCTGGACGGGCGGGACCTTTCTGGCCGGCGAGGATCCGACCCTCAACAACCTGGCCGGGGGCGTGTTCGACATCCAGACGGACAACACGTTCTTCAGCTCCGTGGACGGCAGCGTGCGGGTGTTCAACAACGCGGGCCTGCTGCGGAAATCCGGAGGTGCGGGCACGACGACGTGGGAGGGCGTGCTGAACAACACGGGGACGGTGGAGGGGCAGGCCGGGACGCTGAACCTGACGGGTGCCGGCCTGTCCTCGGGCGCGTTCACGAACGCGGCGGGCACGGTCCTGGCGTGGACCAGCGGCACGCATGAGGTGACCAACGGGGTGACCTTCACCGGGCCGGGCACGCGGCGCATCGCGGGCGGCACCTTGTCGGTGTCGGCGGCCTCCTCCGTCAGCCCCGAGGGCACGTTCGAACTGGTCAACGGCACGCTGGGCGGCGCGGGGAATTTCACGGTGCCGGCCGGCAGCCAGTTCAACTGGGCAGCGGGCACGATGGCCACCGGCGGGGTGTTCACCGTGGCGACGGGCGGAGCGCTGACGACCAGCACCACCTCGACCAAGATTCTGCGCCGCCAGTTGAACAACGCCGGGACGTTCACCTGGACCGGCGGGGTGATTCAGGCGAACAACAATCCGACGTTCAACAACCAGGCCGGCGCGCTCTTCGACATCCAGGTGGACACCACCTTTTTCAGCACCACGGACAGCAGCGTGCGGACGTTCAACAACCTGGGCTTGCTGCGCAAGACGGCGGGCGCGGGCACGACGACGTGGGAGGGCGTGTTCAACAGCCTCGGCGCGGTGGAGATGACGGCGGGCACGCTCGTGTTCAACGGGAGCGGGTTGTCCACCGGGTCGTTTGTGAACGCCGCCGGCACCGTGCTCGCGTGGACC
>Ga0172373_10001736_pt1 | contig 34799 bp, 23 predicted proteins | sample Lak10m_2_FD_114546 | JGI IMG/M metagenome (GOLD analysis project Ga0172373, IMG submission 114546) | Freshwater microbial communities from Kabuno Bay, South-Kivu, Congo - kab_092012_10m | ecosystem: Environmental > Aquatic > Freshwater > Lake | place: Democratic Republic of the Congo...
CACCTTCATCCGGGCACACATGGAAACCATGGTCGCGTGCGACTTCTTCTCGAAGACCGTGTTTACGCTACGCGGGCCGAGGACGGCCTATGTGCTGATGTTCATCCATCTCGGCAGCCGCCGTGTCTTCTGTAGCGCGCCGACCTATGCCCCGGACTCGGCGTGGGTCACCCAGCAGGCCCGCAACACGTTGATGTGGTGCGAAAAACAAGGCATCACGCCGGAATTTCTGATCCGCGATGCCGACACCAAGTTCAGCGCCAGCTTCGATACCGTCTGGGAGTCAGAGGCCGGTCGGGTGATCCAGATCCCGCACAGGGCGCCCGACGCAAACGCCTTCGCGGAATCCTTCATCGGTACGATCAAGCGCGAATGCCTCGATTTCTTCGTCTGCTTCAGCCGGTCCCAGCTCGATTACATCCTGCGGACCTGGGTGCAACACTACAACAATGAGCGCCCACATCGTGGGCGGGATATCGGGAACAATGTGCTTCAGGTCGACTTTCGGCCCGTCCGTGATGGCCCGATCCGGCGCAATCGCCAGCTTGGAGGCATCGTCACGTCGTATACTCGTGACGCAGCGTGAATATCCGAGCCAACACAAGGATTGATAACGTCGGATTCATCTTGCCGAGTTTCGTCACGGCCTTCAAAAAATTATTCAAAGTCAATGTGATGGCGCACTGTATACATTTCGGCACCCCCTCAGAAAAGGCCTAAAACGCTGAGAGAGGCACAAGGCAGAAATTGCGCAACTTCAGAGCCAAAGCGATCCGATTGGACCGAATGATTGCGCCAATCTGACAAGCTAGGCAGCCGCACGATACACCCCCGAGATCATGACGTGCGAACACCGTGATGCCACTGTTTGCAGCAGCGTTACGGCGCGGTTTCGTGCATGAAACGATGGTCTCACGGTTGGCACCCTCCGGGGGATTACCATGTGACGAGTAGCAACTGATGACGCTGACAAGGATCGCGCATACTGATTCAGCCAACATCTAAGCCTTACGAGATCACGGTTTACGATATGGCCGTTGACAAGTGGCAGGTGACCGGCAAGACTTGTGTTGCAGGCGACAAAGAGACTGCCCACGTTTGCGGCCAGGGAGTTCGAAACTAGGTTTGCAATAAACACAACTTTCAGAACAATTGGGCGATGGATGTGGGTTGCATGGGCCGAAAAAAAGCTGCTGCTGACAGGAATTTACTTCAGGTAGGCTCCGCGATGGAAGACAAGTCAGTCATCGAGAAAGTTTCTTTCACAGAGATATGTGTTTCTCCAGAGTTTTCCGAGCACCTAGATCAAGCGCTTGTTCGTATTGCATATCTCTTTCCAGAGTTTCAAGTTACCCGAAGCGATCTCAATCAACTGACGATCAAGGTTCGTCATACTGAGAAACTTGACATGGAAACATTCAATCGAGATTTGCATCACGCACTTGCTCGCGAAAAGATAAGGTCCGAAGGGGAATTCCTTCGACATGCGTTGCTTCGTAATATTTTTGAGCAATGAATATCTGGCCATTACAATTCCGTTGGCTGGGCCAGGGAGAGTATCTCTTTTCAAACGATAGTGGTGCATTTTTTCGCTCGGACGAAAGTTTTCTCCGACGCTACACGGAAGGCCGACTGACTGGCGCAGACAGCGAATTCTTGGCCAATTATGACTTCGCGTTTTCTGAAGTTGGGGATGCCAAATTCTTTGGACATGCATTTCAATGGATGAAGCGCCTTAATGTTGCAGCAGAGCTGAATTATGTTATTCTTGTCCCAACGCTTCGGTGTAATCTCACCTGCGACTATTGCCAGGTTTCTCGCGCAGCGGAGACCGCAAAAGGTTTCGACTGGACCGAAAATGATCTGAACTTGGTCTTCAGAATGCTGTCGGCAATCAAGGGTGATTCCCTAAAGGTTGAGTTTCAGGGAGGAGAGCCACTACTTCGACTTGACGTTCTCCAAGCCGTGCGCTCGTTTGTTCGGCAACGGTTCAAGCACGCTGAGTTCGTCGTCTGCACCAATCTACAATCAGTGGGCGAAGAAGCTTGGCAGTTCTTCGATAGTTCCGACACCCTGATCAGCACCTCTCTTGATGGGTCTTCAGACCTGCATCGTAAACTGCGGACAAAGTCAAGCGATGCACATGATGAGTTTCTGTCGAACCTTGCACAAGCAATTGCTAAGTATGGGCCGGAGCGAGTTTCCGCCTTGCCTACTCTTGATGTGAACGACCTTCCAAATCCGGCAGATTTTGTTGAGCAGTATGCCAAACTTGGCCTCCACTCGATTTTTCTACGCCAAGTCAACTATCAAGGCTTCGCTAGAAAAGCACTACATCAGAGCAACAAAACGGCCTGGTACCAGTTCTACCGTTCAGTAGTTCACTACATCATCGAAAGAAACAATAGTGCAGATCTTGCGATGGAAGAGTTCTATCTAAGCCATCTCCTGCGTCGAATAGTGCGTGGTGGTCACAATAACTTTGTAGATCTTAGAAACCCAAACTGGCTGGGCATTGATTATATCGTGGTTGACTATGATGGCAAGATATATCCGACCGACGAGGCGCGAATGCTGTCTCGAGTAAGACATGTTGATTTGTCAATTGGTAGCCTTCAAGCTGGTCTTGACCAACAGAAGCTGTGGCAGCTCAACCAGATAGTTTCAAATTTCGACGATCCAGACTGTATTCACTGCGTATACCATCCGTATTGTGGACTGGATGTCATAGATGACCTGTCGCGATACCAGCGAATAGATTTGCCAAGGCACATGACGCATCACTGCAACAAGCAAATGACGCTTTTTGATTTTGCCTTTGAATTACTTTACTCTACCAGTCCGGTAGTTCAGTCCTCAGTTGCAAAGTGGCTCGGGGTCACTAGTTTGCCTGAAAATCTATGTATGGTTTATAAATGATTCCATTGCAGCTCAGGGTCCAAACAGACGCGCACGCGGAGCCGCTCGTCTTTCGACTACGCAACGACGAAAGTGCTTTGGACATTTCACCGGGCAGAGATGCTATTCTGAGGACGAGAAGCGGGGATCTGGCACTTTACGACCTCGAAGGCCGCGAGATCCGCGTAATTCTTCCACCTGACGACATGTGCGACAACGACGTTGTGATGATTTTGCCGGGAAGGTCGATCGCGCATCGGCTAATTCGTTCAGCTTCGAGCCACAACACGCTATTGGTCACGGAACAGTGTGACCAGCTATGCGTCATGTGCTCGCAGCCACCGAAGCCATTCCACAATGACCTCTTTCGGCCGTTCTTTGAAGCATGTTTGCTTGCGCCAAAAGGTGCGGTGATCGGTATCTCCGGTGGGGAGCCACTGTTGCATAAGGCGCGGCTCTTCGACTTTTTATTTATGGCGCACCTCAACCGACCAGACTTACACTTTCATGTTCTTACTAATGCGCAGCATTTCGAAGAGACGGATATCGATTTCCTGCGCCAGCTTGATCAGAGCAAGATAACGTGGGGTGTTCCTATCTATGCATCGACCGCAGAGATCCATGACAGAATCGTTGGAAAATCGGGTGCCTTTGCGACCCTTCAGGAGGGTCTAACTGTCTTAGCAAGGTCTGGCGCTAGCATTGAGCTGCGCACGGTTGTGTTACGGTCGAACCTTAGTGTTCTCGCGGCACTCGCTCGGACCGTTTCAACACGTTTTGCCTACTGCAAAGTGTGGGCCATCATGCAACTTGAGAATATTGGGTACGGCCGAAAGAACTGGCAGCTGGAATTTGCAGATTCTTCCACCGACTTTGCTGCTGTTAAGGCTGGAGTCGACGTGGCGCGCGCCTTCGGCCTCAATGTGGCGCTTTACAACTTCCCACTGTGCACGGTACCATCTGAGTACCGCATGTACTGCTGCGCTTCTATTTCAGATTGGAAGCAGAAGTTTCTGCTAGAATGCGACCACTGTACAGCGCGGCACGACTGCTGCGGCTTTTTCGACTGGTACCCCGAACACCGTGGCTTCAAGAGGGTTAATAGGTTGTGACAAAGAAATTCCTGGTTACTTCACTTATTGCCGCGGGATTTCCGGTGACGGCAATTGATGCTTCGGTCGCACCCTGGGCCACTTGGCAAGACCAGCCTACGGTGAAGATCTTCTCTATTTTCCGGCAAGCGCACACCTATACGCTAGCAGGGCACAGTTCCCATCGAAGTCATGGCTCACATTCGAGTCACCGGTCCTCTAGTCAGGGATATCGATCACCGTCTTCTCCGGCGCCACTTTACACGCCTCCGTTATCAGACAGCACACCGCCTTCCTCGATCTTGCCTAGCCCGCCCAAAGCGCTGCGAACCCTTCCTGGTAACACTGCTGCCTTTACCAACATAGCGATTCAAGTACAGGTTGCGTTGACCGCTCACGGCTACTACAGCGGCCCGATCGACGGCATCATTGGTTCCGCGTCGCGGGCTGCGCTATCAAAGTTTCAGGCCGACTACTCTCTCAGGGTTACTGGCACAATCACTCCCGAGGTTCTCGATGCGATGGGTATCGTTGCGAAGTAGCGCTATATTTGTTTGTGGCATTTTGGCAGGTGCGGTGTTGTCAATTGCCGCGGCGCCATTGTGGAAGACTGCGTTGGTATCCCTATACGCCAAGCAGTTCGGTGAGCTGACATTTGCTTGCGATAACTCCATGCGCTTACATCTCCTGGCTACGCAAAGACTTAATTTTGAGCCTTCGGAGGCTAATGTAGAATCGCTTCGGCAAGCAGAGGTAGCCCTGATCGATTGTCAAGATTACGACCTTTTCCAGAAGCGCCTTATTCGATGGGGCCTTGACGAGAATGATGTAAGTGAAATGGCGCTTTTGGCAATCGAAGCAAACGCAAGTCAACTAAAGCTGATGGTGTCAGTTCATGAAATCCGGTACTAGAAAGCTATTCGTTCTGTCTGTTGCGGTTCTACTTGGGACGCAGGCATTGGGGGACTCTCTACGGGAGGCAGTTGTTCGGGATTCGGCTATCCGAGCGGGACTCGTCCCCCCTGCGGAAACCATCGTTCGCACTGATGACGCTCTTGTTGCGGTCGGAAAGGATCTCTTTGAGAGCAAGCTTCTCTCTTTATCATTGGATACTGCTTGTGCGTCATGCCATTTGGATCGCTTCGGCAGCGCTGACGGTATCCCAGTGGCTTTGGGGACGGATGCGTCGGGAGCTGGCCTCGATCGGATAGCCGGAGGCGGTGATATTATACCCCGCAACACTCTTCCATTTTGGGGCAGAGGAGGGAAGGGTTTCACAACCTTCTTCTCCGATGGGCGTGTTGATGCTTCCGTTTCTCCAATGATTAGTCAATTTGGTGAAACTCCGCCTTCAGAAGATCCTCTCATCGTGGCAATCCACTTGCCACCAGTTGAAATTGGCGAAATGGTCCTCGATGCAAGCTCGACCGACGGTCTTCAAACCGAAACGCTCCAGAGCGCAAAAAAGATTTATGATATTGTTGCTCGGCGAGTGCAGGACGACATCGAACTGTCTTCCAGGCTTGCTGCTGCGCGTTCTATAGCTGCAAGCGAAATAACTTACCTGGATATCGCAAGCGCAATTTCGGACTTCATTCGCTTCAATTTCGCCCTAAAAGATACTAAGTTTCACAGATTTGTTTTTGCTAACGGCAACCTAACCGCCGAGGAACTCAATGGGGCACTTTTGTTTTATGGAAGGGGGCGGTGTTCTTCATGTCATAACGGTCCATATTTCTCTGACCTGGAGTTTCATGCAATACCTTTTCCGCAGTTCGGATCGGGCAAGAATGGGTTTGGGGTGGACTATGGGCGGTACAACGTAACGATGAACCCTGCTGACCTTTTCGCGTTTAGAACCCCACCCCTATACAACGTATCAAAGACAGGTCCATATTCACATTCCGGTTCAACAGCTTCTTTGCGGGAAGCTATCCGGTACCACGTGGACCCACTAGCATTTTTTGATTCCAGTATGCCAGCAAACGAAAGGGCGCAGTACTATCAGAGGCTCACGCTCTGGGCAGAGACCGGGCTTAATGGCGTGGTTTTTAGTGATGCCGAGTATGCTGACATCGAGAGGTTTCTTGGAACACTTTCATTTGAAAGCGTGCTTCAAGTTAATGAGGTAGATTTGGTTGACTGAGGAGACTGTCAGATATTTTGTGCTCTGATGTCATTTGTCAGGCCATTGGGATGGGACACTTAACTTCCACAATACTGCTTGCGCAGGGTCTGCATCTCGAGCTTCTCGGCTGTATAATAATCCAGTTTATAAAGCTTCATGACCCGATCGAACCTTAGCAGATATTGGCATCTGAACCTCTTGCTGGGAGGCAACCATTCGGTGGGCCCTTTCGCACCCTTTTCTCGGTTAATAGATGCTTCGACCGCAAAAAGATTGCGAAGGTCATTTGCAAAATCGGCTCTCAGTTTAAAATTCCAGAGTGAGGCACCGTGTTCATGTGCATAGGCAAGCGGGACTAGGTGATCTATGTCTAACTGCGGGGCGTCGTAAAATACTCTATCTGTATAGGGGTCAATCCACCTGCCTCTTTGAGCAGTACATCCGCTCTCGTCCCAAGTAACGGTTACCGTTGATAGGTTTGAAAGAACTTCCTGCCTGGTGTTTCGGCAATCAAAATCATAGTCCTTCCACCCGCCATACAGTCCCCTATCATAAGCCTGTGGCGTTTCTCTGGAATACTCCTCAACATGCGTTGAAACACTATCGCGATCAGACCTGTAACCAGTATATGGTCTACCAACTTTAAGGCAGTTGTCCATGTCTGGGAAAGATACATAGCTCTTTGTTCTCAAATACCATTGAGACGCTTCATCGTGGCAGACCTTGGACACGCTCATCTTTACTTCTTCTGCCAGCAGAACATTTCCGAAACTAATGACGAAGAAGCTGAAAACCAGTAGACGTCTCAATTACATGCCCCAGATACCGGACCCGTTAATGCTTGGGCTGTTCTAGGCCCGTATTTCCCATCGGGCTGCAAGCCATATGCCCGCTGAAAACGAATTAAAGCATTGCGGGTAGCTGGACCGTAGGATCCGTCAGCGAAACCTTCAGGAAGACCTCGGCAGTGCTTCAATAGTTTCACTTGATACGCACGAACGGTCGAGCTACCTGCATTAGCTTGGCCACCACGGCAATCTTTAGACCTACTGCCTTCGGCGCACCTCAAACGAGACCCGCCATCGCGAGATGAGGTCATCTCGCTTGACGACCGATGGCAATGGTAAGGTCGGCTTCCTCCGTGACAACCTTGCGAATTTAAGCGGCCGCTGTGGGCTATAGCTACGTCCGGAAGCGAGGCTGCTAGAATGAGCGTCAGTAATAAACTCATCGACAACGAGCGATGCATCAAGGCGAACCTCCAGTGGGCGATCACAACATCTAGACTATGAACAGTAGTGCGGCGATCCCCACCCCGACACTATTAACTCGTTATACTAATTTTACCTTCGCAAGGTGGTCTTAAGTCGTCAAGGTGTGGTCGTTCTATTCTTCTATGTTCAGGCGGAAGTCTTCGGGCAATTGACCTTTCGACAATTCATGCACAGCTATTGCGAGATAAAATCCCCATTGTTCGGATGAAATTGTGAGCATGGCTGTGATTGTGCGGTCGAACACGGAGCGATAGCACAGCCGCATCGGCACAGAGCACCCACCCGTTGCCGCCTCGACTGCTGTTGCCATCGCCAGAAGATGCGCACAGGCACCAAAGCGGCGTTCTTCTTCGGCATCGCCGGGTGGAAGTGGGGAAAACTCGACTGCCCGGGATGGCCCGTGCCACGAAACGGCCGAAGTGCCCCACAAAAGATCAGGATTGCCGACCTGGTCCCACGACAGGACAAGGCCGCCATGCTCCTGCGCAGCAAGTTGAACACGGGTGTCGGCCGGTCTGGGTATGGCCGACAAATGGCGAAGCAGGCGAGCGGACAGGTTCTCGCCCGACAGATCAGGATCCTCTTCGAGCTCAGCATCGGCGCGCTCTGTATAGCTGGTCAAGGCGTCGAGCCCTGCCGACCTTCGGTGGCGACGGATCACGGGGTCACCGGCCCCAGTGTCTGGCCAATCCAGCTGAAGTTCCGATGGTGGAAGAACTGCAGCGCGCGTGGGCAGCGGCGGGACAGAGTCGGCAAGCTGACGCTTCAGCCCGGCGACTAGATCATCCGCAAGTCCTTGCAGCGCCGACGAACTGCTGACCCATTCCGCATCCTCGTCGACGGCAATGCCCGGATAGTCGCTTCGAAACCGTGCTTGCGCCGATCGGCTCTGATCCGGTTTATGGACCAACATCGACTTCGCGGGCAGCGCGCGCAGCCAGGTTGTGCTTCCGATCTGCCACCAGGTTTGCCCTTCGGCGTCAAGTGGCAAGGCAAGCCGGGCCGGGGCATCAGCAGGCAAGGTCGCGTCGAACCCTATCCCCGCGAGGGACTCTTCGTCGATCATTGCACCCCCCGGATCAGTTCAACCCTTTGACGCTCGGTCAGCACGCCGGTTTGCGTGCGCCCAGTCTGTGCCTGCCAGGCGCGCAGCCCTGCAAGCGTCCGAGGGCCGGCTATGCCGTCGAGAGAACCGGAATACAGACCGCGCGCGCGCAAGGCGCTCTGCACCTCGCGCCATTCGGCGTTCGTCAGGGTCAGGGGAACCGTATCATCCGGAACGGGCGGGGCCTGGGGCTGCGTCGGCGCTGCAGGCTGTGGTGGTGCCTCGACCGGGGCAAACGGCCCTTTCAGGGCGGGGATACCTCTCGTGCCGAAATCGTCGATCCGGCTCAGGGCGCGGTCGGTGTCGAGCCGGTAAAGTGCCCGATCCGTCGCCACGATAACCGCGCGGGCGTCGGGTGCCGCTACCTGTGCCAAGGGCTCACCCGTGATCCCGAAGTCCAGCGCAACGCCCCGACCAGCGGTATCCGCCAGAACAAGCCGCGAGCGGTCAAGCGACGCCACCAGCCGTGCCGCGACGACATCCGAACCGATGGCGCGGAACCGGCCGCGGTCGGTCACGTCGAGGGGAAGGGACCAGGTCACTGCGTCCTGAACCGCGGCGCAAGGCACCAAAAGGGGCAGCCGCTTCCCTTCCTGGGTTGCAACCAGTGCCTCCACCGCATCCGGGGCAACGCGGTGCGACCGCAGCACCCGCGCATCCTCGGGCAGGCGCGCGGGAAGGTCGGCCAAGGCGCCACAGGCCGGACGGTCGGCACCCGTCAAGGGCATGGCGCCCGCCGGGCCCAAGGCCAGCGGCAGCCCGGTGGCATCCGGCACCAGGAAGGTCGGATCGGCTTTGGCATAGGTGCCTTCGGGGCCGGTCGACCCGATCACGATCACCCCGGCGCGGGTCGGCGCAAGGACCCGCCCCTGACCGTCAGGCGACGGCGCGCCGGTCACAAACAGGTCGCCAAAACGCCCGCCGCTCAGATTGCGCCGCAAGGGCAGACCGTTCAGCGCCACCCCGTCAGCCGCAGCGCCACGCGGCCCCATGTGCCAGGTATAGGTCGTATCCACGCCACGAACATCGCGGCAGGCAGGCGCCCGCGCCACGCCTCCTGACGGGTCGACGATCACCGCGTTCTGCCCTTGCACGCACAGCCGGGCGGCACCATCCAGCACATCCGAATGAAGCTCGGTTGCAGTTTCGGCACCCGCCCCGGGTGCCGGGCGACGCGCTGCCGCGATGGACAAATCCACCGCCGGATGGCGCCACCAGCCTGCGCCCTGGGTCACGATCTCCACATGATCGCGATAAGGTGCCGCAAGGCCTGCATAATCGTCCAGCGACAGACGCCCCGCGTCCAGCGACACGGCCTCATCGCGGAAGGTGATGGAAAGCGACGTCGCGCCCCCTGTAGCAACGCGCCGCGTCCAGACCCAGTCGCCTGCCTGAACCAGCACGCGGTCCGCGCCGATATCCGACACGGCAGGCCCAAAGACGCCGACATCCGCCGTCGATGCCGGATCGCCCCGCCAGACCCGCCCATCCTCGCACAGAATATCGACCGGGCCACCCGGCAAGGCGGCCGCGGCCTGCACAGACCCGTCCAGCGCCTCTATCCGCGCCGGGCGGCATCCGGCAAGGGCGCCTCGGTCGTCCGGCGTGCGGAGGATCAGGGTATCGGGATCCAGCTTGCGACCGGCCGCCGACCAATCCAGCACGCCGGCCGGGGTCAGCAGGCGCAAGGTCGCGCCAGACCCGGCGATGCCGGTGATGCGGTCGATGGACGGGCGGTCGCCCTGCCAAGGAATCGCGCGCCACTGGTCATCCAGCCACCGCACCTCCTGAACAGCGCGGGAACCATCCAGCCGCAGACGCAGTCGCGACGCCTCCCATGGAACAGCGCCCCAGGCACGATCCTGGATCGCGGCGGCATGGTTTTCCGGTTGCCATGCCTGCGCCCCAAGCCGCCAGGCACTGCCGCCCCCCGCAGCAAGCAAGCCCGGTGCCAGCCGCGCGCCCTGCCCCAGCTCGGCCATCACGCCCTGACACAGCAAGGCATCGACCCCGGACAAACCCTGCAACTGCCCCGGCAGGCCTGTCCCGGCCCGGGCCACGACATCCGCATCGGCCCAAAGCTCGGCCACTGTGCCCTTGCATTGGGCCACAGCGCGCAAGGTGTCGTGGGGCCAGCGCCCCGCCGCACCCAGCCGCACCGGACCCAGCGGCTGTCCGAGGTGATCCAGATAAGTGCCCAGGATTTCAGTATCGGTCTTGCGCCAGGTCCAGAGCGGGTCCGAGGCAATGGCCCGTTCGTCCAGACTTCCGGGTCTGGCACACGGCGCGGGTGAGGCATCGGGCGACGCCAGTTCGAAACAGGCGCCACCCGCTGTCGCCAGCAACCGCGCCGGATCGGCGGCAGGCCGCCCGGCCCGGTCAAAGGTCAGGGGCGTCCCGGATGCCACCCCGCTGTAAAGCAAAAGCCCAGAACTGCCGAGACCGGACCACGACAGCCGCCGCAGGCCCAGTTCGGTTGCCAGCAAGATCCGGTCGCCTTCGACCATAAAACTGCGGACACGGTCAAAGGGCATGTCCTGCCCGGCACTCCAGGAAAAACCGACATGACGCGCCGCACCGCCCAGATCCTGCATCCGAACGGATGCCAAAGGCTGGCCCTGACGGAATGCAAAACGCAGCTCGCCACTGTCCACGGCCGTCCGGAAGACCCAGGGGTCCTCTCCCGTTGCTGCGACCCGCCAGGACCTGGCCGCAGCATCCCAGACGCGCGGCCCCTGCGCCGTGTCCGCCCACAGAACCGACCTCCCCGGCGTCACATCGCGCGCATCCAGCGCACTTGCGCCCGGGTCCTGCGCCACCGGCGGCCGCAGACTGGCCAGCGCGGCAAAATTGGCGGCATCGACCGTTCCTGTGCCCAGAATCGCCACGATCCCGCGCGCATCAGCGGCCAGCGCAACCAGCTGGTCCGCCTCGAAGTCCAGCCCCCGCCGGGCCACGGCAAGGGCATCGGCGACGCTTGGCTGAACGATTCCGATGGTGCCCGCCCGCCTTTCCCAGCGGAGGCCCTGACCTTCGGCCAGAATCCGGTCATGCCAGGGCGGCGCACTGGCGACCCAGCCTTGGGCAGAATGGCGCGTCCAGCCGCCCGGACCACGGGCAAGCGCCGCCGCGCCTTCGGTATCAACGCCCGCCGTGCCGGGAGGAACCGGGACCCCGGGCCCGAACCCGGCTGCCGGAACAAGGCCGATCGGCGTCAGCAAAAGCGGCGTTCCGCCTTCGGCCGTGATGCCTTGCCGCTGGTCAAAGGCAAAGCCCGTGGCCGCGAAAGCCGGAACATCGGCCCCACCCACCGTATAGGTTGCGCCAAGCGTCCCGCCGCGCAGCGTCTCCGTGACCCGCAAGGCGCCCGCCGTGACCGAAACGCGCCCGCCGTCGCCGCCGCGCGCACCCGTGCGGGCATCGACACCGTCCGTCGTGTAGAGGAAACGCCCCGCTGCCAGGTCTTGCGGCAAATCCGATGGTGCCAGACTGACCGGCGTTGCCTTGCGCCCGATCTCGACGCTCCACAAACCATGCGGGTTCAACAGGGCAAAGGTTTCGCCACCCAGATAGGCGGCGCGGCCAGGCGCGTCGGGCAGGAAACGCCCGTCCCGGATGGCCTGCGCAGGTGGCAGGGTCGTGCCATCCGCGAACCGGACCCCTTTCGCCGCCCGGTCCCATTGCAGCGATGGCAGTTGCAGGGGTGCAGTCTGGGTCAACCGGCCACCGATCTGCGACGGCCCGGGGCCTGCACCACGGTCGATCTCGAAACGCGCACCGGCGCCCCTCAGGCTCGGTGGGGCAAGGTATGGCTGGCCATCAATGACGACGATCCTGTTGCGGATGTCCGACAGGGCCCCCGGTGCCGCCTGCACGGCAGGGGACCAGTCGGCCAGACGACGGTCGTACTGCAGCGCTGAAGAGATGGAATGGGTGGCAATAGTCGTGCTCACCTCAACGCCGGTGGCCCCGACGCGGACCTGCAGCATCCGCTCGGGTCCTGCCAACGCAAGCCCGGTGTCCAGCACCTGTGCGCACGGAACGGGTTCCGGCGGCGGGGCCGGTTCTGCTTCGGGTACGGATGCCGCCTCGGTCTCCGGGGACTGTTCGACGAGTTCTGAATCGTCGGCGGGGCCCGGCTCGGGATTGTCAAGAACCTGGGAGCCTTGTGCATCACCCTCAGGCGTCGGCGTTACGGGGACGGCGTCGGCCTGTTCAGGCGGCGTCGGTTCTTCCGGCTCGGGCACGCTCTCGACCACCGGGGCAGGCGGGCGGCAGAGACCCATCCAGTGAACCCGGACCTGCCCGTCCGCATGCTGTGCCCAGACCGCCCCGGGCGCGGCCAACTCGGCCCCTTCCGGTGCAGGCCCCGCAGCGGCGGCCAGGACATCGCCGGAAAGCACAACCTCGGACAGCGGCGCATCCGATGGCCCGTGACGGCGCAGAAGGCCATCGGGGCCAAGCCCCTGCACCTCGCCGCGCAGGTCCAGCGTCGTCGCGACAAGCGGCAAGGTCGCTGCCCGGGGTCGTTCCGGCCTTGCCATGTCCCGGATCAGAACCACCCCGTCGGCCGTTGTGGCGACTACAGAATCCGGTAGCTTGCGCAGGTCCAGCACACCGTCCAGAACCCGCTCCGGTGCCACACTGTCGGCAAAGCGCCACAACGCGCCACCCTGCCCGGTCCACAGAAACCGCGCCCGCCTGTCCTCGACAAACACCGACTGCGCGGTCGCCCCCGGGATTTCGGTGCGACCGGAAATCCGCCAGTCGGCACCGATCCACAGAACCGCGCCACCTGACAGAACCAGACGGTCCCCCGCAGGTAGGGTTGTCGCCGCGATCAAGCTTGCGGGGTCCAGAAGGTCGGGGGGCTTGGTCTGCGCTTCGCAGTCATCCGGCGCGGCCTTGCCTTTCGCGATCGCGCACCGGTGCAGCACAAGCCCCCGGTCGATTCGCCAAAGCGCATCGTTCGACAACCGCCAGTCACGGTCATCGCCCGGTTCATAGCTGAAGGACGCCTGCGCAAGGTCCGCAGTCCCCGCCCCCGGCGCCAGCACCGACAAGCGGACCGGCCGATGCTGCGGACCATCAGCCAGCACCAGTGCCTGTGTCCCCTCGACTTGTAGGATCTGCCAGCCCTGGCGCGCCTGCGGCAGACGCAGCGTTGTCCGGGGTGCAGAGTCCGCCAGTTCGAACTGTTCCAGCACGCGGTCGCCCAGAACGGTCATCACCCGGTCGTCCTGCGCCATGTCAAGGATGCGGGCCGGATCCTGCGCCGGGCGCGGCAAGGTCGGCCCGATCAGGCGCCGCAAGGTGATCGGGCCGGACTCGCCCTCGCCGCCATAGCCTTGCCCGGCGCCATCCCATACTGTGACGCGGGTCGTCCCGGCATCGTCGACAATGTCGATCGTCCGCACCGAGGCAGGCCCGCGTTCCAATGGACGCGAGGACCACGTCCTTGCCTGGGTATCATAGGTCCAGATCCGGTCGGCGGCAGCGAACATCAGGCCCCCGGGAACGGCACGCACGCGCCGCAGACCGGCCATCGACGGGCCGGGGCCCGTGGGCGGCACAAGCCGCCTCAAAGACCCCCGCCAGTCCTGCACATCACCGTCGCGGCCGAGCAGCAACAGCCGGTCGGCCGACGCATCATGCACGACCTGAAGCGCTGGCGGCAGAACGGTCCAAAGCACTTGCACCGGATTCGCATCGCAACTGTCGGGCGCCGGTAGTGACGAGATGGGCACGACCCGGGCACCGCCCTGTTCTAGCAAAACAAGATGCCCGGCGACAATCTCCAGCCGGGCGTCGGGCGACACACCGGCGCTGGCCACCCGTATCCAGCGCCGGTTCTGCGGCTCGTGGATGCCAAGGCCAGCCGTGGTCGCCACGAAAACCCGCCCGTCAGGCAGCGCCCTTGCATCGACCGGCGTTCCGCCGGGGGCCGCGGTGCCACGGAACAGGCACCTGCGGGACTGGACCGGCAGCACGACATGCCGGCGTCCGTTTTGCTCGGCAAGATAAACGAACCCATCCGGGGCACGCCCCGCCCAAAGAACCCTTTCGGGCGGCTCCGAGACAGTCCGGTCGGCCTGCAGCAGCTGACCGCCCGACACCCACACCGGCGCACCATTGTATACGCCTGCAATCCGGACCTCGCCGCCGCCATTGCCAAACACGCGGACGGACCGGCGCGCATCGGGTCGATATTCGACCACCCGCCCCGCACCACCCAGAAAAACCGACCCGTCGGCCTGAACCGCATCCGTCAGTTGCGCGCTGCCCAAAGCAATCCCGCCCGGGGCACCGGACACTGTGGCCCAATCGTCATCCTGCACGCCGTAAAGCACCCCGCCCGGCGACAGCGCCATCAAGGTATCCGGCGCGATATCAAGATCCCGCACGCCGCCCGGCGGCCCTTGCCAGACCTCGGACCAGCCCCTTTGCGCGGTGTTGTAGGCGGCAATCCCCTGCCCGTCGGAAAAGAACATCGCCCCGGCCGCTGCCGCGCCGGTGACCGGGCGGAACCGCGACGGGGCCGGATCACCCACGCGCGCCACCACATCGCTTCCGCCCGACTGCAGCCGCAGGGGGGAACCATCGCCCGTGACCAGATGCAGGTCGACCCCGTCCGCCTGCGCGGACACCAGACGACCCAGCCCGGTGGCCGCATCGCGAAAGGCGACGGTGCGCGCGGGCCAATCCCCTTGCAACGTCCCTTCCCAGACCCGGCCCTGGCGCAGGTCGACAAGCCACAGCGCACGGTCTGTCCCCAACAGCCGGGCATCGGGACCGGCCGCAGGCGGCATCGGGTTGGTCGCAACGCTCCATCGGCGCGCGGCGGGATCGTGCAGGATCAGGTCGGCACCCCGGCGCAAGACCACCGTTTCCCCGACGGTCGCCGCGGCCAGAACCTGCGACGGTTCCCCCGGGCCGGTGTCGGCCGGCACGATGACGGCAGGCACTGGTCGGCTCAGATCGACGACCGCGCCGTTGCGCAACAGCGCCAGGACGGCATCGCCCGGACCCGGCAGGATTTGCACGACCTGTTCGGGTGTCTGTGCCTGCCACGCGATCCGCCCCCCGCTGACCCGCACCACCTTCGGCCCCGCCGCCACCAGGATCGAGCGTCCGTCCGGCCCGGCGTGAAAGGCATCGACCGCCCCCGGTTCCAGCACCGTCCAGCTGCGGGCCTGCGGATCATAGGCATGCACACCTGCCGCCCCCAGCACCACCGCGCGGCCATCCTGAAAGGCGGCATGCGACAGCGCGGTTGCCGACAGGCCCGGGCTGATCGCGGTTTCCCCGACCAGACGGCGCAGGTCCGCCGGACCACGCGCCTGCCAGATCGAAAGGCAGGTCCCGCCGGGACAGGCCCCGGATTGCAGGATCAACAGGTCGCCATCCGCCGTCCGCTCCATGTCCAGCACGGCCCCGACGCCCGTCACCGCCACCCGATCCATCGGGCGCGTCGGCTGGATGGTTTCCAACCCGCCAGCCCCCCCCAGCCAGAACCGGTCATGGGCGAAATGCAGATGCGCCGGGTCCGCCACCGCGCCGTGCTGCGCAACAGGCACCCAGACGCTGCCCTGCTGGTCGAACAGCCCCAGCCCTTGCGCACCCGCCGAGGCCAGCAGCCAGCGCCCGTCATCGGACAGCGCCCAAAGCGTCACCTGCGGCAGGTCCACCGGCTTGCCATCGGCCCCGGTCCATGCGCTGTCGCTGATCACCGTGCGCCAGCCATCCCCGCCCCGCACCGCAAGCCCGCCTGTCTCCGTGACGGCGAACATCGTGTCCCCTTCCGGGCAATCCCCGCCATCGGCACAACCCGAGGACAGAAAGGACAGCGGCCCCGCAAGCGCAGGCGCCCCGGGCAATTGCTCCTCGGAAAACAGGCCCGTTCGCATGTCGTAGCGGTGGATGGTGCCATCCGAGCGCCCTGCATAGGCGTGGAACCCATGCGGAACCATGTCGACAATCGGCGCGGAAGGGGCGCGGTAATCGGTCAGGATGCGCGGATCGTCGATTTCCGCGATCACCGGCGGGTCAAGAAACCCGCGCGCATCCTCGATCCGCGCGAACGTCCAGCCTGCCAGACCCAGCGCCGCAATCCCGGCCGCCAGCACCGCCAACAGTGCAGGGTCCGCCCGCCCGCGCAGCGGCACTGACCGGGCGCGCAAATCCGCGTGGCGGGCCCGCAGGCTGTCGGCCAACTGCCTCAGGGACCGCGGCGGCATCATGGCCCGCCCCCGGACAGAACGGCATCGGCCGCCGCCTGTTCACCCCGCGGGCGCAACAGATGCAGGCCGGGAAAAGCCTCGGCCAACAGGGCCGGTTCCGGGCGACGGGCCGCCCGGGTTTCGGCCAACGCCGCCCAGTATTCAAACGCGCACAGCGCCTCGGCCTCGGCCAACCGCGCGGACAGGGCATCATCGCCCCCGGCGCGCATCCGCGCCCAGGAATCGAACCAGACCAGCGCTGCGGAATCGCCCCCGGTCGCCAGAAAAACGGCCACCTGCACCGTGCGGCAAGCCAGCGCCTCAGGCGACAAGGCCCCTGCCTCCAGGTCCATCGTGGCCTTCAGCACGGCAGGCAAATCCGGGCGGAACGTTCCGGGCACCATCAGGTCGGCCCAGAACGGAACCGCCTCCGGCTTCAACCGGGCCGCCGCGCGACGCAGCGGGGCCGAGGCATCATCCCGCGCGCCGGGCTCGATCGCGGCCAGACCGAGGATATCCACCACCGCCACCAGATCGCGCGGTGACTGCAACCCGAACGCCAGCTGAAGCGTCTGCAAGTGGCACAGGCGTTCAAAGCCGCCCGGGGCAGACCCGCGCGACACAAACGGGTGCAATGCCTCATCGCGCAAATCACGCAGCACCTGCTCTGCCAACCCGGACCAGACACCAAAGGATCGCAACGCCCGATGCATCCCCAGAACCGGACCCGGAAAGGCAGGCAACAGAACCCGCAACAGCGCCACCTGCGACCGTCGCAAGGGCGAGGCGATGCCCAGAAACTCCGCCAACACCAGCGCCGACACGCCTCCGACAATCACCAGCCAGATCAGCGCATCGGGAAAGGTCGCCGTCCAGTAACGCCCGTAAAGCGGCAGCCAGAGCGTATCGTGGATCAGGTACAGAACCCGGCCCGGGCCACTTTTCGAAAGCAGCTCGCCACCAATGACCAGAACCAGCACGGCCAGCGCACCAATAACCGACAGAACGGCACCATATCGCAGCACGCGATTGCGAGGCCGCTCTGTCGGCGGCAGGCCTGCGCGCAGCAAGGTGGATCGGCCGGTCGGTCGGGAATCCCGGGTCATGGCGTTGTCCCCGCAGGGGATGCACCGGCCGGCGCCTGCGTCGGGGCAGGCGGGTTCGCCGGGGGCGGAGCCGGAGGGGTCGGTGCCGGACCCTTGGGCAACAATGCCGAAATCGACGCGATGATCGCATCGCGGTAGAGGATGGCCAGCACAACCAGACTGGCGACGACAAGGGCACCCAGAATCCTCAGCCAGTAGGTCAGCAGAAAATCGGCGATGGTGACCCTTATCCAGCGCCGGTAGAACCGCCGCTCCAGCCGAACCAGATCGGCCACCGACTTGCGGTGCAGCGTCGTCACCGTCGCCGCCGGGGCAGCCCAGGCAAACCGGGCCGCAAGCGTTTCACGCAACCGGCCCACATCCCGCGCAGCCGATCGTTCCGGGTCAACCTTCGCCAACACCGGCAAGGGATCGGCCATCGCGGCCTGACCACGGGCCAGGGCCGCGTCAAACGCCTGACCTGCCGGAAAAGGTGCGGATTGGGGCGCCTCGGTCATCGGTACTGCAACCGATCCAGAAGGGCGGCAAGACGGTCGCGCTGCGCCTCGACCCGGGCGGCCGCCTCGGCCACCGCGCGATCACCGGCCTCGATCTCGGCCATCAGGTCGGCGACCATGGTGTAACGGTCCCGCATCAGGGTCGCTGGAATCTCGCCCATGTCAGCCATTGCCGAGACAGAGGCCGCAACCCGCCCCCGCATCTCGGCGATCAGGGCATCCATCCGGTCCATGCGCTTTTGTGCATCCGCCAGATAAGCGCGGCCCAACTGCATCCGGTCGGCGCTGCGGTCGATCTCGGTGGCGAGATGCTGCACAACGGCATCGATCTGGCCCAGAACCTCGGCCTCGGCCTGGTCCCAGGCGGTTGCCAGCGCCGCCTTTGCTGCATCGGCTCCGGCGTGCAGCTCGGCGGCAACCTGCCCTTCGTACAGGTCCTCGGCGAGGCGGGCCAGCACTTCGCGGTCGGGCACCCGCGGGGCGCGCACGACCATGTAGTCGTTGATCCACTTCAGGCTGAGATGCAGCGGTTCGAACCTGCGCCGGTCCAGCAGTTCCACATCCATGTCCGCCCCGCCCAGGGTGGCAGGCGAGAACAGGAACACAGGCTCCGCCCCCGGCGCATCCAGCACGGCCGAAGCATCGGCGAACAGATTGCCCATCACCAGACGCAGCGTTTCGCCCAGCCGCCCGCCAAAGCTGTCGATGGCCGGCAACAGCCGGTGGCGGACCGGCGCGAACACCAGAATGCGGGCGCTGTCCCGGTCCATCGCCCGTGCGGCGTGGGGGTCCAGCCAATAGCGGATCGTATGATCCTCGGTCCGTCCCCGCCAGGTATGTTCGCGCAAGTATCCTTCCAGCGCGACCCGGGCCGGATCATACATCAGGAAATGCGCAGGCTCGGCCCGGCCGGCGGCGTGGGCGGCGGCATAGCGCAGGTCCGCGCTCTGGAACAGCGCAGGCGGCAACCGGCCAAGCGCGTCGACCAGCGCAGGCAGTTGCGCATCGGTGAACCGCAACAGGCGCAACTGCGGGGCCGACAAGGCGCGGATCAGTTCGATCTCGGCCTCGCGTTCGGCGATTTCCTCGCGCAACACCTCGACATCGCGTTCCAGAACCGTCCGGTCCGGGATTTCCTCCAGCCGGACGCGGTAGCCCAGCGGAAACCGGGCATCGGCGATCCGGGCCTGCAACACCTGCTGCGCCTGATCCGACGGCATGACCTGCAACTGTTCGATCCGCAGCGCCGTCTCGGGCATCCGGTCGACCGGCGCGGCAACAGGTTCGGCAGCGACGGTCTCGGCGGCAAGAACGGCCCACAGGATGTTCCCCGATGGTTCGCGCATCACCACCGGGCTTTCCCCGAGCTTCAACGCCCCTGCCGCCCGCAACCCTTCCAGCATCGCGGCCACAAGCCCGCGGCGGTCTGGCGGCACGGTCAGGGTGTCGGGCAACCAGACGAAACCGCCCGATGTCTCGACCGGCGCCAGCACCGGCAGCATGCCCCCTGACGCGGCGCGCAGACCGTCCAGCGTCGCCCCCTCGTCCGACGCCCCGTCAGCCGCCACAAGGATCAGGTCGCGCCCGGCGGCACCCGGCATGACCGACAGCGCAGGATAACGCGTGCGGCGGATGACATCGGAAACCTGGGGCGCCAGATCAGTCGCCTCGCCCACCATGGCAACCAGCCGGGCGCCCGAACCGGTCGGCCGGGGTCCGGGCTGGGCCGCCTCCAGCATGCCAAAGATCAGCGCCCCGGGCAGCCCGGTCATCGGCGCGACGTCCACGGACTGCGCGGCCAAACGCGACAGGTCCTGCGGGCGCTTCAGATCAACCTCAAGGATGCGGCCGATCTGACTGCGCAAGGTGGTGACCCGGTCTTGCGTGGCGCGGGGCGGCGCGTTCCAATGCGGCAGAAAAGGCCGGATCGTCAGGGACGCAGCATCAACGTGAAACAACAGCCCCGTCGCCTGCGCCTCGGGTGCATGCGGTGCCAGCGCGGCAAGAAAAACCGGCACCTCGTGGCCCGCCAGCGAAGGCAAGACAAAGCCTTGCCGGAACTCGGCCTCTTGCGCCCTATCCTGCATCCACAGCCTCCACCACGGCAGAGATCAGGGTAGCGGACAGATGCCCAAGCACCCGGTTCACCGCGTCGGCGGCGGGACTATCAGGGTCCGGGACGGCATCGACCCGGCCGCTCGCGATCAGGTCGCCCACAACCGCAAAGCCATGCCCCGGCGCGATATCCCGCGGGGGGATGATGGCAATCACCCGGGTCTCGTCCTCCATCACCCGGGCGAGTGTTGCGTTGATCTGGCCGCGCACCGCCGTCCAGTCATCCCCGGCCCGGGCGGCAAGGTCCGACCCCGGGGGCAGAACGACCATGGCGATCCGCCGGGCGTAATCGGCTGGGCGATGCGCGATATCCGCGCCCGGCCCCAGCCGCCCGCCCTGGATGCGGTGGCGGACCTGCAACCGCCGCAGACCGGACCGGGCCAGCTGCACCATCAGCTCGCCCTGCCCCTCGGCCCCAACCGGCAAGGGATCGGTCGCGCCCAGGGTATCGGGAAAACCGGGCATCAGGCCCGACCGGAACAGCCGCGACGCGCGTAACGCCCCCTGCAGCCGGATCGGATCCAGCCCTGCGGACGCCTCGGCATCCTCGACCCGCAACAGGTCGGCGGCCAGTCCGGTGGCCCGCGCCTCAGCCCAGACCAGATCGCTGAGCGGCATCCCCATCTGAGCAAGTAGGATTTGCAACCGCAGCGCCGCATCGGCCCAGGCCGCCTTGGCGATCGCCCCGCCCGGCCCATCCGCCCGCCTGTCCGCCAGCCCCAGCACCAGCAGGTCGCGCTTGGGCTGACGAAAGGGCGGGCGATGGCGCACAATCAGCCCTTCGTGCAGCAGCCGGTCGACGACCAACCGCTTGGGCAGAACGAGTTCCGACACCAGCGCATCGGGCAGGTCATCCAGAACGGTCGATGTCCGGATCCCCGACACCCCGCCTTCCTTTGGCCGGTGCCCTGCACGCTTGCGCTGCGATTTCTGCCGGGCCCGGATGCGGCGGCTGTCCAGCCGGAACGCCTCGGGGAATTCAGGCTCCGCCTCGTACAGCAGGCGGCAAAGCAGCGCATCCGCCTCGGGGGCGACGAGGTGAAGGCCAATCCGCCGCGACAGATGCCCAGCCCGCCGCTGCGCCTCTTGCATGGCGGCGGCCTGCAGCCGAACGGCGGTTTCGATCCAGAAGCCGCGCCCCATCATCCCGGGATCGGACAGGAATTGCCGCACGATGCCGTCAAAGCGCGCCTGCCACCGATCCGGGCGCGGCAGATCGGCGGGGCCGGGAAGGTCGGCGGCACCCGCCAGCCCTGCCCCGTCGCAGGCCGCCATGGCGCGCCGCAACACAGGCTCGGCCACCATCAGGTGAAAGGATGGCAGCGCGCCGCGCCAGAACCGGCTGCGGCCCACGACCTGCTCTTGCCCGACGGACCGGCCAGCCAGCCGGAAGGCGTGCCCCCAGATTGGCGCCTCGGCCTGCGTCTCGGCCGTCTCCAGCGCCACCAGTGCCGACGCCAGCGCCGGGGTCAGGACCACATGCCGTTCGGCATAGGCCTGCATCAGTCCTGCCGCCCGGCCGCAAGGCGCCCCCGCGCTGGCAGACCCGTCGATCCACAGACGTGGAACGGCCATCCCTACCGCTCCAGATGCGCGCGCAGCTTGCGCACTGTGCTGTCATCCTCGGCATCCAGCCCGAAATCCAGCACCACGCCCAGGTCTGCCGCCGTGATGCGGGGCTGCACCTTGTCGCGCGTGGCCCGCAACAAGGCCGCCGCCATGATGACACCCGCGAACTTGACCAGCCGCCGGTTCGACATCTGCGACAGGTCCTTGCGGCGCAATTCCTCGACCATGTCGGCCAGCTGGCGGAACAGCGGGTCGCCCCCTTCGATGCGCAGCTTGCCCTGTTTCGTCATCTGGTCCACGGCATTGCGGAACGCCTCCAGCCCCGACATCAGCGAGGCAAAGCGCTTGCGGTCCGCCTCGTCCAGTCTTGGCGCGTGGGTTTCGGTCCAGGCGGCCGACAGCAGGACGGCCAGCCGTTCGGGGTCGGCGGGCGTGTTGTTCAGCCGGCTGCGCAGCAGGAAACGGTCATAGAAGGCACCCAGCCCTTCCTCGCGCGGGGTATGGTTCGACGCCGCGAACAACAGCCGCATCGGCACCTTGCGCACCTTGCCGCGATCGTGGAACTTGCGTTCGTTCATGAAGGTCAGCAGCGCATTCAGAATGGCGCTGGACGCGTTGAACACCTCGTCCAGAAACACCACCTGCGCCTTTTGCATCATGCCCGTTTCTTCGCGCACCAGAACCGGGGGGGTGCCGAACACGCGCGCCAGGTCGAATTGCCCGAACAATTCGGACGGTTCGGTGAATTGCGTCAGCAGATATTCGAAATAGGCTTCCTTCTTGGATTCCGCGGAACCGGCAGGATCCCCGTGCGCAAAGGCATCGTCGCCAACCAGACCCAGAAGATGGCAGAAACTGCGGATGATCCGGGATTTCGCCGTGCCGGGCGGCCCGATCATCACCATCGGCTCGCCGGTCAGTGCGGCCAGCATCATGCACTCCACCGTCCGTTCCATGCCGTAGAAGCGCGTGTTCAGGACAGACTGCAAAGCCAAGATGGTGTCGAACGTCGCCCGATGACCGTCGTGCAGCGATTTCAAGGCATCCGCCTGGAACATCTTCGATCCCCCTTAACTTTCCATCGCGTCGGCTGCGGTCATGCCAAGGGTTTTGTGCGCCTCGGCCAGCACCAAACGGTCTGTCGGCCCCGGCTGGCCCGGCACTTCGCGTGCCATGGCCTCAAGCCGTGCCCAGACCTGTTCGGAAAGCCCTTTCGGTCGCCCCGAACCGATGATCAACGTCAGAAACGTCTGAACCGACAAGGGTTCCAGCGGTGGACCACCCGGCGCAAAGAACACCCGTCGGCCCAAGCCACGGTATATCAGCCGCTGCGCCTCGGCCAGAAAGGTCGGCGCCGTCAGGGCCGTTGCTAGGGTTGCCTGCGCCCATTCGGGGGGAACATGCGCCGGTTCCCGGCGGAACCGGGTCAGCAGACGTTCCAGAATTCCCAGGTCCTTTCCCGAAGCAAGCACCCGTTGCTGCAGTGGCGAACCCGGCTCGAACACACTGAACGGCATCGCCTTGTTCACCCTGTTGCCCCGCCGCAGGACAGAAGGCGGCACCGCGCCCACAGGGGTCAGAATCGCCGTCAGATTGCGCATGTCCCCGGAAAATTCGGGGCTCTCCCCCAAGGCGCGCGCCAATGCCGCCAGCGCAAGCGCATGCCATTCACGAATCGCGCCGTGAATAACCGCCGAAGAAAGATCAAACCCGCTCATGCACTTTACTCAATCGCAAGGGAACACCACTGTCAATTCGATCGCCGACCGATCCAGAGACTTGCTGCCAGAAGCATCAAACCCAATGCAATTGCCAAAGGGTGCAGCGGATCGCGCATCGGGGGTGGCGTGGTCCGGACCAGCGCCGGGGCGGCATCGGTCAGATCAACGCCACCCGTCCGTTGCGCCATATCCCTCAGTCGGGCAGCATCGATAAGGAAATCGAAGGCCTCGCCTTGCCCGGATGATGCGGCACCCGCCCCGCGCCCGGGAATCGAGATCGGAATCACCTGCGCAGCCCCCCCCGGCTCCATCAGAATCAGTTCCCCGCGCCCGGCCTCTGCCATCGGGCGAAGCTTTACCGCCGCCTCGAACCGGCCCGGGGCGCCCACCGCGCGGAACGCCAGCGGCTGATCCCCCTGCCCCGGCAGCCGAAGCATCCCCGAAAGCGACGTCGGCAGCGGGTCGGCCAGGCCCTCTGCTGCCAGGGTCAGCGCCGAAAGGGTCAGGCGGTCCCCCTCCTGCCGCAGGCGCAGGTCGAACCGGTCGGGCCTGCTCCAGCCCAGCAAGGCGGTCAGCACCTCGGCCACCTCGTCCGGTGGGGCTGATGGCGGCAGGTCCGACAGGAACACCCCGGTTCCCGCGCCGGGCACGGCGGCATCGCGGCGGATCGCCAGCACCGGATCGGGCGGCGGGTCGAGGTGCAGGCTGATCACCTCCGCATCGATCCGCGGATAGGCGATGGCAAGGCCCGGCAAGCCAACCCCGGTCAGCGGCGCGCGCGCACCGGCCGGGATCGGGCGCAACGGGCCTTCGCGCCAGTAAAGGTTTCGCACCTCGGGTTCGAAATACTCCAGCCGGATGCCCGACACGCTGCCCCGCAGCAGGATCTCCTGCCCCCAGGCAGCAACGCCCCTGGGAAAGGGCTCGCCCACGGTAGAAACGGCCGTGGTATGGCACTGGGGGTTCGTGGCCGGCGGCTGGAAACCGCCATCCGAGATGAAGAAGAACGCGCAGTAGTTCGTGCGCAGCGCGGCGGCATTGCGCAGGGTGCTGTCCGGTGCGGTTCCGCCACCGATTGCAAGCCGGTCAACGAAGGCCCGCGCCTGCGCAAGCGTCGCGGCTGAGGCAGGCTGGCGGCTGAAGCTGGCGCCCGGGGCATCGGAAAATGGCAGGATCGCAAGCGTATCCTGCGGGCGCAACTGATCCATGACCGCATGCGCGACGGCCTTTGCCAGCCCGAAGGAATCGACCATCGAGCCGGACGTGTCGATCAGGATCACCACATCCCGGCCCGGCGGGGCTTGAACGAATTCCCGCGGATCGCTGTCCACCGGCAGGATCGGCGACAAGGCGCTTGCATTCCAGTCGCCGATCACCTGCGGCTTCTCCGGCGCGTCCCGCAGCGGACCGTTGACCAGCAGGATCCCCGTGCGGTTCGCCACCTGCAACAGCGACCTGTCATAACCGGGGGGGAAATCCCCGGGCGACAGGCCGTCGATCACCACAAGGTCGAATGTGCCGGGATCAGGCGGTTCGCCCGGATTGCCATCCACCCGTATAAAACGCGCGGGGTCCAGCCCGCCAAGCCAGGGTGCAGGCCCGAAGGCCAGCACCCGCGCCGGGCCTCGCACAAGGGTATACAGCACCCTGTCCTGCTCCGCGCCGCCTGCCCCGGAAAAGCCAAGCCGCACATGCTGGACCCCGCGCGACGGAAACCGCGTCGTCAGGCGCACCGGCTGCAAGGATGCGGCATCGGGCACGATGGCGTCGGATTTCACACTCCCATCCTCGGCGGTCAATGTGCCTGCGCCCAGCACCGTGCCGCGCACCGTTGCCTCCTGCCCGATCTGCTGTTCCGGCCCCAGATCGGCGGCGATCAGGCCCTGTGCCGGGGCACGCGACCCCGCGGGCAACACCGAAATCGCCACCCCCGCCGCCGCAGCGCGGTCCAGAAGGGCCTCTGGTAACTCGGGGCGGAACCGGCCATCCGACAGCATCAGGACCGCCCCACGCCCGCCCGCCTCGCGGATGCGGTCCAGCGCGGCACCCAGCCCAGCATCGGCGCGCGACCCCTCCTGCCCGGGGCGCACAGGCAAGGCGCGGATAAGGTCCGGCAACCGTTGCAACGGCAGCACGGCCCCCCCGGGCACGACCCCTTGCGCAAAACCCAGAACCTGCCCGGTCCAGCCTTCGCCCTCCAGATCGGCGGCCATCTCGGCCGCCCGCCCGGCCAACTGGTCCAGCGCGGCGCGGGCAAGGGCCTCGTCGCGCCACAGGCTGTCCGACAGATCGACCACGGCCACGACATGTCCGGCGGCAGCCATCGGCTGGCCCGACTGCACGCGCTGCGGCTGGCCCGCCGCAAAGGCAAGCGCCAGTGCCGAAAGGCCCAGAAACGCCACCGAGGCGGCGCCCCGAACCCCACCCTTGCGCACCACCAGCACCGCCAGCGCAGCGCCCAGAACCGCAAGCGCCAGCGCCCCGGGCCACCAGCCCAGCGTCCCGGCGCAATCCAGCACGCCCCCGGGCAGGGCAATTCCCCGGATCAGCTCACAAGGCATCGGCACGCCTCCGCCTCAGGGACCACAGCCGCTCGGCCAGCATCGCCGCCAGCGCCATCAGCACCAGCAGCGGCCAGACCGGCTGCGCCGATGCCGCGGCCATCGGCGCGCTGTAATCGGCCGGGGGCGGTGCCGGTGCCAGCGGGCGGGCCGTATCGCTTTCCTTCCAGGCGTCGCCAACCCCCTGCCCCGATGCGGTTTCCCAGCGCAGTTCCAAAGGCACCTCATCCCCGCCCGAAAGCACCTGCAAAGCGGAATAGAACAGCGTCAAGGCCAGCGCGGTGACATCCGGGTCGGCATCGCGCACCGGGGCCGGAACGATCAGCCCCGGCGGGTCCACCCGGCGGGCGATCACCACACCGCCTGTCGCATCTGTCAGAACCGGCTCGAACCCCGGCGGCAACGCGCCGGGCATCGACGCGGGCATCCGGCGCTCCAGCACATCAAGGTTGATCGCTCCCAGCAGCGAAGGATCCTCGACAAAGGCCCCGATCTCGCGCGGGGCAGCCCCGGCCCAGCCCGGATAAACCGCCAGCACCCCAGCCCGGGCAGGCACAGACGGCAGGTCCGCCAAGGGCACCACCGACACCCTGGCCCGGTCCGACTGGCGCACCCCGCGCGGCAGCGGCACAGCCGGCAGGCGCCAGTCCAACACGATCGCATCCGGCGCGGTGAGATCAAACACCAACCGGTCGTCGCCGCCATAGGCCCCGCCGGGATCCAGCCGCGCGACATGCGCTCCGCCCGCCCCGGGCACCATCTGCGCGAAAAAGCGCCCCGGACGATCCAGCGACGGTTCAAGCGCCGAGCGCCGCTCGCCCCCGGGGCCGCTGACCACCAGCACAGGAACATCGGTATCCCCGAACGCATCCACCGTCAGGATGACCGAGGCTGGCGTCCCGTCCAGACGCGGCGGCACATGACGCGCCGCCGTGATCGCCACATTCGCGACCGGCGCACCCACCTGCACCCAGCGCAAGGCAGGCGCATCCTGGGGCCACGCGGCGGTCGGGGCGGGCAGGTCCGACAGGACCGTGACATGGGTGATGGTGCAACCGGCATCCTCCTGCCGCGCCGCCTCCAGCAAAGACAGGGCATCGGCTCCTTCCGGCAGCGCCCCGGCCTCATCCAGGTCGGCCAGGCCCGCGCGGCGCAGAGACCGCCCGGCCAAGATCACCTCATCGCAATAGGGCGCCGCACCGGCGGCGGCGCGGGCGGCCGCGGCCTCGTCACGGGCTGCTGCACGGGCAAGGTTCATCCGCGACACCCCATCGGCCACCGTGCCCATCCCGTGCGAGACATCCAGCACGATCCGCAAGCCGATCTGCGGGTCCGGAGTCGACAGCCGCAGACGCAGGTCGGCCCAGATCGCGGCCAAGGCCAGAGCCACGACCAGCAGATGCAACCAGAACGGCAGGGACCGCACCGGCAGGGCAAGCGCCAGGCGGGGCACCGGCCGCGGTGCCTTGGGCGGGTCCGGCAGCAGCCGGGCAAAGGACAGCCGCAGGTCGCGCGGCGCGGGGCGCTGCAGATACCAGGCAAGAACCCCCAGCCCGGCCAGAAGGGCCAATCCCGCGGCGATCATCCCTCCCCCCCGCGCGCGGCGATGCCGCGCAACAGGCCGCTGGCAGGAAAGCTGGCGGCGAACCCGGTCCGCAAGGCGGCAAGCCCGCCCGCGGCAGGCCAGATCATCGGCGGCTCGACCGTCAGGCCGGGGCCAGCCCATTCTGCCAACCGGCCATCCACATGCGCGCCGATCCTTGCGCGGATCGCGTCTTCCCAGGGGCGGTCGATTTCGGTCGGCTCGTCACCGAACTGCCGCCCTTCGGTCGCGGCCACCCGCAACCGCCCGGCAGACCGGGCAAGGGCCAGTTCCGCCTCCAGACTGTCCAGCCGCTGGACGAGCACCTGCCGCCAGGATTCCTGCGCCGCCCGCATGAAGCGCGCAATCCCGCCACCCGGATCGTCAAACAGCAGATCCGACAACAGCACCACCGCACTGGCAGGCCGCAGGCGCCGCATCAGCCCCCCGGTCGAGGCGACAGGCACGCTGTCCAGCGGATCAGCCGGGGCAGACCACAAATCCTCGGCAAACTGGCGGGCCAGCGCCGGGGCCGCGCGCCCCCGCGCCGAAACGGGCCGGTCATCGCGGGGCGAAAACAGGGTGCCCAACACCACCTCGTCGCCGCTGGACGCCGCCACCTCGGCCAGCGCGCGCAAGGCCCACAGCGCCGCTAGGAGCTTCGGCGCCTGTTCGGGCAGGCGCATGGCCGGCCGGGCATCCACGACGATCATCAGCGTTGTGCGCTCCTCCGCCTCGAAAACCCGCACCAGCCGCCCGTCGCGGCGCCCCGTCCGCAGCGACGCGCGCCAATCCACCAGGCGGATGTCATCGCCCATCTGGTAGGACCGGAATTCCCGAAACTCCAGGCTCTGACCAGCCCGGCGGCGCAGATGCTGCCCGATGCCGCCCGTTGGCACGTTCTGCCGCAGGCGCAGGTGCGCCTTGCGCAGGATATCACGACTGACCGGCGGTTCGGTGGCCTCCATGGCAGGCGCCCCTAAACCCGCAGCCGCGCTGCGGCGGCATCCATGTCCGCCTTGAAGCGCAAATGATACTCGGCCGCGTCAGCACCCACCCGCAGGTCCGGCGCCACAGCGACAGCCAGCCTGCGCACGAAATCATCCACCGCGTCTGCCTCGGACATCTGCGTGCCGGGCGCTGCGTAGTCATGCCGGATCCGGATGCGGTGGCGCAGCGCAGGCACCAGCACATCGGCCAAGGCGCGGCGCGTCTCGGCGCCGATTTCCTGTGCATGCTGCGGTTCGGTCAGCGTCACCGCGCTCCAGGCCAGAACGGCCTTGCCCAGCGTGATCGCCGCCCGCGGGCCAAGCGGATACTCGACCCGCCCCGCAAGCGCCGCGATCTCAGTTATCCGCGCCTTCGACAGGCCGGTCAGGTCGTCCAGCGCGCCGTTGCTGGCCATCACGATATTGATGATATGGGCCCGCACCGACGGCGGCAACGGAACCGACAGGATTGCCCGGGTCGCGCGGTCGATGTTGTCCAGCGCCGCCCGGCGGTCGGCGGGTGGCGCGGTTGGACGAACCCCGGCGCCTTGCTGCAATTCCTTATCGATGATCCGCCCGATGGTTTCGGCGCGCGGCATCTGCATCCGCACCTTAAACATGAAACGGTCAAGCTGCGCCTCGGGCAGGTTAAAGGTGCCGTCCTGGTCGATTGGGTTCTGCGTGGCCATCACCATGAACGGCGTCGACACCGATCTGCCGCCCGCAACCCACTCCTCTTTCCGCAGCGGACGCTGCTCGTTCAGCACCGTCACCTGAAACTCCGCCATCGCCTCCAGCATGGCCGCCTGGGTTTTGGGCGTGGCCCGGTTGATCTCGTCCGCCAGCAGCAACTCGTGAAAGATCGGGCCGGGCCGGAACACCAGACCCGCCCCATCCTCTTCCGACGGCATCAGCGTGCCTGTAATGTCGGCAGGCATCAGGTCGGGGGTGAACTGGATACGGCCAACCGCCTCTGCACCCAGGCCAAGCGCCTGCGATAGCGCCCGGACCAGCGCCGTCTTGCCCAGCCCCGGATTGCCTTCCAGCAAGACATGCCCCCCCGACAGCAAGGCCACCGTCAGAAGGCGCACGATGTCGTCAAGGTCTTTCATCCCCAGCGCGGTCACGGCCGTCGGGATCGACCGCAGGTAATGGATATCGTTAGGGCGAAGGTCATGCATTGTCGGCGTCCTTGATCGTGCAGGTCATTTATAAAGGTCCGCGATCCAGGCGGGAAGGCGCTGGCGCGGGGGAATCGCGGGGCCGGACGGTATCTCGGTGACCGCTTCGAGTGTCAGGGCTTGAAGAACCGCAGGCGGAGCTGAGCCGGGCTGGGCAAACAGCGATGGTGGTGTCCCTATCTCCAGGTCCTCACCCCCTTCGGCTGCGGGGGGAAAAGGCAGGCGCCCATCCACGTCCGCCCCTTCGCCCGAGCCGAAAACGATCGCGTTGCCAGGATCGCCACCGGAGCCGCCGTCCGTAATCTGACGATTCCCGGCCGGATCGCCGGCGGCGGCGGGGTCTCCTGCCATGCCAGCGCCGGGGCCAACAACGTTCGTGACGCTGCCGTCTGCTCCGCCCGCGGGCCCGGGGCCTAGATCGCCCCCAGTCGCCGCGCCATCCGCGGAACCGCCAGGACCGTCGCCACCCGCCCCCCCCGGCTGGCCCCCGCCATTCTGACCGGACCCGTCCGAACCAGCTTCAGTGCCCTGACCGCCACCTGAACCGTCAGCACCCGCACCCCCCGGCCGGCCCTCGCCACCCTGACCGGCCCCATCGGACGCTGCGTCAGCCCCCTGCACGTCGCTAGAACCGTCAGCACCCGCCCCCCCCGGCTGGCTCCCGCCAGTCTGACCGGACCCGTCCGAACCAGCTTCAGTGCCCTGACCGCCACCTGACCCGTCAGCACCCGCACTGCCCGGCAGGCCCTCGCCACCCTGACCGGACCCGTCCGAACCAGCTTCAGTCCCCTGACCGCCACCTGAACCGTCAGCACCCGCACCCCCCGGCTGACCCCCGCCAGTCTGACCGGACCCGTTCGAACCAGCATCAGTCCCCTGACCGCCACCTGAACCGTCAGCACCCGCACCCCCCGGCTGACCCCCGCCAGTCTGACCGGACCCGTCCGAACCAGCATAAGTCCCCTGCCCACCCCTCGCATCGTCAGCGCCTGGCTCTCCACCCCCTGCATCATCAGACGCGGCATCGGAGGACGTCGCCAAACTGTCCTGCCCGGGCGGGTCTTCGGCCGGTTCATCCTCGGGCGCCAACGGGGCATCGGGGCTCGGTGGATCTTCGGAGGTGGCAAAGGCCCAGAGATCGCCAGGACGGGGAAGCGCAGGTAGCGCACCGAGCGGCATCAGGACCGCCAGAAGCCAGGCCGCCAGCGCAATCGGCAGCGCCGCGGACAGGACGGCAGCCAACCCCCTGCCCCGCAGCCAAAGCCCGCCGATAGGGTCAAGGGGCAGCTGGTTAACAGGGGGGCGAACCATCCCGCCGCCATCGAGTGCCTTAGCGATATCCCGCGCCTCAGGCGGCAGAATGGCTTGACGATCCGCAACAGCAGCACGCACCGCCCTCATCCGCGCCGCAAAGCGCCACGCGATGCGGAATCGATCCTCGGAATCCCTGCCAAGAGGCAAGGACCGGGGCGGCACCACAAGCTCAAGCCCGGCATCCGCGTGATGCGCTACGTGCACGGCACCGGGCAAGACGGACAGCGCAACGGCCAGAACCGGGACAAGCAGACCCGCAAGAATTCCAAGCCCCTGAAATACAAGAGAAAAAACGGCAGAAAGGCCAAAGGCAAAGGCCAGCGCGCCAAGCTGCCCTGCCCGGAAAAACCCCCAAGCTGTCCGTGCAAGACCACGCATCGCATGATCGAAGCCGATCACCTCGGCGCGGTAGCGTCGCAACATCACGCAAAGTATAAAGCCCTTCCACAAGGCCAGCACCAACGCCGGAACGCCGAAGATAAGGCAAAGCACAAAGAACCAATCCGGGGCAGCGCGGGGGCTGAATACCGCCAAAACTGCCACCGGCCCCGCTATCAGTGCATAAAAGCCAGGACTGCGGAGCAGGTGCCCCGCTAATGACGAAAGCAACCGATAAGCCAAGTGGGCAGCAAAGACACCGATTCGCGGCTTCTGCTGAGCCAATTGGAGTTCCTTCAGCATTCGCTGATACTAAGTCTTATTGAACGGGCCATGGTAAATTGTGAGCTCCTCGTCTTGCCTCCACCTAAGGTCATAAAATTTAACCTTCCGATCATTTCCCGTGAGCTTCACATGTATGACATCAAAGCGCCTAGGTGGAATACTGACGCGCAAATCAACAGCCTCAATGCCTTAAGTTCGTGCTTTACACCGTGACGAAGCAGATCACCACGCTCCTGCATTTCTGGTGTGTTCTGAGAAGAATAAGCTGATTGAAGTTCACAAATTCGTACCAACGCTTCGTGCATTAGAGATGTCCATTTTAAGATAGAGATAAGAGCGCATCTCGGGATCACACCGTGTGCTCTAGCGTATTCCTACTAGACTTTATGCGTTTTTGGTTTGGTGTCGCAAGTAGCGCGTGGAAGCGACTCCGAGTCGCAACTCACCACCACCATTCCCGTCAAATGCCAGACCGCCGCCATCAGGATCCCGAAGTTAAACGCAAACTCATTCGCGCAACTCTGCTTGAAGAACTCCCCCTCGAGGAACATGCAGGACCCCTTGCAGAGCTGAACGACGGGGCATGACATGCATTCCGCTCGGAATGCAAAATGCGTTGCGGTGTCGAGCGCGATTGCGTCAAAGTCCGCCACATGCCCAATCTTGTGCGCCCCCTTAGCCCCAGTGTTCTGACAGGTCATGACATTCCCGCGCAGATCGACAGCAATGGCGTCGGGGCTGTCCATACCACATTTCTGGCCGAGGGCTTCGATGGGCCGGCGACGCTGGATCGAGGCATAGAATTCATTGATGCGCTCCCCGAGGCCGAAGGCATTCGGGTCCTCCACCAGCGCCTCGAAGATCGACCGCGTCAGGCTGTTAAGCTCCGTAGGCTCAAACCGTCCCGTCCCGATGGCGGTCGCGGCGTCATAGACATTTACCACGCCCTCGAGGCCGACGAAGATGTCCTGCCCGACTTTTTCGGCGAACCAGGCCCTGAGGGCCCGAAGGTCATGATGCTGGCGCGTCAGCACCGCATTGAACCCGGTCTTTTCGGGGCGCTCGGCCAATAGGGTTTGGATCCAGTGGCTCTTGTCAGGATCGTCGAACGGATCCAGCCCGCGCAGATGCTGACCGGGCCCGTCGTGTGAGATCGTGATGGCAATGTCGTGTTCTGCGATGAAGTCGAGCTTCTCGCGGTCAAGGAGCGACCCATTCGTGATGATCGAGAAGGCTGCCTTCGGGAAGCGCCCCACCAGCGCCGGGATCAGCCGCTTGATCTTGGCCCAATACAGAAACGGCTCCCCGCCCCAAAGCTCGATCTTCTCCGGCGCCCCCTCGATCCAACCATCGAGCCCCGCCAGAAACGCCTCGACATCCGCCAGCTTCGAGACGGTGGCATCCGCAATCTGGACAGCCTGACTGCAATAGCTGCAGGCATAATTGCACGACAGGCCCAACTGGATTTTCAGCGTTCGGGGCGCACGGGATTTGCCGAGCGGGGTTTGCTTTGACACGCGCGGCACTGGGACGAAGCCGCCCGGCTCAACGGGCAACGGCAAACCCTCGATCTCAGAGCTGTGGGGGTTGTAGCGGATCTCGCGACGACTGCCGTCACGGGCTTCAAGTGTGAGGGTGAACCACATCAGTCAAACCAGTCCTCTTGCAAATGCTCCGGGATGGTGACCCGGAAGTTCATGACAATCTGGATATGCGTGACCTCGCCCCGATAGGGGTGCTGGTTATGCGGGATCCAGGCGGGAAAGATCACGATCAGCCCCGGGCGCGGATTTACGCTAAAGGCGGACCGGCTCTCAAACGGCAGCCGCGGCTGATCGGCATAGCGGCTCGGATCCTCGAGACAAAAGCGCGGATTGCCCACCGAGTTGATCGGCTGCCCCGCACCGGCGCCGGAGAGGAACAAGACCGCCGTCACATCGCCTTCGCGGCTGTCGGCATGGGTGTTTATGAAGGCGCGGTCCTCAATGAGAAGCGCACGGTTCTCGCAAGAGACAGGATCAAGGTATTCTGCCCCCGGCCCAAGATAATCCGCCACGCAATCACGCACGGACGCCAAAAGCTCCGGCGCCTCGGCCATGATGCCGCGAATGCGCCGCTCCGCCGCCGTGCGCCCCGCCTGCGGCGGCCGCCAAGCCAGCGCATAGAGGGCGGCAATCCGCGCTGCAGCCTCCTCACCCTCAAGCTGGTAAAACCCGATCCGCGTCGGCCAAAGCTCTGCAATCTGCCGTCTGACCTGCATGGGCGCGCTCAGCAATAACAGGCACAATTGCAGTTGGTGGCGGGCTGGTAGGTGCGGAGATAAATCTCGTGATAGGTCAGATCACTTTGGAACTCGAGACCGATGAAGGTGGTCGAGATGAGGGTTCCCGAGCCGCTGACCTTATACTCGGCGGCCGTCTTGGTATATTCGCCGGGGGCCAAACCGGCCGCCGGCGCGCCGGAGATCCGCGCCCAAGGCACAAAGCCCGTGTCATCAATCACAATGGTGGTGCCGACCTTATAGGCCATGAACGGATCCTCCGATCTCAACTGGGGTTTGGGCATTGGGCAGGCGCAAGATGATCTGCAGGGGAAGGCAAACCCGACGCAGCCCCTCAAAGGGCGCGGAATCATGAGGGATATGCCCCTCGAAGATGACCAAGGTCCCGGTGCGGGGCCGCACATCGAACCAACTGCCGGTGAAGATGCTCGTGTTGCGGTTGGGCCAAAGCCGATGTCCGCGCCCGGACGGGTCGTAAAACCGCAAGGCCCCCTCGCGATAGGGC